>Ga0210408_10006443_pt1 | contig 10143 bp, 10 predicted proteins | sample IncBWH4MmetaG_FD_155471 | JGI IMG/M metagenome (GOLD analysis project Ga0210408, IMG submission 155471) | Forest soil microbial communities from Barre Woods Harvard Forest LTER site, Petersham, Massachusetts, United States - Inc-BW-H-4-M | ecosystem: Environmental > Terrestrial > Soil >...
TGTAGGCCAGGACCTCCGCCGTGGTGATCCGCTGGTACACCTCTGCGAGTTCGCCGGAATTGACCCGCGCGGCTAGGGCTTCCGCGGCCCGTGCGCGAACCGGCTGGGCTACTTCGTCCGCGCGACGCTCGACCACGTCAGCCCACCGGTATCCGTCTGCAGCCACAGAGGGATCGGGCCAGCATGGCAGCGCGAGCGATGCGAGTTCCTCACGAAATGACATCACACCAGGAAGAGGGGTCACCGAGTCCGTGATGTTCTCCTGCGCACGCGGATCGCGCGACGAGATCCGGACATCGCCACCGGTCACACGACCATCTGACGCGTACCCGAAACACGACCGCAGACGCTCAATAGCGCTGGCCTGCTCCGCCCAGGTGCTCGGCCCTGACCGGAGAACGCTGTCCGCACCCATACCGCCCAGAGGCATGGCCAGGCGGGTGATCGCGTGGGCGTTGATCGCCTCGAGCAGCGCTACTGGCTGAGCAGCCGGCAGTCGCACTTCCTTCCGGGGTGGCCAGAAGTCGAAATAACTGAAGTCACCGTGCGGGCCGCCAACGTGGAAGAGATAGATCTCCGGATACACCGGCGTGCCCGCCCGGCGGTCGGGACGCACCGAGTAAAAGAGTGCGATCGCGAGCTGAAGCAGCAGGCTCGCCCCGAGGCCACCCAGCGGCTCGGTGACGACGATCCCGAAACGGTCCAGCGGCGACCAATCCGGGAAAACCGTGTCAGGACTGACCCGCTCGCCGTCGATCTGCACCTCGAATGCCTCAACAAAGAGCTGACTGGCGACGTGCATTCCTGCTCACTTCCTCCCAGGCAGCCCGCAAAGGGGTACCATAGTACCATGGATAGGGTAGAAGGGTAGATAATGAGCCTCAACATCAAGAACGCCGAGACTCACCAACTCGTCCGGGAACTCGCCGCGCTGACCGGCGAGACGCAGACAACGGCGGTGACTATCGCCGTCCGTGAGCGCCTGGACAGGGTGCGGCACCTGCGCGAGCCTGGCCTGGCTGACCGCCTCCTGGCCATCGGCGCCGATACCGCGCCCCGGATCCGCGAGCCACTCCGCAGCGCCGATCACGGTGACCTGCTCTACGACGACCAGGGGCTTCCCGCGTGATCGTCGACACCTCGGCCCTCATCGCGATCCTGCGCGCCGAACCAGATGCCAGCGAGATGGCCCATGCCATCGAGCGGGCGCAGAGCAGGCGGATCTCCGCCGCGAACTGGCTGGAAACCGCGGTCGTCATCGACACAAGCCGGGATCCGGTCGTCAGCCGCCGCTTCGACGAACTCGTGCAGACCGCGGAATTGCACGTCGAACCCGTGACCCATGACCAGGCCCGCATCGCCCGCGACGCCTACCGTGACTTCGGCAAGGGCAGCGGCCATAAGGCCGCCCTGAACTTCGGGGACTGCTTTGCGTACGCACTGGCCAAGTCCACCGGCGAAACACTGCTGTTCAAGGGGAACGACTTCGGCCACACCGATATCACCCCCGCACTGCCCACCACCCCCGGCTGAAGACGTCCGGAAACGAGGTCGGCACCTACGGCTAACGTCGGCCACAGGATCACGTTCATGGAGGGCGCATGTCGGTCGCCGGATCGGCGCTGCCGGGTATCGAAGCCGAACGGGTGGGACACTGGCTCGCCGAGCACGTGGACGGCCTGGCTGGCCCAGTGGAGTTCGGGCTCGTCTCGGGCGGACGCTCGAACCTGACCTACCGGCTCACCGACGCCGCGGGTGCCACCTACGCCTTGCGCCGTCCGCCCACCGGGGGAGTGCTGAGCACCGCCCACGACGTGAGCCGGGAATGGCGGTTCATCTGCGCGATGGCGCCGACGGCGGTTCCGGTCGCGCGGCCGGTGGCCTACTGTGCCGATGCCGCGGTCACCGGCGCCGAGTTCTACGTGATGGGGTTCGTCGAGGGCCTGGTGCTCGCGGACGCCGACGCCGGGCTGGCCCTGGAGCCCCAGGCCCGGTCCCGCGCGGCCGAGCAACTCGTCGACGTGCTGGTCGCGATGCACGCGCTCGACCCCGTCGCGCTCGGCCTTGGCGACATGGTGCGCAAGACCGGCTACCTCGAGCGGCAGCTGCGCCGCTGGCGTGCGCAGGTGCACGCCACGAACGCAGCGGAGGTCCCGCTGCTCGATGAGGTGCACGACCTGCTCGCGCGCCGCATACCGGCGCAGGCCAACGGCATCGTGCACGGCGACTACCGGGCGGGAAACGTGGCGTTCGGGCCGGACGGCGGCGTCCGGGCCGTCTTCGACTGGGAGCTCGCGACCTCGGGTGACCCGATGGCCGACCTCGGCTGGCTGGCCTCGACCTGGCAGGACCCGGGTGACCCGCTGCCGCCGACCACGCCGGGGCCGAGCGCCGTGGTCGGCTTTCCCGCCCGGGCGCAGCTCGTGCAGCGTTACGCCCGGCGGTCGGGCCGGGACGTATCGGACCTGCCGTACTGGGTGGCGTTCTCGCGCTGGCGGTCGGCCTGCATCGGCGTCGGCGTGCGGGCCCGCTACCTGGCCGGGCACATGGCCGACGACGGCTTCGCCGCCCGGCTGCTGACATCGGCCGAGAACCCTGAGCCCGGCTCAGGGTTCTCGGCCGGGGCGCGCATCGTGCTGGCGGAGGCCGCTCGCGACGCACTGCGCGACGGCAGCCTCTGACACGGCCGTTATCCGCACGGCCTTGCCGCGATGCCCCGATCGGTCACAATAGGACCATGGCATGGGATTTCTCCACCGACCCCGAGTTCCAGACCAAGCTCGACTGGGTCGAGCGGTTCTGCCAGGAGAAGGTCGAGCCGCTCGACTACGTCTTCCCTCATGCGGTGCGCTGGCCCGATCCGGTGGTGAAGGCGTACGTCCGAGAGCTCCAGCTCCAGGTCACGGACCAGGGCCTGTGGGCGATTTTCCTCGACCGGGACCTGGGCGGCCCCGGCTTCGGACAGCTCAAGCTGGGCCTGCTCAACGAGGTGATCGGCCGCTACCGCGGCGCGCCCGCGATGTTCGGCGCGTCGGCGCCCGACACCGGGAACATGGAGATCCTCGCGGCCTACGGCACCGAGGAGCAGAAGAAGCGCTGGCTCGAGCCGCTGCTCAACCAGGACATGTTCTCGGCGTACTCGATGACCGAGCCGCAGGGCGGCAGCGACCCGAACCTGTTCAAGACCCACGCCGAACGAGACGGCGAGGAGTGGATCATCAACGGCGAGAAGTGGTTCACCTCGGCGGGCCGGGTCGCCGACCTGCTGTTCGTGATGTGCACCAACGGCATGTTCGTGGTGCCCCGCACCACTCCCGGCGTCGAGATCATGCCGGAGCCGAGGAACCACAACCACATCATCTACCGCGATGTCCGGGTGCCCGCGGATCACCTGCTCGGCCCGGAGAACGGCGCCAAGGTCCTCGCCCAGCGCCGCCTCGGCGGCGGCCGCATCCACCATGCCATGCGCACCATCGCCCAGTGCAAGCTCGCCTTCGACATGATGTGCGAGCGGGCGCTGTCCCGCGAGTCGCACGGCCGCCTCATCGCCGAGCACCAGATGGTGCAGGAGAAGATCGCCGATTCCTACGCCGCGATCAAGATGCTCCGGCTGTTCGTGCTCGAGACCGCGTGGAAGATCGACCAGACCTCGACGCTCGAGGCCCGCACCGACATCGCGGCGGTGAAGTTCACCATGGCCAAGGTGCTCCGCGAAGTGTCCTACAACGCGCTGCACATCCTCGGCTCGCTCGGCACCACTGACCTCACGCCCATCCAGGCCATGTACGCGTCGGCGCCCACCATGGGCATCGCCGACGGCGTCGACGAGGTACACAAGGCCACCGTGGCCCGCCGGGTCCTCAAGGGCTATCGCCCGCACGAGGGATACTGGCCCACCGAGTACATCCCGGCCAAGCGAGAAGAGGCGTGGCGCCGGATGCGCCCCGTCCTCGACGCCCGCCCCGACCTCGCCCGCGCGGCGGAGAAGTACGCCGCCCGCGAGTAAGCCGGCCTGGTGAACGGGCCACGAGGTCAGGTCTGCTTGAGCGCCGTGTCCTGTGCGTTGTCGGTGGCGTTCCAGCTGGCCAGCAGGTTGAGCGCGTCCGCGTCCCGGCTGCCGGGTGCGGCACCGCACACGATGAGATACAGGCCCTCGTCGGCGGCGAGCTCCATGGTCTCGTAGGTGAACGTCAGCTGCCCGACGAGCGGGTGGTTCAGGCGCTTGGCGCCGGCCCGGTGCCGCCGGACTTCGTGCCGGGCCCAGCGCTGCCGGAAGGTGTCGCCGCGGGTGGACAGCTCGCCGATCAGGTCCGACAGGGCCTTGTCGTAGGGGTTGCGGCCGGCCTCGGCACGCAGGGTGGCGACGTTCTGGTCGGCGACGGCGTCCCAGTCTGGGTAGAACTCGGTGGCGGCGGGGTCCAGGAAGGTGAAGCGGGCGGCGTTGACCGGCCGGGCCGGGCTGGTGAAGATCGGCGCGAACAGGGCTTGGGCTAGGGGGTTGCCGGCGAGGATGTCCAGGCGGCCGTTGCGGATGTAGGCCGGGACGCCGCTCATCGCCGCCAGCATGTTCCGCAACTCCGGGCGCACCGGCTGCCGGGCCGGCCGCCGCGGGGCCAGGGCCGCCACGGTGGCGTTGGCGGCGCGGACCAGGTCGAACAGGTGGGCACGTTCGGCGTCGTCGAGCAGCAGGGCGCGGGAGATGGCGTCCAGGACCGCGTCGGTGGCGCCGCGGGCGTCGCCGCGCTCCAGCCGGGTGTAGTACGGGACGCTGACCCCGGCCAGCAGCGCGACCTCCTCGCGGCGCAGGCCCGCGACCCGGCGGGCCCCGGCGAGCGGGGAGACCTTCAGCCCGGCCTGCTCCGGCGTGATCCGGGCCCGCCGGGAGGTGAGGAAGTCGCGGATCTCGGTCCGTCGGTCCATACCCTGAGACTACGACCGGGCATCGCGCTTCAGCAGTGGCCTGGGGGACCCTGTCAGGGTCCCCTCCAATGTCGAAACGCCGGTGCCGGCGGTGCTTGGCTTGACGGCATGAAGGCGACACTGATGTACGGAGCCGGCGACGTCCGCATCGAAGACGTGCCCGACCCGGCGATCCACGCCCCGGCCGACGCGATCGTACGAGTGGTGCGCGCCGCGATCTGCGGCAGCGACCTGCATCCCTACCGGTCGATGCCGGCCACTGACCAGGGCCGGCCGATGGGACACGAGTTCCTTGGCATCGTCGAGGACACCGGCGCCGAGGTCACCGGGCTCAAGCGCGGCGACCTGGTGCTCTCACCGTTCACCTACGCCGACAACACCTGCTTCTGGTGCCGCCGCGGCTTGCAGACCTCCTGCCCGCACGGCGGCCGCTATGGCTTCGACGGCGTGGACGGCGGCCAAGGTGAGGCCGTGCGGGTCCCGCAGGCCTCCGGGACGCTGGTGAAGCTGCCGGTCGCGGCGGACTCGGCGCTGCTGCCGTCGCTGATGACGCTCACCGACGTGTTCTGCACCGGCCACCACGCCGCCGTCACCGCGCAGGCCGGACCCGGCGTGAGCGTCGCGGTCGTCGGCGACGGCGCGGTGGGATTGTGCGCCGTGCTGGCCGCCAGGCGCCTGGGGGCGGAGCAGGTCGTCTTGATGGGCCGGCACACCGACCGCACCGACCTGGGCGCCAGGTTCGGTGCCACCGACATCGTCCTGGCCTCCGGCGAGGAAGGCGTCGAGGAGGTCAGGAAACTGACCGGCGGCCACGGCGTCGACGCGGTGCTGGAATGCGTCGGCAGCATGCAGACCCTGACGACATCGTTCGGCGCGGTCCGCGACGGCGGCATTATCAGCCGCGTCGGCGTCCCTGCCTACACCGACGGGCCGATCGGCATGGACATGATCATGCGGAACATCACCTTGACCGGCGGCGTGGACCCGGCCCGCCACTACATCGACGGCATCCTCCCCGACGTGCTGGAGGGCCGCATCGAACCCGGCCGGGTCTTCGACCGCACCGTCGGGCTGGACGGCGTGCCCGACGGCTACCGGGCCATGGCCCGCCGCCAGTCCCTCAAAGTCATCATCGCCCCATGATTCCGCCTGCCGGGCCGGATGCGTCTGAGCCCGCCAGCCGTGCTGGGAGGCACACATGACCGTGAACGTGACCCTGAACAACGGCGTCCAGATGCCCGCTCTCGGCTTCGGGGTGTTCCAGACACCGCCGGACGTCACCGCGCAGGCTGTGCGCACGGCGCTCGCGACCGGCTACCGGCTCATCGACACCGCTGCCGCGTACGGCAACGAACGCGAAGTCGGCCAGGCGATCCGCCACTCGGGCCTGGCCCGTGACGACGTGTTCATCGAGACGAAGATCTGGATCAGTGACTACGGCTACGACCAGACGCTGCACGCCTTCGACAAGAGCGCCGGCAAGCTCGGCACCGACCGGATCGACCTGCTGATCCTGCACCAGGCGCTCCCCGCGCGGTTCGACCTCACCCACGAGGCGTACCGCGCGCTGGAGACCCTGCTCGCCGACGGGCGGGTGCGGGCGATCGGCGTCAGCAACTTCATGCCCGAACACCTGGACGCCCTGCTGAAGCAGGCTACGGTCGTCCCCGCGGTAAACCAGGTCGAGGTGCACCCGTACTTCACCCAGCCGGCCGTGCAGGCCGCGGACGCCGCCCACGGCGTCCTCACCCAGGCCTGGTCGCCGATCGGCGGCATCACCAGCTACCGCGGTACCGGAACCAGCACCTTCGACGACCCGGCCATCGCTTCGATCGCCGCCGCCCACGGCAAGACCCCGGCGCAGGTGATGATCCGCTGGCACCTGCAAGAAGGGCGCTCCGCGATCCCGAAGTCGGTGCGGCCCGAACGGATCGCCGAGAACTTCGACGTGTTCGACTTCGAGCTCGGCACCGCCGAGCTCAAAGGCCTGGACGCACTCGACACCGGCGTGCGCGGCGGCCCTGAGCCGGACGACGTCACGCTGGAGGCCTACGGCCGGCCCATCCCCGAAGCCTGACCTCACCCGCGAGAACAGGAGCCCACCATGGCAGAACAGCAGACCCCCGCCCAGCGGCTGCTCGGCGACTTCGCGCCCAAGATGGTCCAGCTCACCGACGACGTCCTGTTCGGGGACGTCTGGGAGCGCCCCGGCTTGTCCCCCCGCGACCGCAGCCTGGTCACCGTCGCCGTCCTGGCCGCAACCTACCGGCCCGACCAGCTCATCAGCCACCTGCGCCGTGCCCTGGCCAACGGTCTTACCCAGGACGAACTCGTCGAGGCCCTCACCCACCTGGCCTTCTACGCCGGCTGGCCGTCCGGCATGGCAGCCCTGACGCAACTCAAGACGATCATCGCCAGCGATACGGCCTGATGGGACACGTTCGCGCGGGACGATGGGCGGCATGAACGTAACGCTCAGGTACACCCAGCTCGGACTCGCCGTCGCCGCGCTCCTGGAGAAGGAGGAGCCGCTTGATACCGGGCAGGCTCAGCAGTACATCCAAGACGGCTCGCTCTTCAGCTGGCTAAGCCGGCGATACGACGGTGAGATCGACCTGAGCCTCTACGAGAACGCCGACCAGGCGGACGTTCTCGAGCGGTTCCAGGCCCTGTCGGACACGGTCGATACCGAGCGCACGTTCGGGATCGAGAGCAACGGCCTGGCCCTGCTGGCGGCCTACTGCTTCCAGGTCCTGCAAGAGATCCACTACTTCAAGGGGCCGGCGGTATAACGCGTACGTGAGCTGGCCCAGGGCTGTTCCAACGACTCGATCTGCAACCAGCTAGTGCCGTGGCAAGCCACGTTGGCCCGGCCCTCCGGCCACGCACAGTGGCGGCTGGCCTGAGACCTGGCCGCTACCGGGCGTCGTGCGGTCCCCGGCAGCCGCACTGGCCTCACCGGTCACGGGGCGCTGTCCCGCGCAACCACGACGCTGTCACATCGTGGTGGTCAGGTGCACGACGCTGTCACATCGTCGTGGTTAACCCGGGGCGGCCGGGGCGGGCTGGCGGGAAGCGTGAGTGCGGCGGGACGCCTGGGGCGTGAGGTGCGGAGCCGCGCGGGCAAACATGATCTGATGTGGCGCTGGTCATCTCTATCTGCCGGGCTGAACGGCCGCGTGGAGGTTCCCACCACGTTCCCGGCCTGTCTAGTCGCGGGGGAAGCATTCGCCAATCACGTCTCCGGCTTGCGCGACATCTCCGCAACTAGCAGAACCCGGGGCCGATGCGGGCGACGAGTTGGCGAGCACGGGATCGCGCGATGCGACCTCGTCGATCGAGGCCGCAGCGGGTTCTGTCCGGTTAGCTCCGCCACCATGTGCGTTCGAGCGCCCGGTCGGTGCCGCCAGTGCGGTCGAGCGCGTCGAGCTCTGCGATCTCTTCGTCCGACAGCCGGAAGTCGAAGAGCTGGGCGTTCTCGGTTATGCGCTCGCGGTGGGTCGACTTCGGGATGACCGGGATGCCCCGCTCGATACACCAGCGCAGCAGCACCTGGGCAGGAGTGCGGCTATGGCGTCGCGCGATCCGTGCGACCGTGTCGCTGGCGAGGTGGCGGCCGGTTCCCAGCGGGCTATAGGCCTCGAGCGCGATCTCATTCTGGTGGCATACGCCGAGGAGCGCCTTGCGGTACTCGTAGGGACTGAACTGCACCTGATTGATGACCGGCGGGACCGTCGCGGTTGCGAGCAGCTGTCGCAGCTCGCCAGCACCGAAGTTGGAGACCCCGATCGACCGCGCATAGCCGAGCTCCCGGGCCTGCTCCATCCCGGGCCACGCCCAGGTCGGGCCACCCGCGGGCCAGTGGATGATGTACAGGTCGACGTAGTCGACTCCGAGCCGCCGCAGGCTGCGCTCGACCTCCGCGACCGGGTCCTTCCGGCCCGGAAAGAACTTCGTGGTGATGAACACCTCCCCGCGCGAGACACCGCTCTCGCGCAACCCCTGTCCCACGCTCCCCTCGTTGCCATAGGCCTGTGCCGTGTCGATGTGCCGGTAGCCGAGCTCGAGCGCCCAGCGGACGGCGTCCACGCACTCGCGGCCGTTCTCCACCTGCCAGACGCCGAGGCCAACCAGCGGGATCTCGTTCCCGTCTGCGAGCACGCGGGCTCTTCCGTCTGCCGTCACCACATCCGTCGACATCGCATCCCTCCTTGACTGACCGAAACGCTCCCGGTCGCTTAGCTGTTTCCGGGTGCGATCAAGGGTCCCGATCCTTGCCTCCACGAGGCGATCGCCGCGCAGGCCACCATGGCGCGAGAACATTCTGACCTCGTGCCTGGCCGTCGGGGTACAGAGGGCCGTCCTGGGCTATACCTGAAAGTGATGGAGAAGAGCCAGCGTATGAACCCCGGGCTGCCCGATTCATCCACCCCGATCTGGGAAGAACCGGTTCGCGGGTTCTACACCGACCCCGGGCAGTTCGTGACTCGGTCCGGGCTCGACCTGCTCCGCAGCATGCTGGAAGGCGGCCTTGGCCCACCGGTCGGCTACCTGTCCGGGCTCGGGCTCGCCGCCGTCGAGCCGGGCGGCGTGACGTTCACCATGCCGGTGACCGACTGGCTGCTGTTCCCTCAGGGGGTCGTCTCCGGCGCCACCCTCAGCATCCTGGTAGACGCGCCGCTGGGATGCACGGTCCAGACCGCCTTGCCGCCTGCCACTCCGTTCACCACGGCCGAGATCTCGCTCAGGTTCCTCCGCACTGTCGTGCCGCAGAGCGGGACGCTGACGGCCAGGGGCCGGCTGATCCACGCCGGCCGGACCACTGGCGTGTCGCTGGTCGAGGTCACCGACGAAGCGGGCCGCCTGGTCGCGGTGACGAGCACCCGGTGCGCGATCCTGCCGCGCGTACAGGTGCCGTGGGAGGTTGTCGAGCAGGCGCTGAAGAACCCGCCCCGTCTGCGGGAGCCGGACTGGCCGTCGCCCCATCCGTACGAGCGGCCGGTGGCAGGCGAGGTGCTGTCCCAGGAGATCTGGGACAGCACGGACGGCCTTGGCGTTTTGCGGTCCCTCATTGCCGGTGACCTGCCGGCGCCCCCCATCGCCCGCTTCTGCGGGATCGCCCCGGTGGAGGCGGAGGCGGGCAGGACCACATGGGAGATGCCGGCCAGCGAGTGGCTGTGCGCGCCTGTCCAGGGACGGCTTTACGGCGGCGCCATCGCCATG
>Ga0210408_10006445_pt1 | contig 10143 bp, 9 predicted proteins | sample IncBWH4MmetaG_FD_155471 | JGI IMG/M metagenome (GOLD analysis project Ga0210408, IMG submission 155471) | Forest soil microbial communities from Barre Woods Harvard Forest LTER site, Petersham, Massachusetts, United States - Inc-BW-H-4-M | ecosystem: Environmental > Terrestrial > Soil >...
GCGCTCGGCCAAGATCGCCTGCAGCCTGCGGTCGGCAAGTTCGGCCTCGCGCGCCAGCGCTTGCGCCTCGGCGCGCACCTGCGCGGCGTTGCGGCGATGGCCGTCGATGTCGGTGCGGACCGCGGCAAGTCTGGTCTCGGTGTCGAGGCTTGGCGGCAATTCGGCGAGCGCAGCCGTAGCGCCCTGATGCGCACCATAGGCTTCCGTGAGATCGGCGTTGAGGCGGGTGTGCGCTTCCGACAGCGCGGATTTTCGCGCGGCGTGGCGATTGATCTCGCGTTCGGTTGCGGCATGACGCTCGCGCGCGGCGTCCGCCTCGTGCTGCGCGGCGCGCCAGGCCTCGCGCGCCAAAGTCTCGTCGGATGCCGCCGCCTTCAGTTCGGCCTCGGCATTCTCCAACGCTTGACGCTTGGCGCTTGCATCGCTGCGGGCCTGCTCGAGTTCGTTCTCGATATCGACCAGCCGGGCCCGTTCGGCCAGACGCCGCGCCGCGCCGGTCGGCGCGTGGGCCGCCGCGACAAAACCGTCCCAGCGCCAGACGTCGCCTTCGACCGATACCAGCCGCTGGCCGGTCTTTAATTGTGACACCAGTTCCGCGCCGCGCTCCTTGGCGACGACGCCGATCTGCGCCAGACGCCGCACCAGCTCCGACGGTGCCTGGACATGCGCGGCGAGCGATTCGACGCCGTCGGGCAGCGCTGGATCGCCGTCGGTGACGCCGGCATGGGTCCAGCGCATCGGCGCCGAGGGATCGACCGGGGCGTCAAGATCGTCGCCGAGTGCCGCGCCGAGCGCCTTCTCAAAACCCTTGGCGACGGTGATGCCGTCGATGATCGGCGGCCACAGGTTCTTGGTCTCGCCGTTGACGATCTTGGAGATGGTGCGCGCCTCGGTCTCGAGCCGTTGCACCCGCTTGTCGGCCTCGTTGAGGGGGCTGCGGGCGGCGTCCAGTCTTTGCCGCGCGGCGGCATGGGCTACCTCGCTCGCCTGCGCCGCGGCCTCGGAATGCGTGCGATTCTTTTGTGCGGACTCCATGGCGTCCGCCAGCGCTGCGAGGTCGCCGAGATTGCCGGTTTCCTGCGCGAGCATCTCTTCCTCGGCCTGGACGTTGGCGATGTCCTGATCGAGCCGCGCAAGCTTGTCGCGGTGCGTGCGCACACTCCCCTCAAGCTGATGGCGCTTGGCGGTGAGGTCCGCAAGTGACGTGGTGAGCTCGGTGAACAGGCGCTCGGCGTCCGCCAGCATTGCTTCGGCTGCGGATGCGCGCTCATCGACGCCGGAGCGCTTTTCCACGCGCGACTTGATGTCTTCCTTGAGTTCGGCGTCCTCGTTGTCGAGCCGGGCCAGCGCGATCTCCGCATCCGAAGTCAGTTGCTGCTCACGCGCGATATCGGCGGAAAATTGCGTCAGGCGGCGATCGAGCTCGGCGACGCGCTCTTTGGCGCGCTCCTCCTCGCGATCGAGCAGTTCGCGCGCATTGGTGAGCCGCGCCAGTCCGGCTGCGGCGCGGGCTTCCGCCTCGCGCAAGCCCGGGAGCTCGGAAGCCCGGATCGCCTGGATGCGCGCGGCCTCCGCCTGTTCGCGGGTGCGCTCGGCCATGTCGCGGACGTTGAGATCGTGGACGCGGGCGGCCTCGGCAACGTCGGCGTTCGCCTCCACCCAGCGCAGATGGTACAGCATCGCCTCGGCTTTGCGCACCTTGGCGGCGACGTCGCGGTAGCGGATCGCCTGGCGCGCCTGCTTCTTCAACCCGTCCACCTGTCCGGCGAGCTGTCCGATCACATCCTCGACGCGCGTGAGGTTGGTCTCGGCCGCCTTGAGGCGCAATTCCGCCTCATGGCGGCGGGCGTGAAGGCCGGCGACACCGGCGGCATCCTCCAGCACGCGGCGGCGCTGTTCGGGCTTGGCCTGAATGATCTCGCCGATCTTGCCTTGGTGGACCAGTGCCGGCGAACGCGCGCCGGTGGCGGCGTCGGCAAACAGGATCTGCACGTCGCGGGCGCGGACGTCGCGGCCGTTGATGCGATAGACCGAGCCCGCCTCGCGCTCGATGCGGCGGGAGATTTCCAGGGTCTCGCGATCGTTCACCGCCGAAGGCGCGGTGCGATCGGCATTGTCGATCGTCATCACCACTTCGGCATGGTTGCGCGCCGGGCGGCTGCCGGACCCGGCGAAGATTACCGCGTCCATGTCGGCGGCGCGCAATGATTTGTGCGAGGTCTCGCCCATCGCCCAGCGCAACGCCTCGACCAGGTTGGATTTGCCGCAGCCGTTCGGCCCGACGATGCCGGTGAGGCCCGGTTCGATCATGAAATCAGTGGGTTCAACGAACGACTTGAAACCGTGGAGGCGAAGGCGCGTGAGTTTCATGAACAAGCTTCTTCCATTGGCGGGGCGCGAATCTCCCTGCCGGGACAATACCATAGAAGGCAATGTCGGTGTGTGGGGAGAAGCGGATGCGCCTCTCATGGCGTGCCACAATGGCGAGGCCGGGGGCCGGGGGCAACGCCGCCGACGGCTTTTCCAAAGGGATTTATCGAGGTTTTTGTAAGGCTTACCGGGAACCTATCGATCCCGGTCCGAATCAGCTCTTCAAGAAGGATTTGATCTTCTTGTCGAATTCTTCAAACGACGTCTCGCCCTTGATCTTCTCGCCATTGATAAAGAAGGTCGGCGTCGAATCGACCTTCAGCACCTCGCCGGCGTATTTCTGGTCGGCGGTGATCTTTTCGAGCAGCGCCTGGTCCTTGAGGCAGTCCTCGACGGCCTGCTGGCTGAGACCGGCCTGCTTGCCGATCCGCGTCAGGGTCTCGGTGGTGTTCTTCGTCACCCAGTCGTTCTGCTGCCTGAACAACAGGTCGACGACCGCGAAATATTTGCCGGCGTCGTCCTTGGCGATGCAGCGCGCCAGCATCGCGCCGGCGGCGGCTTTGACGTCGAGCGGGAATTCGCGGAACACATAACGTATCTTGCCGCTGTCGATATATTCCGACTTGATCTTGGGAAACACGACCGCGTTGAAGGCCGCGCAATGCGGGCAGGTCATCGAGGCGAATTCGGTGACCGTCACCGCCGCATTGGCCGGGCCAAGCGCCATGTCCGGCAACGACACCGGCTTGGCGACATCGGCCGGGCTCTGCGCCATGGCGCTAGCGATTAGCCGCAGCGGCGAGAAAGCCAGGGCGGCAAGTCCGGTCAGCGAAAGGATGGTCGTGAAGGCGCGGCGCGTGATGATCAACGGTCTGCTCCTGATCGGCGCTTTCACGCCCAAAGGTTCCAAAGCAAGGGTCCCACGGAATGAGCCGTTCGCTAGCTTGAAACGACCATCATGGCAATGGCGCCTTGCCGCAGTCGGGCTTGGTGGAAGGCTCAATTTCGCTTGATTGAGGCGCCGAGCCGCGCCAGCGCCGCGCGCAATTCCTCGTCCTCGACCGAGGACAGGGTCTTGGCGACCTCCGCCACCGATTCCGGGTCCAGCGCGCTAGGGATTGCGGGTCGATCCCGGCGCGACAGCGGCGCCTGCCGCAACGCCAGCCGTCCCACCGCGCTCCAGCCGAAGAAGCGGTTGACGCGCTGCAGGATCACGTCGGAGGCGTGCTGGATCTCCAGCGCCATCGGGCCCTCGACGCGCAGCACCAGCGTCGCCGGTTCCTGGTTCTGTCCCTCGACCGGCCGCGGCCATTGCATCCTGAGCGGTTCGGAATGCGCCGCGATCTCGGAACCGGCGATCTCCGCCCAGCGCGTCACCAGTTCGCGCGCGGCAAATCCCTGCTTCGCATAGGCGTCGGAAAACACGTCTGCGAGCAAGACGGAGAGCGGTTTTGCCGAGGTTCGACCGGGTTTTGCCATGGGGCCTTATAGCACCTTGCGAATTCTGAACGGAACCATCTCCATCGTCATGGCCGGGCTTTGTCCCGGCCATCCACGTCTTACGCGCCCGTGACAAAGAAAGACGTGGATGCCCGCGACAAGCGCGGGCATGACGTGGAGAGACTGGAGCCAGACATAGTAAAGTGCCGGGATGGTTTCGTCCGCCACCGTCTACAAGCGCAAGCCGAGCGAGTTGGAACCTGCGGGCGCCGACCGCCCCGCGCTCTTGCTCGCCTGGTACGACCGCCATCGCCGCAAGCTGCCGTGGCGGCCGCCGGCCGGCGAACGCGCCGATCCCTATCGCGTGTGGCTGTCGGAAATCATGCTGCAGCAGACCGGCGTCAAAACCGTCGCTCCCTATTTCGAGAGATTTCTGACGCGCTGGCCTGATGTCGGCGCGCTCGGCAGTGCCTCGCAGGACGATGTTTTGCGGATGTGGGCCGGGCTCGGCTACTATTTGCGCGCGCGCAATCTGCATGCCTGTGCGGTCAAGGTGTTGCGCGAGCATGGCGGCGTGTTCCCGGACAGCGAGGAAGGTTTGCGCGCGCTGCCGGGAATCGGGCCCTATACGGCGGCCGCGATCGCGGCGATCGCGTTCGGACGCCGCACCATGCCGGTCGACGGCAATATCGAGCGTGTCGTGTCGCGGTTGTTCGCAGTCGAAGCGCCGCTGCCGCAGGCCAAGCCGCTAATCCAGCAATTGGCGGCGACGCTGTTAGGTGCATCTCGCGCCGGCGACGAGAAGTCTCGCGCTGGCGATAGCGCGCAGGCGCTGATGGATCTCGGTTCTTCGATCTGCACCCCGAAGAAGCCGGCCTGCGCGCTGTGCCCGTTGAACGATGGCTGCGCCGCACGCCGGCGCGGCGATCAGGAGATTTTTCCGCGCAAGCTTGCGAAGAAGACCGGCGCGCTGCGCCGCGGCGCGGCCTTCGTTGTCACGCGGGGCCCGGAGCTATTGGTGCGCACCCGGCCCGAAAAGGGTCTGCTCGGCGGCATGACCGAAGTGCCGGGCTCGGACTGGCTCACTGGGCTGGACGACAAAGCCGCGCTGAAGCAGGCGCCTCAATGCAAGGCCGTCTCGCGCTGGCATCGCAAGGCCGGCGTGGTGACCCATGTCTTCACGCATTTCCCGCTGGAGCTTGTGGTTTACACCGCGCGCGTGGCCGGGCGCACGCGCGCGCCAATGGGCATGCGCTGGGTGCCGATCGAAACCTTGCAAGATGAGGCCTTGCCGAACGTCATGCGCAAGGCGATCGCGCATGGGCTCGGTCATTAGATTTCGTTTTGACGCGTTAGCTTTCGTTTGACGCGTTTTCTTCACGCGAACCGGTACCCACTTCGCTTGAAAAACGCTATGGGCTCCTGACACCACGCTGTCAGCAGGGGTAGCTAATGAAGGGCAAACGGAGGCTCGCCATGATCAGTACCGCGCTCGACAATGTTCCTGCGCCGCCGTCCGCCAAGCTGCTTGGGTGGCACCTCATTGATGCAAAGCCGAAAGAGGGTTGGATCAAGGTCGGCTTTGACGGCAAGGCGGAGTTTTGCAACCCGGCCGGCTTCGTGCAGGGCGGGCTTCTGTCGGCGATGCTCGACGACACCATGGGCCCGGCCGTCATGGTCATGACCGAGGGCAAGCTCTACACCACAACCATCAGCCTGACGGTGAATTTCCTGGCCCCGGCAAAGCCCGGGCCGATCACGGCGGAAGCCAAGGTCACGCAGCTCGGCAAGACCATCGCCTTCGTCGAGGGGCGCTTGATGGCTGCGGACGGCACCGTGCTGGCGACGGCCAGCGTGAGCGCACGGCTGATCGAGGCCGCAAAGGCAATTCGATAGCTCGCCTGCGCACCGCCAGCCCGCGAACCGGCAGTTTTGACAGAACTCAGGAGCTAGAAAAATGCAGCCCGCCCCGCGCAACAGCTATACCGCGGGCCGGCAGCACTATCGCCGTCGGTCAAGAACGTCGACAATCTCGGTGGCTGTCGTCGTTCGGAATATTCTCGCCATGGTTCAAGTCTGCGGGCGCGTGCACGCTTCCGGCGAGAACTGCAGCGCGGAGCGAGCATGAACTGCAGGATATGGGAACCTGCTGGCCGTTGATATCAGACGAGGTCAGCAAGCCGTTCTGGCGTGCGTGACGGCTGCCTGGTCCTGCTGCATTATTAAACCCTCATGGCGAGGAGGCGCGCATGCGCCGTCTCGAACCATGAGGCCACGCTGCTTACTTCCGGGCCTCGTCCTTCGAGACGCTTGCTTGCGCAAGCTCCTCCAGCGACAACGGCGAGGCCGTTGCGCGGGGATGAGGGGATAAGCCGATTATGGCGCAGTAGGATCAGGCCGCCTGACGCTTGGCCCGGTCCAGCTCCCGTCCGGTTTCCAGCATCAGCCTGCGCAGCCAGATCGAGCCGGGGTCCATCTGAGCGCGGGTCGGATAGAACATGAATTGTTCGTCGATCCCGGGATCGAACGGCGGGGTGACCGAAACAAGCGTCAATTGCTTCGACAGGGCGGCGATCAGGCGTCGTGGCACGAAGGCGACGAGATCGGTGCGCGCGGTGACATGCAGCGCCTCGATATAGCCGGGCACCACCAGCGCGATCCGCCGTTCGATGCCCTTGGCGCGCAGCCAGGTGTCGATCGGGTCCTCGTTCTTGCCGCGGATGATGACCGCGACGTGCCTGGCGTTGAGGAACGCCTCCCGCTTCTTCAATTTGGCGCCGGCCGGGTGGCTGCGGCGCACCGCAAGCGCATCGCTATCGATATAAAGCCGCTGCCGGTGAAATCCACTGAACGCATTGCCGATCGAGATCACGAGATCGATGGTGCGGGCGAACTCGGCGCTGAAGATGGCGGGACCCCGCCACGGCACCACGTCGATCCACACATTCGGTGCGGCTTGCGTGATCTTCTCCATCAATGGCGGAATCAGCAGCTCGACCGCGAGATCAGGCATCATCAGGCGAAACTGCCGTTCGCTGCTGGCGGCGTCGAACGCATCCGGGATGAACAGCGAGCCCACCTGATCGAGCACCTGCGCTAAGGGTCCGCGCAGTCCTTGCGCCCGCCGTGTCAGCTCCATGCGCGCGCCGTTGCGCACCAGCAGGGGATCGCCGATCAGATCGCGCAGCCGCTGCAGCGCGTGGCTCAAGGCGGGCTGCGAGAGACCAATGCGCAGTGCCGCCCGGCTGACATTGGCTTCCTTGAGCAGGGCGTCGAGCGCCACCAGCAGATTGAGGTCGAGCGAAGTCAAATTCATGAAGCGAATATATATCATATCGATTATCGATTCGAAGAATTCTTGAACGGCGCGCCATGATGGGCGAGGGCCAATCAATGGAGCAACAACCGATGAGCGCCGCAGAGAACAAGAAACTCGTGCAACAGGTATACGCCGATGCCGCCAACCGCAGCGGAACCACCTTTGTCGACAATCTTGCCGACGACGCGAGCTGGATCGTGACCGGGCAATATTCCTGGTCGCATCAATTCAGGGGGCGCGACGGCATCCTGAACGGCCTGATGGGCCACTTTCGCTCGTTCTTCGCCGAACGGCCGCGCACGGTCGGGTATAATTTCATCGCCGACGGCGACTATGTCGTGATCGAGGCGCGCGGCGACAATGTCACCAAAGCGGGGCTGCGTTACGACAACCAGTATTGCATGGTGTATCGGATCGAGAACGGCAAGATCAAGAAAATCAAGGAATATTGCGACTCGACGCTGGTCGAGCGCGTGCTTGGGCCGTTTCCCGAAGCCCGCAAGTGGGCCGCCAGGTGAGGCATCGACCTGGATAGGCCGTTGCCTCTGAAATGACATGTCATGTTGGTCGGCCATAATGGAGGGAGCGCCAATCGGGAGAAATTCATGAGCAAGCCGTCGCAGGAATTCCTCAGTCCAAAAACATGGGCCGCTCCACTGCGGGCGATCGCGCGCCGCACGGCATGCGCTTTGTGCCGATCGCGACATTGCGGGACGAGGCGCTGCCCATGTCGCTCTCTTGCTCGAGGACGCCGCGTTTGCTGACACCATGACTGCTGACACCACGCTGTCAGCAGGACTTCGCTACAGGGAGACTGGAGGCTCCCATGATTGCAACTGCCCATGACCGGATCGCAGCTGTTCGGCCGATCGTCGCGATCGTGCGGGCCGCGCTTGTGCTCGTCCAAAACTGGCGAGAGCGCCATCGCGTCCGCCGAAAGCTCGCTGCGATGACGGAACGCGAATTGATGGATATAAGAACCTGTTGGTCGGAGATTGCCGATGAGGTGAATAGACCGTTTTGGCAGCCGCACAGGAGAAAAAGATGAGCAAGCCATCAAAAGAATTCATCAGCCCCAAGACCCTGATCCCGCCGGGGCCGGCGGGTTATTCGCACATCGCCAAGATCAATAGCGGAACGATCGTCTATCTTTCCGGCCAGGTACCGAGCGACGCGTCGGGCAAGCTGATCGGCGAGGGCGATTTCGAAGCGCAGGTCGAACAGGTCTTCGCCAATCTCAAACTTGCGGTCGAGGCCGCCGGCGGCACCATGGCCGATATCGTCAAGCTGAATTATTACGTCGTCGCCGAGCTGGATCAGGCCAGCGTGCCGAAGCTGCGGTCGATTCGCGATCGCTATATCAATGTCGGGAAGCCGCCGGCGAGTACGTTCGTTGTGGTCAGCCGCCTGGCCCGGCCGGGCTGGCTGATCGAGATCGAGGCGGTTGCGGCGCTCGAGGCGTAATTGTCATTCCGGGGCGCGCGCCAGCGCGAACCCGGAATCTCGAGATTCCGGGTCTGGTCCTTTGGACCATCCCGGAATGACGCAGCCTAGGCCGCCTTGGTCTTGAGGTGGCCGAACATGATGTGCTTGGCCTCGTCGTCCATCTCGGCCTTGAAGGTGAACTTGTCCTTCAGCGCGATCGCGCGCGCTGCTGCCGGCCGCGCCGACACTTCATCGACCAGCCGCTTCACGTTGCCATATTTCGCATAGGCCTCCTCGCCGAGCACGAAGGGCGCAAGGCGCGCCCAGCCCCAGAACGCCATATCGACGATGGTGTAGGTATCGCCCACCATGTAGCGGCTCTTTCCGAGATGATCGTTGAGAATCTTGTAATGGCGGTTGGCCTCGAACTGGTAGCGGTTGTGAGCATATTCGAGGTCCTTCGGCGCGAAATGCTTGAAGTGCACCGCCTGGCCCGAATAGGGGCCGAGGCCGGTCGCAACGAACATCAGCCATGACAGCGTCTGCGCGCGGTTGGCGGGCGTGTTCGGGGCCAGGAACTTGCCGGTCTTCTCGGCGAGATAGAGCAGGATCGCGTTACTGTCGAACACGAACACGCCGTCATCGTCGATCGCCGGCACCTTGCCGTTGGGGTTCACTTGGAGGAATTCCGGCTTGAACTGATCGCCCTTGCGGGTATCGACCGGCACCAGCTCGTAAGCGAGGCCGGACTCTTCCAGAAACAGCGCGACCTTGTTCGGGTTCGGCGCGCCGTTGAAGTAGAACTTGAGCATCAAAATCTCCCTTTATCTTCTGTTGTCGACAAAAATCGGGACGCGGCGGCCCGGCCGCGGGCAGGCATCTCCATGCGCAAATTTTGGCAAAAAGCGCAAGCGACGAGTTTGTGAGGAGGCTGGGCCATGAAAATAATGCTGCTCGTCATTCCACGATGTGCAATTGCACATCGTGGATGCGCCTTCGCTCGGCAATTGTCGAGCTGAGGCGCAGGCCCGGAATCCACACTCCCGATCGTGATTATCGATTCCGGATCATCAGCGAGGTCCGCTTTACGGCTTCAATGGCGGACCCAAACCGCCTTCGAAGCCAACCTGGGACCTGAGTGGCCTTGTCGTCAGTGCCATCCAACGACAATGATTGCTCTCGTGCCTTGGCAAGCACGCTATCGAAGTCTAGCATTTGCGCAGCGTATGGAGAGTTCGATGACTTCAAGCTTCAATGTCTATGATGCGGCCGGCTATGAGCAGCTCATGGGCCGCTGGAGCCAAAAACTCGCGCCCCTGTTCATCGAGTTCGCGGGTCTTGCCAACGGCGAAAAGATTCTTGACGTCGGCTGCGGCACTGGCAGCCTGACATTCGCGCTAACCAAGGCCGCCGATCTCGGCGAGATCAGTGCCATCGACTATTCACCCGTCTTCGTAGAGGCGGCGAATCGACGCAATACCGATCCACGCATCAAGATCCGCCAGGCGGACGCCTGCGCCTTGCCCTTCAAGGACGCTATGTTCGACCGGGCATTTGCGCTGCTCGTGCTTCACTTTGTGCCGGAAGCC
>Ga0210408_10006446_pt1 | contig 10142 bp, 11 predicted proteins | sample IncBWH4MmetaG_FD_155471 | JGI IMG/M metagenome (GOLD analysis project Ga0210408, IMG submission 155471) | Forest soil microbial communities from Barre Woods Harvard Forest LTER site, Petersham, Massachusetts, United States - Inc-BW-H-4-M | ecosystem: Environmental > Terrestrial > Soil >...
CGATCGTGACCGCGAGGTCGGAAGCGAGCACCTCGAGCTTCATCATTTCGGATATTTCGATTTCGGATTCGCTTTCGTGAGCGCTCAGGCAGAAGCAGCCCATGTACGACCCTCGAGATGAGACGAGCGGGATCAACACTTCGCTCGCGGCGCCATCAAGCGAAACACGAACGGAATTATTTCCGAGCGGCCGGCCGCCGGCGCAAAGTCCCTTAAGGCTTTCGATCGTCCAGGTGGTGGTTCGATTCTCCAGTTCCGGCATGTCAAGCCGTTCGAAGCCGTAGGAACTCGCGAGATACAGCGCGTGGTTTTCGCCCGCGAGGAACAGCGCTACGCGGCGGAAGCTGCTGGCGTTCGATACGGCTCCGGCAATTTCCGCGCAGAGCGCAACCGGATCCTTTCCGGTAAGCAAACGCGAAGTGATTTGAGACAGGCGCATGAGCAGCCGATTTTCGGCGCGCTCGCGCTCGTGCGCTTTTTCGATGATAGCGGACTTGTCTTCGAGCAGCGAGAGCACCATGCCGAAGGCCACAAAGAATTTTGGCACGTTCCAAAGTTCGGGATTGACGTGCAGGTTTGGAAGAAAGTGATCGACCAGCGCGCCCGCGGGAAACACAGCTCCCCAGCAGAGGAATCCGCCGGCGACGGCGATCACACCAGGAGAAGGCCGCGGATAGCGCCGCCAGAAAAGGAAACCGCAGAGGCCGAAAGTGATCGTGAGAATGGCGTTGACGCCGAAATCGGGACTGCCACGAAGTTGATCGTGAATGGCCCACGTTCCAGTTCCTACGAAAACGAGAGCCACCGAAAAATTGAACAGCCCGGCGGGCCATCGGCCGTACAGAGCGAATGCGGCGCCGCCAAAGAAGAAAATGGCGAGGCAGATGGACAGCGTCCAAGGCATGTGCCAATCAAAGCTAATGGCGAGGGCATGAAACGCGGCGGGCGCTCCAAGCACCGCCATCAAGGCACGGCGCGTGCGGCGAGTTTCGACGGCAAGAATCAACGAGGCCACGAATACGATGCCGGAAAGTTCCAGCGCGCCGAGATCGATCGATTCGATTATCTTTTCGACGGCGCCGCTGCGCGTTTCGAAGGCTTGGATGAAGAAATGGAGGAAGATCAGCGCCCACGCGTAGGTCCAGAGACGCAAACGGGCCGACGGGGCATGCTTCCGCAACGAGAGGAAAATCCCGACCAGAACGGCAAGGATCAGAATTGTCGGAAGCTTGTCCAGAATCGTGGTCACGAGCACCCCTGGCGTACGCAAGACTACGAGTACGTCACTGACTGAACAATAGAGCACACGTACCAGAAGCCTTCCGATTGGGGTGGTAACGAAAACTCCCAGGTAGGCAGTAAGAGCTATTTTTTCAGCGGGATACGAAGATCAAGGGAGACTTCGCTGCCTTCTTCGAGGTCTAGCGGTTCGAATGGCACGAGCACGCCGTTTACAAAATGGGCGCGGATGCGTTGAGCAGCCGGAGCCGCCTTTGGCGCTACGGGTTTCGAGGTGCGACCTTCGAACTTAGGGACGCCTGCCTGATCGAGGGAAACGTTGGCGAGCGCGTCGGCATCGCGATTCAGTTCGCGGCGGACGTGCTCGATCACGAAGTATCCGAGCTGGCGGGCCAGTTTCGAGGCGCGCTCGTGGAGCGGCTTGAGGTCCGCGTTCTTCACTTTGTACCGTTCCTGCATCTGGCGGACGAGCAACTCGGAGTCGCTGCGAACGCGGAGAGCCTGAATCCCGTGCGTCGCGGCGTAGTCGAGGGCGGCGAGGAGCGCGTAGTATTCGGCGACGTTGTTGGTTTCCCGGCCAAGGTTTTTTGCGAGTTCGAGGATTATCTTTCCAGCCGGATCGCGCAGAACCACCGCGTAGGAAGCAGGGCCAGGATTGCCGCGCGAAGCGCCATCGATATTCGCGATGTGGACGCCTGCCGGGGGCGCGGAACGGTTCGAAACGGCCACCAATTCAGAAGGCGATCCGTGAGCCGATTTGCCAAAGAGAGGCGCGCTTTCAGGCGGCGACGTTTTTGTTCGGCGAGTCATGCGCGCTGCTCGAGACTTTCGAAAAGCTGCACGCCCGAAACTGAGGACGGCGAAGCGCTAGCGATCACTGGATTGATTCACCGCGGCGGACGCTTGCGGAGTTTGCTTTTTGTCCGCGCTAGGCGCCGGAGGCACGGAGGGCGCCGGCTCAACGTAATAAAGGATGCGCGTGCAGGTTTCGCAGTGGAAAATCTCTTCGCTGCCGGCGCGGCGCATTTCCTGAAACACGTGAGGCCGCACTCTCATGCCGCAGGCGGTGCATTTTTCGTCGCGAACCGCAGCGAGCGAAACGCCGTTGTGTTTCCGGGCGATGCGCGTGTAGTGGTCGAGCATGTCTTCGGGAATATCGGCGACCACTCTCGAACGCTCGGTGTTGCCTTCTACAAGTTCTTTTTCGGCGACGGCCTTTTCCGCATCGATTTTCGAGCGTTCGCCGCGCGCGACTTCTTCCGTTTCTTTAAGAATCTTGTCGGAAGCTTTAATGTGGCGATCGTATTCTTCGCTCGCCACCATTTGTTCGAGCAACCGGTCTTCGGCCTTGGCGATTTCGTCTTCGGCCATTTGCGCTTCGTGCTGAAGCGTTTTGTAGGCCTCGTTCGTTTTCACCTGAAACATCTGGTCTTTATACTTGTGGACCTTTTCTTTCCACTGCTCGACATCGAGTTCGTAGCGCTTGCGGTCTTTGACGGTGACGAGCTGCGCGGCCTTGCTTTTCTCAAGTTCGGCGCGAGCGGCGGCGACGCGCGCGTCCACTTCAGCAAGTCTCTTGGGATAAGTGGCGAGCCGGGCGTGGACTTCATGGAGCCGAACGTCAACGCTTTGAAGCACGAGCAGATCCTGGAGGATTTTCAGCACCGTTCGCTCATTCTAGCACAAGGGCGACGCGGCCTTTATAAGCGTCGGCTCTGGATGGTCGGTCAGTTTCCGATTAGAGCGCTAGTCAGGACCCAAACGAAACTGCCAAAAGATAGGACTCGCCGTGGCGGTGTGTCTCCATCCCGCGAACAATCGAGCCAGGTCGGAACTCCCAATGTTTATCGTCCAGGTCGTAATCTTCTGTCGGAAGCAACTCGAATAGCCCGTTTCCCAGCGCCAAGGCGCGAGTAAGTCGCGAGCGGGGCGGTCCTTCGTTCAGCAAGTTGACGTAGATTTGGACGATGGCAGGTGGCAGAAATTCCGTTCTTACTTTTTTGCCACCGAGTAATGCGAGCCAAACTATTGGCGCCAGGATCGGGAGGGTGTATAGCACTATGAACCCCCTGAGGTACAAGGAAGCAGGTAGCCGGAGAAGCGGTCTCAGAAACCACCATCCGAAAAGGATCCAAGGCACCGCAAGAGCGATTGCAAAAATCCGCGCCCAGTTACGGCGGAACAGAACTCCGAAGCCAGCAATCACCGTGCCTATGCTCGCGCAGCTGAGAACAATGAACGACGCGACGATTAATGCTTGCCGAAGTCCCGAGCTACCCCCACGGTGAAGCGTCAACCAGAGAAATGGCCCGCTATGGGCGAGCCAAAAACAACCCGTAATGACCACGAGAACCGCTGCGGCAGTCACGGATCGAGAGCGGGGTGGTGTCAATTCACCCATTTGCCGCGAGTATACCACCGGGTGAAACGCAGTACAGGTACGAGAGGGTTGCGGTAAGTTTCGATAAATAGGATCACCGGCGTTCAGTCTTAGTGTTGTCAGGCAGTTGCCCCCTTTTGTATCGCCGAAGATATACTTGTTTCATGGACCAGCCAACGACTCGCGTTGATTTGACCAATTGGTCTTTCGACGACTTTGTCGCGTTCCTTTTTGACCGCGATGTTTCACTCGAATCAAAGAGACAGGACTACTGGTATTGGCACGTGGAAGTGGAGTTTGACGCCAGAGAAATTGGCGCGTATTACGTTCAGTTGTTCAGGCAGCCAGAATTTTTGCTCACGCGCTTCACGAAGCTTCAGCTTGAAGAAGGGTTCTGGGCAATACAAGTTCATAATCTCGATTGCTCTGTCGCCAGGATAATTGACGACTCAGAAGTGCCCCTATCCCTTCGAAAAGACTGCATCCGTTCGATGGCAGATTTATTTAAGCGCCTTTTCGCAGCCGAGCCTTTCGACAGCTCTGTTCAAATGTGGTGGGATTCATTGTGCTACGACTGGCGTTGCGGGAACAGGAATCGAGAGCGGGGTGGTGAGGATCTGGAATTGCAGGATATATTTTTTCAGGCGCTGGCTGATGTGCTTTCAATTGACTCCTGGACTTGTCAGAAAGCCGCTCTTCACGGCTTGAGTCATCTTCACCATCCCGAGACGAAGGAATTAATTGAGCGATTCATTGAGGAGCATCCTTCCCTCATGCAGGAGCAGAAAGCATCCGCTGTTGCCGCAGCCAGGTTTGAGGTGCTATGACAGGTAGTTGGGCTGCACTCCCAATGAAGCCGGACTGACGAGACAGAACATTCGCTTCAACCGCCCTTGTTCTCCTGAAGGATGTTACCTCCATCGACCACCAAGATTTGTCCGGTAATGTAGGAAGCTTCAGGCGAAACGAGGAAACAAACCGCGGCAGCCACTTCCTCGTGCGTGCCGGCGCGGCCGAGCGGTGTATGAAGACCTGCGATTTTCTCCGACGCCGTCGAGGACGCCGTTGCGATCCAGCCGGGAGCGACGCCATTCATCGTGATTCCATCGCCGGCGGTTTCGATGGCGACGGCGCGCATCATCCCATCCATGGCCGCCTTCGCCGCGCCATAGGCCGCGTCCCCCGGGTTGCTCGAAAGCGGTCCCGTCACCGAGGTAACATTCACAATGCGACCGTACTTTTGCCGCGTCATTCCGGGTAACACGGCGCGGGTCATGTGGAAGGCCGTGTGCAGTGTAATCGCAATCTGATTTTGCCACTCCGCGAAGGATGTCTCGATCAGCGGCTTACTATCCGTTGGCCGCCCAGTTTGCGCCATGCCGGCGTTGTTCACCAAGATGTCGATACGGCCTGTCCGCGATAGCACTGAATCGACAAACCTCTGGACGCCGGTTTCGACGGTGAGATCCGCAATGAAGGAAAGAACCCCCTCGCCGGCGGCATTGAGTTCGCAGGCGCGGGAATGAACGCGATCCGTCGTGGACGTAATCACCATCCGCACTCCCGCAGAATGCAGTCTCCGCGCGATGGCGAACCCAATTCCCTCGGCGCTCCCCGCGCCGGTAATGACCGCTGTCTGTCTGTTTAGGGTAGGCCATGGGGTCCGCGGACGTCATAATACATCGTTCAAGAGAATCCGACGGCTCTTGGGTTTACGGGGCAAGTGAAGTGCTATTTCGCACCGACGGTATCCCGCGACACGCCATTGGCGCCAGCACTGGTTCGAGCGTGCCGCAATATTGGAGAAAATCCCGACCCGTTCAAACCAAAGGTCGGGCACCCTGCCCTCGTTTGTGTTCGTCTTAGTTGAAATATTCAATCGTTGGTGATTTTTCCAACGCTCCAGCATGTCTTGTAGGTCGCTCCGGCGCCGTCTCCGCTCCGAATCAAAAGGCTTTAGCGTACCTTTGGCGAGGCCGTGGACGTTGGAACGGCTATTGCAACATAAGCGTTGTGACCGCCCATGGGGGCTATCTAAACGAAGGAGAAAAACCATGGCATCGAAGAAATCCACCAAGAAACTGAAGAGGGCCAAGGATCTCAAGAAAGTCAAGAATCTCGCGACGATGGTCGAATACTGAGCCGACCACCGCGACGTTGACCTACATCACGAAAGACCGTGGCATCGAAGAAAGCAACCAAGAAACTCAAGGCGAGCAAGAAAGTACAGCCGAAGAAGGCCCTAAGCTTTAGCCGGGTTTCTCAATACACGGCGCCCGGCACGCGCCAGGGCTAACCGGGCAAGAGCGTTTCCTGGCTGGCGATAGCTTGCCAACCCCTTTGGCCGTAGACATAAACGTGCGTAACACGCAATTGCTGGAAAGAAGAATGTCCGTTCTTGGTTCCGCGCGAAGTCCAGAGACAAGTGACCACCGCCGTCTGCTCAAACAAGCGCACCCGGACATCTGTGGCAAAAAACGAACTGTACTTGGTGTTGGAATTCTCGATTGTAGCGATCCACGCCGCCTTATCCAGGATCTGCCCCGACGGCAATATTCCCGCGAAGTCCTCACCATAGAGTCGCCGGAACAACGCCCCGTCGTTCAACTGCAGCGCCCGCACGGTCTCTTTTTCCAGAGTAACTAGCTCCTCTTGCTTGACGTCGTTTTCCTTCGCTAGCTCCCTTAGCTCGGCAGAGGAGGGGTTCTGTGCCCAGATGCAGGGAGCCAGAGAACTCGCTAGTATTGCCAAGACAAGTGTGGATAGCTTTTTCATGCCATGGACCTCGTCACCCGGATGAGCCGGGCCAATCCCAAGACGTTGTGGTTCCGCAAACTTTGCTCAGTCAGGCAAGTATATCGCGAGCCGGGCCGGTCGTCGCCGGGCCTGCGCCTTTCTTGTAAACAGCTAGATGCTGTGATTCATGGGCCCGCGCTTCGATGATCGAGGACCACAAAGATTTGAAACTAACAGCGTCGGCCACCGCCAGCTCTCCCGTTTCATACGTGGTGGCACTGCATATCGCTTATGCCCCGCATAACCATTTTCAATGAGCTTTCTTGCGGCCGCCTGCATCTGATAGACAAACGAAAAAAAATCGACATCTCCAGGCTAAGGTTCAATCAGAGGAGAAACGGATGAGCGACAAGCACGTAAAACGGTACCTATTCGCGAGCGATTTCGACCAGACGCTCACTTTCAACGACTCTGGTTACGTTTTGAGTGAATTGGTAGGCATCGGGACTGAGGAATTCAAACGCAAGGCGACAGGGATGGCCAAACTGAATCTGGTCCAGCAAGGCGCCGAATTGGCCTACCTGCTGTTGCATGATCCCGAGTTTCGCACACGAGTCACACGGGAGCACTTGTACGAAGCGGGGAAACGTGTCCGCCTAAAGGACAATATCCGGCTTCTGTATGACGCGCTCGATCACGGCATCGAAGGCTACAATTTTGACTTTTACATTCTATCCGCCGCGCCTATCGAGGTGATTCACTCGGCTTTAGAAGGAATCGTGCCCGCGGATCACATATATGGAACGGAGTTCAGCTATAAGAGCTCGGGGGAAATCGACACGGTGATTAGGGCTACGGCGGGCTACGGGAAGGTTGCGGTCCTTAACCAATTGCAGACTCGACTGGGGATCGGACCGGACCACATCGTTTACGCAGGTGACGGCGACTCAGATGTTCACGTGATGCTGGACGTGAATGCACGCGATGGCTTCACGATAGCGGTTTCTGAAACCAAACACGTCGCGCACATTGCAGGACGGACTGTCCTAAGCACTGACGCGCTTTCGGTGTTGGTGCCTGTCCTGGAAAGGATTGTGGGCTGGCATCGCCCGCAAATTCGCGAGTTCTTCGAATCGCGCGGCTTTCTGATTCAAGAGTGGGACAGAGTGCGCACCGACTGGGTCACGGTGCGGCCCGCGAGCGAATCGTTTGTCGCAAGTGATTAGCGCCGATAGCGGGCGATCACGCCGTGACAGGTTCCAACTGGCCGGAAAGTTCGTAAACATGGCAAATAGCAGCTAGGGTTCGCGTGAAGGTTTGGACGCGAATTTTGGGTCGAGCACCTTGTGGGCGGATTCGACCCCTACTACGGGTAACGATTGGTCCGTCAGGAGGCCGAGCTGTTTTAGGACGGAGGCTTGGTCCCAGTAGATGTGCTCGTGGGCTAGCTTGCTGTCGCGGAAGCGGACGATGACAACGAGCGGAACTTCGACGCGGCGGTTGGTGGGAGGAACGCCGGGGAGCATCCAGGGAATTTCCTGCGTGTGGGTGAAGGAAAAAATCATTTCGTCGACGAGCTGATTTTCACCGATGGTGCGCGAGACCGGCGTGAGAGCGGTGTCGGGCGGCATGCTGGGGATGAAATCGCGCGAATAGAAATGGCGCAGGGCGGCTTTGCCGTAGCCGCCGGTCATCACCGGGATATGGTTTACGTATGCGTCGTCGGTCATAGTGGCGAGGGTGGCTTCGGTGTCGCGCGTGGTGAATTCGTGGGAGATGTGTTCTTCCCAAATCTTTGCGAGGTCGAGTGGCGCCATGGCGGGATTATACACTTCAGTATGGCGGTGAAAGATGCTCGGGCGCAGAGGCTGACTCATTTCCGATTGATTTTGTGAATTGAACGCATAGCCTGTTGGTTCGAGGGCACACTTCCGCTTGATCTCCGAGTTATTTCCGTATCATTCCGGTGAGCGTCGCTGTGGCACAGGTGAGTCTTTTTGCGAGGCTCGTCCGTATTACAGATATGATGGGCGTCTTTGAAACTACGTGGGAGGGTCGCGTGGGCCTAGACAGCGAAGTGGCCCAGCTTCGGCGGGGAGAACTGGACGCGCTGTCGACGCTGCTGGCGCGCTATCAGAACCGTCTTTATCGCTATCTGCTGCGGATGGTGCGCAACCAGGCGGAAGCGGAGGACCTCTTTCAGGTGACGTGGATACGAGTGGCGGAAAAGATTCACCGGTACGATTCCAAGCGCAGCTTCGAGCCGTGGCTATTTGCGCTGGCGCGGAACGTGGCCATCGATCATATCCGCCGCATACGTCCGGAAAGCCTGGACGAGCCTGTCGCGGGTGATTCGGGAGAAACTGCTGCGATGCGACTGGAATCGCGCGAGCGTCCGGTGCTGGACGGAATTCTGGAACGCGAGCGCACCGGGCGAATGGCCGTGGCGCTCGATCAACTGCCGGTGATTTACCGGGAGTTGCTGACCCTACGATTCGAAGAAGAGATGAAGCTCGAGGAAATCGCCGACGTGCTGGGAGTGCCGCTTTCAACGGTGAAGACGCGGCTGCGCCGGGCGCTCGACCGATTCAAGCTGGCGCTGGAAACAAAATATCCCGGTGAGGATTGGAGGACGCGCAACTAGCGTGAGAGATATGGACTCGCACGAGAAAATTCGCGAAATGCTTTCACTGGTTGCGGCCGGCGCGCTGGAAGCGAAAGAGGAGCAGCGCGTGATGAATCATGCCGCTTCGTGCACCGCATGTGCCGCCGAACTGGAGGATTGGAAGTTGCTGGCGGGCGGTTTGCGGCGCCTGCCGACGCCACAGCCGCGGACAGCGGTGGTGGAACGCGCGAGAGCCGGCGCGGAAATGCGGTTGGCGGAAGAAGCCGAGCATCGCTGGCATCGCATGGTGATGATTTCGCTGGTGGCGTTCGCATGGGTTCTTACGCTTGCGAGTTGGCCGCTGTTCCGGATTTTCACCGGAGGCCTGCTGGTGTGGTTCGACCCGCGCTTCAATCAGACGTGGCTGGTGTTCGCGGGCTTTACCGGCGTTCTGTGGGCGACGGGAGGACTGGCGGCGGTGCTTCTGGCGCGTCACCAGCAGCAGGAAAGGAGAATGGCATGAGCCGATTCGGAGATGGAATGAGGATTATTCCTGGAACCGCCAAAACGATTGCTTTGGTGGCTTACCTGGCACTGGCGAATCTGGCTTTCTTTGTAATGATTCCCGGCGACCGGCATATGCGTGAGTGGGCTGTCTGGCAGAGGGTGTTGTTCTCCGGCGGCGTCTTTCTCGTGGCGGCAGCGTGGATCCTGCTCGTGGGCTACGTGTATGCGGACGCGAAGCGGCGCGGGATGCGCTACGTGATGTGGACGTGGCTGGCGGCTCTGATTCCCGATGGGATTGGCATCATCCTGTATTTCCTACTGCGCGACGCGTTGCCGCGGCCTTGCCCCGGTTGCTCGACAGTAGTCAAAGCGGGGTACACTTTTTGCCCGCACTGCGGAGCGGCGACGCAGCCGACGTGCCCGCATTGCGGCCGCGGGGTGGAGGGGGCCTGGTCGCATTGCCCGCATTGCGGCTCCGGTTTGCCATCGCAGGTTCGTGCGCGGTAATTGACGTCTGTCACGCTTTGTGCATTTATCTTCGTGGCCGCGGGCAAGTAGTGCGCGGCCGTTTTTCTTTCCGCGACGATTCCCGGTAGAATTCGAGATGTTCTTCAGTAGGGCGCGAGGCCTGGAGGGAAAATGCCTTACGTACAAATTACCTGGGTGGAAGGACGC
>Ga0210408_10006448_pt1 | contig 10141 bp, 11 predicted proteins | sample IncBWH4MmetaG_FD_155471 | JGI IMG/M metagenome (GOLD analysis project Ga0210408, IMG submission 155471) | Forest soil microbial communities from Barre Woods Harvard Forest LTER site, Petersham, Massachusetts, United States - Inc-BW-H-4-M | ecosystem: Environmental > Terrestrial > Soil >...
TGTAGCTGATCTCCTGAATGAAGCCCTGCACGCGCGCCACCAAATCGACCGAATTGACCGCCGCCGTGTTGCCGGTGGCGTCGAAATAGCTGGTAATGTCCCGCTCGGCGGGCGTCGCGACGGTGACCTTGGGCGGCGGCGGCGCCGCGTACTTATTGCTGTCGCCGCAGCCGGCGATAGCGAACGCCGCGACCAACAGAAGGATTGCGGGGGCTACGCGGCGGGTTTCATGATCGAGACCTTGCCAGGACATCGGCGCGTGCCGAATTTGCGTTCGTGCGCCGTCGAGCAGGCCCAGTCGGGTTGTGCCACGCCCCGAGCCACACCCCGAGCTGCCGGGCGGATCGTATCAATGCATCGTGACCCATTCAATTGCGGCCGGCGCGACGATCCGCGGAATTCACCACAATCTTCTTTCGTTACTGTGAACAAACGGCGCCAATTCGCCGTCGCGAGGCGCAGCAATGAATAGTGGCGCCGTCCGGGTCGCCAATCCGTAACCATGTCAGGCTATATCCCGTACAGTGCACGACCTCCCTTTGCCGCGCCGGCATGCTAATTTCTCACGTGCGGTGCAGCGCGTGGTCGCTCTCCTGGATGCCTCGTCGGAGAAAACATCATGAAACCAGCCGTGTCCCCTTCCGCGCTGCGCGTGCAGGCTGCGCTCGGTGATGGGCACCTGGTTCTCGAATTTGATCGAAGCGTGCGCACCGCGGCGGAAGCGGCGGCGACCATCGGCTGCACCGTCGCGCAGATCGCGAAATCGATCGTCTTCCGCGCCGTGAACAGCGGTCATCCGGTGCTGGTGATTGCCTCCGGCGCGAAATGCATCGACGAAGATCGCGTGGCGGAGCTTGTGGGAGAACCGATCGCACGCGCCGATGCAAACTTCGTGCGCGAAGCCACCGGATTTGCGATTGGCGGCGTTCCCCCGGTCGCACACAAGAACCCGCCCATCGTGCTGATCGACGATACGTTGTCGGCATTGACTGAAATATGGGCTGCCGCCGGGACGCCTCACGCCGTGGTCAAGCTCACGTTCAATGACCTCGTGGAGCTGACCAAGGGAAAAGTCGCGGCCGTTGCACGCTCGGCCGGTTAGCAACACCCCGCACCGACTGTCGGCAGTCATTGCCCGGACCGATGGGTGAGTACCTCTTGCTGCGGTCAGCCTCGGCGGCCTGCTATCGCGGCGGCGGCGTCCGCAAGACGCGATTCCACAGCACCGTGAAATGGCCTTCGCTGCCGTCAACGGTATAGGTCATCTGGTACAATTCCGGTTTCGCGTTCTGCTTCATGTAGCGCAGGTGGACGCCAAGCTCGACGTTGCTCGGATTCGCTGCGTCGGGAAACCAGTAGTCGGAATAGTCGCCGGCGGCGACGAACTTCTTCGGTACTGCGAGCGATTGCGCGTTCGCCATCGGTTGCAACGGATTGAAGCCGGGCTGGACGGCGAAACTCTGCAACGTCGCGACGATAGTCGCCTGGCTGGCCGAGAGGCCGAAGCTCTGCATCGCCTGGCCGGTCAGCGGGTGGCAGGGGCCTATAGTTGACTCCAGGGAGCCGGCAGCCGAGCTTGCGAACGGGCAGATGCTGAAACCGTCCGGGCCGGCATGCGCGGATACGGTTTGCGACGAGGGCGCCGCTGTCTCCTTGGCCTAAACGCCGCCATTCACGAAGATCAGAGCCGCGACGGCGGCGCTCGCCAACGCCGTAGAAACGCCGATCTCGCGCAGCCGCATGGCCGCCCTCCCAAGCTTGAGGATACCGCCGAACTCGCGCTTCCAGCAAAGGCCCCCTCGTTGTTTGAGCGGCCGTCCGGGGGAGCTGATTGGACGGCATTCACACTTGCGTGAGATGTGATCATTCTCACATCGCTGATCGGCCGCCTCCACGATGATGTGCCCACTGCACGGCGAACAATCACTCCACCCAGAGCAGGCAAGGAGACGAACCATGTCCAACTTCGCTCTCGCACGGGCCCTCACCACCGGCGTCACCGTCGCCGCACTCACAACGGGAATCCTTACGGTTTCCGTCACTGCCTATGCGCACGGTACGGGCGGTCAAACGGGCGGCGGCGGCCCGAAGGGGATGGCGACCATGACCACGGGCAAGATGGCGACCACCAAGACCATGGATCACAACAACCGGTGGCGGCGGCTCGAATTTGTCGGCCCGGGTTATGCGGGCTCGTCATATGGTTGCGTCTACAAGCGAACGGCCTGGGGTGCGACAAGAGTCTGTGGCGATATCTACTGATCAGCGGCCGCGACAACGCGCGGCTGGCACCGAAGGGCGGGCTCAAGGCGGCCCGCCCTTTGGCTTGAGAGGCACGGACCGGCGCAACCCGATCGGAGACGGGTCGCGTCTTTGGATCGGGCAAACAGCATCGATGCTTTTTATTCGTTTCGCTGCAAGACGAGCGACGCTGATACGTTTCATGGGGGCAATCGGATACCATGGCATGGCGACAGCGGAGGCTTTTCATGGCAGACTGAGGTGCCCGGCATCAGGCTCGTGACGTCATTTCGCAGCACTTCCTGGCGCCAGGTCGGCGGTAAAGATCGGAGGGCCCCATGCTGCCCAAGCTCAAGGCCATTCTCGTTACAGCCCTCGTGAGCGCTGCCGTGGCCGTCGGTCCTGGTGCGGGCGACGCGCTGGCCGGCGACATCAACCAGCGACACGTGATTGTGACGCATCACCGGCCGTCTCCCTGCGCGCCCTACTACTATTCGCGCTGGAACCCGTACTCGATTTACTCGATCTACGACCACCTGAGCGGTGGAAGGCAGTTGTGCTATTTGCCCAGCGAGTGCTGCGACAATAATCACAGGGTTACGAACTAGTAGGCCGCGTACTCGTAAATCCGGCTCACTGTCCGCTTCGCTCCCCCAGTAGGCGACATCGGCCCGCTCATTCGATCACCTCGTCGGCGGTAGCGAGCAGCGTCGGCGGAATAGTCAATCCAAGTGCCTTTGCTGTCTTGAGATTTACAGCCGTTTCGTATTTGGTCGGCGCCTGCACCGGCAGGTCGACGGGCTTTGCGCCGCGCAGGATGCGATCGACATAGGGGGCCGCCTTCTGCAGCACGTCGATGTTGTCAATTCCGTAAGACATGAGTGCGCCGGCTGCGACGAAGTAGCGCCAAGGATAGACGGCCGGCAAACGGTAGCGCGCAGCAAGTGAAATGAAGAGATCACGGTGGGCGATGATCGTAGCATCCGGTACTACGAGGAGGCCGCCGTCGGGAACCCTGGCGAACGTTTCGATAGCTCGCTCGACGTCGGCGGTATCGTTGCTGATCTGGCTGGGGATGAGTTCGATCGCAAGTGCGGACGCTGCCGCCTGGGCAAATCGCCAGAAGTAGTCGTAGCCTTTGAATTTTGGATTGGCGACGAACGCGACGCGGGTGAGATGCGGGGCGATCTCCTTGAGCATCGCGAGCCACTTCCCCAAAATGCCGCTCTCGTACTGCATCATGCCGGTGAGATCGCCCCCCGGTCGCGCCAGACTCGTTACGAAGCCTGAGCCAACCGGGTCGGAGACCCCAACAAACACGATTGGAATCGTCCCTGTCTCCTGCTTCAGCGCTGCGGCAGCCGGCGTCGACTCTGAAAGGAACACGTCGGGTTGGAGCGCAGCCAGCTCCTTCGCGAGTGCGGGATATTGCTCTGCGATTCCGGCCGCATAACGAACGTCGATGCGGATGTTGCGGTCCTCCGACCACCCCAGCCGCTTGAGCTGCTGAGTGAGTGCGGATAGATGAGACTTGGCCTCAGCATCGTTCTCAGCATACGGCAACAGCACACCGATCCGCCGCACTCGGTCGGCCTGTTGCGCGCGTCCGCGAACCGGCCAGCAGAGTGCGACGCCAAGACACGTAATGAAGTCCCGCCGCCTCACGGGTTTCCTCCTTAGGCCGACAACCACAACCTACTAATAGCGAAAGAACGCTGCTGGCGAATGTTGTCGCACAGGGTTCATTTTCGACCGACCCGGCCGGATTAGCTGCCGGTCAATATCCATGTGCGCTTCGCTCCGAAAGCGATCGAAATACTGCGCGGCCTCGAAATGACGCGATGGGCCCAACAGCGGACATGACCACTTCCCACCATTTAAGGCCGCAGCTAGGGACCTATCGCACGTTGCACTTCCGCGAGTGCTTGTTCGCACGCATTCTTGTCACCAGCGCTATCGGCGGCGTGCGCACGCAACATGGCTTCTCTGACAGCCGTAACCGTTTCAGCCGACACCTCGCCAAGTTTTTCCTCGGCAGTAGCGATTGATCGCGGTGTCGGTTGAACGTGCGTACTGGCGCCAGCTTGGCGACCGGTCGGGCCGGCAGCCGCCTTCGCTCGCAGCTTGGCGTCGATGCGGGCCTGCATTTCGCCAATATCGCTCGTACAGGGGCCAGCATAGCTCGCCGATACCGAAGCGATCAACGCTATGGCGCCGAATACCAACAATCTCGGAGCAGTCATGATATTCTCCCAACTGGCACACGGGATGAAATTTTAGAATCTTCCGGATGAGCGCTTGGCACCTTGACGTACATCAAAAGCGCCAAAACGGGCGCCCGTATTGGGTGCATACTAGCAAGACCGCTAGTGCTTCGCGTCCTTCTCCGGTTCAAGTTTGAAGGTCAGCTTGTCGATCTTGCCGGTGAACTTGAACGGCACATCGTAGCGATGCTCGATGAGCGCCAGCGGGGTGCGGGTGTCCTGGCCAATGTCGAAGGTTTCGTCCTCCGGGAACGTGATCGGGGTGGTGTGTTCCATGGAATTATTGGCCACTTCCCGACCGTCCACGTACAGCACGCCCGTCCCGCCCTTGCCCAGGCCCGGACCATCGGACCTGAAGTCGAAGATGACGGTGTGCTTGCCGGCGCCCAACTCGGGCCCTTCCCAGATCGTGCGTTTGAGGTCGAGCAGGTTATAGAGAAACACGACCTTGCCCCGGCCGACGCCGAATTCGCCCTTGCTCAGGAACAAGCCGTAGCCGCCGAAGCGCCCGCCGTCGGTGACGATCATGCCTTCAGCACCGCCCGCGGGGATCTCGATCTCGGCGGTAATGGTGTACGACTTGTTCAGGATATTCGGAGCGCCGCTGTTGGGCACGCCGGTCAGTTCTCCCGTGTAGGTGAAGACCGTTCGTCCTGCCGTCAGGTTTGGGCGCGGCGTGTGAAAGCGGGCAAGCGTCGAATTGTCGAGCGGCAGCACGTCGTACTTCTGCGCTTCCGAATAAAAGAGGGCCTGCATCTGTTGGAGCTTTTCCGGCATCTTGCCGGCAAGATCGTTAAACTGGGTGGGGTCTTCCTGGACGTTGTAGAGTTCCCAGTTGTACCCGGTGATGACGTCCGGCGGCGTTGCGGTGCTCGGCTCCCATGGGAGATTCGCCGGGGTCGTGGCCGCTACCCACCCGTCATGATAGATGGCGCGATTGCCGAGCATCTCGAAGTATTGCGTGGTGTGCCGGGTGGGCGCGTTGGCGTTCGCCTTGTCCCATGTGTAGACCAGCTCACGCCTTCGATGGGGTGCTGCTTGATGCCGTTGATCGTATCGGGCGCCGGGATGCCGGTCGCTTCGAGGATCGTCGGCACGATGTCGATCACGTGGTGGAACTGGCGGCGGATGCCGCCGGCGTCGTTGATATGGCCGGGCCAGGACATGGCGGCGCCCTGGGCGGTACCGCCAAAGTGCGACGCCACCTGCTTCACCCACTTGAACGGCGTGTCCATCGCCCACGCCCAGCCTGCCGCGAAGTGCGGGAACGTCCGTTCCGATCCCCAGAACGGGTACCACAGGAACTGGTCCTTGACGGGCACTTGGACGCCATTGAAGTAAGTGAATTCGTTCGGTGTGCCGTGGAGCATTCCTTCCGCGCTGGCGCCGTTGTCGCCGCTGATGTAGATGATCAAGGTGTTGTCGAGTTGGCCGAGGTCTTCGACGGCCTGGATGACCCGGCCGATCTCGTGGTCGGTGTACGCGAGGTACGCCCCGTAGACGTCAGCTTGTCTGGTGAAGAGCTTCTTCTCAACAAAACTGAGTGAATCCAACTCCGGCAGCTCCTTCGACCAAGGAGTGAGCTGGGCGTTCGCCGGCATGATGCCCAGCCGCTTCTGGTTGGCGAAGATGGTCTCGCGCAGCTTGTTCCAGCCCTCGTCGAAGAGGTGCATGTCGCTGATCTTCTTGATCCACTCCGGCGTCGGTTGATGCGGCGCGTGGGTGCCGCCCGGCACGTAGTAGACGAAGAATGGCTTCTCTGGCGCGACGGCCTTGAGTTCCTTGATGTGCCGGATGGCCTCGTCGGCCATGGCCGTGGTCAGGTTCCAGCCTGGATTGCCCTGGAAGGGGTAGATCGCCGTCGTATTGCGGTACAGGTTCGGCGCCCACTGGTTGGTGTCGCCGCCGACGAAGCCATAGAAGTACTCGAAGCCCATACCGTTCGGCCACTGGTCGAAGGGTCCGGCCTGGATCGCCTGATAGAAGGGCGTGTTGTGATCCTTGCCGAACCACGAGGTCGCGTACCCATTCTCCTTGAGGATGGTGCCAATGGTGCCGTTGGCTCTCAAAATGATCGAGTCGTAGCCGGGAAACCCGGTCGCCGCTTCGCCCACCACCCCGAAGCCGGCCACGTGATGGTTGCGGCCGGTGATGATCGCCGCACGTGTCGGAGAGCAGAGCGACGTGGAGTGAAAATTCGTGTAGCGCACTCCCGCGTTTGCAATGCGATCGAGCGCCGGGGTCGGAACAACACCACCGAAGGTGCCCGGCGCGCCGAAGCCGACGTCGTCCGTCATGATGAGCAACACGTTGGGCGCGCCCTTCGGCGGCACGACGCGCGGCGCCCACCAGGCCTGCGACTCCGAAGCCTTCTCCTTGATCACCCCGCCGAATTTCGGATCGGCCGGCGGAAGTTGCTTTCCGTCGAGCGTCGTCGTGGCACCGGGCGAACCTGGGACACCTGTGACCTGCTGAGCCAGTGCCGAGGCGCAGCCAAGGGCGAGAAGACTCGCGCCCGCGAGCATGCTGCAACTGATTTTCACAACGGAAGCTCCAGTAGAAAAGTGGCCCATACTTGCATTGAGCGAACCCCACTTTGACGCAGATCAAACGTGCGGCTTGGACAAGGTCGAGGCTTTAGCGGCTGAGGCAAATTTCTGGGGCGCAGCGGTGAGCCGTCAGTTGATGCAACTGCGAAAAAGTTCATTCTATCACCACGTTGGCGCGGGTGATGTCCCCTGGCCCCGAAAGTCGCGCGACCGTTCACCGCCGCTCGCGAATGCGCGCTACGCCGTGACTTGAGCGAACCAGAAGGCGCACAGGCCAGCACCGCCGAGCAGCGTGCGCACGGCATGAAGCCTGCCCCACTTCTCGATCAGCGGGCGCGAGCCGGCGCCGCTGTCCGCCATCGCTCCGAGCCGTTTGTTGGTCGGATTGATGGCGAGGACGGTGTAGGGCCAATTCGCAAGCATGAGAACCCCGCCCACGCCCGCCATGAGGCGATGCTCGAAGAAGAACGCCGCCAGGCCCAACAGGCCGGAGACGATGGCCAGGCTCGCCTGCATCTCGAGGCCCTTCGCGTAGCTGAACTTCCATTCTTTGAGCAACGAGGCGTCGTCAAGCGTCAGTCGCGCCGGCTGTTCGGACCAGTTGATGTAGGCCGCAGCCCCGGTGAAGGCGGCGGCAGTCGCCAGTGCCAGAGACGTGATGATCATGGTTGATCTCCGGATTTCTCGGCCCTCTCAAGGCGAGCACGCAACTTCCGCAGAACGTTCGAGGCCGCCTGCAGCGAACCGGTGTCGATGCCCGCGGCAAGCCTGGTTGCCCAGGGTTTCTGCAGCCGCATGGCCGACCGATAGAGCGCGTTACCCTTGGCCGTGAGCGCCACGAGCTTCGCGCGCTGGTGATGCGGGTTGGGGCGGAATACGATCAGCCCTTCCTCGGCCAAGGCATCGACGGTCCGCTGCACCGACTGCCGCGTCAGTCCCATGGCATCGGCAATGCGGACAACGGGAGCAGGTCCCGCCTGCAGCGCGACGGCGCCCAACACCTGCCAGCGCGCGCTGGTCAGGCCGATCCTGGCGACCAGCGCGTCGCCGGACGCGATGATGCGGCCATTGAGGCGGAAAACTTCCAGCACCAGATCGGTAAGCTCGGATCGCCGCGAACCATTCATGACATCATGCTGTCATATTGACAGCTAGCTGTCAATATGAGCGGTGGCGAATGACCGATCGAAGAGGCGATGGTCGGGTGGCGCGCATATGCGTGAGCGCGCGAGCCGCGCAACGTACCGGCAAGGGAAGAACAGTTCTGCTCCCTCTCCGCGCGTGCGAGGAGAGGGTCGGGGTGAGGGGCATTTCCGCCAGGCTCAGAATCGCGGCACCGCCCCGTCACCCGGATTGCTTCGCAATCTGACCCCTCCAGGCATGGCGGAGGGGGAGATATCCTTGAAAGTAGGCCATTCGGGTGAGCTATTGAGGGGACATCGGCGGCCATTCAACATGGCACCTTGATCGTGTGGCGGTCGTCCACCGCAACGAAAGCCTTTACGATTGCGGCTTGCCGCGGCGCAACCAGGCCCGTAGTCTCTTCGACTGGAGCTGCCCACGCGGGTTAACCGAGAACGCCGCGAGGGTGAAACGGGCAGCCGTCATGTCGTCGGCGGCATCTAAATCGAAATACTTGCCCGTAATCTTCGGCTTGCGCGTGTTTTCGCGAGCGGCCGACAGGCTCATCTTTGGAGACGGTAATGGCCAACTCGTCCCCATTTGACGGCACCTACACTGGTTCCGCGTCGTTTCCAGGTGGGGGGACACATACTGAAACCGACCACGTCACCGGATTGTCTGCGGAATCGACAGGCACTGCGAGCGGCACGGTCCGTAGCGGCGGAATTGCAGTCGTCAATGCCGGCGGGATCGATTTCAACACACAGATTGTCGGCGGAGAGCAAGATGTTTTCGGTTATGCCAACGGCGCGACGGCATTTTTCGGTTCGGTCCTCGTCGATCCGGCGGCAGCGCGATAGACTTCACAATATTGAGTGGCGGTTTGCGCGTCGTCTCCTCGGGCGGCTATGCCGATCCTGGGACACTCAGCGGCGGTACAGAGGTCATCTCTGCTGGTGGCTCCGACGACGGCACCCAGATCTCGGGAGGAACCCAATTCGTCTATGGCACTGCCACCAATGCGACCATCTTCCTCGGCTCGCAGGTAGTCGAATCCGGCGGGATCGCAAGCGGCACGGTTATCTCAGGTGGCCTTCTGACCGTCGAGCCTGGCGGCTCGGCAATCGGCGCGACAGTCTATAGCGGTGGTACCGCCGAACTCATAGGCAGCAACACTGTTGAACTCATCCCGCTTTCCGGCGCCACCATCGAAATGGGTGCGGGCGCGGTAACGGTTGGCCTCGGCGGCACCTCGAGCGCCGTGCTGGCTGGCGTCACCATCAGCGGCTTGCAGGCCGGGGACGCCATCGACCTTACCGACATTCCGTTCTCGGCAGGTGCGGCGGCATTCGTTTCCGGCTCGGAACTGGTCGTCTCAGTGGGAGTAAACAGGTACGAGCTGGGCCTTGACCCGTCGACCGATTTAACTGGGGACCAATTGAGGGTGGCGAACGACGGCACGGGTCACGCAGAGATAAATATTGCTGCCACCCCACAGAACATAGCGTTCGCACCGACGGCCGCCAACGCGTATCTGAGCGAAGTTACGCCATTTCTCACGAGCAATGGCGCTTCTCTACACTTGAACTTGCTGTTGCTTTGGAATGTCGGAAACGGTTCGGCGGATGCGCCCTTTCAGAATTCTACAATATGACCCGAATACCCATAGTTTCTTCGACGACACCTCCGCTATGTTTTCGGGGCAGGTGCCTAGTCTCGCCAATCCGCGCAACGTCACCATTGCAAACTTCAACGGCAATGGACCAGGTTTCATCATCGCCGAGCAGGGTCTAGATGCATCGCCCTGGCTAGGCGACACGGATACCTTGCTGCTGTCCAATCAATTCGGACAGCTAGACCAGCGTTTTCGAAGTTCGAATCATATCAGGCCGCCTTGTCGAGCTTATAGGCCCAGGTGTGAACGACGGGCTCCTGATTGAAATAGTCCATGGCAGCCATGATCCG
>Ga0210408_10006449_pt1 | contig 10139 bp, 7 predicted proteins | sample IncBWH4MmetaG_FD_155471 | JGI IMG/M metagenome (GOLD analysis project Ga0210408, IMG submission 155471) | Forest soil microbial communities from Barre Woods Harvard Forest LTER site, Petersham, Massachusetts, United States - Inc-BW-H-4-M | ecosystem: Environmental > Terrestrial > Soil >...
CCGACCCGCGAGCGGGCCTTTCTACATCATCAGCCGTGAGCCATAGTGAAATGATGATGATCTTCAAATGTCCTTATTGCCGGACCGAATATGAGATGACGACGGCTCGTCTGTCGTTCCAGCAGCGTAGCTATGCCAAGTGCCAAGTTTGCTTTCAAACCATGTACAGCTGGAATTCCCAAAACGTGCCCATGTTTATACTCGTGAATGCATCCAAGGGCGAGACGTCCGACATCCAACCGTAACTTGAGTTCGGGATTGGTGCACCGCCGACGCAATCGGTTAAGCAGGAAACTCGGTCAAGAGCTGCTTGAGGGCCTCTTTTCCCCGCCCGGTTTGCAGCCTCAACGGTCTCATAAAGGACTGACGAACATTCTACGGGGCTCTTCCGACCGGCGATATATCTCCCATCTCCAGGGTTTCGCAGGGGGTGCACGGTTCTTAACAACGACCGAAAAATCGGTTTGATCGAAGCGAATACTCATAGTTCGTAATATACGCTAGGCAGCACCTCAATGCCGGCGGCGTATCGCGCTGTTCGCGATGTATTACAATTTCATCCGTACCCATAAAACGCTGCGGACGACGCCTGCGATGGCGGCTGGTGTCACGTCGCGGCTTTGGGAGATCGGTGATATTGTTGACGTGCTTGAGCCGTGGGAGGCAGTCCAAGTTGATCACGGAGAGGCGGTATGAAATGGGAGTATCACTTTTACCAGGCCGGTTCGGGCCGTGATTTTGAACAAGCAGAAGAGACCATGAATAACCTCGGTCGAACCGGCTGGGAACTTGTGACGACTTACACCGATCCGCCGGTCGGCCCGTTTTTGTTTTCATCGACCGCTACCACAATCAAGGTAGCCCCACTACTTAAGAGCCATACCTTTCTAACTGTCGCGTAGGCAACGTAGGGTTTACGATCCAACCGGTGGGCGCCGCCGCTAGGGAGATCGATCGCGATCCTTGTCGCGCTCGGCGCGACCTGTATTGTGCTGGTCAGCTTTGGAGACGGAAATGGCTACAGGTACCGTGAAGTGGTTCAATTCGACAAAGGGATATGGGTTCATTCAACCTTCTGGCGGCGGCAGCAGGGACGTCTTCGTCCACATCTCAGCCGTTGAGCGGGCCGGTCTCAGCTCGCTAAATGAGGGACAAACCGTCGAGTACGAGATCGAGACTAATCGGGGGAAAGAGTCTGCGGTCAACCTCAAGATCAAATGACCGTTTTGCCAACGCGACTAGCCGAGCTTACCGCATCAGAATATCAACCTGTGGTGCGTGCTGCTCATCTCGCCCGAGTGGCGCATTGAAAAGCGACGCCGACCTCCACCATCAAATTCCTACCCGGGCGGCTTGATGGCCGTGGGCGCGACGATTGCCGCAATGATGAAGGCAACCGGCTGGCAAGTACGCGGCTCTCTTGCCCGGCGTGCTGTTGCAGAGCTGCCGAGCAACGGCCGCCACGCAGGATGCGCCCTCGCACTCTCAGAGACCCTGCCGGGCCGCAAGTCTCGAATAAAAGTCCGGCATTTACGAGGTGCGCCTGTGCTGCAAGGATTTGGTTGAGGACCTAGAACTCGGGTAATTTATTTGACTCAATGAAGGTGGTGATCCTTTTCAGCATGCACATCGAACGTCGACGGTGCGAGTTTCTCGCGCACGAGGCTACTACTCCGGGCACAGTAATGAGAACTTGACCAGCACTACGCGGCAAAAGCCACAGTCCTGCCAAATTAGCGGTCGTCATAGTAGGGCCGTGATGCAACAAGCGAATGTGACAGAGTTGCGGATGATGCACAAAACTTTTCTCATTTTTCTGGGTGCGATCGCGGGTGCCGGGCTCGCACTTCTGGCGATGCAGCCACACGCTATGTACCTCGGATCGAGCGCTAAGGCGGCCTCGGCAGGCACGTACCACCAGCTCAATCTGTTCGGTGAAGTGTTCGAGCGGGTGCGCGCCGACTACGTCGAGAAGCCCGACGACGGCAAGCTCGTCGAATCGGCGATTAACGGCATGCTGGCCGGGCTCGATCCGCATTCGAGCTACATGGACCCAAAGGGCCTCCGCGACATGCAGGTGCAGACGCGCGGCGAATTCGGCGGTCTCGGCATGGAGGTCACCATGGAGGACGGGCTCGTCAAGGTAGTGGCGCCGATCGACGATACGCCGGCGGCGACGGCCGGCGTCATGGCCAACGACATCATCACCCATCTCGACGACGAGGCGGTGCAGGGCCTCACGCTCAACCAGGCCGTCGAGAAGATGCGCGGCCCGGCGAACACCAAGATCAAGCTCAGGATCATGCGCAAGGGCGGCGACAAGCCGATCGAGGTGACGATCGTGCGCGACGTCATCAGGGTGCACTCCGTGCGCTCGCATAACGAGGGCGAGGACATCGGCTACATCCGCATCACCCAATTCAACGAGCAGACGACCGACAGCCTCAAGAAGGCGATCAGCGATCTCACCCATCAACTCGGCGCCGACAAGATCAAGGGCTTCGTCATTGATCTGCGCAACAATCCGGGCGGCCTGCTCGACCAGGCGATTTCGGTGTCGGACGCCTTCCTGGAGAAGGGCGAGATCCTCTCCACCCGCGGCCGCAATTCCGAGGAGACGCAGCGCTTCAATGCGCGACCGGGCGACCTGACCAAGGGCAAGCCGCTCATCCTGCTGATCAACGGCGGTTCGGCGTCGGCGTCGGAAATCGTCGCCGGGGCGCTGCAGGACCACAAGCGCGCCACGCTCGTCGGCACGCGCTCCTTCGGCAAGGGCTCGGTGCAGACCATCATCCCGCTTGGGCCCGGCAACGGTGCGCTGCGGCTGACCACGGCCCGGTACTTCACTCCATCCGGCCGTTCGATCCAAGCGAAAGGTATCGAGCCCGACATCAAGGTGCTCCAAGAAGTACCGGCCGATACGAAAGCGCCCGCCGATGCTCAAGGCGAGGCGTCCTTGCGCGGTCACCTCAAGGCGCAGGGCGCCGAGGAATCGGGCTCGCAGTCCTATGTGCCACCGGACGAAAAGGACGACCGCGCGCTCAAGGAGGCGCTCGATCTTCTACACGGCACAACCACGGACGCGGCATTCCCACCAAATCCGAAGGCCGCTGTTCCCTGAGTACGCGCCAGGCGAACGCCGGTCAAAGCGCGCCGCTGAACGCCCAGATACCTCGGACATGACGAACCCTTATTAGCAGCTCACCCGTTAGCCTTCCGCGGCAACCCGTGCCCTCCCAGTCGCGTGGCGGGTGGCGGTTTCGACAGGTCAGTAGAATATTTTTGCCGGTCAGCTGATCCCCGGGCGGCGAGGAAGCGCGGGCGCTGAAAGTCGGCGAACCATATCTCGGCTGTCGAGAAAGCTGGCCTCAGCGGCCTCAATGAGGGGCAGGTTGTCGAATACGAGGAAGTCCCGAACAAAGGAAAAACATCGGCAGAACATCTCAAGCTTCAACGCTGATCTTGCTGAAAGCAATCGCCAGGTGTTGAGCTTGGCTAGCAACTGCTTGAGTGCCGCCTTTCCTGCTTTGTTAGCGGCCGGACCGGTGTGAAAAAAGACCGATGACTGCCCTATCGGATTCGCTCTACCGGCGCGGTAAATCTCCCACCTCCACGACTTCGGAGGGACGCCCTATTCTTCACGACAACCGAATAGTCAGTGTCGTTAAAACAGACGCGAGGCGTCCCAATCGGCGAAAGTCACGTCATATCTGGAGCGCCGAGCGGCAGGCGCGCCTGGGAATGGGCCGAGGTAGGCTCGCGCAAGCCGCTAGCCGCAGTTGTGAGGCGAAGGGCTACCTTCTTCTCCTTCGGCCGGCCCTGGCGCATGGGCGGTCCGCGCTGGCCCACTGACGCTCGCCTTGCCGCGGAGGGGCCTTACGTCGGGGGGCCCTGGCTCGCTTCCGCGCGCGCGCCGCGCGCTCCGCGGCATTCTGAAACCTGATCTAACCTATTGATGGTATTGGGCCCGGATTTCGCGGCCTATTCAGAATGTCCTTTGATGAAAAAGAAAAATTGTCCAGTTTTGGAGACCGGTGCTCGAGCCATTGAGCTACACTCCTGGGGGGCGCCGCAGCACCTCGGCTGAATTTTTCATGCCCTTTGGTTGAGGCGAGCGCAAGTCCTCGCCTGCCGTCGCTGAAGCCGGCCACGAGACCGCCGCGGTTCAACCCTGCGCACGTCGGCTTGCCGACCGAAGCGCCGAGGGGGCTAAGGTTGGAGCGGGTGAAGGGAATCGAACCCTCGTCATAAGCTTGGAAGGCTGGGGCAAAATCGTTTTAGACCAAGGCGATTTGAGACTTTTTTCTCGTCCAAAACTGCTCGTTTGGGGCGAAAGTTGACACTGCGCGCGGGCAGTCACCGCTGCTCTTACAAAAGCCGACGCCGAGCGATCGCGGTCGACGCCACTGGCGTTGCCGGGCTCGCTTGCACCCGAGAATTACCGTTATCGGAGGCGGCTCGTTTATTCTTCTTCGCGCTCATTCAGTCGCATTAAGAGCGCAAGCATGCTGCTCGGCAGCTCTTGTAGAATTTCACAGCGCGTCGGCAGCTCTTTTCCGATCGTCGTGCGCACGACATTCCACGCGGCCCTTTTCGTATAAGGCAGCCTATCCGACTCATAGCTTGATCGAGGGCGGTGATCTATCATGCGCGCAATCATTTACTTGCGCCCCTCATGAGAAGCTAAGGAGGGAACCGACAATTTGTTCCAAAATGAACTTAGGACAGCCGAGAGAATGAATTAGGACAGAGGGGCCGGAAGTAGGACAGCACCACCCCGTAATGCCGGTGTGGTGCCGCTCTGTTGCCGGAAGCCTGCCACGAAGGGCCTAGGCTGTTGCGTGCCGCTGATGACGCATCACAACCTCCTGTGCATCCACAGCGTCAGCCTTGGGCAAAGCGGATTCCTAGCCCCGGCACTGCCATCTTGGCCGGGGCTGTTTTTTTTGGCGGCGGCGCACGGTTGCTATGGCGAGCGGCGGCCGTTTCAGGATATGCTGCTGCTGGTCATCGAATTGGCGCGCGACCGTTAGACTCCACGGCCGCGTCGTCAGATGGCCAATGTGGCAAAGAGGCCTTGGCCCCGGCTTCACGGTCGGGGCTCTTTGTTTGCCGCGGTTTATCTGGCCTTTTCGCCCAAGACTACACCGGTAGTTGGATTCACATGGTGGATCTGGCGGCAGATGAGGCAGGTCACCGGCTCATAGACGTGGTGGTCCTCGACGATGTCCTCGGCAACAAAGCCCTGAACGCGTTGTCCGGTTGAGAGGCAGCGGTAGATGAAGAGCGGCATGGTGCCTGCAATGGCCCATCGCCGTTGTCCCTTCAACTAAGGGAATGTCCTTAGCTGCAATGGCATGGGCCGCCGCGGCCTGTCCTCTGTGGAAAAGGGCCTGTGCCCGTAACGGCGCGGCACGGAAGCGCGAATCAGCTTATGCTTGCTGCGCTGGCGCCCTCTCAGCGGCAATCCTCCCTTGGGGAGCGTCGGCGGTTGACAGTAGGAAGAACTCAGCCCCGGACACGTTTGCCGGGGCTTTTTCACTGGAATGCCGGTGTAGCGCCGCTCTGTTGCCGGAAGGCTGCCACGAAGAGGGCTAGGCTGTTGTGCGCCGCTGCTGACGCATCTTCGCTCCCATACGGCCATGGCGTCAGCCCTTCCGAAGCGGCTCCCTAGCCCCGGCTAGAGCCAAGCTGGGGCTATTTTTTTGGCGGCGGCGCAGGTGCGATGGCGGGCGGCGGCCTTTCTCTGCTGCTGCGGCGCGCACCAAGCTTGCCGCCTGACAAATCACGGCGCCGGGCCGGCACTGCTCGCCCGGCGATCTGACTTGCGCTAAACTAGGAGCGCTTTGTGCAGGGATTGGCTCCGCTGCACAGAGCGATCTACCTCCGACTGGCCCCACACTTCGGCGCGGGGCTTTTTTCTTTGCTGCCGTTGAGAAACCCGCAATCCTGTGATCGGCGTCACACCGCCGCACGTCGACACCCCGTAGATAATGTGGGCCTCGGCGAGTTTTCCCCCCACGCGCCGAGGCCCTGTGGCCGGCGGCACGCTTGGGACGTTCCCCCGGTCGCACTTCCCTTTTAGCCCCGATTTCTTCGTTTGAGTTGCGGTTTCTTGCACGGCGATCCGAGCGCCGCGGTTGAACTAGTGCCACAGCAACTCTGGCAGCTTGGCGATGTTGGCGGCGATGCGCCGGGCCTCGTCCTTGGTGAGCCGCTTGTAGACTGAGCGCCGACGCGGTCATCGCCATAGTAGGAATAGCTGAGCGATGCAGGGGGCGCTCTCTAGTGTGCCGGGAGTTGCCCCTTCGCGACGCTCGACGAAGCCATCAACGTCCGCGATGCCGCCGAACGGCGCGAAGGCTTCTCGCCCGGTCACGGCCGCCCCAACCTGCGGCCGCGCGGCTGGTCAGCCCCGAAGATCAGCGAACTGCGGCCTTTAAAGGGGCTGTCGGCCTATACCGTTGCAGCCTAGATGGCACCGCTGACGCGTTCGCTCGCGCCGCAGCACAGCTTTACGATTTCCGCGATTGCGCCCATCACTGAGCAAACGCCGTCCAGAAACGATGGTGGCGAAGCTAAGCCGATTTTTTCTTCCCCTTCCGCAGTGCATGACGCTTCTTCCAATGCTCATCACGCGCCTGATGGAACGACGACATGCCGAGATAGATTTGCTGCGTAGCGTCAGCGAGGTTGAAAAGGGTCCGACTGTGTTCATAGTCTGCGAACTTTGCATGCCGTCCGCCAAGCGCCTTCCATGTCGAAGAGAGATGGTGGCCCATCGTCAATTCGTGCGAGGTCAGAAGCAGCACGGGGTTCGTCGGCTCGCCGTACACGTTCACGCGCCGACCCCACGCTACGAATTTTGTCAAAATCTTTTTTTCAGCGGTGGTAAAATGATCGCGCAACACCGCGATCACGATTACGGCCTCCGGTAATTTGGCCGCGACGGTCTTGAGCTTGGCCACTTCGCTCGCGTTGATCAGCTCGCCCTGCCCGAGCGATTTGGCTTCACCGATGATAAGTTGCGGCGGGCGATGCGTTTCCTGCATCCGTTCTTCGCCGTGCCATGCGATGAAGTCAACTTCAGTTTGGATGCCGTCCAAGCTTAGGTTCATGGCGGTTGCGAAAGTCATGCGATCCGTCCCCGAACGATAGCGGTCAAGTGCGCGCAACGCTAAAAGTGCACTGTACGAGCCTCTGCCATAGTCGGGTACCGAGAACGGCCCGACTACGCGATAAGTCCAGTTGCGATTATGCTCGCGCAACGCGGCTTGCGGAAAGTCGTAGGGCTTGAGACACCGCTCGCAGGTGACGCGATAGTCAACGGCCGTGAGCGAGTTCCAGTTCTTGGCTTTGCAGTGCGGGCATTGGGTTTCAAGGCCAAGTCGAATCACGTTGCGCTTCGTGAATTCTTCCAGCGCCGTGGCCGGTAGCGATTTCGCTTGGCGCCGCGAGATAAGGTCAGTCCAATCCTTGAGCGGCGCGGTCCGTAGCTCGAAGTTCTCTTCGACGATCTCGTGTTCGTTATGTTTACGCCGCAGCCCGCCCGCCATCTTGTTCAGCAGCTTCAGCGTGTCCAGGTCGGCGAGCAAATGCACGCCCCATAGGCCGCCGAGATGTTCCAGCATTTGCTTGGCAACGTGGCCCGGATCAGACAGCTCGGCTTTGATGCCGATCTGTTGGAGCGATCCGATGATCGCGTCGACGGCACTCAACAGCGACACGGACTGCCCAAGATTTTTGTAAGCCTGCGGGAAAACCCATCCCTCGCTGCCGACCGGAATCGGATCGCCCCCCATCCCCAGACGCGGCCACGCGCGATTGAAGGTGTTGAACGGCAATACAGTCGCAATGGACCTATCGCTGTTGTTCGAGATGCGCAGGACATTGACCCAGCGGTGATCGCCCTTGCCGTACCGGCGGGAGAATTCGGGCTCCAGCGTCTCAAAGGTGGTGTGAAGTCGGCTTTCTTCCCTGAGCGCGAGTTCCGCGCGCCGCTCCTTAGCGACGACCTTTAAGCGGCTGTCGCGGTGCACCCGATCATCGCGGTGATCGATCCAGATAGAATTGCGCCAGAATTTGACCACGAGCGCGCCGCTCGGCAAGCCGGGCTTGAGCTTCTGGATCAGCGCTTCGGCCTCGATCTTCGGTATCGAGCGGCCAAACTCAATAGTCGCGTTGTGCATTATGCCACTCGGATTGCCAACCACCGGGCGGTGCTGGGCCTTGAGCAACTCGTAGATGTCATCAGCCAGGGCTTCGAACCATCCAACGGGAATAGGAAGAACGGGATGGGGTTCAAGCTTCAGATTCCAAAGATCGATCAGATCGGTGGCGCGCGAGGGGTCGAACACAAACAGGAGTAGGTCGTGATACCAGTAACGCTGAGTGTCGAGACCGTAACGTGTCACGCGCAGCGGCGTTTCCGCGCGCTTCAGGAATACCCGGCGCCATGTGGCGGGATTGGCCGCGACTTTCTCCGGCTTATAGACATCCGTGTACGCCTTCTGGATGTAGGTTACGTCGGGCGACGTTGGGTACACGCCGAAAACGGACTCGGTGAGGGCGTTGCGGCGCTCGGGCTTGACGAGGACACTTTCGCGTTTGTCGCGGCGAACGAACTGTTGCTCGGTCTTGTAAATATGAACGAGGACGTCATGGACGTTCAGACCGAATTCGGGCTCGGACCATTTCCGGCCGCCCTCGGACTCAAACAACTCCTTGAGTGTGATCACTTGCGGATGCAGCGCGTGTTGTTCGCGCAGTGCACCGAGGCCCGCTTCTTCGAGCAAGTCCGCTTTCGCTTCAACATACACGTCTGGCTCGAAGAAGCGGACATAGCCTTTTGCGATCGCGGAGCCTTTGAAGCGCTCGTAAATCTTCGGTTTCCACTCCTTCGGTGGCCTCTTAAACACCGGGATGATGGGATTGTAGGTGCCGCCCCACAGACAGGCGCAAGCACGCATGATCGCACGGACCGAAGCGAGGTCGGTCGGGCGCACGAGAAAGCCAATCCGGGTTGGCCTGAGCTGTATCTCCGCTGAGATATCGGGCATGGAAACGATCTTCCCCACGTGTCCGGTATGGGAAAAGCCCTAATTGGCCTGGAGCTGCGGCAGGCCGCGCAGTTGCATACCAGAAGATTCGACGCGTCGATCCGAATTGCCTAGCCATTGCCTCAGCCCGGACGCGGCGGCGGTCGCCCTTGCGTGATCGATCTCGTCGAGCGCCGAGAGAACGGAATTGGCCAGTTCGGAGCGCCTTCGTCCGATGCGCGCGAGGAGGACGATGGCTTCTTCGTCAGCGACTCCGGCCAACGCCTCAATCACACGCGGCGACGGCTTTTCGATCAAGTAGCGTTTCAAGGGATCGCGCGCCTCCACGCGTCCCGCTTCCCCTAAAGCGCACGCGGCGGCGGTTGCAACCTCGCCGTTAAGATCGGTAAGCAATTCGATCAGTGTCGCCTCGATATCGCCGCCCGCGCGAACGCAAGCGCACGCCGCCGCGCGTACCGACGGGTTTGCATGTCGCAGGAGCGGCATCGCGACGTCAGGCGGAAGTACGACGCGAAGCCGCGAAGCTGCGGTCGCCGCCGCTGCGAGGTTTGGCCCTTGCACGATTCCCTTGACGATCATTTGACTAACCGATCGAGAAGCCTCCGGCCCACCAATGGCGCCAAGGGCCTCCAGCGCCGCGACCTGCTCCGGGACGCTACAGTCGACGCCAAAACCGACGAAACGATTGCAGAGGGCAACAAGAGCGGTCACCGCATCGCCGAGCCGCCGCCGTCCGGCTTCGGCGGCGAGCGCGCAGGCGTCGGCAAGCAGCGCGTCGGGCAGAGCGGCGATTAACGCCGCATCCGACAAATTTTCCGGAACAAGGCGTCGCAACGCCCCCAAATTCGAAGGCCATGGGGTCGGCGAGCGATCCGCGAATAACTCGAGTTGAGTGTGATCCATCACGCCCCAAAATCTGCCTCTGGCAGGCGCGCGTTTCAATCCGTTTTGCTGGGGATCCGCGACAAATCCACGGGTATCCTTCGCGCGCCGGAGTTCGCGTCCCTTCGCCCTCGGTTGTATCGCGTCAGCATCTTTCCCTTCGGCCCCGATCGGCCGCGAAGGACCGATCAGAATGGT
>Ga0210408_10006450_pt1 | contig 10139 bp, 10 predicted proteins | sample IncBWH4MmetaG_FD_155471 | JGI IMG/M metagenome (GOLD analysis project Ga0210408, IMG submission 155471) | Forest soil microbial communities from Barre Woods Harvard Forest LTER site, Petersham, Massachusetts, United States - Inc-BW-H-4-M | ecosystem: Environmental > Terrestrial > Soil >...
GGATACTATGGCGGCAGCGGGCTTGGACTTATCATAGTCGTCCTGCTGATCCTGATTTTGCTGGGAAGGATTTGATCGCCGCATTTCATCTACGGTGCGGCCTTTGCCGCCTGCAAAGGCTGGGTGACGGATTTTACGCACCGATCTGAGTAGTCACTCCTAGTCGGCCAATGAGGAAGCCGCGCCGTTGGCTTCGAATGGCCCGGTAGGTCCGCAGTCTCGACGGTTGGATGCTCTGTCGGGCGTTCACGGAAAGGTAGCTGTGACAGCGGCTCGCCACCTACACTCGGAATATCGTGAGTCCCAGGATCAAGAGCACGAGGAAGATCACGACGAAGATATAGAACAAAACACGCGCTATGTCGGCGGAAGCCGCCGAGATATCGGTGAAGCCGAGAATGCCGGCAACGACCGAAATCGAGAAGAAGAGCAACGCCCACCTCAAGAGTGTCACAGTACGTCCTCCAGCAGGATCAAAGCATCCACAATGTCGTTACGCAAACTTCGAGCCGTTATGCAAACTCGTATGGCTCGAGAATCGTTCCTATCGGAAAGATATCGCGTAAGTCCCATCCTTGCCTCCGGACTCTTCGCCCGGCTTACTCAGTTCGCCCCTCAGCGGAACGGAAGCAAGCCTGACGGGTCGATTCGGTGAACTGGTAACAGGAAGAGACCCAGAAGGTATCAGCTCAAAGCCCCGCCGGACATTGCGATGGCTGGCGGGGTTGGGAGGCGGCAGAACGTGCAGGTCTCGTAGAGATCGCCCCTGATGAAAGAGGGTGCTCGACGACCACCTGCTAATCCGGTTTTTCGAAGCCGATCCGCAGGAAGCTGGTGACGCCGGTTCCGACTTCATCCTGTCGTGAGGGCCTGTCGTTCGATCTCCGAATTGAGTTCCGCCCCGAACAAGACAATGATCGCGGAAATCCACATCCAAGTCATGAGACCGATCGCTGCACCCAGCGAGCCGTACGTGGCTGTGTAATTTCCGAAATTCGACAAATACCACGACAGCAGCGCCGAGCCGATCAGCCACAAGAGGACAGCGGCGAACGCGCCGACGACCAGCCAGCGCCAGCGCGGAGGGGTACGGCTCGGCCCGTAGCGATAGAGGACCAGAAGGGCCAGTAGCAACACCAACGTCAAGATTGGCCACCGGCCGACCTGAACGAACAGTTCCGCACGGTAGTCGAGGCCGAATTGCCCAAGGACGAGCGGCACCCCGACGACGGCCCCTACCATCACCAGAATCGCTCCCAAGGCAGCGACCGTGAAGGCAAGTGAGACGAGGTTCAACCTGATGAAGCTGCGCTTTTCCTGTTCCTCGCAAGCAACGTTGAGGGCGTCGAGGATAGCCTTCACGCCGGCATTGGCACTCCAGACTGCAAGGAGCAGACCGAAAATGAACGTCATGCTGAGGGTGGAGTTCTCCTTGGCGAGGACGCGCCCGATCTCCTCCTGGACAATGGCAAAGGAATCTTTAGGCAGCATCAACGCGAGGCTTCGCAGATTGTCGGAAATGGTTGAGGGGTCCGCCAACAATCCGTAGCTTGAAACCAGCGCCGTGATTGCAGGAAATATCGCTAGCAGTCCATAGAACACCACGCCCGCAGCGGTCGCAAGGATCCGATCGCGATCGATCCGCCGGTAAGTGCCGACAAAAATATACTTCCATCTCCTTGCGAGAATCTGCAGCGGGTTTCCGGCGTATGGGTCATGTGATGGCGTCTTCGGCCCAACGGAATCGATTGCGGCGTGCAGATTTTTCGAAAGATGTCTCTGAACAGCCAAGGTGGCAATGATCGTGCCTGCAATAAGCGCGAGGTCGCTTCCGAGGAGGGCTCGCTTGCTCACCGAGGCGCCCTGCGTCCGCGCGACGCGGACTGAAGGCGTGAGGCCACGATCCATCCAATCAGCACGGTCACGGCGGCCCCGACAAGCACCTGCGTTATCGGATGCGGTTCAGCGGTCTCCACCTCGCTCAGCCCGGCAAGCACGCGTGACGCAGCGGACCCGGCAAGCATGGACTTTGCGGCCTGTGCTTGCCGACCAGGCCGCGGAATAGGCGGCGTCCGTTGTCGCAGCATTGCCCACCCGCCAAGAAGCAGGATCATCCCCAAGACGACAAGACCGCCTCCGACACCGGCATAGGCGGTGGTCGTTCCGTAGCGGAGCTCGATAAAATGGAATAGCGCCGTGACCGCCACCGCGATAGCAGCAAAGACCGCCAGAACTCCACCGAGCAGCATGACGGTAGCAACCGCATAACCGGTTACGAGCCGCGCGACCCATCCGCGCCAATCTGCGACGTAGGATCGGAGCAGAGCCGATACGGCCCCGCGCCAACTGGTCTTTTCGGCAGGGTTCATGTTCAGATCCAATCCTGCCTATTCAAGCCGCGAAAAGGCTGCGCGTTCCTTCAGGTATTTTAGTCGGCTGCTTGGTTGCTCGCGATTCCGGGAGTTTGACGCGCTTGGCTATAAGTAAGCGCTGCTGCTCGGCACGATGATTTGGACATCTGGGAAGCCGGCCTTAACTTCTGCTCGCTCGCGCCGCCTAGCTAGCGACACTGTCGTTCCCGGTGGTTGTCTTCCCCTTCGTTGCGTCGCATCTCTCGCGCCGCCTTAGGAACATCGAGGATGGGTTCGAAGTTCTTCTAGCGCACGAGCGAAGGGAGAAAAAGCAAATGGATTGGAACCGAGTGGAAGGCAATTGGAAAGAGATGAAGGGCAAGGTCAAAGAGAAATGGGGCAAGCTGACGGACGATGACCTAACCACAATCAACGGCAAACGGGATCAACTGGAGGGAACACTGCAAAAGCGTTATGGCTACGCCAAGGATCAAGCCAAAAAAGACGTCGACAACTGGTTTTCAACTTTGCATTGAGAGCGATTAGCTAGCTGAATTTGCAAAGCTGTCGGAGCCCGCCACTGACAGCGCGTGGCGGGTTTTCGTTTCCTCAATTTGGCAAACTCTAATCCGAGGTTCTCCCATGGTCGCTTGTAAAGGGATATCGAGGTGACCGCGCGGCAGGTCCTTGAGACGATCCTGCCAGGCAAGAATTGAGGAAGGTCGTTCCAGGGAGTTTGCTACGCAGGGTCGGAGGTCCGTGCCTCGAGCGGAAACGCGATTTCACAACGGAATCCACTCGGCTCGTAAGCACGTGTCACTTCGGCGCCGAGATCATATCGCAACGTGTGCCGGAGCAGGATACTGCCGAAACCTTCCCTCTTTTGCTCGACAGGGCGACCCATCATGCCGCTCTCCTTCCACTCGAGCGACAGCCAAACAACATCCTCGCGATGCTCTTTCGACCACCGCACGTCGATGTAGCCGTGGTCGACGGTGAAAGCGCCATGCTTGAGGGCGTTGGTGGCGAGCTCATGAACGGCAAGGCCGAGGCTTTCGGCCGCTTTGGCCTTCAGGCGGACTGGCGGCCCGTGGAGCGCAAATTGTTCGCCCTCCCGGGCGGCACCAGCTCGCAACTCTTCCGAAATCAGCTCGGCAAGATCGAAACCTGCCAGCGGATCGCGGCTCACAGCGACCTGAATGCGGGAAAATGCACCTAACCGCCCGTCGAGGTGATTGGCGAAGTCTTCGACCGTTTCGCTGGTTTCCGCCGTGCGGCGAACGATCGACCGAATGACAGCCAGCGTGTTGCGCACGCGGTGCTGCAATTCGGCAAGCAGCCGCTGCTGGTGATCGAGCGCCTGCTTGAGGGCAGTGATGTCCCGCCCTATCCCACCAATGCGCCGCACCCGGCCGTGCTGGTCCGTCATCGGGAAAACGTTGCTGCGCAGCCACCTGATGGTCTCGTCATGCCGTTGTTTGATGCGGTATTCGAAGCTGATCCGTTCCCCGTTACGTGCGCGGGAAATGCAGTCAAGCGCGTGCGCGCGGTCTTCCGGCACGATCAGGTCGGCCCATTGCAACAGGTTGTCTCCGGCACGCGCCGCCCTTTCGCGCGAAATGCCGTAGACGGCTTCAAGGGCGGGACTGAGATAATCCCACTGCAGGGTTTCGGCATCCCTGACCCACAACACGTCAGAGGATGCTTCGGCGAATTCGCGAAAGCGTGCTTCGCTTTCTCGAAGTAAGTCACTCACACCCTCGACGGATGGCGCTTCCAATTCACCTTGAAATGTCACGTCCTTGATCCGAGCCGACCGCGCGGCGCCGGCATCTCGTCCGATTGTGATCTCGTCGTTTCGCACGCTGTCGTTCATGCCTGAATCCTGGGTTGCGGAGCGAATCGGTTATCGCCGCCTATTCGTTTGCGTCGAGTTGGACGCCTTCATGTTCCGTATGCAGATAATTGGGGTTGAATAGAGCCGCAGACATGAGACGTTCGAGGCTCGGGACAATCAGGAATTTGTCTTTGAGGACAATAAGCCCGGCAGAGCGCAGTTCCTGCAGCGTGCGGTTCACATGAACCTTCGACAGGCCGGTGGCGTCTGCGAGATCGGCCTGGGTGAGCGGAAAGTCACAACCGTGTTCCCGTGTGAGACCCGCCAGCCGGAGTCGGAAGAAGATCTCACAAAGCAAATGGGCCATGCGCTCGAATGCCGTGCGCTGCCCCAGACTCATGGTCCATTCGCGCTGGATCGCAGAATTGACCAGGCTTTCCCACCAGAGCGCCGTGGCGATGCGAGGATGGCCGGCGGCGATTTCATCGAAGAATTCTCGGGAAAGATCGGCGATCATGACCGAAGTGATGGTGCCTATCGAGTGGTCCATTTCGCGCAGGATGAAGACATTAAGATCGCAGATATCCCCGGGCAAGAAAAACGCCACGATCTGGCGCCGGCCGTCCTCGAGCTGTTTGTAGCGGCAGGCCCAGCCCGCGAGGACCAAATGCACATATTTCGGCTTGTCGCCTTCCCGGGCAATATCGATCCGGGGACCGAAGTTGCGCACACGTTCTGACCCAACGCGGTAGAGTACAGCGCGATCGGCCGGCGAAAGCCGGACGAAATGCTCAAGCTTTCGGATCAGATGGCTCACGGACTGATCTCCGGCGCCTAGTTCGGGCTTGTCACGAACCAAATTCAATAACCTATGTTATGTTCCGCGACCTCCATGTCGTTTACTAGAGTTTTTCCAACTGCCGAGCGGAGCATGACGAGAGCGAGATGCGGCCGATAGTCAGAGGTGTGCTTGCCGGGCGTCGTATTTTGATCGTCGAGGACGAGTATTTCCTTGCCGACGATCTGAAGCATATCCTGATCGAGCAAAGCGCAGAGGTAGTCGGTCCTGTGCCCACAATGAAGGAAGCACTCAGCGTCATCAATGGTGATCAGCCCATCGATTGCGCCGTGCTGGACGTCAATCTGAGCGGCAGCAGCGTCTTTCCGATATCGGCCGCATTGCTGGAACGCAAGATCCCATTCCTGTTTGCCACCGGTTATGGCAGCTTGCAAATTCCCGAGCGGTTTAGCGGCGTTGTGCGATTGGAGAAGCCATTTGCTCCGTCCCTCCTCGTCACCGCGCTCGAAGCGATTATTGGTGCCTCGGCCCGTTAAGTCGACGGCGCAACCTCACTCCAGGTTCCTCTTATTCCCTGACCTGCGGGGGTCAAAACGCAAGCTGGTTCGCGGGAGCAACTCCCACGTCTGGCTGAAGACCCACCAACCAAGTGCAACGGGATCGTGGATGCCTATGATTTCTGCGCGCGCAACTATTCGAGGGCAGCGAGCGCGGCTGCTACGGCAGCCAAGAGAGATGCCATTGTGTAAGGCTTCGTCAGCCAGCCGAGCGGCGCATAGGCCTCGGCGCGCTCGCGGGTAAATGGATCATCGTTGGCGGTCGAAAAGAGGCAGCGGACGTTGAATTGCTGAAGCAGCTCCCTCGCCGCGTCGATGCCGTCGCGCTTGCCGCCGAGGCGAACATCCATCACGACCAAAATCGGGTGTTCGCGCCTTGCGAGGTCGATTGCTTCGTCAGCAGTTACCGCTACGCCGACAACCAGCAAACCTGCTGCCGATAAGGTCTCTTCCATCTGCATCGCGACGAGAAAATCGTCTTCGGCGATAAGCACCCGAGTGGGGCCGGACTTTCCCTCGAAGCTTCTGCTTTTTTCGGATCCAGCGGAGAGCAAGGCCAAATGATTCCATCGTGCTAGAGGATTTCACAGTGTTTCATAATTGTCGGGTCTCGGGAAAGTGCAGGCTTGCCGTTGACGGACTACGAGTGACCTCGAAGTTGCCTTGAAGCTGGCGGGCCAGCCCGCTCACAAGCTGCAACCCCGAAGACGTCCTGCGCACAGCGTTCAAATCGAAACCGTCGCCGTCGTCTTCGACCGACAGCGTCAGATGGTCATCTCGCTCTGCTAAGCTGATCCGCACCTCCTTCCTCGCCCTATCCTTGATACCGTGCTTAACCGCGTTGGTGACAAGCTCGTTCAGAATCAACGCAAGCGGCATCGCCGAGTCGTTCGCGAGGATGCAAGCGGTGGGTTTGCAGCTTATGGCTATATCCGGCGGAAGGGTCTGTCGAATGGTCTCGCAGACTGCCTTGAGGAATTCGTCTCCGTCGAATCGATTGGCGTCGGCTCGACCGTACAGCACCCGCTGCGCCGCCGCCATGGCAGCAATCTTTCCGCGCGCCGCCTCGAGCACCCGCTTCGCTTCCTCGCTGCTGGCGTTCCTGGCGGCGCTCGACAGCAGCGACTGCAGCATTTGCATGTTGTTCTTAGTGCGGTGGTTGAGTTCGTCCAGTAAGAGCCGTTGCTGCGTCTCCGCCTGCCTTCGCTCGCTGATGTCTGCGAGCATGTTGATCGCGCCGACGACCTTGCCGGATGCGTCGCGCAGCGGGGTCGGGTACGGAATGAAAGGAACGCGTGTCCCGTCCGGCCGTTCGGCGATCGCTTCGGCGTTGCGGATTGGACGACCTTCCTTGAGCGCAACTGCCATCGGACATTCATCGTGCGGCAACGGCGTGCCATCCGGATTGAATAGCTTCCACGTCACGCACCACTCGTCGCTGCCAATCGTGGGCGTGCGACCGGCAAGCTTGACTGCCGCCTGGTTGAAATAGGTGATCCTTCCCTGCGCATCGGTGGTGTAGATGGCAGCCGGTATAGCGGCGAGCAAATCCTGCAAATGCTGCTCGCTCTCTTCGAGCTTGCGTTGCGCATCCTTCCGCTCGGTGATGTCGCGCGCGATCTTTGATGCGCCGATGATCGCGCCGGTACTATCCCGCATCGGCGACACCGTCAGGGAGATGTCCACTAGAGTTCCGTCCTTGCGGCGTCGCACGGTTTCATAGTGATCGATCCGCTCGCCTCGCAATATCCTGCTCAGGATCCCTGGCTCCTCGTTCTCCCGGTCCGGCGGAAACAATATCGTCACCGGACGGCCGATTGCCTCTTCCGCAGTATAGCCGAACAGCCTCTCCGCACCGGTATTCCAGGTCTGGATCACTCCGTTGAGATCCTTGCTGATGATCGCGTCTTCCGAAGATTCGACGATGGCGCCCAACTGAATGGCGCCACGTTCGGCGGCGCGTCTCGTCTCCTCGGCTTTCAGTCGCGCGATGCTGAAGCTGAGCAGGCGCCCAAGCGTCAGGGCGACCTCGATCTGCGGTTCCGTCAAGCTCTGCGGTTTATCGTAATAGGCCATGAATTTTCCAGCGAGATGGCCATCATGCAGGATCGGAATGAACGCCACCGCTCCGATACCCTCGCGGAGGATGATCTCCTTCAGCGCCTCCGGCAGAGCAGAACCGGCTACATCCTGGATAATCACCGGTCGCGGGCTTCTTTCTTCCCTGCGCCAGGGCGAGTGTCCTTCGACGGCTCTCCGATAGTCATCCGAAAGACCGCGCCAGGCCACGAAACGCATGATACTCGCTTGATCGTACAGCAGGATGGACGCCCGCCCGCAATCGAGGCCTCGCATGATCGCTTCGAGCGCAACTTTGTAAATCTCCTGGGATGAGGTCTCGTGTTGAAGGCATTCGGAGAACTGAAAGAGCGCGGCCTGCTCCTCCATGCGACGGGCTAGTTCCAGTTCGGCCTGCTTGCGGACAGTGATGTCGTGCTGAACCCGCACGGCGTAGAGGAACTCACCCGCAGCGTCCCGCACGCTCGAGGACACGACTTCCGCCCAGAAGTGGCCACCGCCCTTCCGGCGAATGCGCTTCTCAACAGTGTAGCGGTCGATCTCGCCAGCGAGCTGACGATTGAATTGTGCTTGGTCGCCGTCGACGTCCTCAGGAAGCGTTTCCTGGAAAATGGTGCGCCCCGCCAGTTCCGTTATAGAGTAGCCGGTTAGCTCACACAATTGCCGGTTCACGCGCAGGATCCGGCCGTCCCTGTCGACCTCGGCTACGCCAACGCCGATAGGCTCATAGTAGGCGACGGGAGGGAAATCGGAAACGCGGAAAACCCTTTCGGATCGGTCGTGGACGTTCATGGCTTACTCTCTTGGAAGCAAAATGCGGCGAAGAGGCGCCAACGCGGCCGGCAAAATAGGCCAACGAACGCCGCCAATCGACCAGGGACAGTCTCCCTCTATTTTGCAACACGTTGAGGAACAAAAGGTTTCAAGGTAGGCGCGTCTCCCAGGTGCGGCGACGGGCATAAGGCCTGCACTTGGCTCACTCGCTCGAAGGCCCTCGGCCGGCGGTGGCGGCGCTCGACGCGGGACTGCTCGCCGCCGCGCTGGCGGTTGAGCATTACGAGGTCTCGCGTTACGGCACGCTGAAGTCATGGGCCCACCAAACTGAGCAGGAACGAATTGGTCGAGCTTGTGGATCAGACGCTCGAGGAAGAGAAGAAAGCTGACGAGACGTCGAGCAAGATCGCAAACGCAAAAGCTGCTTGGGATCGCAGCCGTTCGCAACACCGATTGCCAAACCGAAGATATCTGACCCTTTTTCGAAATATCTGACCCTTTTTCAAGCTAAACACTTTGCGCTGCGCGCATCGTGGTAGCCTGGCGCTGCTTCTGGCGTCAGCTGTAATACCGCCAGCGACGCGGCGGGCGGCTCGGCGGGCGCCTCATGAAGAGTGCCAGCGCGAACCCAACGACACCGGCGATCACAAGCGAGCCAAGCGGATTCTCTTGAACCTTCCGTTCGAGAGCTTTTGAGACATCGTGCAGCGCATCGCCGCTATTCGCATAAGCGTGCTTAGTGTAGCTGGCGGCGGCGTCGGCAGCTTCGCGTGCGGCGTCTTTGGCTTGGCCGTACAGGTCCTGGACCGTGCCTGCGGCCTCGCGAGCACGACCGGCGGCCTCGGTCCGTAGATCACCCGCGACGTCCCCGGCTGCTCCTTCGACCTTCCCAGCGAATTCCTTTGCCGGACCGGCAACTCGATCTTTGTCCATGGCGCGACCTCCTCCAACAAGTTCCTGAAGCGCTAACGATCGCGGGGCTGGGCCGTTCCAAAAGGAACGGCTTCGAGGTCAACAAAGCCGATCTGCCGATAACGGCTGATGCCTATTTGGCGGAGTTTGGCTCAAGGGAGTTCAGCCATTCGCAGATACGGAAAGCCGTACCGGTCTGACTCACTTTCTTCAGAAGCGCGCGTCCAACAGGAGGTGCGGCACCCTGGGAAAAGCTCAGCGAGCATGCGCCGAGAGGCTGCTCAAAATTGCAGGTGGTACGCCGAGCAGTGGCAGTCGGTAGAGAAAGCAGGGCTACTTTTTAGAGGGTCACAATTATTAGGCCGATCAAGGCAAAAAAGCTCGTTGCCGCTGTGACGACGAAACAACGCTCTATAACGTCCATGATGACAACACTCCACCCACCAAGATTGTGCGCAACCGAATCGGCGGCGTCTGTATCAAAGGTTACTCTACAGCATATTTTTTATGAGTTCGGTGGAACGGGGTCCGACCAATTCTTTTGAGGCGTTCGTTGCTATCTACGGCGCAATAGGAACGCTGAGCCGGCACATTCGTTTTGAGTGGACAAAATGCATTCTGGAGGAAGAGGTGCCGTCATCTTGTTATTGGGTATTCCGTCGTTGATTGCCATCGGCGGCGGCGCCTACTGGCTCGTCCACTTGCATCATCAGTGAAGCGAAGGCCCGATTTATCCTCGGGGCTTTTCTTGCGATTTGATCAGACGAAAAGAGGAGTTCCAATGAAAAAGCTTACTGCTGGATGTTTGGTGGCCACCGCCGTTGTCTCCG
>Ga0210408_10006452_pt1 | contig 10138 bp, 6 predicted proteins | sample IncBWH4MmetaG_FD_155471 | JGI IMG/M metagenome (GOLD analysis project Ga0210408, IMG submission 155471) | Forest soil microbial communities from Barre Woods Harvard Forest LTER site, Petersham, Massachusetts, United States - Inc-BW-H-4-M | ecosystem: Environmental > Terrestrial > Soil >...
GGTCATTCACCATGTAAGGATTGATGACCCGGGTCCATCCCAGGACGACACTGGCGCCCTTCAATTGCTGGTTGCCCCACGCTGACGTCGAGGTTCCGTCGGCCAGCCCGCCGAAGAAGCCCGGAATGCTGCGCGTGCGATTGAAGTAGTTGAACCGCACAAAGAAGTTGTCGCTGGGCGAAGCAGTCCAGTCTACGCGTGCATCATAACTGCCGTTGAAGTCTGTGAGGGCGCCGGTGCGGGAGTAGTTGTTCAGCTCGGGAAACGTGGCGCCGCCATTCTTGAAATTCGGTTGGGGAAACAGCGCCATGAGCGCGCTAACGGCCGAGTCGATGCGGCCCGAGGGAATCTGGTTATTTGTGAAAGGCGTGCAACCGCTTTTCACGTTGTAAGGTGTCGCGCAGGTCTGCGGATCGTACACCGTTGGATAGGGAGCAACACCAGCGGCGGCCGCGGCGGCCGGGCTGAAGTCGCCGGTGCGCTCATTCGGCAGAGGTACCGTGGATATGCGCGATACTCCCTGCTTCACGCGGGTATCTTCATAGTTAAAGAAGAAGAAAGCATGATCGTGGAAGATTGGGCCGCCGATGCTCCCACCAAACTGGTTCTGGTTATCCTCAGCCTTCTTGGCGAGCGATTGTTTGGAAAAGTAATCGAAGGCGTCAAAATACTGATTCCGAACATACTCGAACGCGGTTCCGTGAAAGTGGTTCGCCCCGCGGCGCGTATTCACTGACACCACAGCGCCGGGAGACCGGCCATACTCTGCCGAGTAGGGATTGGTAATGACGTTGAACTCTGAGATTACGTCGACCGAAGGGTGCGCCGCCTCAGTGCTCAGCTCCTGAACGTTCTCTGAGAACGTGTTGTTGTCGATGCCGTCGAGAATGAAGTTGTTCTGCAGCGTGTGAATGCCATTGACATTGAAGTCGCCAGTTCGGCCTGCGGAAGTGGCTCCGCTCTGGTTGGTGTAGCGATTGATCTGCACGCCGGGAACAGTGCGCAGAAGGTCATCCCAGTTGCGAAGAAACAAGGGCGTATCAGCGATGGTTTCGGAACTGACCAGGGTGCTGATCGACGCGTCGTCCCTGGATAGCTCGCTCGCGCCGGCGCTTACTTCCACGGTCTGGTCGGCAGTGCCCACTTGCAATTGGAAATCCGACCGCGAATGGAACCCGACGCTGATTGTGGCGTGCTGCTTCTCCGCCTTGAAACCGTTTGCGGAAACCGTCAGCGTGTACTCGCCAATCGGCAAATCCGGGAGGATGTAGTTCCCGTCCGCGGCTGTTTTCGTGGTGCGCTCGTAACCTGTCGCATCGTCTCGGATGGTGAGCGTGGCATTGCCGACTACGGCGCTCGATGCGTCAAGCACCTGGCCGCTCAGGGTGCCCGTGTTCACTTGGCCGCTCGCCGTGCCTCCGAGCAGCAGGAGGTAAATCACCGCGCAACAGACTGCCATCAATCCACGCAAACTTGCGTTGCGCACTATAACTCGGCTGATCGATGACACACGATCACCTTTTGTCTTCCACTTCATGAGGCGCTCCTTTGGAAGACCTTCTCCCTGGGGGAAGCGAGAGAAGGCCAGCCTCATGCTAGGAAAATGCTCATGGGAATAGGAACGGGTAGAGCGCACTATCAACCCGTGTATACACCGGTGTATATCGACCGTATCTGGCTGATACATAAGCAGCTTACTGCCGAGATGAAAATCTCGCAAAACCACAAATGTTCAGGCTCTGGAACGGCCGTTTTCATCGTCTGTTCACAGTCAAATCCTATGGTCGAGTTGGAAGCTGACCCCCGAGGCTCACCCTGAAACAGTCGTCCAACGCGCTGATTCGACATTCCCCTGATGCCGTCGCGGAATCGGGCCAGGAACCATTTGCTCCCGATCCGCGGTGGTACCTGGCCAAGAATGTGGCGATGGGCCCCCACTTCGAGAGGTCGCCACTATTGTCCAATTTTCTCCTTTATGTTGTGGCCGAGACGCTATCAGGCCGCCACGGGTCGATCAGCGAACACAAAATTGGCGTGGCCGTCTTTGGCAGGCCGCAGAGTTACCGCACCGACGAAGACAACATCGTGCGCAACTACGCGCGGCAGCTCCGAAGGAGGCTTGCCGAACATTTCGCTGGGGTTGGACGTGACGAGCCCACGCGCATCGAGATTCCCGTGGGCGGATATGTCCCCGCATTTGTTGACAACAATTTAAGTGCAGTCAATGAAGGCTCCCTTCCGTCGACCGAAGGTTCGATCACCTCTCTGCAGGAGCACGGGAACAAGAGTCCACATCACTTTCTCTTTAGCTTGCCGGGTTGGACCCCGAGCCGGGAGATCCTTCGCGTGCTGATGATTACCGTCGGGGTTGTCGTCATCACGAGCCTGTTCTGGGCCTTTGTGCATCGCCCCCTCGTGCGGGCATCTCCCTCGAGTTCCACCCGGACACTCTGGCGGTCCATCCTTCCCGATAGCGGGACGATCTATGTTGTCCCTTCCGACGCCGGCTTCAATTTGATGGAAGATATGTCGCATCGGCGATTGCCGCTGGCCGACTACATTCGAGGCTCCTTCGACGAGATTGCGTCGCCGTCTCTCAACGGTCATACCCGCCAGGACTTGTCTCTCCAGCGCTACACCGACTTTGTCAGCCTGCAGGTCATCGCGCTGCTTGCGCGCCAGCCGGAATTCGACCCGCAGCGTGTCCTGCTCCGCTTCCCGCGTGACATTCGCATTGATGACCTAAAGACAGCAAATGCTCTCATCATCGGCTCGGCAAACTCAAACCCGTGGGCGGCTCTTGGAGATGCCAGAACCAATTTCCGCATAGTCCCGAACGACGACATGGAGGGCGCAACGATCGTCAATGCCCGGCCTCTTGCCGGCGAGCAGCCTTCCTATCAGAGTCACTGGAATGAACCTTCCCACGACACGTTCGCGCTCATTCTCTTTGTTCCGAATTTGAGCGGGGCAGGGCATCTTCTGATTCTCGAAGGACTCGACGTCGCGGGAACCGAAGCAGCCGCCGAATTGCTGTTTCATCCCGAATCGATTGCATCCATTGTGCAGCGCGCCAAGAGTCCCGACGGCAGCCTTCGACCCTTTGAGATTCTCTTGCGCGCCACCAGCATTCAGTCGAATGCGGCGGGGACCCAGGTTCTCGCCAGCAGAATCGGCTAGCGGATTGCGACATCACTGTCGCGACGCGCGTAGTGCGCAAAATGGCCGACAATCGGGCGCGAGTCTCACCAATCCCGATGCTGCTGGAGACCCTGGAATTCCGCGGCGGCACGCACACAACCTCAGTGGATGCGAGTCTCTGCACACACGCGCGTGCCGATGTTTTCATGCGACTGATATTGCGCACTGAATAATGCTCCGGTCAAAACTCGATAGGCTCGATCAGTTCGCCATCGATCGACAGCTTCGGTGCTTCGAGATATTCCGCAAACTGGATCCGCGGCGTAGGAGATGGCCGCCCAAGGAGGTACCCTTGCACCTCATTGGCACCCATCGCCGCCACCGTTTCCAGCTGTGATTCTTCCTCAATACCCTCGACGATTACGCGCATTCCCATCTTCTTGCCAAGCTCGATCATCGAGTGAAGCATCGTCGCAGTTTCGGAGCTCAAGTGCAGATTGCGAACAAAGCTGCGGTCAATCTTGAGTGCGGAGAACGGAAGTTCCGGCAAATATCCCAGGCAGGAATAACCTGTGCCGAAGTCGTCGATGGCCAGCGTTACTCCCAGTGAGCGCAGTCTCATCATCTTCTGTGCCGAGTGGTCGAGCGAACCGATCATTACTGACTCCGTAAGCTCCACCTGCAGCAGTTCGGGAGGGAGACCGGTTCTCTTCAAGATGGCCCCGATCTCTTCCACGATCATCTCCGAAGCAAATTGCAGAGCGGAGACATTTACTGCAACCTGAATGGGAGCATTGGGCCACCTTTGCCACGCCAGGCACTCCCGGCATGCCTGCTCCATCACATATTCTCCAAGCCCGTAAATCAGGCCGCTCTCTTCTGCAATGGGAATGAACCGTACCGGAGAAATGTAACCGAGATGCGGATGTTTCCAGCGCGCCAGAGCTTCAAATCGCACCAACTGTCCTGTGGTGGCGTTAAACTCAGGCTGATATTCCACGTAAATTTCACCGCGCCCGATAGCTCCCCTGAGTTCCCTCTCGAGCGTCAAGCGTTCGCGCGCCATCAGGCCAAGTTCGGGGCTGAACAAGACCGCGCGGTTCTTGCCGCTTCTCTTGGCCGCGTACATGGCGCTGTCCGCCTGCATCAACAGATCGGGGTCTTCGTTCACCGCCGGATGCCGCGTGGTGATGCCCACGCTGGCGCCAATCGTGATCTCATTTCCCTCGATCACGAATGATCGGGAGAGGCTCTCAATCAAGCCGTTTGCGGCCACAACGGCGTCCTCATTGCTTTCCAGGCCAGTCAGGATCACCGTGAACTCGTCGCCGCCTACACGAGCCAGGGTGTCAGTCCCTCGCACACGCGACTTCAGCCGCTTTGCGACCTCGCACAGAAGCAGGCCCCCCACCCCGTGTCCCAGGCTGTCGTTGACCAGCTTGAAACCGTCAAGGTCGATATAGAGCAGTCCGATGACCCACTTCTCCTGCCGCAGTCGTTGCAGTTCCCTTTCCAGCCGCTCCGCCAGGTAGCGGCGGTTGGGAAGACCGGTCAGGGCGTCTGTCCGCGCCTGCTCCAGGAGTTTCGACTCCGCCCTTTGCGCCATCTGGTTGCGACGCTCCAACTCGATGATCATGCGATTGAAACCCGCTGCCAATTGCGCAATTTCGTCGTTGCCCTTGACAGCAACGCGCGCCTCGAAGTTCCCGTCCGCCGTCACTTGATTCATTGCCGATGCCAGCTGAGTTACCGGTTTCGAAATGCGGCGCTGCAGCAGCGCTCCGGAAAATCCGGCCATCGAGAGCGATATCAACGCCATCATAATCGCGACGATCAGCATACGATTGTTGCGCGATTTGAGGTCGCGCACATCGGCAGTCACTTGAATCGATCCGACAAAGTCGGTGGCGCGAAGGATATCGCGCGTCACGCTCCGCCCGTCCCTGCCTGTCACCTTCGCCGCAGCAAATCGGGAACAGGGCGGGACATTCGCATCACGCTGATATTCAGAGAACAGGGCTGCCCGCGCGTTGTAGAGGCACGCGGAGATTACCGGCGGCTCACGGCGCAACGCTCCTAGAACCTCTTCTGCGGCCTTGGCGTCTCTGAAGTCGAGAGCCGCAGCGGAGTTCTGACCAATAACATCCGCGAGCGTGGCGAGCCGGCTATCGAGCTGCGCTATCGAACTTCGCGTGTTCACATAGCTCATCATTGCCGTGAAGAAGCCCACCGCAAGACTGCTGGCCAGCACCACCACCGCAATTATGTTGGCGCGGAGACTGCTGAAGCGCGGCGCGATCATTGCAGTTCTCCGTTGCCGGAGACAATCACCGCCAGGCTCAGCAGCCGCGAGCTCATCTGCAACTGCCGCCTGCGCAGCGAATCCAGATTTACATGAATCTCAATCTGGTCGCCAGAGCGGACAAGCGCCACCATGCCGCCTTCACGCGTGAACTGATCGGTATCGCCGACGGTGAGGACCGCCCGGCTGTGAACATGTCCGAGCGTTGCGCGAATCTGCGCCGGAGATGACTCCTCCACATACAAGACGTCGCAATCCAGCAGCTCGACTTCAGAAGGATGGATCCGTACGTCGATGCGCCGGCCATCGCTTAGCTTGCCCTCAAGAACTTGCTTCAGGACCTGTCCCATGTTCCCCTGGCCTGTGACTCCCAACACCAGGCGATCGCGATGCCCCTGGGGCCAGGAAACGTACTTGGTCAGGTTGAAGACAAACGCCGCCCGCACCGCCCGTTCATCTTCTTGCGCGTACAGCCGGCCGCCTGAGAACACGACCATGAGCGCGACAGCCAGAAACAGACGCCAAGCGGCCCTCCATGCCATGCTCTTGCCGTGGGTGCCGATCGCGTTCACTTCCCCGCCCACTTCCTCTCGAAGCTGCGGCGATAGGTCAATCGGAAGCGCACAGTACGGCCGTCCTGCTGTGTCGCGGCTCCCGCAAGCTCCGGTCCAGTTGGTGTTGCCCACCTCCGGTCCATGGTGTTGTAACAACTCGCCGAGAGTTGTAACCCGTTCGCAAATGTCCGGGTAGACACGGTTGCATTGACAAGGAACGAGGATCCGATGCGTTGGCCCAGATAATTTGGCTGCGAGCCCGTGAAGAGGAGCTCTGCCCCGAAGAAACCACCCGGCTTGATGGGTGCGACTCCGTTGAACTTGGCCAGGTGAGCCGGCGAGTTCATCACCGTGGCACCCGTTTGCTTTTGCTGAGTCCGCTCGCATGTATAACTGGTTCTGGCTTGCCATCCCGAAGGATAGGCCGCAATCAACTCAACTTCGGCGCCACGACCGGTATCGCCACTCTCATTGGCGAAGTGGGTGCCGCCGGTCAGCGTATCCTGTTGCTCTTTGATGACCTGGTTGAGAGTGTTCGCGAACCCACTCGCCATTCCTTTCACTTTGCCGTTGAACGCGTGCTCGAAAAGCAACGTGTGCGCATTGATGTTTTCAGGCTTCAGCGATTTATTGGTCGCCGTGATATCCACGTCGTCCACATAGAATTCATCGTACGGATCGGGGACCCTGAAGGCATGTCCGAATATGTACTTTAACGATGTAGTCGCAGTTGGGAAGTACATGGCCGCAATGCGCGGGCTGAGATTCGTGCCGTAGAGGTCGTACCAGTCAATCCTCCCGCCGAGATTGAAGCTGAACCGATTCGACGGGTTGAGCTCGGCCTCGCCGAAGATTGCTCCCAGGCTGAGGCTGCGGTGATCGTCAAGAAATGGCGGCTGCCCTTGATAGTAGTTACGCTGGTTGATGCGAAGATTGTGTTCGCTAGCCAAGCCTGCGACAATCCGATTCCGTCCCAGGCGGCGCCCCACTACCCCTTCGATTCCGATTCCGTCGGCCGCCGCATCGTTCACCTGCACCAGTCGCCCGGTTCCGTTCGACCCCGCGTAGGGAAACGTACCCAGATATCGATACGCATCGTAGTAGACGCGCAGGTCCACTTGCGTGTCCGCGGAAAGGTTGTGACTGTAACTCGCGTCCACGTAGCCGCGGGTATCCATGGTGCGGTTTTGGGGGTCGTTGAAGATCGTTTGGTAGGGCGCGTTGGGCACAATTTTGTCTCGCACGCCCAACAATCCCTCCAGCCGGAACTGTCCGCGCCGGACCATGGCGAAGGCGTGGTCGTACCGGTCTCCGTCCTGATTGGTCGCGACGCCATTGTTGGTCGCTGGCGAGTCGAACTCAGGAAAGTACAAGTGATAGGAGCCGTTGGAGCGATAGATCCCCCCGGCGAGCAGGGCCTCAAATCGACCTGTCCTGAAGGACAACCGAGCCTCGCCTGTGCGTCCCGAGAAGGAATCCGCCCCCGACGTGCTTTCGACGCTTGTCTGGGGATCTGGTCGACGTGTGAAGACGTTCACCACCGCCAGCTCAGCATTGGTTCCAAAGAGCGACGCACCGGGTCCTCGGACGATCTCGATCCGATCGATCAAATTGATATCAAGCGGAAATTCAGTCCCCACCAAAGCGCTGTCGTAAACGTTGTCATTAATGCGATGGCCATCTATCAACAGCAGGATTCGGGCGTTGTAATCGCCGCTCTGCAGGAATCCCCGAACCCCAACATAGGAGTAGCTGCGATCGTTCGCGGCGTAGAACCCGGTGACGCTGCGCAGGACTTCTGCGAGCGTCCGCCAACCCTGCTGCGCAATCTCCCCGGCGGTAATCACGGTGACGGCGGCAGGCGCCTTCCGCGCATCATCAAGGTGTCGAGAAGCAGTGGACAGGCGAACCCGGGAGAGGTCCTCGATGCTCAGGCCGGTCAGATCGGAAACATGAGCATCCTGGGCGAGCGCTCCATTATTGATGGCGAGACTCACACCCAAGACGACAATCAACATGTAACGCATGGCGTTGCCGAACATTTTGGGTTCCTATCATGCAAACCGAACTGGTTCGCACGTCCCCTTCGTCTGCCGGGGACATCGAAGTGACCCAATCGGCAGAATGCCTCGCTTACTTTAGCCCGCTAACCCTTCGAGGTTTGCAGTGTAGGTTCTTTGATTTTAGCCAAGTTGTGGCAATGAGCCGTATCCCCTGAAGGTGTGATCACGCTGCGGCTGCGCACGGGAATTGTGGACCTGATTTGTTCGGTTGACCGGCTTTTGTCGCCGGCTACGTGGCGTTACCTCAACCCCACTCCGTGCCATGCGATCTCTACCCGCCGCGGTCCGCGCGCACACAAGGGAAAAAACGGACAAGGCGATTGGAGTCATAGGGTTAAGGGTACATCGTGGGCGAATGTGAGATAAATCACAAAAAGCAGCCCACTGAGGACAATCCACAGCAGACAGGGTCGCGGGTGGGAGTGGGACGGCGCGGTGATGTCGCGTTCATGGCTTCGCTCCTTTGGGTTAAATACGAAAGGCCCGCCGGATTGGCGGGCCTCCCTTTTTCTGCTAATTCAAGTGTGACAGATTCGCAGAATTAATCCCCAACGATTTCGGTTTTTTTTGAAATTTACTTTTGGCGTGGAAGCTGAATGGCTACTCGGGCTTAAGGGGTCCGAGGCAGTTTTCCACAGGCTTGACAAGATTTGGCGCGGTGAAAAAGTGAAGGAGTGAAAAAGTGAAGAACATCCTGGATGAACCGATCGACTGACGGTAGGGTGGAGGGATGTCCTGTGGCGCCTGATTCCTGCTCGCGGCGCGGTCCGCCGAGTCATGTTGAGGGGCCTCGGAGGGGTGGTTTCGCCAGATTTCGTGGTTGTTTTCTACCACGATTGTAGTTTGAGGAGTGATTTGGGTCGATTTGGTCTAGCCCGTTCGAGGTCGTGGTATCTCAGGTTTCCAAAAATCGGGAGAGCTCCGCCCCACGAACCGAGACGGGGGCGTGGGACCCGGGAACCTGGGGCACCCTGGGATTGTGGGTGGGGTGAGCAATGACAAAAGCAAGAACAACCGCGGATCCCTTCGCTCCCACCCCAGCGACGAAGATCTGCCGCCGGGGACCCCGGCTCCGCTACGGGATGACAATTCCGTGGGGAACATCAGTTGGCGTCTTGGTGTTCAGGAGGTATTGTGCCAATTCGCTGCTGGGCAAGGTCTCTGGCGACGAATCTGTAGCCTACTCCTGAGACAGTGTGAATCAACTCCGGATTGTCGGGAAACTTTTCCAGCTTCTTGCGAAGACTGAAGACATGGGTATCGACAGTCCGTGAATACACGCTGTCGTTGAATCCCCACACGGACTTCAACAATTCATCTCTGGTGACCGTGCTTCCGGCGCGCTCGATGAGGTACTGAAGGAGTTTGAACTCGCGCCTGGTGAGGTATACGGGCTTGCCGTTGCAGGTGACCACGCCCTGTTTCGTGTCGAGGCATAGAGGCCCGCACTTGAAGACGCCCTGTCCGGAATGGGTTCGGACGCGGCGCAGCTGGACTTCAATCCGGGCGAGGAGTTCGATGGCTTCAAAGGGCTTGCCGAGGTAGTCGTCGGCGCCGAGCTTGAGGGCGACTACCCGGTCGATGGTCTCGTCGCGAGCGGAGAGGATGAGGATGGGAACCGCGACTCCTAATCTGCGCAGGTCGCGGCAGACGTCGAGGCCATGGCGGCCGGGAAGCATGATGTCGAGTATGAGCAGGTCGAAGGGCAGGGAGGACGCCATGTCGTGGGCCTCGCAACCATCGGCCGCGGTCTCGACGACGTAACCTTCGCGTTTGAGGCGGTCGCTAAGAGCCCTGCGCAACGCAGGTTCATCTTCTGCCAGGAGAATGCACTCATTCATCGGGGTTCCCTCAGCTGAAGCGACGATTGAAGGGCGCAAAACAGGCCCGGAGGATCGGCGGTGCGATCCAGTGGAGCGCTCAAATTTGCGGGAGTATTTTTCGAGGAAGGAGTTCAGGGCTGAGCAAGAAAAGTGTGCGATGCCGCTCTCACGGAGTGAGAGCGGCATCGCGCTGTGGTCCGGGGTGGCTAGTTGGCCGTTCCGGACAAGGTGGAGGTTTGTGTGCCAGCGTTGTCT
>Ga0210408_10006453_pt1 | contig 10136 bp, 12 predicted proteins | sample IncBWH4MmetaG_FD_155471 | JGI IMG/M metagenome (GOLD analysis project Ga0210408, IMG submission 155471) | Forest soil microbial communities from Barre Woods Harvard Forest LTER site, Petersham, Massachusetts, United States - Inc-BW-H-4-M | ecosystem: Environmental > Terrestrial > Soil >...
CCAGATCATAGAGCAACTTGAGCCGGGCGATCTGATCTACGATCGTCACTACGGGATCAAAGGGTCTCGCTCGGGAGATGTCATAATCATTAACATCGAGTCAGACGCGCGGCGTCGGGGCGAAAAGGAGGCCTTCCTGGCGCGTCTTTCGGACAAACTTGCTGCCTCGCCGGGAATTGCGCGTGACGATGTCCCGCATCGAAATCGTAGGCTCCCCCGGCTCGGATACAGGTAAATAGTAGACTCTCCCGGTACGGGGGATGTCATCCCAGCTTTCCCGACATGTATCGGCGAGCGGCGGCCTACGTGGACCAGATCCTCTAGGGAGCCCGGCCGGGCGACCTCCCCGTCCAGCAGGGCACGAAGTTCGAGCTGGTCATCAACCTCAAGACCGCCAAGGCCCTTGCCCTCACGATCCCGCCGGCGCTCCTGCAGCGAGCGGATCAGGTGATCGAGTAGGAGCCAATCGTTGACATATCAAGGCAACCAGCGTAGCAAGGACGTTGAGATGCGCGTTCCGGTGCCGCTCGTGGTCCTGCTCGTGGGCGTGATCCTCGCGCTCACCCCGCTCGCCTACGTCGAGACCCCTGACGAGGTCTGGCGCGGCGGGTTCTTCGACGACGACGACCAAGATGATGCAATCGTCAGTGTCCAGATGCATCTCAACGCAGTCGAGCCAGCCGTTCTGACGGCTGCGGCCGTCTCAGTCCCGTGCAGCCACGCGCCCCCCGAGCTCTACCCATGCGTGGTCCCCGGGCCGATCCCCTCAGCACAACGTCCTCGCGCTCCCCCTACGCTGTAGCCTGCTCCCTCCACGTAGTTAGTGCCTAGCCGGAACTTCGGCGCTCGCGGGCCTCCGTCCGCGCATCGGCGGGGGCTATCCAACCGAGCTGATCGGTGCGCAACGAGAATTCGGTGCCGTGGCCACGCGGGGAGCCGCCCCGGTGACGACCGCGCCCCGCGGCGGCGGCTCGACCTTGGCGAGGTAGAGGACGGAATGAGTAAGGACGCCCTGAACCAGTTGCGAGAGCTGCTGCGGGCGGCCGTCTCCCGTGCCGGGGGTGACCTGACCGGGGAGGCGCTGACCATGCTCGCCGCCCACGTGAAGACCCGAGTATGGCTGATCGTTGGCGTGGTGCCGGACCTCGCCGAGCTCGGCGCCCCGGCGCGGTCGCGGGATCAGGGACGGGTCACCTGGGCGCGAGCCCTCCTCCGGGAAATGCTTCCGGGTTTTGAAGCCGTCGATCGGATCGCGCGGGGCCTGGTCGACCTGCTGGACGATGAGATCCGGACATATCAGGAGAAGAGCCCCAGAGACGAGAGGCGCTCCCCCCCGTGACCAGGCGTCCTCGGCCCGCCTGGTACGTGTCGAACCACCGAGTGTGGCCCTCCGCCTGATCGACGCGATCTCCAACGAAGGCTGGCACGCCATGTCGGATCTCGGTCAATTCATCGCCTACTGGGGCTACCCGGCCATCTTCGTCGTGGTCGTGCTGGGCAATGTCGGCCTGCCAGTGCCGGAGGAGACCACGCTGATTGTTGCCGGCTATATGGTCTGGCAGGGATACTTTCGCCTCTCCATCGTTCTCGCGGTGGGAGTGATCAGTGCCGTAGCTGGGGACAACATCGGCTACTGGATGGGACGACGGTATGGTCCCGCGGCCGTGGCACGTGTGGCCCAATGGGCGGCGGTGAACGCCGAACGCATGGAGTCCATGCGGCGTTTCATGTTGCGCTACGGTGCCCTCGCCGTATTCCTCGGCCGCTTCTTCCCCGGCCTGCGGTTCATGGCGGGCCCGCTCGCGGGCGCTGCGGGCCTGGGCTTCCGCCCATTCTTCGTGGCCAACATCCTCGGGGCGGTGGTATTTGTGCCCTACGGCGTCGGGCTCGGGTACGCCCTGGGCTACGGGCTCGCTCCCTACGTTGCGGAGATTCGGTTCGTAGAGCGCGCGGGGCTGATCGCGGTCATCCTCGGCATCGTGGGTCTCGTGGGGTGGCGGCTACTGCGGTCGAGACTGAAGCCCTGAGACGAGACCCGGCCTGCCGAGTCGCCATACCCGTCCGGCCGCCGCCTCAGTGTCTCGCTCCGCCAACACGTCAACGCGGCCGACGGAGACCTGAACGGCAGCGCTGGCCAACAATGGCTTGACAATTCACGGTGTCGCGTATCAACTCAGCTTGGCATGATACGTCATGTCCCGATCCTCGCTTTGCTCTTCGCGCTGGTGACGGTTCTCCTCGTGTTGGTGCCCCTGGCCTATGCCGAGCCACCGGACCCGACCTGGGTCAGCGGCTACTTCGACGACGGGGACGGCGACGATGCGGTGTTCGTCGTCACGTCCAGTCTGGCCACCGTCGACCCCTTCCTACTGTGCGACTGGTCGCCATTTCCGGTATTGGGACCTCGCGTTGCCCTCGACACCCCGGACCTCGCTTCCACGCGGTACTCCTGCGCCGCTGACGCCCGAGCTCCCCCCTCTCCTAGGCAATTCCTCTTGTAGTACCGGCGGCTGACCGCCGCCGCAATCCGTGCCGTAGAGTGATTCCAACGCACGTGCCGTCGGGTCGACGCTTCCGGGCGCCGGCGCCGACACGGAGATCGAAAATTGCTGACGCCAGTTGTCTGCCTCGCGCTCGGCCATCGCTGCTCTCCCGCCCGCCCTCTCTGCTCCGGCCACTAGGCGGAGTCACCCGGCATGTGCGGAATCGCCGGATTCGTGGTGAATCGCCCGCGGGAGAACCGCCTCGAGGTACTCGGGCGGATGACGGCGGCGCTCCGCCATCGCGGGCCCGACGACGAGGGCGCCTACATCGACGATCACGTCGCGCTCGGCGTCCGCCGGCTCGCGGTGATCGACCCGGCCGGCGGTCGGCAGCCGATCGCGAACGAGGACGGAACCATCCAGGTCGTGCTGAACGGAGAGATCTATAACTTCACCGCCTTGCGCGACCGGCTCGAGCGCCGCGGCCACCGGTTTCGCACCCGCTCGGACGCCGAGGTCATCGTGCACGCCTACGAGGAGTCGGGAGCGGAATGCGTCCACGACCTCGACGGCATGTTCGCCTTCGCGCTCTGGGACGGGACTCGGAAGAGCCTCCTGCTGGCGCGCGACCGCATGGGTGAGAAGCCCCTCTACTACCATGCCGGCCCGGACGCCTTCGTGTTCGGGTCGGAGCTGCGCGCGCTCCTCCAGCACCCCGACGTGCCCGTGACGCTGAGTCTCGAGAGCGTCGCCCGCTACTTGCTGTTCGAGTGCATTCCCGCGCCCCATTCGATCCTGTCCGACATCGCAAAGCTGCCTTCGGGCCACACGCTGGTCGTATCCCTGGCTGACAAGCCGCGGCTCGCCCGCTACTGGGACCTCCGCTTCCGGCCGGACAACTCCCTCGGCGAGCCGGAGTGGCGCGAGCAGCTACGAGCCCAGCTCGACGCTTCGGTGAGAAGCAGGCTGGTGAGCGACGTGCCCCTCGGGATCTTCCTGAGCGGGGGCGTCGATTCCGGGGCGATCGCCGCGGTCGCGGCCCGCGCGAGCCGGCCCGGCCGCCTCCGCTCCTTCGCCGTGGGCTTCGAGGAGCCCACCTACGACGAACGGCCGTTCGCCCGGCAGATCGCCGAGCACTGCGGGACCGAGCACCACTCGATCGTCTTCTCGCCCCGTGACGCCCTCGGACTCATGGACGACGTGGGCGGGCTCCTCGACGAGCCGCTCGGCGACGCATCCTTTCTGCCCCGGTACGCGCTGGCGCGGGCGGCCCGCGGCACCACCACGGTCGTCCTGAGCGGAGACGGCGGCGATGAGCTGTTCTGCGGCTACCCGACCTTTCCGGCCGACCGGCCGGCCCGCTGGCTGCGGCGATTCCTTCCCCCGGCGATCCAGCGCGCCGCCCGGACGATCGTGGAGCGGCTTCCGCACTCACCGCACTACGGGAGCGTGGACTTCCTGCTCAAGCAATTCGTCCGCGGGCTCCCCTATGAGCCCGCGGTCCGGACCCAGCTCCTGCTCGGAGGCCTCACCCCGTCCGAGCAGGCGGGGCTGCTGTCGCCGGCCGTGCAGCGCTCCCTGGACGCCTTCGATCCCTACGCCGAGCTCACGAGAGCGATCGAGGACACGTCGCTCCGCGACCCCATGGAGCGCGTGATCTACCAGCACTGCCGCTTCTATCTCGCGGACCAGACGCTGGTCGCCACCGACCGCTCGACCATGGCCGCCGGGCTCGAGGTCCGCGCCCCGTTCCTCGATCCCGCGCTCGTCGAGCTGGCCGGCCGGATCCCGACCCGCTTCAAGCTTCGGGCCGGGGTGGTGACGAAGTACCTCCTCAAGCGCACGATCGACGACCTCCTTCCCGCCCCCATCGTCAACCGGCGGAAACAGGGCCTCGGGGTCCCCATCGCGGCCTGGCTGCGCGGGCCGCTCCGGAGCGTCCTGAGGCAGCGTCTGGCTCCGGACCGCATCGCACGGCGTGGCCTGTTCGAGCCCACCGCGATCGCCCAGCTCATCGGCGAGCACCTGTCGGGTCGGGCCAACCACCGGAAGATTCTCTGGAGCCTCTTGATGCTCGACGCGTGGTGTGACCACTACCTGCCCGATGAGCGCTGGACCTGATCGCGGCTGGGTGGTCGTGATGGCGCTGAGCGCGGCGCTGCTCTTCTTCGACTTCGGCGCGCACGTCCTGTCGACCAATGACGAGACGCGGTTCCCGCTGATGGCCCGCGATATCCTCGCGGAAGGGCACTGGCTGCTTCCCGAGATCAACGGCGCCCCCATGCTCAACAAGCCTCCGCTCCACGCGTGGCTGATCGCTCTCGCCGCATGGCCGACCGGCGCGGTGACGCAGCGAACCGCCGCCCTGCCATCCCTCCTCGCCGCCCTGGCCCTCGTCGCCGGCACCTGCTGGGTCGGCCGTCGCACATTCGACGCCCAGGTCGGGCTCATCGCCGGGCTCATAGCGGTAACGACGGCGGGCGTCTTCTCACTGGCGCGCTCGCCCGTTCCCGATATGGTCCTGTCGTGCGCCATGGTCGCCGCCATGATGGCGTTCGTGGCCGCCGAGTTGGAGAGCCGGCCGGGCGCGCTCATCGCGTTCTATGTGCTGGTCGGCATCGCCTTCTGGAGCAAGGGACCGGTCGGCCTGCTGCCCCTCGTCGTCGCGGCGCTGTACGAGATGGCGACCTACGGGTGGGCCGGGCCGCTGCGTCTGGTCTCGTGGGCGGGCCTGGCCGCTCTGGGGCTGGCCGTGGTCGCCTGGTCGGGGCTCGCCCTGGGCGTCGGACGAGGGACGATGGTCACCGACGTCGTGGTCAACGACTATGGAGCCTATTTCATGGGCGGCTCGTCGGTACGTCGCGCGCTCTTCGAGCCGCTCGGGCACGCCCTCACGATCCTGCTGCCGTGGTCGCTCCTGCTGCCGATCGCACTCGCCCGGGTGCTGCGCGGGGTCGAACCGGAGCACCAGCCTGGCACGCGATTGGCGGTAGTCTGGGCGGCGGTGGTATTCGTCGCCGTCGCGCTCTCGCATCGCCAGCGGTGGCGCTATTACCTCCCGCTCTGCGCCCCGGTGGCGTTGCTCCTCGCGGCCTGGGTCCGCGGCTTGCGATGGCCTCGGCGTACGCAGGCCTTTGCCGTGGCGTGGGTTGTCGTCGCCGTCGGCCTGGCCATCGGCCAGACCACGCTGACGGCGCGCCAGAACCGGGCGACCGACTGGCGGGCATTTGCCCAGGAAGCCGGAAGGATCCCCGGGTCCTTGTTCGCGCTCGATGCCCCCGAGCTGGTCTTCCAGTTCTATCTGGCCCGCCCGGTCCTGGTGACACCCGACTACCGGACCTTCGCCCAGACACCGGAGGCCCGGTATCTGCTGGTGCCCGAAAGAAGCGAGTCGCGCCTCCCCGCGTCGGACCACCTGCGAGCCCTCGCGGCCGGGCCGATAGCCGGTCGCCGCTTCGTTCTCCTCTTCAGGGAATAGTCACGAAAGGAGCCGCCCTTGCGACTCGACGACCGCAGCCCCGACGCGCCGGTTGGTGATGTCCTGAGCAAGGTCCCGCACGTCACCCTGGCGTTCTGGGCCATCAAGATCCTCGCGACCACCCTGGGCGAGACCGGTGGCGACGCCCTTTCGATGACCCTCCAGCTCGGCTACGCGATGAGCACCCTGGTCTTCCTCGCCTTCTTCGCGGTCACGCTGGCCCCTCAGGTTGCGTCGAGGCGGTACCACGCGTTCCGGTATTGGGCGGTCGTGGTCGCCACCACCACGGTGGGCACGACGATGTCGGACTACCTCGACCGCACGCTCGAGCTGGGTTACGTGGTGTCCTCCCTCATCCTGTTCGGCGGGGTCCTGGCCGCCCTGTTCGTCTGGCGCCGCACCACGGGGCGGATCGAGTTCGACCACATCACCACGCGGCCGAACGAGGTCTTCTACTGGGTGACGATCCTGATTTCGAACACGCTCGGCACCGCGCTCGGCGATTTCGTGGCGACGAGCTCGGGCCTCGGATTCCAGCGCGGCGCGCTGGTCTTCGCCGGCCTGCTCGCCCTCGTGGCGCTGGCGCACTTCTTCACCTCGCTTCAGAAGAGCCTGATCTTCTGGGCCGCATACGTCCTGACCCGCCCCCTCGGCGCAACCCTGGGCGACACGCTGACCAAGTCTCGCCTCGAAGGGGGCTTCGGCCTGAGTCGCATCGCCTCGTCGCTCGTCATCGCGGCGTGCATCGTCGTCGGAATAGCCGCGACGTCCGCGTGGGAGGACTAGTGTTACGCTTGCTGGCGCCGTGGCCGCCCCACCCTCGCTGCGGGACCCGCTCTTCGAGGTCGAGCACCTCTCGCTCGCCCACGCGGGCGGCCCGAACCACGCGCCGGTCTCGATTCTCAACGACGTGTCGGTCGGGGTCGAGCGGGGCGATGCCCTCGTCCTCGTCGGCCCATCCGGGTCGGGCAAGTCCACGCTCCTCCGGTGCCTCAACCGTCTGGTGGAGCCGACCGCCGGCCGTGTGCGGTTCGACCGTCGAGACATCCGCTCGCTCGACCCCCGCGAGCTGCGGCGGCGCGCGGCGCTGGTCATGCAGACCCCCGTGCTCTTCGAAGGCTCGGTGCGGGGCAACCTCCTCGTCCGGCCCCCGGGCACGTCCGGCGACTTCTCGCCGGGCCGGCTGGCGTCGGCTCTCGTCGACGTCGGCCTCGATCCCCAGCTCCTCGACCGGGACGCGGCGACCTTGTCCGGCGGCGAGAAGCAGCGAGTCACCATCGCCCGCGCCCTTCTGGGCGACCCGCAGGCCCTGCTCCTCGACGAGCCCACCTCCGCCCTCGACCCGCCCAACGTCGCGCTGGTGGCGGAGACCGTATCGCGACTGCGTGAGCGCTACCGGCTCACGATCGTCGCGGTCACTCACCAGCCGGAGCTCGTCCGCCGGCTCGGGGGCGGCCTGCTCTACCTGGTGCGTGGAGAGGTCCTCGCCTACGAGCGCGCCGACGACGCCGTCAGCGACTCGAGACTGCAGGCCTTCCTCTCCGGGGCGCAGGCCTCTCCGCCCGCCCGTCATCCATGACCTCGAGCGGCGCGGTCCTGGACCTGTCGCTCCCGCAGCTGGGGCTCGCGCTGCTCCTCGTGGGGGTCATCATCGCGATCTCCATCCACCAGCGGCTCGGCGTCGCGCGGGACGTCGTCGTCGGTACCCTTCGCGCCATGGTCCAGCTCTACCTCGTGGGCCTGATCCTGGCCGTCGTCTTTCGCGCCGCCCGCTGGTACTGGGTCTTGCTCATCCTCGTCGTCATGACCGCGGTCGCCGCCCAGGCCGCGACCGGGCGGCTCGGGAAGCCTCTCCCGGGTGGCGGTGTCATCGCGGCGCTGGCGCTCACGGTGTCGACCGCCGTCACGCTGTTCTACGTCATCGCGGTCGTCGTCCGCGTGCGCCCATGGTACGAGCCCCAGTACATCATCCCGATCGCGGGAATGATCCTGGGCAGCGCCATGACCAGCGCCGCGCTGGCCGGTGACCGTCTCCAGAGTGACCTTCGCACCCGGGCCGACGAGGTGGAGGCGCGGCTGGCGCTCGGCTTCTCGGGGCGCGAAGCGGTCCAGCCCGTGGTCCGCGCGGCGCTCCGGGCCGCCATGATTCCGACGGTCAACGGCATGATGACGGTGGGCCTCGTGCAGCTGCCGGGCATGATGACGGGGCAGATCCTGGCGGGCTCCTCTCCCCTTCTCGCCATCAAGTACCAGCTCGTTGTGGTCTTCATGCAGGCCGCGGCCACCGCCATCGCCGCCATGCTGTTCGTCCGGCTGGCAGTCGCGCGCTATCTCACTCCGGCCCACCAGTTCACCCGGTCCCGGCTCTAGACCTCGGCAGGACGGGGGGCATGCTTGGGGTTACAGTGGATCGGGGCGAGCCCGATGACCGATCACGTCCGCACCCGCTTGAGGCAGACGACCCACACGACCCGCGGCGCCGTCCTGACCGGGGCCCGATGGCTCGCCCGGCAGGAGGCGTCCGTGCTCGTGGCCGCGCTGGTCATCCTCCTGGCGCTCTTCGGCTTCATCAAGATCGCGGAGGAGCTCGGCGAGGGAGAACTGGCCCACGTCGACGAGTGGATCCTCCACCTTCTCAGGGTTCCGGGTGACCCTCATACGCCGATAGGGCCACCGTGGCTCCTCGAAGCGGCCCGGGACATCACGCCCCTCGGTGGCCGTACCATGCTCGTCGCCGTCACGCTCTTCGTCATCGGATACCTCGCGCTCGAGCGAAAATATGGCGCGATGTGGCTGGTGGGAGTCGCCACTGCGGGTGGGGGCCTGCTCACCACCGGCATGAAGGAGCTCTTCGGCCGGGCGCGCCCCGATCTGGTCCCCCACCTCGTCGCGGCGACCTCTCCGAGCTTCCCGAGCGGGCACTCTCTCCTGGCCGCCGTCCTGTACCTGACCCTGGGAGCCTTGCTGGCCCGCTTCGCGGTGCGACGGCACACCAAGGTGTACTTGCTCACCGTGGCCCTGGTCGCGACGTTCACGATCGGCAGCAGTCGCGTCTATCTCGGGGTCCACTACCCGAGCGACGTACTGGCCGGCTGGTGCGCCGGCCTGGTCTGGGCCCTGACCTGCTGGCTCGTCGCTCGGTACCTACAGGCCCGCGGCGCCGTCGGGAGGACCGGAGCCTGAACGAGCTTGACAGGGCCGCGCAATCCGCGTATCCGGTCTACTAGCATGACGCGGCGGATCCCCACGCTCGCCCTTCTCGTCGCGCTGCTGGTTGTTCTGGCCGCGCTCACGCCACTCGCCTACGCCACTCCTCCCGACCCGGTATGGGTGAGCGGCTTCTTCGACGACGACGACAACGACGACGGGGTGTTCCTCGTCACGTCGAGCCTGGCGGCCATCGATCCGTTCCCGCTGTGCCGTTGGACACCGTTCCCGGCCTTCGGATCGGCGGTGGCGCTGGACGATTTGAGATGGCCGCCCTCGCAGATCGCATCCTCCGCAGACGCTCGCGCCCCTCCTCGCTCCTAGCCATTCCCTGCCGTAGCGGCGGCCGACTCTCGTAGTCGTTGCGGGACGCAGTCCGTCTCGGCACGCACTACCCCTTTCGTGCCATCTCGTTGACGTACTCCAGGATCGATCGGGCCTGGAGACGTCGGAGCACACCGTGAAAGACCTGGACCATCCGGAATCGACCGATGCGATGGGCCCGAGGTTGAAGCTTCGTGATCTGACACACCGGTTTGAAGGATTCACCCACCACATCCGCGCCTGGCCGCCGGTCTGGCTACCCGGGGGCCGCGAGCCCAGTGACGCGTTCGGTGCCGATGGGGTCCTGGAATCGGTGAGCGTCCGGTGTCTGGAGGGGCGGCTCTCGCTGCGGATGCGCTACCGTGATCGCGAGCACATCGCCTGCCTTTGCTGGGACCCACCCCCTTCCCTCGTGGACGTGGAACAGGTGCTTCGAGCTCATCTCGGACAGACGATCCGGGACATCGGGGAGCTGGACGCCTAGCATGCGCACGGCTGCTTGGACCGGGCCGACGCGTGCGGTTCGATCGGGTGCGGCCCTTCTGTACCTCCCGGATGCCGCATCCGTGCGGCTCGCGGCCCGTTCCGTGGCCGGCCGGACCGTCACGGTCCGGAACCTGGTTGCCACGCTGCGGGCCGGCGCT
>Ga0210408_10006456_pt1 | contig 10136 bp, 6 predicted proteins | sample IncBWH4MmetaG_FD_155471 | JGI IMG/M metagenome (GOLD analysis project Ga0210408, IMG submission 155471) | Forest soil microbial communities from Barre Woods Harvard Forest LTER site, Petersham, Massachusetts, United States - Inc-BW-H-4-M | ecosystem: Environmental > Terrestrial > Soil >...
ACGCCCTTGACCAGCGTCTCCAGGTCCGGCGGATACCCTTCACTCCCGACCTCGACGCGAATCTTGTTCTGGTCGGCCATGTCTTTGTACCGGTCGATGGCATCGCGCATTTCCCGCAATTGCCGGTGCAACTCCGCTTCCTTTGCGTGAATAATCTTGAATCGGGCAATCGGCAGCGCGGCCGTGGACAGCACCAGCAGGATCGAGCACGCAATAATCAGCTCCAGAAGCGTCATACCCGCTTGCGAAGAGCTTCGCTGGCTCCGTTTGTGGATTGCGCCGGTCATCATTCTCTCAATTTCGACTACGGCTGGACCTGCACCGTTGCCTCGCTGGTCACCAGCGGGATGAGCCGCTGCTGCGAGTCCTTGGCATTGACCTGGACGATGGTCAAGTTGGACGAACCCGCCGCGATCGCTTTGATCTTGATTCCCAGCAACGTGCCGCTGCCATTGACTCCCGGAGTATTGGGCTGGCGTGTTGCGGAAATAATGGCTTGCCCGTGCTCGGCGTTGATTTGTTGCACGATGGCGATTTCCTGCGTTCCGCCCGAGAGGAAGCCGCCTTTGGCGCCTTGTCCCGCGGCGTGTTGCACTTCCTCGATACTGATGACCGCCGGGTTGTACTGCAGCAGCATCGGGATCGAATACAAGTCGCTGACGTTGTCGACGGCAATCGCCACGGTAGCGGTCTGGCCCGCCTTCAAAACCATCGCGGCCGGCTCAAAACGCAGTTTCGCGGGCTGACCGCTCTGATCGGCAGCTGCTGTTGGAGGATTCGTTGCTGGCGCGGTTACGGCCGGAACCGGATTCGGCTGTGCCGGTTGCGTTGCTGGCGCCGCCGGTGACTGCACCGGCGCGCGCACTTCCGCTTCCCGCTTCACCTGAAAATTCGATTCCGAGCCTGTGTAAATCCCCCGCAGGTTGGCCTTGCTCCATTCCGGCAGCCGCACGATGTGCGGGATCAGTACGATCAGAACTTCGTCTTCTTGGTGATCGATTTTATCTTCGGAGAATAAGTACCGCAGCAGCGGAATCTTGGCCAGTCCCGGCCACCCGTTCAATGCTTTGGTGTCGGTGCGGTCGAACAATCCGCCCAGAATACTGACTTCGCCTTCTTTCAGACGAATGTCGTGCTCGATTTTCCGCTGGCTGATGATCGGCTGGGTGATTCCGCCAATCGGCTGTTGTCCGGTCACCGACGATACTTCCACCATCAGTTTCAAGCTGACTTCGTGATTTGGATGCACCCGCGGCGTCATGTCGATGTTCACGCCGACATCCTGATATTGAAACTGCGTGTTGACCAGCGGGTTGATTCCCGCCGTGCCCACGCCCACGCCCGCCTGAAAGCTTCCTGTGGCGATCGGAATTTTGTCGCCGATGCGCAACTTCGCCGGTTGCCCATCGATCGAACGAATCTCCGGATTCTGAATGATTTTCGTGTAGGTGTCGGTCAGCACCGCGTTGGCCGTGGCTCCGGGCAGGGTAATGCTGTAATCCTTCGCGCTCAAGTGCTTCAGTTGGTTAAGCGCCAGTGTGTTCGTCGGAGTGTTGGTGCCGCCGGTCGTTGTGCTGGTCGTCGTGCTGGGCGGTGTAAACACCAGCGACGCGTTCTGCCCCGGCAGAATCCCCAAATCTCTCAGCCGGTCGGTGCGTGCCTGCAACACTTCGATCTGCACCACCACTTCCGGTTTGGCCTTGTCGATATCCTTGATCATCTTCTCGGCGATGGCCAGTTGGTCCGGCGTGGCGCGCACGATGATCGCGTTCTGCGAGTTCAATTGCTGGATGCGCTTGAGATCCAGCAGCTGCCGCAGCCCGGTTACGATTTCCGTTAAATCCTGCGCCTGCACCGTGTTCGACAAATAGAACGTTTTGACCACCTGCTCGTCGTAGTCCCGGCGCTTTGCCGGCTGGTCCGGAATTACAAAAATAATGTTCTCGGTAACCGGCTTCCAAAATGCTTTGCTCTCCAGGCACACGATGTTCAGCGCCTGCTCCAGCGTCACGTTGGTCAGTTCCGTGGTGATTCTTCGGGCAGGGAAGTCCGGGTCGTAAATCACCGTCAATCCTGCCAGCTTGCCGATGGTGTCGAACACCAGCTTGGCATCGTTGGACATTTTCAGATTGATCGGGGCCCGGGAAAGCGGTTTGATCTCCGGCGGCAACGCGGCCAGCGCTGTAGGAGAAGTGTCCACGGGCTCCGGAGTGCCTTCATCGGCGCGGTTCTTCTCCGCGATCATTTCTGCTGTTCTGCGCAGTTCCTGTTCGGCAATCGGACTCGCGGGATCGATGGTCTGAGCCCTCTGGAATTCGCTGGCGGCGCCTTGCAAATCGCCTTTCTTGCGCAGATCTTGACCCTTTTTCACATGCGCCGTGCCCGCTTCAAAGCGCACCTGGTCGAGTTTCGCTCGGAAATTAGCGTTGTGCGGCTCACCCTTGAGCGCTTGCTGGTAATAGTTCAGCGCGGCGTCGAGGTCCCCAAGGTTTTCCGCCTTACGTCCTTGATTATAGTCGGTTTGGCCCTTGGGGCAGCCTGCAGCCAGCAGTCCCAGACCCACCACCAGACACAAATTTCCCCAACGGCGCATGCACTCTCCGCAGCCCGGACTTGATGCGAGGGCAGTCTACCATTCGCGTTAGAGGCCCGGCAAGCAATCTGGGGTTGGCTGTCCTACAGCGGATAATAGGCGCCAACGGGGATTTAACACTCCTGTTACGCAAGGGCTTCAGGTTGCCAGTGCTCGCCGTCAGGGTGGCACTGCTGCGCCCCCTGTTGCAGCAGCGTTTAAGGTTCGTCGATCGCGGTCCAGGTTTGTACTTGCCAACCCACGATGGCTACAATGGTGGGCCGTGCCAAAGCCGCCCAACAAACCTGCGAACCGGCCCGCCGGCAAGCCCGCCCCGAAGCCCGGAAAGTCCGGGAAAAAAGCGGACAAGCCCGCCGAGCAAATCGTCGCCCAGAACCGCGCCGCCTCTTACAACTATCATCTTATGGACCGTTTTGAAGCCGGCCTGATGCTTCGCGGCACCGAAGTGAAAGCCCTGCGCGAAGGGAAGGCGAATATTCGCGACGCCTATGTGGACTTCAAAGCTGACGGGCCCTGGCTTGTAAACGCCCATATCGCGCAATATATGCCCGGCGGCCCGTGGAACCATGAGCCACTCGGCTCGCGAAAGCTCTTGCTTCACAAGAACGAAATTCACAAACTTGCTGTTCGCACCGAAGCCAAAGGTTTGACCGTCATTCCCACCAAGATTTACTTCCGCAACGGCATCGCCAAAGTCGAAATCGTTCTGGCCCAAGGCAAAAAGCATTGGGATCGCCGCCAGGATGAACGCGACAAAGAAGCTCGCCGCGAAACGGAAGAAGCTATGTATCGCAATCGGAGGCGATAACGCATCATGCAGATCAATCTGGTAACCCAGCTGCTCGCAGCGCTCGACACCGAAGCTCTGGTCACCTACGTTTTCGAAGACACTGACCCGGTGCAAGGGCGGCTCGCGGAAATCGATCAAGCTGCCGGCGGAACTAGCGGAGGACCTTCCGGAGGATTGTTGCGCAAACTCGCGCAAGCGGGCGAATTCAGCGGCAAGACTCTTGAATTCACGCTCCTCCACGCGCCCCCTGGGCTCAAAGCCGCGCGGCTGCTTTTAGTGGGAGCAGGGAAGCGCGACCAGTTCAACTCCGCCACGCTGCGAAAAATTGCCGGTGCCGCCTTGCGCTATCTAAAATCGCGCGGCGTCCACAAGTTTGCCTTTCTTGTGCGCGAAAATGACGCTACCGACGAGTCCGCGCAAGCCATTGTCGAAGGCGCCGTCACCGCCGACTTCGAAACCGACAAGTACAAGACCGACAAGAAAAACGACAAGTTTATCGAGTCACTTACGCTCGCCGGCTATTCCGATGCCGAAAAGTCTGCCGGAGAAAAGGGCTTGGCCAAGGGGCGTATCATCGCCGAATCGCAGAACTTTGCCCGCGACCTCGTCAACGAGCCTTCCAACAAGCTCACCCCGCGCATCCTCGCCGAAAAAGCGGAAGCCATGGCTCGCGAATCCGGCCTGGCTGTCGATATCCTCGACGACCGCAAAATCACCGAACTGAAAATGGGCGCGCTGCTCAGCGTCGCGCAGGGTAGCATCGAGCCCCCCCGCGTCATCGTGGTCACCTACACTCCATCCAATGCCAAACCCGGCTCGCCTGTCATCGGCCTCGTCGGCAAAGCGGTCACCTTCGATACCGGCGGCATCTCCATCAAGCCCGCCGATGGCATGGAAAAAATGAAGTACGACATGGCCGGCGGCGCCACCATGCTCGGCGTCATGCGCGCGCTCGCCGCGCTCAAGCCCAACGTCAAAGTAATTTGCGTCGTCCCCGCCACGGAAAACATGCCCGGCGGCCGTGCGCAAAAACCCGGTGACATCCAGACGTCCATGTCCGGCAAGACCATCGAAGTCCTCAACACCGACGCCGAAGGCCGCCTCATCCTCGCCGACGCCATCACTTATGCGAAACAGCTCGGCGTCACGCACATCGTCGACTCCGCCACGCTGACCGGCGCGATCGTCGTCGCTCTCGCGAACATCAACGTCGGCGTCTTCGGCAGCGCCGATCAAGGCTGGACTGACAAGCTCCTCACTTCCGCCAAAGCCGCCGGCGAAAAAATGTGGCAAATGCCCATGGATGACGAATACCGCGAATTTGTCAAAGGCAGCTTCGCCGACCTTCAGAACATCGGCAGCGGCAAGGGCGGCGGCTCCATCACCGGCGCCTGGTTCATCCGCGAATTCGCCGGCGACACCCCGTGGGTTCACCTGGACATAGCCGGCACTGCCTGGAACGACGACCCCAAACCCTGGCTAGCCAAAGGCCCCACCGGCGTAAGCCTCCGCACCCTCGTCCACCTCGTCATGTCGTACTAAGCTGTTTTCATTTCAGCTGCTCTTCCGCGTGGAATGCGTCATCCGCGCCGTCGATGATGTCGTTCCAGAAGCGGATCCGTCGCGGAATTTCGTTCCCATTCTTCCCGGTCGATAGGTCGAGCTTGAATTCGTTCGCGAAATACGAAACCAAATCGTCGCCGTAGTAAATGATGTCTGTTTGATAGACGGACAGCACCGGGTTGCCCGCTGAGCCTGGCTCGGCAGGAAGGAAGCGGTGACTGAAGACCGGTATTAGTCGTGGCGCCTTCTCTACCGCGGCTCGGGCTATTCGCAAGGAATCTTCGAGATTGTCAGGTCTTGGCCCCCAGTCTCTAAGCCAGAAGCCGCTGTTCTCAATATCGAAGCACATGCCTCTCGCGGGCCAGTCCAACAGTCCGGCGATCTCATCCGTTTTTCCCGTGGGGGCTCTCCTTCCGGTTCTCCAATTTGGAAAATCGTCAGAAATTGGAAGGCCCAATTCCAGGAACTCCCGCAAGTCTGGTGGGAAAGAAAAGCCGTAAATGGACTCAATCGTCGCAAATTCGCCAGGCGAGAGACCGGATTCGAATTCAATCCCGTGGTTTCGGAGTGCCGCCACCAACTTTTCCATGGATGCCCCCATGGACTTCCTACATTTTCTCCGGGGCTTCGATTCCCAACAGTTCCAGCGCCCGCACCAACTGCTTCTCCACCAATTCGGTCAACGCCAGCAAAAACGCGCGCTTCTGCTCGTCCGCTTCCGACAAGATGTGATGCTTGTGATAAAAATTGTTAAACGCCTGCGCCAACTGAAAGGCGTACTTTGCGGCAAACGCTGGTTCCTGCGCGCCAATCACTGCATCGAGCGATGCATCTAACGCCCCCGCTTGCAACAGCAGCTCCCACAATCCCAATCCTTCGGCGTCATTCAGAAACTTGGCGGCGCTTTCCGCTGTGAGCGCCGCGAGCGCGGGTCCCGCCGCCTCCAGGCCCTTCCGCCGAATGCCGCGAATCCGCACCACCGCATATTGGCAATAGGGCCCAGTCTCGCCCTCAAAACTCAGAGCATCTTCAAAATCAAACGCAATAATCGTGTTCCGCGTAAATTTCAGCAGAAAAAATCTCAGCGCGCCGACTGCAATCTCATGTGCGGTCCGCTTCTGCTCTTCAGCGCTCATGTCTGCGTGCCGTTTCTGCACTTCCGCCAGCGTCGCCGCCTCCAGCTTGTCGATCAGATCGTCCGCCTTAACGCCAAATCCTTTGCGCCCGCTCACCTCGACATACGGCTTCTTCGCCTCTTCCTCGGACAACTCATAGCCCAACTCCCGCGCGCAACGCGGCGTCAACGCCACAATGTCGTACGAAAAGTGAATCGACCGCTCCGCCTCTTTCGCATGCCCCAGCCCGCGCAAACCCTCTGCCACCACATCCTGCAAATACGATTGCCGCGTATCAATCACGTTATAGACAATCGCCGCCGGCTCGCCAAAATGCGGCGCATCCGCATCGCCGCCAGCGCTAGTGGTCGACCACACTACTTCGCCCGCAGGCGCATTCGTCCATCGCCGGTAATTGAAGTCTTTCCCCAGCAACCCAAACTTCCACAGCTGGTACGCAATGTCCTTCCCAACGTAAGTCACCGTCCCATTCGACCGCACAATAATCTTGTCCTGCGAAATCTCTTCTTCCTTCTTCTCCGCGTCCTCTGCTCCTCTGCTCTCCTCTGCGATAATCGTTTTCTTGTCTTTCTCTCCTTCTTTCCAGGGCATTACCCAGCAGCCCGCCATCTTCCCGCTCGCCACAAAAACAATCGCGCCGCTTTTCTTCAACATCTCAAACGCCGCATCCCAAAACTTCAAATGCAAAATCTCGCTTTCCCGCGCCAATAAATCGTAGGTAATCCCCAGCCGCAGCATGGTCCGCAAATGGCAGCTGACAATCGCATCCGCCACCACCTGTCCCACTTCCGCTTCTTCCCCGCGGTCCTCTTCAATTGCCTTCAACGTTCCGCCGCGCAATCGCGCCGCCCGTTCTTTGTCCTCCGCAAAATATTGCGTGGCCTCCGCATATAAATCCCAGCAGAAATAATCGAACTTCGGCTCTCGCGCCCGGTTCTTCACCCACACCGGCGTCAACTTCTTCATGTGCAGCAGCCCAATCACCACGTCGGCCACCTGCACACCCGTATTGTCGATGTAGTTCTGCACCTGCACGCGCTCGCCGCTGTGCCGCAAAATCCGCGCCATGGTGTCGCCCAGCACCGCATTGCGCACATGCCCCACATGCGCCGCCTTATTCGGATTGATGCTGGTGTGCTCGACAATCACCTTTTCATTTTTCTCAGCCGCCGCGCCACCCTTTGCCTCTTCGATCGCCGCGCTCCAGAACGCCGCTCGATCGAAATACATATTCAAATACCCAGCCCCAGCCACCTCAATCCGCGCAATTCCCGCAATCTTCCCAATCCCGTTAGCAATTTCCTGCGCAATCATCCGCGGCGCCTTCTTCAACCGCTTCGCCAGCTCAAACGACACCGGCGAAGCCGCCTCCCCCATCTCAATCTTCGGCGGCCGCTCCAGCGCCACAGCCAGCTCCACGCCATACTTCTCGCGGATATGCCCCGCCAGCGCCTCCCGCAACCTCTTTGTGATCGTCAAATACACGTACGCCCCTTTGGAGTGCGGCGGCTCGACGCCGCTTTTCCGACCGTCGACGCTCTACCACGACGAAAGACTGTCCGCAAAGCCTCATAAGTATAGCCGCGTTCCGTCATGGCAGGCACAACGCGGGAATACGCTGCGCATGTTTGACACGTTTTCTTCACGCCGATACCATCGATTTGCTTCGCGTGCATCCATGAAACTTGCTTACTTCGATTGTTTCTCGGGCATCAGCGGCGACATGACGCTTGGCGCGCTCGTCGACGCCGGCCTGTCCGTCGATCAACTGCGCTCCAGTTTGCAAGCTCTGCAAGTCCCCGGCTGGCAGCTCTCTGCAGAAAAAGTCTGGAAGAACGGCATGTCCGCCACTTATGTAAAGGTCGCTACCGAAGACCAATCCAAGCATCGCTCGCTCAGCACTATTGTCGAGATTCTGGAGAAATCGCAACTCGCGGTTTCCGTCCGCCAGCGCGCCGCCGCCATCTTCACCAAACTCGGCGAAGCGGAAGCCAGCGTGCACGACGTCCCGCTCGAAAAAATCCATTTCCACGAAGTTGGCGCAATCGACGCGATCGTCGACATCGTCGGCGCTTGCATTGGCTTCGACGCCCTCGGCATCGAGAAATTCGCGTGCTCAGCACTCAACGTGGGCGGCGGCACGGCAAAAATGGCTCACGGCATCCTCCCCGTTCCGGCTCCCGCCACGGCGAAACTCCTCCAAGGCAAGCCGACCTACTCCAACGGCGTGCAAAGAGAACTGGTCACTCCGACCGGAGCCGCCATCGTGGCAACGCTGTGTGACCACTTCGGCCCGCAACCGCCTCTCTCCGTCAGCCACATCGGCTACGGTGCCGCAACCGCCGACCTCGAAGGCCAGCCCAACGTCCTCCGCATCATGATCGGCGAATGCGCCTCTCCGTCCGTAAGCGCCGTTCCCGGCTTTGACGAGCAAATCTCCGTCATCGAAGCCAATCTCGACGACATGAACCCGCAAATCTACGGCTACTTCTCCGACAAGGCCTTGGCCGCTGGCGCCCTAGATGTCTACACCACCCCGGTCCAAATGAAAAAGAACCGCCCCGGCACCCTCCTGACAGTCCTCTGCAAACCGCAGAACGCCAACAACTTAATGTCCTTAATCTTCGCTGAAACCACTACTTTCGGCCTCCGGACCTATCAAGCGCAACGCCGCATCCTCCCCCGCGAACACCTAACCGTGACCACCCCCTACGGCGCCCTCCGCCTCAAGCTCTCCCGCCTCAACGGCCGCATCCAGCACGCCACCCCCGAATACGAAGACTGCCGCAAACTAGCCGAATCCAACAACATCCCCCTCCACCAGGTAATCACCGCAGCCCTCAGCGCCTACCACTCCAGTAGCTCAGGCACTCCTGCCTGAGCAGCGTAAACGCCGCCACCGCTGATCCGGATCGCCCAACTTGTTGCCCCCACGCAGTCTGACTCCGGCCCTGTCCGGCCGCCGGCCCTCAGATTTTCCTTGACATCCGGTTAAGTTTGTGGTAATCTTTACACGATTTTAAGGCTTGGTTAAGCCGCCAGCGCCCCGATCCATTCGGGGCGTTTTCGCTTTTCGGCGATGCTTCTTGGCCGCATAACCCCTTTAGAATGAACACTTGCAAGGGGGTCATGAAAGTGTATGAAAACAAAGGACTTGAACGATTCTTAAGTCCTTTAGAATCAACACTTACAAAAAACAGGGGGGAGGGGAGGCCAAGGCCTACTGCCGCACGCGCCTTTTCCCCAGACTTTCTGTAGACTAAAGCACCGGATAATTACGAGCTCATGCCCGCTAAGCCCAAATACTATTTGACCACGCCGATCTACTACACCAACGGCTTGCCGCACATCGGCCACGTCTACACCACCATTGTTGCCGACACCATCCGCCGCTACAAGCGCATGCGCGGCTTTGACGTGGTAATGACCACCGGCACCGATGAACACGGCGTCAACGTCGAACGCGCCGCCAAAAAGGCTGGGGTGCCGGAATCCGAGTTCGTGGCCAGAATGGCTGACGCCTGGCGCACTCTGTGGGATGAACTGGGCATTCCCGCCGACGAGTTCATTCGCACAACGGAAATCAAGCACGCGCACACGGTGCAGTGGCTGTTCCGCCAGTGCCGAGACAACGGCTTTTTCTATCCCGGCCATTACACCGGCCAGTACTGCATCTACGACAATGCTTACGTGGACGTGAAGCCGGGGGAGGCTTGTCCCGATTGCGGGCGACCCACGGAAACTGTCACCGAAGCCAACTATTTCTTCAAGCTTTCGGCGTTTCAGAAGCCACTGCTCGATTTCTACAAAAAGAATCCGAATTTCATTCAGCCGGAGTCGCGCAAGAACGAGATTCTCAGCTTCGTCGAAGGCGGACTGAAAGATTTGAGCATTACGCGCACCTCGATTCGCTGGGGCATTCCGGTTCCCGGCGAGGAGCCGCACGTCTTTTACGTCTGGTTCGACGCGCTTACGGCTTATCTCAGTGCCGTTGGCGGACCGCAATATGAAAAGCAGGACTACTGGCCCGCGGATCTGCACCTCGTCGGTAAGG
>Ga0210408_10006457_pt1 | contig 10136 bp, 9 predicted proteins | sample IncBWH4MmetaG_FD_155471 | JGI IMG/M metagenome (GOLD analysis project Ga0210408, IMG submission 155471) | Forest soil microbial communities from Barre Woods Harvard Forest LTER site, Petersham, Massachusetts, United States - Inc-BW-H-4-M | ecosystem: Environmental > Terrestrial > Soil >...
CGTCGTAATGCCGGATCGAGGCGCTGCACCGGCTCTGAAATGACGTGATCACATCGCGCAAATCTTCGGGGTCCATCCCGGTGGAGAGTGCCGTCGATCCCACCAGGTCGCAAAACATCACGGTCAGCTGGCGACGCTCGGCCTCCGGCGCCGCGGCGACCGCGGCCGGCACAGCCGGTCTCTCGGGTTGCCGCAAGGCTGGCAATGGTTGCGGCAGCGCCGCGGGCTCGGGTCGGGCGACGCGTCCCTCGGGCGCCCAGACAAGTACCTCTCCGTCGACATCCGCCGCCACCCGCTTGATGACGATCAGCTCGCGACGGAGTTCTTCCAGACCCTCATCATCGAGACCAAAGCTGAGCTTGATCCGGCGATAGGAGATGCTGCCCTCGGTGACGAGGCGCCAGAGGACCGTCTGCAGCACCCTCTCAAAGTTCACGTGTCTGCCCCGGTTCGCCGCGACCCTCGTCGACCCTACACCCAAGAGCCCATCGCAGTCGCGATATCCCTACCTCCCTCTCTGCCCCTGAGGGGTGGAGAGGGCCGGGGTGAGGTGGGGGGTTGCGGAGCGAGCGCGGACAGCGCCCACCTCACCCTCCCCGTCGCTGCCGCGACGGGTCCCCTCCCTCTCCGCCCCAAGGGCGGAGAGGGAATGTCAACTCTGTCCAGGGTCCAATTCTCGTCTGATGATTTCGAGCACGCCGGCGAGATTATGCGTTACGTCATTGTTTCAGAAGCGGATTACGCGGTAGCCGCGGCGCACGATCTGGCGGGATCGAGCGCGGGGTCTCTTTCAGCTCGCGCGCTCAGTCGCCTATGGGGAACCAAGGCAGGTGCTCCTCGGCAAATACATGCCTTGTAGGCTGAAGTTCGGCGGCGCGATCGAACGCGCCGATATGGAAATGAGTTTCAGTCGGCAACCCTGAGCTTTCACAGGTCAATGTTGACCCGCACCGGGCACAAAATCCCCGAGTGGTTCTCCCCGGCGAAGAATCGAACTTGGTTATCTCACCTTGGGTGACCATATACGCGGCGCGTTCGAATGCCACAAAAACCGAAGCAGGCGCCCCGCAATGCTTGCGACAACTTTGGCAATGACACCAATATACTCCCTTCGGTTGACCGGTAGCATTAAAACGTACCGCGCCGCACAGGCAGCCACCTTCGAATTGGTCGGTCGTACCGCTCATGATCTGATCCTCCACGTCGTCCTGCAGTCGGTTAGCACGCGTTCCAATAGTTGACAATATCGTAATAATGTGATAACGTGCGCAGATCTTTCAACCAATTGGCCGATGACACGATGCGGATAGCTGGCGCCTACCCGGTTTTGACCATATTGCGATCTGAGAGGTTGGCGAGAACTATAGTTGGGCCTGCGCCCCGAATCCAAAAGTCTCCCTGCTGTCTCCCTCAGGACCGGCAATCGCCTCCCTGCTGCCCAGGTGTCGATTTGGGTGGTTAACTATATGATCTATATGGTGTTATGGCTCATCGGACCGGCGATTTCCGGCCGCGAATGGAGTTTTCTCCCTGCTCTCAGGGAGGCACCGGGAGGCGGCAGGGGTTCAGAGAAAGTGGCCGCTGCGGGTCGCCTTGGTGTGCAGGTAGCGCGCGTTGTGGCCGTTCGACGGGAAGACATGCGGCACACGCTCGGCGACGCGCACACCGTAGCGCTCGAGGGCGGCGACCTTGTCCGGGTTGTTGGTGAGGAGGCGTATTGTGCCGAAACCAAGCTGGCGCAGCATTTCCGCAGCCGGCAGGTAGACGCGCTCGTCGGCGTCGAACCCCAGCTGCTCGTTGGCGTCGAGCGTGTCGAAGCCGGCATCCTGCAGCCGGTAGGCTCTGAGCTTGTTGACGAGCCCGATGCCGCGTCCCTCCTGTGCCAGGTAGAGCAGCACCCCGGCGCCCGTCCGGGCGATCGCGGCGATTGCACCGCGCAGCTGGTCCCCGCAATCGCAGCGCAGGCTGGCGAGGAGGTCGCCGGTGAAGCACTCCGAATGCAGCCGCACCAGCACCGGTGCGCCGGGGTCGGGCGAGCCGATCAGGATCGCCAGGTGCTCGGCGCCGCCGTCACGCGGCCGAAATGCGATCAAGCGGGCGTTTTCCGCATCGGCCAGCGGGATACGGGCCTCGGCGACGCGCTCGAGCCCGGCCGCCGAGGCGTTGCGGCTGAACACCGCCGCGGCCTCGATGGCGGGAAGGTCCCCACGGCGCGCGAAGAGTGCGGCCTCGGCCGGCCCGGGGCGAAGCACGAGGGCTGCCGGCAGCAATGCCGCAAGCTTCGCCAGGGCGACGGCGGCGAGTGCCCCGCCCTTGGCCACAAGCGGCGCGGGCCCGAACCCCGGCGGCTCGGCGCCGAGCGAGGCTCCGGGATCGGCCAGGTTGCGGATCACCGCAGCCGGCATGTCGGGCGAGACCGATATGGTCAAGGCGCCGGACAATTCCGTGCGCGGCGCCAGGCCGAGCGCCACGGCGCGCCGGCGCGTCAGTACGACGCGCGCCGGCGCGCGCGAGATCTCGCGCAACCGGTGCAGATTGTCCTCGGTTACGAGCTCGGCGGCGACGGCAAGCACGCTGATCTCTTCGTCGCGGATCAGCACCGGCTCGCCTCGGCGCAGAGCCGCGATGGCTTCGCCGAGGCTGCGACCGGTCGTCGGCTGCGCTCCGGGCGTATCGCCTTGGGCGGTTGCAACTGTCCTGGGCTCGGGCACCCTCGCTCTCCTTGCCGCGGGTCATCATATGGGCTGTCGGCGATCGTGCCAGCAGCTTATTCGAGGTTCAGTCATGCGGTCTGCCGGTAAGCCGCATCGCGATATCGGCGGCAAACGAATAGATAAGCAGCCCCAGCGCCGACGCGCATGTCGCCGCGGCGCAGCCTGGCGGCGTCGCCGGGGCGAGTGCGACGAGCAATGCCAGGCTCTGAACGACCGCGATCGTCTTGCGGCGGCGGTCGGCGAAGGCGCATGCAGGGGGCAGCCCACGCAACACCGGCAGCAAGCACCCCGCGGCAAGGTAGAGGTAGCGCATCGCGCCGATCGCCAGCACCCAATGCGGGACCGAACCCGCCTTTGCGACCGCCACAGCAAGGACAGCAATGGCAAATGCGTCGGTCTCCATGTCGAAACGCGCGCCGAAAGCGGAGGCCAATCCCTGGCGGCGCGCCGCCCAGCCATCGGCACCGTCGAGGAGCAGGGCGGAACCGGCAATGGCGACGAGCACCCATTGCTCCGTCGTTCCCAGCGGGGCGGGATCGAGCGCCCGGCTGGCGATCAGGCAGGCGACACCCGCCCGAATGAGGGTGATCCGGTTCGCCGCGCCGAGGCGGGGAAAGGGGTGATGGCCGCAGAGTTTTCGTTTGAGGGCAACGAGCAGCCCGGCGAAAAGCATCAGGCCGGCAATGGACGGCAGAGCCTGCATCGCGCCGGCGAGGACGAGTGGTATCACCGCTGCAACGGCGAGCCCGAGCGCGCCGGCGAACACGGCGTGCGCCTCCCGGATCAGCGCGGGCGAAGACGAGGGAAGCGGGGCGAGCGGGATCGACATCGACACGGGTTCGGTATATCTGGCGGATCGTGCCCGTTTGGGCCTCCGACGGACAAGCCTCCGAGCGCCAGACTCCTCCCCGAGCCGGATTATTTCTTCGATGAGTGAGGCGCGAGCGTTTTGGGTGGCAGCACCCGGCCGTGGCGAGATCAGAGCGGAGCGATTGCGGCCGTTGGCGCCGGGCGAGCTGTTGGTCCGGGCCCGAGCGAGTGCGATCAGCAGGGGCACCGAAACTCTCGTCTTCCGCGGCGAAGTGCCGCAAAGCGAGTGGCGGCGGATGCGCTGCCCGTTCCAGGAAGGCGAGTTCCCGGCGCCCGTCAAATACGGCTACGCAGTCGCCGGGATCGTCGAGGATGGCCCTCTCGAACACTGCGGCCGTCGTGTCTTCTGTCTCCACCCCCATCAGGACCGCTTTATCGTCCCAGAGGACGCCGTCGTCGCCATTCCCGATGATGTCCCGGAGCGGCGCGCGACGCTCGCCGCCAACATGGAGACCGCGGTCAACGGGCTGTGGGACGGCATGCCAGGTCCCGGAGATCGGATCGCCGTCGTTGGCGCCGGCGTCGTCGGCGCTCTCGTAGCGGCGCTCGCAGCACGGCTCCCCGGCGCCGAGGTCGAGTTGATCGACATCGACCCGAGCCGCGCGGCGCTGGCAACCGCGTTCGGCTGCCACTTCGCGGGGCCGCAGCAGGCGTGCGGCGAAGCGGACCTGGTGGTTCATGCGAGCGGAGCCGCTGATGGGCTTGCGACGGCGCTCGCGGTCGCCGGTTTCGAGGCGACGGTGGTGGAGATGAGCTGGTACGGGACGCGGGTCGTTCCGCTGGCGCTCGGCGGCGCCTTTCACTCGCGCCGGCTGAGTTTACGTTCGTCGCAGGTCGGGGCCGTCCCGTCGGGCCGCCGCGAGCGCTGGTCGCATCGGCGTCGGTTGACCCTCGCGCTCTCGCTGTTGCGCGATCCCCTCTTCGATCTGCTGCTGTCGGGAGAGTCCGATGTCGCCGAGCTGCCTGACCTGATGCCGCGGCTCGCCCTCTCGTCGAAGGGCGTCCTCTGCCACACCGTGCGTTACGACTGAACAAAGGGAGGGCAACCATGTACAGCGTCACGGTAAGCCATCATGTGATGATCGCGCACAGTCTCATCGGCGCGGTTTTCGGACCTGCTCAGCAGCTCCACGGTGCCACGTTCGTGGTCGAGGCCGAGCTACGCCGGGAAGGCCTCGACGCCGACGGCATCGTTTGCGACCTCGGCCGCGCGCTCGACCTGCTAAAGGCTGTGCTCGCCGAATTCGATTACCGCAATCTCGACGATGTAATGGAGTTCCGTGGCCGCAACACGACCACCGAGTTCCTCGCCGGCGAAATCCACCGCCGGCTGGCACGCCGGATTCGCGAAGGGGCGCTCGCGCCAGCTGACGCCGCGGCATTGCGCAGCCTCCGCGTCGTGCTGCGCGAGACCCCGGTCGCTTGGGCCGCCTATGACGCGCCGCTCGGATGAATGACGAAATCGCCTTTATCGTGCCGGGCCGGCTGGCTCAACTGACCGGCGGCTATCTGTTCGCGCGGCACATCGTCGAGGGTTTGCGGGCGCGCGGGCGCTCGGTCCGGGTCATCGAGCTGCCCGCGCGAGACCCGGACGCGGGCAGTGCCGCGCTCGCCGCACTCGCCGAAGATACCAGTACGGTCGTCGACGGCCTTGCGCTCGCCAATCTCGGCCAAGTGGTTGCGGCGCAGGCACACCGATTGCGCCTCATCGCCTTCGTCCATGGGCCGCTGGCGCAGGAGACCGGCCTGTTGCCGGCGGCGGCGCAGCGGGCAGCCCTTTGCGAAGCTGAGGCCCTATCGCGGGTTCGCGGCGTCATTTGCCCGAGCCCCAAGACTGCCGCTGCGGTCGAGGGCTACGGCATCTCCCCCGGGCGGATTGCTGTCGTCCCTCCCGGGACGGCACGACCGCGCCGGCCTCCGGCAATGCGGCGCGGTGCGGTTGGCGCGCTGCTCTGCGTGGCTAACCTGGTCCCGCGCAAAGGTCACGCCGTGCTCGTCGAGGCGCTGGCCAAGATCCGCGATCTCGACTGGAGCCTCACCTGCATCGGGTCACTCGAGCGGGATCCGGCAACGGCTCGATCGGTCCGCAGCAGGATTTCAGCTACCGGCCTTGGACGGCGGATCATGCTTACCGGCGAACGCCCACCACAACGGGTCGCGCAGGCGTATCAGGAAGCCGACGCCTTCGTCCTGCCATCCTTCCACGAAGGTTATGGCATGGTCTATGCCGAAGCGATGGTCCATGGTCTGCCGGTGATTGCAACAACGGCGGGTGCGATCCCCGATACCGTGCCGCCTCAGGCGGGGTTGCTGGTCCCGCCCGGGGATTCGCGGGCGCTGGCGCGGGCGCTCCGGCGGGTGATCGCGGAGCCTGAATTCGCCGCACGACTGGCCGCAGGATCGCACGCCGCGGGCGCCGCCCTGCCGGATTGGCCGCAAGCCTCGAAAGCGTGGGAAACGGCATTCGACCGCCTGACGGCTCTCGCACCGCCGCCGTGATGCGGCATCCGCTGGAACCTAGTGCAGGGATCGTATAGGGTGCAGCCCTCATCATTTTGGGGATGGCCTGGACCCGCTTTCCGGATAACTACGCGGCCACACCGTTGCTCCGCGGGGACGTCATGAGGGCTGGTCGCAGGATCTTGATCGTCGACGATGACGCCGCGCTGCGCCAGTCTCTGGCGGAACAGCTTGAGCTCAACGAGGAGTTTGTCTGCGTCGAGTGCGAAACCGCCGCGCAGGCGCTGGAAACCGTCACAAGTGAACGTTTCGATACGATCGTCCTCGATGTCGGTCTGCCCGACATGGATGGGCGGGAATTGTGCCGCCTGCTACGCCGCGCGGGCGTGCTGGTGCCGATCGTGATGCTGACTGGGGCAGACAGCGAAGCCGACACCATCCTCGGTCTCGAATCAGGTGCCGACGACTATGTCACAAAGCCGTTTCGGCTGAGTGTCCTTTTGGCCCGGCTGCGCGCGCATCTGCGCCAGAGCGAGTACAGCGACGATGCGGTGTTCGCAATCGGTCCCTATACCTTCCGTCCGGGGGCGAAGCTCCTGACCGACCGGAGCGGCCGCAGAAGGGTGCGATTGACCGAAAAGGAAACAGCGATTCTGAAATATCTCTACCGCGCCGGCGATCGGGCGATCGGGCGCGACACGCTCCTCGGCGAGGTATGGGGTTATAACGCGGGCGTGACCACCCATACCCTGGAGACCCACGTGTACCGCCTGCGCCAGAAGATCGAGCGCGATCCGACGCGCGCCGAGATCCTGGTGACCGAACCCGGTGGTTACCGGCTCGTGCCCTAGTTTGGGGGCGCGTGAGTAAGCGCCTCAGTAGAGCTCTGACCCGCCTGGTCGTCGGACTGAGCGCGGTCGAGAAGCCGTGGCGGCGCGTCGACACGCGGCTGCGGGTGGCGGAAGGCCTCCGCGCTCAGCACTGCATTGCAACCCGGCACGGCCCCCTGACCTTTGTGACGACCCACCCGCAGGCGTTGGAATATCCCCGGAAATTCATGACGCGCGAACCGGAGACCTTGGCGTGGATCGATCGGTTCGAGACGCCCTGCCGGTTTTGGGACATCGGCGCCAACATTGGCGTCTTTTCGATTTATGCGGGCCTGCGGCCGGGTATCGAGGTACTCGCGTTCGAGCCGGCCGCCGCCAGCTATGGGGCGCTCTGCCGCAACATCGAGGCCAACACGCTCGGCGAAAGGGTCTTGGCTTGCTGTGTCGCGATCAGCGATCGGACCGAACTAGGCTGTTTGCACCTCTCCGGGACGAATCCCGGCAGCGTGTTCAACGCCTTCGAGAGCACCAAAGATTGCTTCGGAAACGAGATCGCGGTGGTCTCCCGTCAGGGTATGGTCGGGTTTTCGGTGGACGGCTTCCGCCGGCTCTTTGGGCTTCCGGTGCCGAATTACATAAAGCTCGACGTCGACAGCATCGAGGAGCGGATCCTGACAGGCGCACGGGAAACGCTGAGCGACCCCGAACTGCGGTCCGTATTGATCGAGCTTGAAGCGGCGGAGACGGCGCGCAACGACCGCTTGCGGGATGCTCTAGAAACCGCGGGGCTCCACCTCGCCTCGCGCAGCACCAGCCGGCAACGGGATGTCGTCAACGGCATCTTCACACGCGATGTCGTCCGGACTGCCGCAGAGCTGGATACCGGTCGTCTCTGGTGTTGACCCGGCGATGGCGTCCGCTCGGCTCCTGATCGCCAGCGGGGCGGATCGGGGTTATTTTCCACTGCTACGCGATACGGTGCTGTCGATCGGGGCGCAACGTCGAGACGCGGCGATCGGAATCCTCGATTTCGGCTTGGTGACCGAGCAGCGAGAGTGGTTGGCCGGACGGGTGACCCATCTGGTCCGCCCCGGGTGGGATCTTGACTTCCCGGACCGCGAGCGCACCCCTGAAACCCGCAAGGCCCAGCTATCGAGACCGTTCCTGCGCCGCCATTTCCCCGGCTACGAGACTTATCTGTGGATCGACGCGGATGCGTGGGTCCAAGACTGGCGCGTCGTCGAGCTCTACCTCGCAGCGGCGGGGCCCGACAAGCTCGCGATCACTCCCGAGATCGATCGCGCCTATAAGCGTCACTACAAGCGACCCAAACTCTTTGGTCGGACGCTCGGCTGGAAATGCTATCGCGAGGCGTTCGGCTGGCGCGTCGCTGATCGGCTTGGCCGCAATCCAATCGTCAATTGTGGGGTTTTTGCGCTCCATCACGACGCTCCGCACTGGGACGCCTGGGCCCGAATCATCGAGCGGGTGGCACAGCGCACCCGGTTTTTCTACATCGAGCAGACCGCACTCAACTTTGTGATCTTCGCCGAGCAACTCCCGGTCAACTTCCTACCCGCCTACTGCAACTGGATGCCCGGCGACGCGGCACCAGCCTTTGATGCGGCGAACGGCCTTTTTGTCGAGCCCTACGCTCCCCACGAGGTCATCGGCATCATGCACCTTGCGGGCGATGCGGCGAAGTCGCACACCTTCCGGCTGCACCGACTGGACGGGGGCGAGGTTGAGACCTCGCTGCGCTACAGCGAGACCCGTGTGCTGGTCCCATCCCGGTCCGAGGATCGTTCACCCCATCCGCAGCCGGTCTGAGGCGATGCAAGCGCCTTCGGTAAGGGCCTTCAGCTTTGCCCAGACGACATCTTCGGCGACGCGTCCCATTCCGGCCGAGGTATCGAAGCCACAATCGGTGCCGGCGATGACGCGATGCGGGTCGCCGATCGCGGCGGCCACCCGTTCGAGCCGATCGGCGACCGCTTCGGGGTGCTCGACAAAGTTGGTCAAGCTGTCAATGACCCCCGCGATGATGATCTGGTCGTTGGCCAGCGGCAGTTTTTCGAAGACCCGATACTCGTGGGCATGCCGCGGGTTGGCGAACGGGAAGAAGAAGGCCCCGACATCGGCCTTCTGGATGATCGGCAGTATGTCGGCGAGCGGCACGTCGCAATCGTGCGGCCCCTCATAATTGCCCCAGCAGACATGCAGGCGCACTCGCTCGCGCGGGATGTTTTCGAGGGTGGTGTTGATCGTCGCGACGACGCGCTCGACAAAGCCGAGAAAGTCGCCGAGCGGCCGGTCCTGGTATGAGAGATGGCGCTCGAGCGCGAGGTCGGGGCAATCGAGCTGCAGCAGGAAGCCCTGCCGGACGATCGTCTCGTATTCGCCTTTGAGGGCCACGCCGATTGCGGCGAGATAGGCATCCTCGCTGTCGTAATATTCGTTTTTCATTGCTCCGGCGATGATCCCCGGCGAGGGGGCGGTCAGAAATGGCTCGACGAAACGTGTGCCGGTCTCGTCCAGAGCCGCTTGGAAGTCGGCGCATTCGGCCTCGATCGCGGCATTGCCGAGAGAGCGGACCTCGCCGATCGCTTTGGGCGGCCCCATGTTGCTGACCGCCTCCCTGGCGGCGAGCTGCTGCTCCATCATTTGCTTGAAGACTGGATAACGCAGGGCGTCGGCCCGCGTCCGGCGCTGCCACGAGCCGCCGAAGCCGCTCATCCGATGGCGGATGTGAAGAAAGAAGCCCTCGCGCTGCTGCTCGCCGTTGTTGGCGATGTCGATGCCGGCTTCGGCCTGCTTCTGCACCACTCCGCGCAAAGCGGCGCGGCCGAGCTTCTCGAGCTGGCCCGGATCGACGGATTCGCCCCGCGCCCGGCGCACATAGAGCCGGGTTAGCTCCGGCGGGCGCGGCAGGCTTCCGGTATGGGTCGTCAGGATACGGTCTTCGCTGCGGCGCATTGTCACTCCTTTCAGCTAGATAGCGTCTTTTTCCGCAGTTTACCTCGGAGGCGGCGCGACGCCAGCTTGGCGATCGCGAACAAGTATCTTGTCGCCGATCGGTCGGCTCCGTAGACTAGAATTCTCGTCGCAACAACTGAAAGGAGGTGATCCTGTGTCAAGCCACCAACCGCGGTCTTCCGCTGCCGTGACCGGGATCCCCGTCCGCTCGGAGGTCCTTGCCTGAGGGCAACGGCTCGCGGCCGCGAAGGCCGCCGGTTTTCGGTGGAAGGGCCGCCTCTCGGGG
>Ga0210408_10006458_pt1 | contig 10135 bp, 18 predicted proteins | sample IncBWH4MmetaG_FD_155471 | JGI IMG/M metagenome (GOLD analysis project Ga0210408, IMG submission 155471) | Forest soil microbial communities from Barre Woods Harvard Forest LTER site, Petersham, Massachusetts, United States - Inc-BW-H-4-M | ecosystem: Environmental > Terrestrial > Soil >...
TCGGCAAACCGGTGTGGTGGGTTTGTACAGGGGAATGGATTGAGCCCGAGTTGAACAACTGGACAAGGAAGATCCCGTGAGCAAAGAAGACGACGAACGCTATCGGAAGGATCTACCGCCAGCTCCACCGGTACCCTATCCCCATAGCTCTTTGAATAATGCCTACATGTCCTCCTTGAATAATAGTTATTTGACTCACGCGATCAATGAACTCGATATCGCAGTGAAGGAGCGTGACGAGTGGAAGAAAAAGGCGGAAGAGCTTGAGCGAGAGGCCAATCATCTACACGCCGAGATGGTCGCGGTAGAGAAGTACCTCAAGCCGAACTGGTCCAACGATATGGAGTGGTCAGATGAGATCATTATCGCCATCGATCAACGGGTGGCGGATGCGGAGCCGATCTTGGAAGAATCCATGCAAAGGATGTCTACGGCGAGATGGAGCGCCGAAGAAAAGCTCGACGCGGTTTCGTCGATGGTAGGAGAGATCGCGGCATTTCTCAAAGCAGCTAAGGAAAAAGCATGAACATCATCGAAACCAGCACCAGCGGTCACGCATACCGCCTCGAAGACATTATGTGCATCCCGCCGTTGTACTGGGCATCGCACTATCAAAAGCGGAGCGACGGAGAGAAATTTTTCAGGACTCTCCACGTTTCCTGTCTTCGTCATGGGGAGATGATCGACACAACGAACCCAACTAGCAACCCCAGCAGGTTGATAACGTACTGGATAGAACCAGCAGAGAAATCTCCGTTGGAACAGATCGCCGTCGAGAGACTCAAGGACCAGATGACCGTGCTCCGAACGTCGCTGATCGAGCGTTGGGGCACCGCGGTCGCCGAAGCTGCACGCCATCAGCGAGAGATCCGAGAACTCCGTGAGCGCCTTGGAGTTTCCGATGTGTGATTACGACGTGTCCTACGAAGAGATCAGCAGCCGTGACGTCATCACACGCAAGCCGCACAAGTGCGACTCGTGCATGGAGCGTTATCCCGCCGGTACACCGATGCAGGTCGCGGTCGGACTCTCTGATGGCGAACTCGGCCGCACCTACGCCTGCCCGGCATGCCGGTGGGGCCTCAATCAGCCCGAGCACTCGACCTTGCACCTCTGTTGGGGTTGGTCGTGGGGTGACGGATATGAGAGCACGTACGAGGACAAACCGAAGTACGATTACATCCGCCGGGCGCTCGCCGCTGGTGTGGAGCCGAACGCGGCAGAGTTTGAAGCCAAGATGAAGAAACAACGTCAGAAGGAAGATGTATGAGAGCCGACGAAGCCCGCGAACTGGCCCGAGAGTTTCCTGACCTCTCTTTCGAAGAGATCATTGAAATTCACAACCATCGGCACCGCGATCGAATCGCAGAGCAGCAGAAGAAGCTCGACGAGGCGAGGAAAGACAGCTCCACAAGATTGACTATTGGTTTTTCCTCTGGCACGGTCGTCGATATTGGAAAGCTTCAAGGCGACCTTACGATCGCTCGCAACGAGATCGAGCAGTTGAAGCAGTCGCTTCTGGAAGAACGAGGTCGATCGAGCGAGTACCAAGGCCTATGGGACGCTCTGCGGATGGGCTTAGCGAAGGCTCTCGGCCTCGACGGGCCGCCAGTTCCCGCCAGCACGAATGCAATGCTTGATGACGTCAGAGAGTTTAAGACCCGAGCGGAAAGTTATGAGACTGATTACCCGCCGTGGTCGGATCTGTTGGTTCGGGCGAGAAAGGAGCGGGACAACGCGCTCAAAGAACGAGACGCCGCCATCACAGCGAGAGATTCTGCGAAATGGTGCGCTCCAGGCGTTACCTGGGAACAGAATTCCGCTTACCACGAAAATCGCCACGTAAATCTCATTACTTCCTGGAACGCACTGCGCGAATCCATCAGGGCGTTGTTACTCGAATGGCCTACGCTTGACGACGAACACCCGATGACACAGCGATCGACGTGGATAGAGTTCGTTAGAAAAGTGAAAGACCTCAAAAGGGCTGCGAAACTTCCATGAACCCCATCATCAAAGCTGTCCAACTCGCCAACCTCGCGCACGTCGGCCAGATCAGGAAGTACAACGGCCGTCCCTACATCACGCACCCACTACGGGTGATGAATCGGTACATGCTGCTCCCTGACGCGACGATGTCCGGTGCCTGCGCTGCCGTGCTGCACGACACGATCGAGGACACCAACCTCACCAAGCAGTCGTTGGAGAAAACGTTCTCAGACGCTGGCACGGTGGCCGGTATCGTCGTCGAGTTGACGAACCCGTCGAAGCTGTACCCCGAGTTGAAACGCGCCGAGCGGAAGGCGATGGACCGCGAGCACATCCATGGTGCATCGTTGACGGCGCGGCAGATCAAGCTGATTGATCGGCGAGACAACCTGTGCGAGATGGATCCCGCCGGCGATCCAAGCTTTGCCGCGCTGTACCTGAACGAGTCTGATAAGTTACTCGACGCGCTGCGCGGCACCGATGCGGTGCTGGAGGACGAACTGCATGGCGCGATCGAACGACTGTCGACGATGCTACCGTGAAGCTCGTACCAACGCTCACCGCTCTCACTGAGTCGGACGCCGACGCTGCGTTCCAGCGGTGGGTACGGGCCGGCATGGCATCGGCGGCCCAGGAGGCATTCGCGGAGGTGCATGATCGAGCCATGAAAGCTCTGGCTCCGTTGGCTATAAAGGACTTACAGCTTCCAGAAAAAGAGTCTGGACTAGGTACCTAGGTCAATAGGATAGCCAGCGTCGACTACCCCGCTCTAGCAAAGGAGCCCATCATGTCCCACAACCTCCTCCCTCAAAACGTCTCCTCCGAGATGCCGGCGCCCGTCAAGGCCGCGCGCACCTGGAGCAAATACCAGACCGCGATCTTCGACGCGATCGTGGACGGCACTGGCAACGGTGTGATCGAGGCCGTCGCCGGCAGCGGCAAGACCACCACGATGGTCGAGGCCCTCGTTCGCTGGAAGGCGCTCCACCATGTGCTGCCGGCGATCTTCGTTGCCTTCAACAAGTCGATCGCGACCGAGCTGCAAGCCAAAGTCCCGAACGGTGTCGATGCCGCCACGCTGCACAGCGTCTGCTGCAAGGCCATCTACCGCGCGTTCAAGGGCATTCGCGTCGACGATCGCAAGCTGCACGACTATGTCCGCGAGGTGATCGAAGACCATTCGGAGTACAGCTTCAAGAACATCCACGAGAAGGACACCGCCTACAACATCAGCGAGGATCTGACCCGCATCTACGGCCTGCTCAAAGGCACGATGACCGATCTCGCCGACGCCGACAAGGTCGACGAAGTGATCGCGGCCTACGCGCTGACGCTCAAGGTGCCGGCGCTCTCGATCCCGCTGCTGCCGAAGCTTGACGAGACGATGCGCGCTGACACGACCCGGATGACGTTCGACGAGATGCTGTCGTTCATCATCGACCACGGCCTGTCGCTCAACTACCGTTACGATCTGGTCTGCGTCGACGAGGCGCAGGACATGAACCTGCTCCAGATCGCGATCCTCAAGAAGCTGGTCAAGCCGAACGGCCGCCTGTGGGCCGTGGGCGACACCTACCAGTCGATCTACGCCTTCCGCGGCGCCGACCAGCAGGCGATGAACCGGATTCGGACTGAGTTCGCCGTGCCGAGCGAGAACGAGCTGCCGCTGTCGATCACCTACCGCTGCCCGCAATCGGTGGTGAAAGAGGCCCAGGAGTACGTCGAGCACATCCAGGCGTCAGAGAACGCTCCGATCGGCGCGGTCGTGAAGAGCGCGGGTCGGGAACTTCTCGCGGTGCTGATGAACATGGTTCCCGGCCAGAGCATGGGGATCTGCCGCGGGAATGCCGCGCTGGTCGGCTGCGCGCTCCACCTGATCAAGAACGGCCGCAAGGCGACGGTACGGGGCCGCGACATCGGCAAAGGCCTCCAGAAGCTCGTGCGCGACCTTTCGCGCAAGCACAACGGCACGGTCGTTGGCCTCATGGAAGCGATCGAAGCCCACCGCAACCGCGAGACGATTCGGTTCGCGGCCAAGAAGCAGAACAACCAGATCCAGATGCTGAACGACAAGTGCGACACGATCCTGGTGCTGCTCGACAACGTCGAAGAGGTCAGCGAGCTGGACGGTGCGATCGAGGCCATCTTCTCGGACGCTCAGACCGAAGGAGTGTCCTTCAGCAGCATCCACAAAGCGAAAGGCCTTGAAGCCGACACGGTCGTCTGGCTGAACCCCGGACTGAGTGAATTCATTGCCAACAAATGCATTGAGAAGGGCGACATCAGCGGCGCCCAACAGGAAGAGAATCTCTCGTACGTTGCCATCACCCGAGCCAAGAAGACCCTTATCTTCCAACCCATTCCCCGGCCTGGCGACGATGGAGGAGACGAATGAACCCATATACGAACCCATCTGTCGAATCTTCGTCGAAATTCGATTCCCTGACGATAAAAACGTTTTCACGATAAGGAGTCATCGTGAACCAGAAAAGGAAACGAATCGTGAAATACAACGTCAAGGCTAAGAAAAAGGCCCCACTGGTATATCGCACGTTCATCCATCGGCCGGTCGTGCGACGCATGATCCTGGCCTACGACATCGGTCTGTCAATGCGGGAGCTGGCGCGCCGATGGCACTACGCGATCCCGATCGTCAAGCGGACGCTGCTCGGCGCCGGCGTGAAGCTCAAGCCGCAGGGGCGGCCGAGGAAGATCGCGTGAAGGACGCCGCTGCGGTCTGGAAGTTCCCTGCGCCTGCGTCCTTCGGCGCCGATGGAACGTTCATGGTTTTGATGCCCGCAGGCTCGGTGCCAGTTTCGTGCCAGCAGCAACGTGGTGATCTGATGATTTGGGCGATGGTTGCTCCGAAGGAGCCGCAACGCGGGCACCGATTCCGCATCGTGATGACGGGAGAGGAATTTCCGCAAGAGCATCTCGGAAAGTTTCTCGCCACGGTGCAGTTGCCGAACGGCATCGTGGCGCACCTGTTCTACCTGGGGGAGCGGTGAGACCCTGGGCGCGGACGCCAGCCCTGCCGAAGAAACCTCTTTGTCAAGATGGTCCTACGCAATTACTTTCCAAGCTCACTCTCGACTTCTAGAAAACCCAGATAAAGACGATTATCTGGAGAAGATTTCCGATGAGCAATAATTTCGACACCCTCCAACGTGAAATCATCGCCTTGAGCGTCGCCGATACGTGGGATAAAGCTGTCAAGGAATGGAGCTTAAATTATATCGAGATGTTGGACGAAGCGGTGGAAACCTGTCTCTGTGAGCACTACCCACTCAAAGAGCTGTGTTTTCTCATGAATCACGAGAACGGCTACGAAACCATGGTCGGTAACGTGTGCGTCAATAGATTCATGGGGATCGACTCCGAATCGATCTTCCGTGGGTTCAAACGGATCATGAAGGATCCGACGAAGGCGGCCAGTGTGGAACTGGCCGATTATGCATACAGTTCGCACTTGATAGACGAATGGGAACATACCTTCTTGGAAGATACCGTAGCTCTTAGACGACTGAGTCTTAGACAGGCAAACAAGCGGCACGAGATCAACACTAGGCTAGTAAAAACTATTTTACGTCCTACACCCAATAAACCATGATCCGCGCTCTGAAACAAAGCGTCGAGGAAATTCTTCAGTGACCGACCTCCGTCTCCACTTCTTCCCGGACGACGCTGCGATCCTGACGACCCCATCGCAACCGGTACTGCGCGTCGACGACGCATTCATCGATATTGCGCGCCGCATGGAAGATTTGTCCGTGCGCGCCCAAGGTTTCGCCGTGGCCGCACCACAAGTCGGCATTCACCGCCGGTTCTTCGTGTTTCATCACTACTACGCCAAGAAGTTCGGCTTCCCGAGCGAGATCATCATCAACCCAGAGATCATCTCCAGTTCAGGCGTTCTCCGCATGGAGGAAAGCTGCCTGAGCATCCCTGGTCTCAAAGGCTGGATGGATCGCCCCGAGTCGGTGACGGTGCGCTTCACCGCGGTCGCAGCCCCGACAACGAGCATGCCATACGAAGTAGAATGCCACGGGATCGCGGCGCGCGTCGTTCAGCACGAGATCGATCACCTTGACGGAAAACTTTTCCACGATCAGCTCGATTCAACTTACCGCGACAAAGTCGCTCGATACTTCGCCAAGAAAGAGAAACGGTCATGACGGATCATTGTGTTTGGTGTGACGGGCAGATTTTCCGCCCGGGGTCGGCTACTCGAAAAGATCATGAAGACGGATTATATCACCGAGTATGCGCCCGAGCGTCGGATGAGTTATCCGATCTCCGCCGCCGGCTCGACCGGCTCGACCGGCTCGAAGGTGTTAACCAGAAGCAACCCTCCGAAGCATTCATCCAAGAAGCGATAGCTTCAGGGAGTGTCGAGAACCGAGAGGAATTTTTGCGGGAATTCGCGAGAAAGAATACCACGATCTCGTGTGACGACCCTAGGTATGACGCGAAGATGATGGCAACGCACGTCGCCGACCGACTGAAGGCCGTCGAAGCCGTCCTTGAGCAATTCGTCGGCTGCAAGGTCAACCAGCTTCACGTCCGCTCGATCGACCTTCTCCGCCAGCAACCCGTCGACCTCGACAAGCTGATGACCGCGCTCGGCGGCGAGTGGGCGGCGAAAGTGAAAGAGATCCTGGCCCTGGAAGCCGAGCGGAAGGTGGAGCTGGCGAAGTACGACGCCACGATCGGCCGGCAGACCGAGGCGGCTCCCCTTCTTGGATACCGCGACAAAAACGGGAACAAGATCACCGAAGAGCAAGCGCGGCAGTTGGCGAAGGCGGGAGGCGGCGAATGAGCCCCTTCGACGACGACGACGACGAGGATGACGACGACGGGGATGATATTTTTAAAGGTCTTCGAGACACGGACGAGAGCCGCAACATTCAGGCAGGGCTTCCGCGACAGCGAACCTATATCGGCTGGAGGATCCAGCTCTTCTACGACGAAGGTACTCCCGCAAAGCCGAAGGATCGCCTGTTGCTGGAAGATTTCATGGTGAATCCCCCGAGCTTCGAGGACGTGAGGAAACTCATCGAGCGACACCGACTCGACGTGCTCGCAAATCATCAAGGGCTTAACGAGGCGCGCGACACCAGCGATGAAGAGGGCGAGATTACATACTTGGAAGGTTGTCAGACCTCCTGGGATTTGGAAGAATTCAACCGGCGGATAGCCGTCCTACTGCGTGATCTTCGGTCATATTTCGATCAGCAACAACGCGCGATGGATCGACACGCGGATTTTATCAACTTGAAGGACGGAGAGCCGCCGGATCTGGACATCCGTGATATTCAGGCTTTTTGTACTGTGCGCATTTTTCGGGTGATGGCGTACCACATCCAAAAGGAAAAACCGCCTGAAGAGAAATCGAAGGCCACATGAAACTCTGGCTCGACGATGTCCGCCCCGCGCCCAAGGAGTACGATCTCCACGTCATGACCGCGGCGGACGCGATTCAATGGCTGAAGACTGGCCAGGTCGACGTGATCTCGCTCGATCACGACCTCGGCGATCCAAAGATATACGGCGACGGCTACGATGTCGCCCGTTGGATCGAGCGAGCTGCGCACGACGGCGCGCTCGGCCGCATCGCCTGGGCGCTGCACACCGCCAACCCGGTCGGTTTCTTCCGGATGCGACAGGCGCTCCAGCAGGCCGAAAAGTACTGGGCGCAACGCGGCATTTGACGGCCTGGTGGTGTTCTCCTGTCCCTGACAGGACTTACACCTTTCAAGAAAACCGTATTGACTAGGTACCTAGGTCCCTATGCTTCGGGCATCTCTAGCAAAGGAGCGCCCATGAGCCAAAACACCATCCTTCCTTCCACCAACCTGCTGGCCCTTCTCACCAGCATCCGCGACAGCGAGTTTCAAGACGGCGTGCCGATGGCCGAGCGCGCAGGCAATAGCGTCTGGGTGGATCAGCTCCACCACGGCTTCTCCCGCCACCAGGCCGGCGGATTGATGGCGCAGGCGGTCGCCCACGGCTGGGCGTACACAGATGGCGAGTGTTGCTCGATCACCGCGTCCGGCATGGCGATGCTGGATGACGCTAAGAATTATTTCACGACCATCGCGGCGAAGCCGCCCCACGACTTCCGCGGCCAGTACAGCGGTCTGCTTGAGAAGGATTCGTGGAGTGTTCACAAATGGTCGCACGCCAAAGGCGGACACGGCTTCACTATTCAACTCTTGAAGCTCAACGCCGTCCAGATTGCGACGATCGTCCCGGGCGAGGGTTCGGACCGCATCGAGCCGATCTGCGAGGAGAATGCCCACCGCATCGTTGACTGCGTCAACGGCTGCATGGGGATCGACCCGAAGGCGGTGCCAGCGGCGTTCGCGGCCTTGGAGCGCTGCATCGCGGCTCTCGCCGCCAACGGAGCGCCGAACTGCGAGGCGGTCAAGGAAGCTCGGAAAGCACTCTCGCTTGCGAAAGGAGCGCAGTCATGAGCACCGACCGCCGTGAAGTCGAATCGCTCGCCGCCCGGCTCCGCCGCGCCACGGGCTGGATCGGCGTCTGCACGCTCTTCTACGACGAGAACGGGCTGGAGAACTACGTCTTCTACAAGAACCGGATCCGAACGATTCTCGGCTTCGCTGAAATGGCCCGCGCTGACCTCTTCAAAGCTGAACAAGGAGCCCAATCATGAGCCGCACCCTCTTCACCATCGCCCGCGTTCTCCTGATGGCCTTCCTGCTGATCATCGTCGCGGCCTTCGCTTACTACGTCGGCCACGAGCACGGGTACGCGGAAGCTCAAGCCGACGCGATGCACGCGGCGCTGCCGAAGATAGAATTCCCGTTGAGCGATGTGGTGGTGCCGTGAGCAAGCACACCCCCGCATCGGATGGTCTGAGGACAGGAATATATTCCACGACGGATAAGTTCCGTGAAGTTAAGAAGCACCACGCAGTGATCGCGGGGTACAACGGGGCCCTTATTGCAGTGACTGGCCCAGTTGGCGGCTCGTTAGACGCCGTCTCCTTAGCGAACGCGCGGCTCTACGCCGCTGCTCCGAAGCTTCTAGAAATCGTGGAGAAGTTTATCGATATTGTCGAGAGCGCCGGACCAGAAACCTACGCCGACGAATTATCTCTCGCCCGTGACACCGTTGAAAAGGCTATGAAGGGAGATCTGACATGAGATTCATCTTCCGCGGCAAACAGCGTCTCCACGCGCACGCTCGGCTGATGCGCGGCCCGGAGCCCGAGATCCTGGAGCGCCTGCGCGACGACCAGACGATGGTGATCGACGTGCGGCAGCTTGAGTTGGTGGAGATTTGACATGAAGACGTTTCAAATAGCCAGCGAATACGAGCACCAAAATGTTGCCGAGGCCAGCGATCTTTGGCCGCAGCTTTATCCGAGACACTACCATACGCCTGAAGGATATCTCCCCATCAAACAGTACGCGTCGTCGTGTCATCGAATGTTGTCAGTAGCGCTCCATGATCTAAATCGAGCGGACGAGATCAGCCAGTCGGAATGGGTAACGGCGCAGGTAAAAAAGCTCCTCTCCTCATGCCTGATACAATATGAGCAACAGATGTTCTGGCTCGGGCGAGACATCGGTTCGGCGTTAATCGCCACCAATCCGGATGAATCGGTGAAATTGAGTGAAGTTCCGTGGCCGTTCCCGGCTTTCACAGTTATGTTTCCGTACGGGCTTATATCCACGGAGGTAGGTGCTCTCGCATTTTGTTCGATCGGGATAGAGCCAGAAAATCCCGATGCTAACTTGAGAGGGTGTGTATTCAGAATGTTGTCGGTGGATGAAAGAGGAGTGCCGTTAAGCCAATACTGGAAAGGTGGATTAGACCAATCAGTAGCAGAGGCAACCAAAGGATCGGAAAGACATGTTAACAGTCGGGTTCCGGAGTTCCATTCGGATGTTGACTGGGCCAAATCCGAGCTGGTCCTGCAAAGGGTTATTGCTTTGGTGGTAAACATTTGTTTTTACATAAACTCGACCGCAGAAGCAGTATCTCTTCCCACTGTTGGGGGAGTACACAAGAAAGGACAAGAGAAAATTTCTTGGTGGACGCCGCGTTGGGTCGGGCAACGCTACAAAATTAAGCGTGAGAATTTAGTCTCAGGGACTCACGCAAGTCCGAAGATGCA
>Ga0210408_10006459_pt1 | contig 10135 bp, 9 predicted proteins | sample IncBWH4MmetaG_FD_155471 | JGI IMG/M metagenome (GOLD analysis project Ga0210408, IMG submission 155471) | Forest soil microbial communities from Barre Woods Harvard Forest LTER site, Petersham, Massachusetts, United States - Inc-BW-H-4-M | ecosystem: Environmental > Terrestrial > Soil >...
GACGAATGGCTCCGCGTCTGGGGCGTCAAGGCGTTCCTCGACGGCTCGCTCGGCAGCCGCACCGCCGAGATGCTCGATGGCTCGGGCATTGCGCGCCTCACCCAGCCGGATCTCGTGGAGCTCGTTGCGCAATGCGCCCGATCTGAGCTCAACGTGTGCCTCCATGCCATCGGCGATGGCGCCGTCCGGCGAGCCCTCGACGCGCTAGCCCCATACCGCCAGGCGTGGCGGTACTGGCGCCCGCGCATCGAGCACGCGCAGTGCGTCAATCCGAAAGACATGAAGCGGTTCGCGCGCATCGGCGTGATTGCTTCGATGCAGCCCATCCACGCGGTCGCGGACCGCGAGCTGGTCGACCAGTACTGGCCGAAGGTGGCGGGCAGCTCGTACGCGTGGGGCGCTCTTACCGGCGCCGGTGCGCGATTGGCCTTCGGCTCGGACGCGCCTGTGGAGACGGCCGACCCGCTCGCCGGAATCGAAGCAGCGACAGCGTGGCGGCGCAAGACGCGATGGCATCCTGAGCTCGCCGTATCACGCGCGTCGGCCCTCCGCGCGTACACGTCCGGCGGCGCTTACGCGGTCGGAATGGAGAGGGATCTTGGCACGCTGCGACCGGGAAAGCTGTGCGACATGACTGTGGTCGACGACGGAAGGGTGGTCGCGACCGTCGTCGGCGGGCAGGTCAGCTTTCTGCGAAAGCCTCCCGCACCTTCGCGGCCGTCTGCGTCAAAGCCTCGTTGACGACCTTGACGTCATCGATCACGGGCATGAAGTTCGTATCGCCGTTCCACCGTGGGACGACGTGAAAGTGCACGTGGTCGGGAATCCCGGCGCCCGCCGCTCGCCCGACGTTGGCGCCGACATTGAAGCCCTCGGGATTCATAACACCGCGCAGCACGCCAATGGTTCTTCGCAGGGCGCGCATCAGATGGGTCGTCTGTTCGTCGTCAAGGTCCTCGAGTCCGGGGACATGCGCGACCGGAACCACCATCACATGGCCGGGGTTGTACGGGAACTTGTTCAGCATCACCAGCGCGCCTTCCGGGCGCCAGACCACGAGGTCGGCGTCCGGGTCGTCAGGGTGTTCGATCACGCGGCAGAACAGGCAGCCGGGCTTCTGCTCGCCGCCGATGTACTCCATGCGCCACGGCGCCCACAGTCGCTTCATTGATCTACGTCCTCTTCCTGCTCATGGTCACCGCGGTCTGGGGCTGGACCTTCGTCCTCGTCAAAGACGCGCTCACACACTATCCGACCCTGCCCTTTCTACAGCTGCGCTTCATCCTGGCGTTTCTCGTCATGGCCGCGCTCGTCCGCCGCTTACCGACGCGGCGCGAGGTGCGGGTCGGCGTCATCGCGGGCGCCGTCCTGGCGGCGGGATACCTGACGCAGACCGTCGGGCTGACGATGACCAGTCCCGGAAACTCCGGCCTCATCACGGGCCTCTTCGTGGTTTTCACGCCGCTCATCGATCGCATCTTCGGCGTGGCGCTCCGCTGGTACACGCTGGTAGCGGTCGCGGCCGCGTTGGGCGGCACGGTGCTCCTGGTGGGAGGACCCACGGGATTCGGACTCGGCGACCTGCTCACAGTCGCCTGCGCCATCCTGTACGCGCTCCACATTGTTCTGCTCAGCCGCTGGTCACCGGGCTTGCGCTCGGCGCCGCTGGCCATGCTCCAGATGGGCACAGGAGCAGTGATCTTCAGCGCGGGCGGATCGTGGTCGCTGCAGGTCCCGAGCGCGGACGTCTGGATCGCAATCGCGATCACGGGCGTGTTCGCGTCGGCGCTCGCCTTCTATATCCAGACCTGGGCCCAGCAGCACCTCAGCGCGAGCCGCACGGCCCTCATCCTGACCACCGAACCGGCGTGGGCCGTGGTCGCCGCGGTCGTACTGGCGGGTCAGCGTTTCGGGCTGCTGCAGGCGCTGGGCGCGGGCCTGATGCTGGCCTCGATCGTGGGGCACGAACTCGCGCATCTAAAATTCAAAGCCCATGGAGACAAGGTCGCAGCGTAGCGGATACAACCCGCAGGAGATCGAGCCGAAGTGGCAGAAGGTCTGGGCCGAGCGCGGGGTGATGACGGCCGACGACGCGTCAACCAGGCCGAAGTTCTACAACCTCGTGATGTTTCCATACCCTTCCGGGCCTCTCCACATGGGCCACATGCGCAACTACGTGATCGGCGACCTGCTGTCGCGGTTCAAGCGCATGCAGGGCTTCGAGGTGCTGAACCCGATGGGGTGGGACGCCTTCGGCCTGCCGGCCGAGAACGATGCCATCAAGCGCGGTGGTGGTGTGCATCCCGAAGTCTGGACCCGCGGAAACATCGCGATCGCCAAACGCCAGCTCGGGATCATGGGCGTGCTGTACGACTGGGACCGCGAGGTCACGACGTGCGATCCCTCCTACTACCGCTGGACACAGGAGCTGTTTCTGCTGTTCCTCGAACGCGGGTTGGCGCATCGGATGATGTCGCCGGTCAACTGGTGCCCTGTCGACAAAACCGTGCTCGCCAACGAGCAGGTGATCAACGGCAGGTGCTGGCGGCACCCGGATGTCGAGGTCGAAAAGCGCGACCTCGAGCAGTGGTTCCTGCGCATCACCGAGTACGCGGACCGTTTGCTCGACGACCTGTCGGACCTTGACCACTGGCCAGAGAAGGTTCGCGTCATGCAGGCGAACTGGATCGGCCGCAGCCACGGGGTCGAGGTCGAGTTTCCCATCGATGGACATCCGGGCGAGTCGATGCGGATCTACACCACACGTCCCGACACTCTGTTCGGCGTCACGTTCATGGTCCTCGCCCCGGAACATCCGCTGGTCGAGAAGATCACGGTCCCCTCGCACCGCATGGCCGTGCATGAAGCCGTCGAGTCTTCACGCAAGGAGCGTGAGATCGACCGGATGTCGAGCGAGGTGGCGCGACTCGGCGCGTTCACCGGTGCATACGCGATCAACCCGCTGAACGGCGAGAAGGTGCCGATCTGGGTGGGCGATTACGTGCTGATCACCTACGGCACCGGGGCGATCATGTCCGTTCCCGGCCACGACCAGCGCGATTTCGATTTCGCGCGCCAGTTCGGCCTGCCGATCCGCGAGGTGATCGCGCCTGGGGGTCGGTCGCAGGGCGAGCTGGAAAGCGCGTATACGGGGCCGGGCGTGATGATCAACAGCGGCCAGTTCGACGGCCTGGACAGCAAGGCCGGGTTCGATCGGATCGCCGACTTCATCGAGAACAAGGGAATCGGCACGCGCTCGGTCAAGTACCGGCTGCGCGACTGGCTGATCTCGCGGCAGCGGTACTGGGGCTGCCCCATCCCGGTCGTGCACTGCGAGGTCGACGGAATCGTCGCGGTGCCGCGCTCCGAGCTTCCGGTTCTGCTTCCCCGCGAATACAAGCCGTTGGGTGACAACCCCGATTTCTGGCGCACGAAGTGCCCGAAATGCGGGCGCGACGCACGCCGCGAAACGGACACGATGGACACATTCATCGATTCGTCCTGGTACTTCCTGCGCTACACGTCCGCGCACGACAACACGCAGCCGTTCGACCCGGAGCTCGCGAATCACTGGATGGCCGTGGACCAGTACACAGGCGGTATCGAGCACGCGATCCTCCACCTGCTCTATTCGCGCTTTTTTCAGAAGGTCCTGCACGACGCCGGCCGGGTCGAGACGACGGAGCCGTTCGCGCGCCTTTTTACGCAAGGGATGATCCGACGCGGAGGCCTGGTCATGGCCAAGTCGAAGGGCAACGGCGTGGCGCCCGACGACCTGGTCGCGCGCGATGGCGCCGACGCCGCGCGAATCTACGAGATGTTCATCGGACCGCCCGACGAGGATGTCGAGTGGTCGGATGCCGCGATCGCCGGCCCGGTGCGCTTCCTGCAGCACGTCTGGCGTCTGGTCGAAGCCCCGGATTCGTTCCAGGTCACGGGGTCTGATGCGTCGGCAGATGTGCTGCGGCGTCGAGTACACCAGGCGATTCGAAAGGTCACGGAGGATTACGAAGGGTTTCACTTCAACACCGCCGTGGCCGCTTTGATGGAGCTGGCCAACGCTCTGCAGGCATACCTCGTCGGAGGCGGCCGCCGAGACGCCGGCTGGGGCGCGGCCGTTCGCTCGCTCGTCCTGTTGCTCAACCCGATGGCGCCTCACGCCGGCGAAGAGCTGTGGTCGCGGATCGGAGGAAAGGGCCTCGCGGCGGATGCGGCCTGGCCGCAGTTCGACCCAGCCGCGGCCGCGGAACCCGAGGTGACGCTGGTGATCCAGGTGGCGGGAAAGGTCAGGGACCGTGCGACGGTGCCGGTCGGAACGACAGAGGCGGGCGCGCTGGAGATCGCGATGCGCAGCGAGAAGGTTCGCGGCGCGCTGAACGGACACGCGCCCTCGAAGGTCGTCTACGTGCCGGACCGGCTGATCAACCTGGTCCCTTAACAGGCAGGGTTGCATCCGACCGGACAACGGCAATACATTTCCCCGCGCATCCCGCATCCCCCTCGGGTGGGTGGGGGGTGGCGGGTGGGATTTAGTAGGACGCGAACTATTGCTGCGGGAGCGGGACCGGGACTCGGATTCCTGAGTCGAGCACGTAGTTGGCCGACAAGGCGGAGCCAGGCACGACTGTCACCTCGGCCGGTCCACTGATGACCCTCATGTAGGTCGCGAGGTGGACGGTCCACGTCCCACCAGCCAGAGCCACCGAGTAATGGCCGCTCGAGTCCGTATCGGCCTTCGCCACGCCGTCCGCACTCGTGAAGTCGATCTCCAAGCCAGGCACAGGCCTCCCGGCGCACTGCGCGATCCCCGCCGACTCGACTGGAAAGCACGGCACCGCGACCACCGTTCCGCTCACGGTTCCCACGCCCGGTGACGGGCTTCCCGGAAACCGGTAAGCCCCGCACGCCGCGGTCACCAAAACGAGCATCGCCAGCAGCACGTTTCTCATCAAAGGACCCAACGCCGCCCGCGGCCAGGAGGTCACGCCGCTCGCCCAACCCCCGGCCCCACGCGAGGTAGTGTGTTGAAGCTCGATCCGGGATGGCCAAGTGGTAAGGCAGAGGACTTTGGATCCTCGACCGAAGGTTCGAATCCTTCTCCCGGAACCACTCTCCGGCGGTTAACAGCCTGGGTTCCGATTTTCCCGGATCCCGCATAGCCTCCGAGCATGCCGTCCCACCTCCGCCTTATACCTGGCTGGAAGCCAATCCTCCTGCTTGTCGCACCCATCGCGATCGCCGGTGGGGCTCTCGCCGGAGCCTACTTCTACTCGTCGTCCGTCTCCGCCGCCGCCAACAATCACCCGCTCCCCGTGAACGCCGCCCTCGATGTGCCGCCTCCCGCCGGGCTCCTGGTCCACGTCATCGGGGCGGTCGAGAACCCCGGGCTGTACCGCCTACCGCGCGGCGATCGGGTATATGACGCCATCGCCGCCGCCGGCGGCCTGAGCCCAGACGCGGACCCCACCAAGCTCCCAAATCTCGCCGGCCGGCTGAAGGACGGTGAGCAGGTCAAGGTCGCATTCGCGAAGACCACTTCGGGGACGGTGATCACACGCACCAACCTCAACACGGCAACTCTCGATGAGCTGGTGACCGTGCCAGGTTTCACCGAAGCCTTCGCGCAGGAGGTGATCGACTACCGTACGAACTTCGGCGGCTTCCAGAACACGCGCGAGCTCGTCGACATCCTCGGCCTCAGCGAAGCCGACTACGTCATCGCCCGCCGCTACCTCACGTTGTGAGCCGGTACCCCGCGCTGGTTGTCGCCACGTCGTGGTGCGTGGCCCTTGCCGCGACCGTTGTGCTCGCGCCCTACCAACCGTTCCTCGGCGTCGTCGCGATTGCCCTGGCTCTCCCACTTCTTGCCCTCGCCCTCGCGCTGCGGCCCGCCATCCTCGCCGTGGCGCTCTCGTTCGCACTACTTGCGGTCGGCCGCGCCGAGCTTCCCATGGCCGATCCCCAGGCGCCGGTCCGCGCGGCAAGCCTCGTCGGGCGCATCGCGGTGATCAGCGGCCGGGTCGCCGACGACAGCCGCCCATCGGCCGGCGGAGGTGAGGTTCTCGTCGAGCCCGACCAAGTCGTGGTCGGCTCTTCGCAGGTCACTGGAATCGGCAACCTGATGGTGCGCTGGCGCGGACCGGCCGTCGCAAGCTTCGGTGCACAGGTTCAGGCGACGGGCAAGCTCGTGCTTCCGCGCGACCTGCCGACCTTTGACCGCCGCGCGTACCTAGCCCAGCGCCAGGTCTACCTCGAGCTCCAGACGACCGGCTTCGACGTCGTGAGCGACGGATCCGGCCTGGCGGCGTTGCCGGCATGGCTGCGCGCGCGCTACACCACTGCGCTCGACGACGCAGTGCCGGCGCCGCACGGCGCCGTGCTGCTGGGGGTCGTGCTCGGAATCCGGCAGGGTATCCCGCCGGCACTCCAGCAAGCTCTCATCGCCACCGGCCTGGTGCATCTCCTGGTGCTGAGCGGCCTGAAGGTGGCCGTCTTCGCTCGCATCATCCAGGGCGCTCTCCAGCCGGTCCTCGGGAGGCTCGCGACCTGGCCGGCCCTCGCGCTGATCGCGGTTTACGCGATGGTCGGCGGAGCCACCCCGGCCGCCGTGCGTGCCGCCGCGATGGGCGGGCTCGCCATCGCGGCTTCGCACCTGGGCCGGCCAACGCACGTCTGGACCTCGCTGGCAATCGCCGCAGCGGCGATGCTCGGCTGGCACCCCGAGCTCGCCTGGGACGTGGGCTTTCAACTTTCGTTCGCCGGGACCGCCGCGATCATCCTGCTCACTCCCAGCATCGAAAGGCGCCTCAAGTTCATGCCCGCCGTCCTGCGCGAGCCTTTCGCGGTCACCTGTGCCGCACAGCTCGGCACGCTGCCGATGATGGCCACCGACTTCCACGTGCTTTCGCCCATCGCGCCCCTGGCAAACGCGCTCGTCATCCCCATCCTTCCTGCGCTCGTCACCGCCGGGCTTCTGCTTGGCCTGCTCTCAGCGATGCCCGAGGTCGCCCGCCTCGCCGCGATGCCGATAGTCGGGCTGCTCGCGTATCTCGAGCAGGTCGCCTATCTGCTCGCACGGGTCCCGGCCGCCGTCATACCAATCCCCACTTTTCCAACCTGGACCGGGCTCGCCTACTACTCCGCTCTCGGGCCGGGCATCGCCGCGGGACACGCTTCCGCCAGAGGCCGAACGATGGCCATCGTCACGGCCATCGTCGCCCCAATGGTGATCAGCGCCACGGCCCTGGGCATGTGGGCGAACGGCCCACCCCAGGCCATGGTGATGGCGGTCGGTGACGGCCAGGCCGTCCTCTTTCGCGGACCACAGGGTGCGATCCTCATCGATGGCGGCCCGAGTCCAGCCCGCCTCACTGACGAGCTCGGCGCCCAGCTGCCTCCGTGGCAGCGGACTCTCGACGGCCTCGCCATCACCGCTCCGACGCTGGGCCACGTGGGTGGATTGGCGGGATTCGACCGCGCCGCCCGCCATCTCCTCCTCCCGGACGCGCAGCTCACAGGATCGGCCTGGCGGACCGCCGCGCTTGAAGCCACAGCCCGAGGCGCATCGGTCACGCGGTTATCGGCCGGATCAACGATGACGATCGCTGGATTCGAGCTCCAGGTCGTCGCGCCCGAACCGGGAGCCCCCGGCGACCAGGTCGGCGCGGCCTACCTCGCCCTGCGCATCGTGGCCCCCGACGGCCGCAGCTTCTGCGACCTCAGCGACCTCGACCTCGACGCCCAGACGGTCGCCGCGTCAAGACTGCGCGGGCCGTGCACCTACCTCCTGCTGCCGGCCGGCGGCCGCAGCCAGCTCTCACCCGACCTGGCAAATGCCGCCCTGACAGCAACCACCCAGCTCATCGCCTCTCGAACCCCGGGCAGGCTCGCGAACGGATTCCCGCCCAACGTACTGCGCACCGACCAGGAGGGCACGATCACGCTGCCGATGTAAGTACGATCGCAGCAGCCATGGCCCCAGCAACTGCTCACCTACAGACGGCGCTCTTGCTCCACGGCGAAGAACGGTTCCTCGTCGTGGAACGCGCAAACGCGACGGTGGACGCCTGGAAGCAAGATCTCGTATCGGATTTCGGATTCGAAACCCTCGAGGGCACCAGCCTCACCCCGGCCCGTCTGCAGGATTCGATCCTCCAGGCCCCATTTCTCGATCCCTACCGCGCTGTCTACGCCCGCATGCTCCCCGCGACCCGCGCGGACTCGATGGCTCCCGCGCTGGCCGAAATCCCACCCACCACACGCTTGCTGATCACAGTCGCCGGACGGCTCAGCCCCAACAACAAGCTTGTGAAGGCCATCAGCGCGGCCGGGGGAACCTCTCAGGAGATGCAGCACCTCAAAGGCCGCGCCCTCAGCGATTGGACGGCCAGGCGCGCGGTCGAAAACCACGGTCTCACCCCCGCCATCGCAGCACAGGTCGTGCGCGTCACGCCACCCGACCTCAGCATCATCGACTCGGAGCTCAGCAAGCTGGCCGCCTACAAGGCCTCGGGCTCGAAGCTCACGAACGAGGCGATCACGGAGCTGCTGGCCGGCGGGCGCGAGGACGAGATCTTCAAGCTCACCGACAACTTGCTGCCCCGCCCGACGCCCCTCGCCATGCAAATTGCTCGCAACCTGGCCCGCGGGGGCTTGCAACCGACGTCGATCGCATACCGCATGGCACGACACGTCGCGCTTGTGCTCGAGATTCGCGCACGCCAGGAGCGCGGCGAGTCGCTCCAGCAGGTCCAGGATGCGATGGCCGAGCACCGCTTCGTCGTCCAGAAAGCTTTCGAGGTGGCCCAGGGCGCCGACCCCGCCCGCCTCGAGAGCGCGCTGAGCGCAATCCGAGACTACGAGTGGGAGGTCAAGTCAGGCCAGGTCGACGCGGAGCTCGGCCTCGACGTCCTGCTCACGCGCCTCTAGCGCTGGGTCGCTACTTCTTCTTCGAAGCGGCGGGCTTGGCCGCAGCCGGTTTCGCGGGAGCTACGGCGGCCACAGCGGCCTTCTTGCCCTTTCCCGCCGGCGCAGCCGGCGCGATCGCCAGCTTGGCCATCTGTCTGGTGAGCCGAGCCTTGCGCCGGGCGGCGTTGTTCCGGTGCAGTACACCCTTCGCCGCCGCCCGGTCCAGCGCCCGCACCGCCTCCAGCGTCAGCGCGTAGCGATCGGATTCCGCGACTGGGCCGCCGGTCAGCGACTTCCGCGCCTTGACCACGAGGGTCTTGACCTCGGATCGCACGCCGCGATTGCGCGCGGTACGGCGCACGCCGGCGCGGGCCTGCTTCTTCGCAGACGCCGTCCGCTTAGCCACGAGTCATCACCAGGTTGGAATCCCGCACGAACCTAGGATTATAGGCGCCCATGGAATTTGAGCTCGGCGGCAAGCGTCCGAAGGTGCATCCCGACGCGTACATCGCACCGACCGCGGTCCTCATCGGAGACGTCGTGATCGAGGCTGGCGCCAGCGTGTGGTTTGGCGCGGTCTTGCGCGGCGACGAGGCGCAGATCACGATCGGTCACGGCGCGAATGTGCAGGACAACGCCGTCCTCCATTGCGCCGAACACCTCCCGACCGTTCTCGAGCAGGACGCCAGTGTCGGCCATTCCGCCCAGCTCGAAGGGTGCGTCGTCGAGCGCGGCGCGGTCGTAGGCATGGGCGCGACCATGCTCCAGCGCAGCCGCCTCGGAGCCGGCTCGATGCTCGCCGCGGGCGCCGTGCTTCAAGAGGGCATGGAGATACCTCCCGGCCACATGGCCGCCGGCGTGCCGGCCATCGTCAAGAAGGCGCTCGACGGATCATCGAGCCGCTGGGTGGGAACCACGGCCAAGCACTACCAGGACCGCGCGGTCGCGTATCGAGCCAAGCTCAAACCCGTCGACGCGCGTTGAGCATCGCGCTGCCGGCGCGCGCCAAGCTCAACCTCGACCTCGCGGTGCTCGGACGCCGCGAAGACGGATTTCACGACGTCCGCACCACGCTGCAGGCGATCGATCTCCACGACCTGATCACGCTCGCGCTCGCACGGCAGACAACGCTCACAACCTCCGGCCTCCCGATCGCCACTGCAATACACAACTCCGTCCTCAAAGCGCACGCGGCACTCGAGCAAGCGACCGGCAAACACCTACCGAC
>Ga0210408_10006460_pt1 | contig 10134 bp, 3 predicted proteins | sample IncBWH4MmetaG_FD_155471 | JGI IMG/M metagenome (GOLD analysis project Ga0210408, IMG submission 155471) | Forest soil microbial communities from Barre Woods Harvard Forest LTER site, Petersham, Massachusetts, United States - Inc-BW-H-4-M | ecosystem: Environmental > Terrestrial > Soil >...
CGAGCCGGATTGCCACCGCCGCTCCCATTTCGGTGATCCGCCGAGCAACCAACCCAGCGGCGAAAGGTATCACCACCAGGGGCAAGGGAAACGCGCCCAGCACAGGTACCGGCTTGGTGGAGTCGGCGATGATGATCAGCCGGCGGGAAGCCGAGGCAACAACTTTCTCCCGCAGCAGCGCGCCGCCACCACCTTTAATCAGGTGCAGATTCGGATCGATTTCGTCGGCCCCGTCGATCGTCAGGTCGAGCTCTGGCGCATCGGCCACGCCGATGAGCCGGATCCCTTCCCGAATCGCAAGGCGCTCGGTTTGGGTAGAGGTTGGAACCGCTCGAATGTCGAGTCCTGCGCGAACCCGCTCGCCAAGGAGAGCGATCGCGTAGGCTGCCGTCGAGCCGGTGCCCAGGCCTATGGCCATGCCGTTCTCGACGTACTGCACGCCGCGTTCGGCCGCCGCCCGTTTTTCCTGCTCCCTCAGGTCCGAAGGTTGCATCCATTTAGCATAGACTGACGCCCCACCTATTCGATGAAGATGCGCCGGTGCGGTAACGCGTCAAGGCCCGCTTACCAGCGTGCGCGGTTAGGAAGGGCCGGCACACACGAGCGGCAGCGAGTGGGGTGCTAACTTCTCACTGAACGGCTATGTTCAGAGGCGGGCTCGACTGGTCGCCAATCTTCAGCACCACAGGGACGCTCCCCGAAGATGCGTCGGCCGGGGTCGTCGCGTTTACCTGCAAGAAGCCGTCGAACGTTGCCGGCACCGTACCTGCGTAGCTAACGCTGGCGGGCTTGCCGTCGATAGTGACTGAAACTTGTGCAACCGGCTTGGGCAGAGTGGCGCCCACCAGTTGCCCGTCGACGCCCGCCGGGTTGAGCTGGCCTTCACCGGTTGCGTAGATGATGATCGTTGAGCCTTTCGCTGCAGGATTGCTGGGCGTGTTCACGCTATTGTTCTGGTTCGTAATGGCGTACATGGCTGGCGCGGTGCTCACCACAACCTCGTTCGGCATGTTGCCGCCGACACCGTTGTAAATCACCTGCACGTTGACGTAATTTCCAATCTCTTTGGCTAGCTCGTACGGAGCGATGGCATTGATCTGGTCGTTCCTCACGAAGAGCAATGGCGCCGGAATTCCGCCGACAAGAACCTGAACACCGGCCAGTGTGGTAGGAAACGCGCCGTTCGGGAAGTCAGCGGGTTGCTGTCCTACGGCCGGACCGAGGCCCTGTCCCACCACGGTGAAGATGAGCCCCGGTGCAACACCCGTGGGAGCCGAACTCGCACTGTTGAAGACATAGTTGCCTTTGGAATCCGGCAGGATAAGGGGTCCGAGCTGAGTCAAGTCGAAGCGCGCGATATAGGCGTCGCCGCCGCTCTGGTCGCTGCCGCCATATTTGGGCTGATACGCAGAAGGGGTCACGTATGCATCGGCCGAAAAATCCTCTCCGGTGACCACTACCGTATTCGCGGCGGGATCGGCGGCCATGCCGTAGATCATGTCGTCATCAGTTCCACCTAGCAGCGTCGCGTAAAGCAAGGACGCGTTACCGGTCTGAGACGGATCGACCAGCAGGATGAAACCCTTGCGGGTGCTCGGAAATCCGTAATAGTAAGGCTGAAATGCATCGATGGTTGTGGCGAAGTCAAGCGAGTCTGTTCCTCCTGCGACGATGATTCGTCCTTTGGAATCCACCGCAATGGCTGTACCTTGCTCGTCGTTCTTGCCGCCAAAATAGGTCGAGTAAACCAGTTGGGCTCCGCCCCCGGCGGCCGGGTTCAGTTTCGCGATGAAGGCGTCTCCCGGAACCCCAACGAATGTTTGGTCATTTAACGCCCCACCATACTGGCTTTGGAAGGCCGCGAATGCCCCGGCGCTGACAGGAAAACTGGGCGAGGTGGTTGAGCCAGTCAGATAGATATTGCCCGATACGTCAGCCGCCACAGCGAAAGCTTCCGTATCGCCACCCGTTCCGCCAAGATAAGAAGAATAGATCAAGCCTCCCGGCCCACTGATGGACGGGTTCAGCTTCGCCACGAACGCGGATGAATTCCCCAGCAGTCCGCTTTGATATGCATTCGCGCTCACAGGCAGTTTGCCTGAGTCCGTGATACAAGCCAGATACGCCATCCCCGACGAATCAAGAGCGATTCCATTGCAAAAGTCGTCCAGCTCGCCGCCGAAATAGGTCGAATAAAGCAGCGTGCCGTTCGGCGCGATTTTGGCGAGGAACGCATCGCTCGTGCCATTTAGCCGGCTTTGATAAGGAGTTCCCCGAATCGGGAAGTCCGTGGAATCCGTCTCCCCGGTTACGTATGCATTCCCGGATGAATCCACAGCAATCCCGGAGGCTTGGTCGTAGTTCGCCCCACCCAGATACGAGGAGTAAACCAGCGTGCTTCCGTTCGCAGACAGCGTCAGCACGAACCCGTCGGGGCACTGGACTGCCTGCCCGCTGCTACCGCGGCAGTTCGCCGCCGTGTTGATCTTGGTTTGGAAGGCATTTTTCAAAGGGAAATCGGTCGAGTAAGTGAAACCTGAAAGGTAAGCGTTGCCGTTTGAATCCACCGCGATCGCCTGGCCGTAGTCGCTGCCCGTTCCCCCCACGTAGGACGAATAAACCAGTGAGGCTGCGCCGGAGGCCGCGGGATTGATCTTCGAGACAAACGCGACATAGGAATTACTCTTCAAACTCGTCGACAGCCCCGCCTTTGTTGGGAAATCGGAGGAGTCGGTACCGCCCGTGACATAGATATCGCCTTGCGCGTCCATGGCAACCGCCTGGCCGTAATCGCCTGCCGATCCGCCCAGGTAAGTAGCGTACGTCAGAACCGGATCGATCACCAGCGGCCTGTTCGGATCGTAGGAGTCGATGGCAAAACCAGCGCGCCGTTTTCCTCGCATTACCCAGCGGCCGCCTACGATCTTGTCTCCCTGGTAAATCTGCGGCTTGCGATTGCGGATCTCGAGGTCGCCTATTTTCAGCGCCAGGTCGCCGTCAGATGCGTCTATCGTCATCCGGTCGGCGCCGTCAAAGGCCAGCACGATCTTCGACGCGTCTGCGCCCGGTCCGAGGACGAAATCGTATTCGAGCTTCTTCGGGCTCCCGTAAAACACGACGTCGATCCCCGGATAGAGATTCCGATAGCGCACCTTGCCAAACCGGGGGACACTTGCATGCCAGCGGGTTGGATCACTACCGATGAAATAGTTGCTCACGCCGGGACTCGGCTCCTCCGCCGAAATTTTCGGCTCGTGATTGGCTCCCTCGAAGCGCAGTTTGAGCACCGCCCGGCGCGACTTCATGCTCAAGCCCAGGGTTGCGCCGTCCGTCGTCAGCCACAAAGTTTCATGTTGGGCGTGCCCCATGTACTTGACCCGTGCATCGGTTTGGCCTACGTTTTGCTCAAATGTGACCTGCTCAAGCGAAACCCTTGAGACAGACGCGAGCGCTACGCCAACAGATAGGAATAAAAACGCGAAAATTCGCATGGAGGAACCTGCCACCGCGATTATAACAATGGGACGCGATTAACTCGGTAGCGGTTTACCTTTGGTTTCGAGTCCCCACGGCAAAAGCAAGATCCCGATCAGGAACCCGATCGACGTCAGGGCGATTGGGGTTCCGAGCGTCTGGAAATGACGCACCCCGGCTCCCACCAGAAAGCTGATTCCAGCAGCCGCGAAGCGTCCGATGTTGGTGGTGAAGGCGAATGCGCTGACCCGGCATTCCGTGCCGTACTGCTCGGGTATCCATAGTGAATACACCGCGAAGTTGGCTCCCCCGATCCCCAGGAAAAACAGGCACACCATGAACCATTCGAGTGCGGCGGTTTGATAGTAAAACACGCGGCCGAACGCAAAGGAGATGAAAACGAACATCATCGCGAAGAAGAAGCCAAGGGTGTACTTGCGCCCAAAACGTTCGGCCATTAGTGGAGTCATCAAAGCTCCAAGGATGGTTCCGACTGACAAGAGTGCGGTACCGTAGGACGACAGTTGCGCCGCCTGGAAAGCGGTCCGGCCGGCTCGTGTCGCCAACTCCGTGATGGCGGTGGGAACATAAGCGGACCCAGCCCACAAGCCCGTAATCGACGCGAGCATATAGATCGAGTTGAGAATAGTCCTGCGGCGATATTTCGCCGAAAATGGCGTGCGGAAGGCGTCAATCGCTGTCCATGCGCGCCCGAGTTCCTGCTTCTTATTCTGCCAGCGGGCCGGCTCCCGGACGCGATTATAAAAGAAAGCTACCAGAAGCGCCGGAGTTCCGCCCACCACGAACATCCATCTCCAGCCGAAATGAGCGCCGATGAAGTAATTGGCGATGGCAGCGAGGAAGAATCCAAAGTAATAGCCCGTGTGCATCAAGCCCGCGCCCATCTTGCGGCGATCCTCCGGCCATTCCTCGGATATAAACGTCGCCCCGACTGACCATTCTCCGCCGATTCCCAACCCCGCGAGAAGCCGGAAAATCGCAAGGCTCCAAACATTCGTGGCCAGCGCCGCCGCGAAGGTGAAGACCGAAAAGCAAACGACGGTCAACATCAGAGTTCGCATGCGGCCGAAACGGTCCGCAATTGGTCCCCAAACCAGAGCCAACCCCCATCCGATCAGAAAGAGGGCGAAAAGCAGCGCGCCATAGTAACCGATATTGGCGTTGGTCGCGGCGATTCCCGACTTCGGAAGAACCTCACGCAGTGCGGGCACAAGGACCAGAGCGTAGATGAACGAGTCCATGCCATCTAAAGCCCAACCGCCCCAGGAAGCCAAGAAGCCACGAATCTGATTGCTCGTCAAGCGTGACTTGGCTTGAACGGAATCCGGTACAACGGGCTTTGTTAGTGGCGACATCGCGTGAAAACAAGTTTACCGCAGAAGTGGCGCAGGCATTCGTGCCTGTGGTGGCTTACTTCACCCTCCGGCGCCCACGTCACCCTCAGGGAGCGCACTGGCCATTGCAATTTCGAGCCCGAGCAGTCCGGTGCGCGGCGGCTCATTATCCACCTCCGGCGGCAAAGCGGGAACGCGCTCCTGCAGCAGCAGTTCCGTCGCGGCCACCATAGGCTCAGAATGAAATCGCCTCTGCATGGGGGAGTCGAAAAGCGCGTTGCACAGCGAAACCAGCGACATACCTTGATGATGCGCCATGAATGAACGGATAACGGTATCGCGCCTGCGAACGCGAAAATGTTTGGCGGGAAACTCGAAAGCTTCGAAGAAGCCGAAGCGGCCGATCCAGCCTCGCTTCGCCATATTGCGTAAGTTCTTGATCGAGGCGTGGCGGTCGATCATCAAGGCGAGCATCGTCGCGTACGGAGCCACCACCAGGCGTTCGGCGACAGCGCGGCTGAGTCCCACCGCTGGAACGCCAAAGGCGCGATAGAGATAGTCCCGCGAGCTATTGCGGGAATTGTACGCCGATTCGGAAATCCCCCACGGCACGCCCAGCTCCCGGGCGTAGCGCTGCTGAATCTTCACTACCGCCGCAAGGCTCTCCTGCAGCAATGTCCGCTCAAAGGTCTTCATGAACAGGGCCGGCATCAGGTATTCGAACATTGTGCCGCTCCAGGAAATCAGGGTTCTGTGTCCCCGGAAAGACGTCACCTGGCGTCCCAGCCGGAACCAGACCTCGCAAGGAACGTCGCCTTTCGCCACCGCCAGAAACACGGCCATGCGCGCTTCCGAGGCGAGCAGATCGTAGCATGACTCGTCCAGTTGGCCCGTTTCCGCGTTGTACCCGATCCGCAGCAAACTCCGGTCCTGGTCCATCAAGAAGGGGAAATCCATGCCGAGGGCAAGCCGCGAGGCGGTCTTCGCGTGCCGGCTGAAGCTCTCAATAAACCGGCGACAGCGAATCCGCGCGGTTTCGACTTCGTAAACGAGGCGCAGCAGCAGCTCGTGGAGGGAGTCGCCGAGAGTGGGGGACGAATTCAGGATTCGCGAGATCGCGTGCTGGATGCCGTCGTAAGTGGCCGGCAGTTCGCCCAGCGTGGGCACGCGCGATAGCCACGGTATGAGTTCCTGAAAGCGCGGGTTACTCGAGCACACCCGCAACTCCGTCTCGAAGGGACTCGCGAGCCACGGCGCGAGAGAACAGAGGCCCTCCAGAGCAGCGCGCGCGCGATTGCTGAGGGCACGGTACCAATACTGCAACTCGCACTCGGAATTCTGGTTCCGTTGCTCCGTAGACTCGCAAACCCACGCCACGTGCTGGCTGAGGCGATCCACCATCGCGCCGACTTCGCTGAGAACGCCTTCCCAGAAGAACAGGTCCGTCGGCCGGCTCTCGAGCTGGTCCAGGAGACCGGCAATCAGGCGCATCATGGCCGCACTTCGCGAGGAAGAAGGAACCGTCTTACGCATCTGGACACAATGGTCGCGCAGAGATGTCAGCAGATGGGGATGAATGAGTCCTTCCTTAGGCATGTTTTCACAGGCCTGTTTTAACGTAAGCAACGCCGCCGCCAGGTTGCCGCTATCAACAGTGGATACGTAACGAGGCGGCAGCGGAGACAAGGTCTGCGTGTCGTACCAGTTGTAGAAGTGCCCTCGGCAGCGCTCGATCTTATCGAGCGTACGCAGGATGTTACCGATCCGCGCTTCCAGATCGTGCGCCGTAAGATATCCGAAATCGAAGGCGGCGAGTTCACTGGTCAGCTGCAGGCCAATATTGGTTGGCGAGGTCCGATGCGCAACGGCGTCCGGCTCTTCCTGGATATTATCGGGAACCAGCCAATGGCTTTCTTCCTGGCTGAAATCGGCGAAGAATCGCCAGGTGCGGAGCGAGATGGCCCGAAGGAACTCGTCATCGTGGCGTTTCTCGCGTCGGCTGAATGACGGAAATGTGTTGACGAATTGAGCGGCCAGCGGCGAGCTGATCCAAAGGCTTAATACTATCGCTACAAGGGCGGCGACTTCGCCTCGGGAACGCACCAGAATGCAGCAGACAATCGCAAGCAGCGGACAGGCGATCAGGTAGAGATTTACCAGACCCTTGTGCCTGCCGTGACCCGCCTCGCTTTGGGCCATGCACTCCCATTCGAGCAGTCTTCGCCGCGCCACCAGGCGCCGGTACAATGTCCGGAAGATTGCGTCGATCATCAAGAGCGATTGATGCAGAAGAAAGGTAAACGAGAAGAGCGCTTCCAGGTGGCTGCCGGCGAATTCCGATATTCGCTCACGCAGGTGTCCACGCCAGAACCGTAGCCGCTGCATTCGCAGCATCGAAACCCCAACCTCCGCATACGCCGGGAGTAGGAGGATACACACAACAGCCGCCGTAATCCGGAATGAGTTTTGCGGCGCGAAACACCACGCCAGAATCAACAGGAGAGGCAGCGCGGCTTCAAACAAACTTCGCCGCAGGTTGTCAAGGATTTTCCATCGGGACAAGAGCGGAAGCGGATTTGGCGACCAGCGTCCATCCGCCCTCGGGACTCGAGGAAGCAGCCAGTATATGAGCTGCCAGTCGCCACGGGCCCAGCGATGCTTGCGTTTAGAATAGCTTTCGTAGGTGCTTGGGTAGTCATCAATCACCTCGACGTCGGTCACGAGTCCGACGCAGGCGTGCTCACCCTCGATAAGGTCGTGGCTGAGGAGCGTGTTATCAGGAAAGCGCCGCTGGAGCGCCGCGTGGAAGGCGCTGACGTCGTAGATACCCTTGCCCGTAAAGGATGCACGGCCATGGAGATCCTGATAAACGTCGGAGACTGCCTTTGTATAGGGGTCGAGGCCGGTCTGACCGCTGAGTATGCGAGCCAGGCAGGATCTTCCCGCCGACTCCATGCTGATGCTGACCCGCGGCTGCAAGATGGCGTAGCCCTCGCAAACGGTGTTTGTCTCAGGATCCAGCACCGCCTGATTCAGCGGATGCGCGAGTGTCCCCACCAGCTTCCAGGCGCTGTCAAGGGGCAGGCGCGTGTCGCTGTCCAGCGTGATCACGTAACGGACGGAGCCGAGCCCTGACAGATCACCCAATTTCAGGCCAAACGCATCGTCCACGCCGAGCAGCAGGCGGTTCAAATCCTCCAGCTTGCCGCGTTTGCGCTCCCACCCCATCCAGACTCCCTCGCTCTCATTCCAGTGCTGCCGCCGATGAAACAAATAGAACGGCGCTCTGCGCCCCGAGGCGTGTTTTTCGTTGAGGCGGTGGATGCCGCGCGCACAGTGATCCAGAAGGTGGTCTTCATCGAGGGCAGGAGACGCCGAATCCGGAAAATCCGTCAGTAAGGCGAAAGAGAGATTGGGATCGCGGTTAGCCAGAAAATGGATCTCCAGGCGCTCCAGGAGTTTTTCAACCTCGCGCCGCGAGAAGAGCAGCGATGGCACAACGACGAAGGCTCGGTGCGCATCCGGGATGCCGCGCGAAAAGTCGAGACGCGGCAATCTGCGGGGCGGTACAAGGAAATGGATAATCCTGTTGGCGATCGCGAGCGCCGGCTGGCTCAAGAGCAGCAACAGCGGTAGGAGCCACCACGCGGGAAAAGGCGCTAGAAACCGATAGAACAGGGCTGCTAACGCGGCCGTGACTAGCGCGATCGCTCCGAGATAAGAGACGTTCGGGCTTTGGAACATCGCCTCACGCAAACGCTTCCCAAGGCGCACGCGGTAGCGGCCACGCCTGCGCAGATATTCGATGCCCGGTCCAACCAGGTAGTATCCGACATGGGTCTTGCGGGGCTCGTCGTTGCGAGACGAAGCCTCCTGCGCAAGCGCAAGGGCAACCTTTGCTATTTCCTCCTCCTTGATGCCATTGGCGTCCGCAATTCCCTCAATCACGCGCCTGTAAGCATCGCGGCTCTCGAACTCCATCTGGCTGTAGACGCCCGCGGGATCTTCGCTCAGAATGCCGTGGAGCACGGAAATAGACTCGACCAGGTCGCGCCAGCGAATCTCATCAAGCGAGCGAAGGCGCAAGATCGTGTCCCGAACTGTGCTCTCGAATATCCGGCAATCGGACGCGGCCGCCGATGCGGCGCCGGCCAACTCATGAATCAGCGCGACCTTGAGCATCAGCGGAATGGCCCATAACTCGGCGAGTGAGAGCGAAATCCCCAGGCGCTGCGGCTGGAAGAAATGCGCAAGCGTATCGGAATCCAGTCTGCCGGATTGCCACAAGAGGGCGTCGAGACTCATTCGATAAATGCGCGGGTTTGCAGATCCAGTCTGCCCACCGCAACACGCCAACTTGCGGCAGTAACTCCTTGACAAGGAGTCCGTCACTTCCTGTATCTGCGATCGGACATACGAGTAGTTATCGAGCAGCCACAGAGCGGTGGATGGCAGTGATTGCGCCCGCTTCGACAGGGACCGGCAGAGCCGGCGCAGTGTGCGCGCGCTTTCCGCCAGGGCTTTCAATGGATGCTCTTCAACCAGCTCACGCATATACTGCTACCTGTAACTCGCGGCCTGAAGCTCAAACAGGCTCGCATATCTTCCTCCGCGGGCCATCAACTGCGGGTGCGTGCCCTCTTCGTGGATCACGCCGTCTTGAAGTACAACGATCCTGTCCGCCATGCGCACAGTCGAGAACCGATGCGAAATGAGAATTGCAATCTTTCCCTCGGTCAATTCAGCGAAACGGCTGAAGACCTCGTATTCGGCCATCGCATCGAGCGCGGCCGTCGGCTCATCCAGGATGAGGATCTCCGCGTCGCGAAGATAAGCGCGCGCCAGCGCAAATTTCTGCCATTCGCCCCCGGACAGGTCGACTCCCTCCTCGAAACGTCTGCCGAGCATTTGATCCAAACCATGAGAAAACCGGCCGATCAATTCGTGGGCCCCGCTCTTGCGGGCGGCCGAGTAAAGGCTTCGGTCCTCGTTTGCGCACGCGATGCGTCCGACGGCGATGTTCTCACGGGCGGCCAGGTCGTAACGCATGAAGTCCTGGAAGATTACGCCGATCTGTTGATGAAGGTCCGCGATGTCGTATTCGCGAAGATCCACTCCATCGAGCAGAATCTGGCCTCGCGTGGGCTCGTACAGGCGCGTAATCAGCTTTACCAGTGTGGTTTTCCCCTGCCCGTTCTCGCCAACGAGAGCAATTCGTTCGCCTGGACGGATCCGAAAGTCCAAGCCGTCGAGCACCAGCCGGCTGGTCCCTGGATAGGCGAACGATACACCGCGAAATTCAAAG
>Ga0210408_10006462_pt1 | contig 10129 bp, 9 predicted proteins | sample IncBWH4MmetaG_FD_155471 | JGI IMG/M metagenome (GOLD analysis project Ga0210408, IMG submission 155471) | Forest soil microbial communities from Barre Woods Harvard Forest LTER site, Petersham, Massachusetts, United States - Inc-BW-H-4-M | ecosystem: Environmental > Terrestrial > Soil >...
CGATCCGACTCGATCCGGCCACCCACGTCTTTGCCCGACACTCAAGCGAGCGGGAGGAAGTCGTGGATGGCCGGGACGAGCCCGGCCAAAGGGAGGAAAAGTTGCGACAACACTGTCTAATCCTGAGAGATTAACACAATGCGCATCGAGATCATCTGCACCGGCGACGAAGTGCTGACCGGCAAGATCGTCAACACCAATTTCAGCTACATGGCGCAGAAGCTCGAGGATTTCGGGCTCTCCGTGAGCTGGGGGACAACCGTCGGCGACGACCGCGAGGAATTGCTCGCGGCCTTTCGGCTATCGGCCGAGCGTGCCGATGCGGTGATCGTCAATGGCGGTCTCGGGCCGACCGTAGATGATCTGTCCCAGGAAATCGCCGCCCGCGCCGCCGGCGTCGAGCTCGTCCTCAACGAGGACTGGCTGCAGCGCATGGAGGATTTCTTCCGCCGCCGCAACCGGGTCATGTCGGACAATAATCGTAAGCAGGCGATGCTGCCGACCACCGCCGAGATCCTCGACAACCCGATCGGCACGGCCTGCGGCTTTGCCCTCGACATCGGCAGGGCTCGCTTCTTTTTCACGCCGGGGGTGCCGCGCGAGCTGCGCCGTATGCTCGAAGAGCGGATCATCCCGCGCCTCCTGGCCCGCGGCGGCACGCCGACCGCGATCCATCTGAAGCGCTTCCATTCCTACGGGCTCGGCGAGTCGCATGTCGACCAGCTGCTGACCGGGGTCGAGGACCTCGTCCCCGACGGCAGCGTCAAGCTCGGCTTTCGCACCCATTATCCGCAGATCGAGACGAAGCTCACCGTGCGCGGCGCCGATATGGACGAGATCGGGCGCAAGCTGGCACCCGTGCAAGAGGAGGTGCGCCGGCGCCTCGGCAACTTCATTCTCGGCGAGGACGACCAGACGCTCGAAGGCGTCGTGCTCGATGCACTGACCGCCCGCGGAGGCTCGCTGGCGGTGGTCGAGACCTTCACCGCCGGCCAGATCGCCGCCCGCATCGCCCATCTGCCGGGTGCCGAGAAGGTGTTCCGGCGCGGTCTCGTCGCCCGCGACCCGGCCGAGCTCGCCGCCACGCTCGGCCTCGACGGCGCGCTGATATCGGGCGAACTCTCCCGCGAGACGGCCGAGGCGGTGGCCTGCGCGGTGCGCCAGGAGACCGGCGCCAGCCATGCGCTCGCGGTGCTGATCGAGGTCGACGACGGCCCCGACCGCATCGATTTCGGCGGCAGCATCCACCTCGCGATCGCCGACGAGGAGGGCGCCGAATCCCGCCGCTCGCGCATCTATGGCGGCCGCGACTGGGTGCGCCTGGGTGCGGTCGAGCTCGGCCTCGACTGCCTGCGCCGCTACCTGCAGGGCTTGCCGGTCACCGAGCGCACCGATTTCGAGCGGGTGTGAGCGACAGCCGCGGTGCCTTGGCCTTAGTGCCTGCCGTGCCGCTTTGGACCTCTCCTCTTCTCGGCGTGCCCCTGGGTGTCGACCTGCGGTGTCTTTCAGCGCTCTTCCGGCGATACCCACGGCTCGCGCAATGCCCTCAACGGTCTTGGCGATCGTGACCTCGCCGGCCCGCCATTTCATGGTCGCTGTGTCGCGGCTTTACTGTACCTCCGATAGCTCGACGTCGTAGATCAAGGTGGCGTCGGGTGGGATCACTCCGCCGGCGCCGGGCGCGCCGTAGCCGAGCTTGGGTGGGATGATCAACGTACGCTTGCCCCCAACCTTCATACCGGCCACCCCCTCGTCCAAGCCGGCGATGACCTGGTGCGAGCCAAGCGTGAACTGAAGCTGGCCGCGCTCGAACGAGCTGTCAAACTTCTTGCCCGTGGCGCCGTTGTCCGACAGCCAGGTGATGTAGTGCACGGAGACTTTGTTGCCGGCTTTGGCGGTGGCGCCGTCGCCGATCTTGGTGTCGGTATATTTCAGCCCGTCTGGCATCTCGGTCACCCGATTCTCGTCTGCGTCCGATTGTACCTGCGATAGCTCGACGTCGTAGATCAAGGTTGCGTTGGGTGGGATCACTCCGCCGGCGCCGGGCGCGCCGTAGCCGAGCTTGGGTGGGATGATCAGCGTACGCTTGCCCCCGACCTTCATACCGGCCACCCCCTCGTCCAAGCCGGCGATGATTTGGTGCGAGCCAAGCGTGAACTGAAGCTGGCCGCGCTCGAACGAGCTGTCAAACTTCTTGCCCGTGGCGCCGTTGTCCGACAGCCAGGCGATGTAGTGCACGGAGACTTTGTTGCCGGCTTTGGCGGTGGCGCCATCGCCGATCTTGGTGTCGGTATATTTCAGCCCGTCTGGCAGCTCGGTCACCCGATTCTCGGCTGCGTCCGATCGCCCAGGCCGCGGACTTTGTGGGAATGCGGAAGGCGGACTTGGTAACGCCGCGGGGTGCGGGTTTGGTAGGCTTGCCTGATGCGCTCCCGGTACTTGGACCGCATACCAAATTCCTACCGCTCCAACGATGACGCTGGCCGCGGCTACCGCCCATAAGCGACGCTGGTTAAGCATAGACTTCAGCCGCAAGCTCAGCCGAGGCGCAAGTTCACCGCTCGACGAGATGTCGGCGTGCCCCACCGCGTCGGTCCGATCGGCCCGCCGCTTTTCCTCCTCGGTCTCTCGCGCCGCCTCGGCTCGCCGCTTTTCCTCCCCGGCCTGCCGCGCCGCCTCGGCCCGCCGCTTCTCCTCCTCCGCCTGGCGCGCCGCCTCGGCCCGCCGCTTCTCCTCCTTCGCCTGGCGTGCCGCCTCGGCCCGCCGCTTCTCCTCCTCCGCCTGGCGCGCCGCCTCGACCCGCCGCTTCTCCTCCTCCGCCTGGCGCGCCGCCTCGGCGCGTTGCTTCTCCTCCTTCGCCTGGCGTGCCGCCTCGGCCCGCCGCTTCTTCTCCTCCGCCTGGCGCGCCGCCTCGGCTCGTTGCTTCTCCTCCTCCGCCTGCCGCGCCGCCCCGGCGCGTTGCTTGTCCCGTTCCGTCCGCTGTGCTGCCTCGGCGCGTTGCTTCTCTTCCTCCGCCAGCTGCACCGCCTCGGCGCGTTGCTTCTCCTCCTCCGCCTGCCGCGCCGCCCCGGCGCGTTGCTTGTCCCGTTCCGTCCGCTGTGCTGCCTCGGCGCGTTGCTTCTCTTCCTCCGCCAGCTGCACCGCCTCGGCGCGTTGCTTCTCCTCCGCGGCTGAGGGCCCCGCCTCAGCTGGATGTTGTAACTCCTCTGCGAGGGCCTTGGTGATCGCCCGCCGCACCTGATAATCGCGCTCACGCTGCAAGTGACGTTGCAGGATTAGGCGGGCGGCGCGCGCTGCGTTGCTGCGCCCCTCTTCCATCTGTAGAGCGAGCTCGGCGACAGCGCCCATGCGCATCCGAAATGTCTCGGCGGCCAGCGCCGCCATGATCCCGGGATCAATCTGCGAAGAGCCCGCAAGCGGATTTTGGCTGATCACCAGGTCGCCGACGCCGCCTTGGACAAATCGCTGCGGAGTCGAGGCCGCACCTTCGGAACGCGCTCGCCTGTGTAGATACCGGTAGAGAGCATCCATAGTGATCTGCTCATCCTCCGGCGCAGCTTCGCCCTTTTCTAATCCATCGATCAGCCAAGATGTAAATCGGGAGAATTCGGTGGCCGCTTCGTTGCCGGCGCGTAGCTCCGCGCCGTCCCAGGCGAACTGCAGTGCGTCCGCAGCAGTCAAGACGTAGAGGCCGGCATCGCTTCCCGAAAACGTCTCCGACGTCACCGCGGGCGCAGGAATAGCGGCCTTTGCGTGTTCGGCAAAAGCCCCGCTGTGGCAACAGTCCAGCACGACGATTTGGCGTTCGGCACGGCAATCCTCGATGAAATCGCGGATCTCCTTGGCCGACACGCTTCTATCACGTGGTGTATCGAGATTGGATCCGGCGGTTGCCAGGAACAGGCGATTGCCGCGGCCCAGGATGCCGTGGCCCGAATAATAGAGCAGCAGCAGATCATCGGGGGCGCGATCGTGAAAGAAGCGCGACAAATGATCGCGTACTGCCAGAAAATCTTCGTTCACGCTAAACTCGACGGTGTCGAAGCTGCCGCGGGAGCTATCCTGAAGGATGCTGCGCAGTGCGATCACATCGTTGGTCGGCGCATTGAGCCGCGCCAAGCGCGCGTCCGCGAATTCCGACACCCCGATCAGGAGGGCGTGCCGGGCCACGGCGCAACCGATCAGGCGGGCGGCGGGGCCGCGCGCAAGCACTCGGCCGCGTTCACCAATTCCCGAAGGCTGATCTTCTTTGGATCGAATTCGAAGCTGAACTCGCCGTCCTTGGTCTTGATCGATACTTTCGTTGCCGCCGGTTGGCGAGAAAGGACGGTTTGCAGCGCCTGGAAGACCGCCTTCAGCACCTCGGGAACAAGCGAGACCGCAAACCCTCCGAGCGCTTCGACCAGCCCGCCCTTGGCGTGATCCGGGGCGGGGGCGCGTTGCGGCTCTATCCGCTCCACGCCAGCGAGCCGTTCGAGGACATCGCGCACTTCCTGCGATGCGGCGGAAATCTCTCGCGCCGTCGTGTCACCGACCGCGGTGATCTGCAAAGAGAGTTCCAACTCCATGTCCCCCCATCAATGATTTTGGTTAAATTTTAGCGTAATCGCGAACCACGCGAAAGAGGACACCAACTTGCACATCCATAATATACAGGAGGCGATGAAGCTACAGGTGTGAGCCAGGTCACACGTGCCGGCGCCGGCCACTGACGACAAGGACTGGGGACCCTCGACCCATGACATGCGAGCGCACCCCTGCCGATATTCCCTCCGAGCTCGCCCTCGCCGCGACCTACATTCGGGAGGTTCGTGCCGGGATCGAGCGGATTTGGGAGAATGTGCTCGACTGGGAGCACCTGCCGGCGCTGCACGAGATCTATTTCAATCACGTTGCGCTGATCGAGATCGGCGGCTGGGGCTGGCGGGTCGAGCTGACTAAAGCTGGCACGGCAGATCGTCGAATGCTCCTGGAGCTGCAGATCGACCGGGCGAAGGCGCGCTACCGCGTGCGGACCCTCGCGGGCGAGGGTACGGGGACTGAGATTTGGACGCTGCTCGAGCCGCTCGGGCCGCAACGGACGGCGATCGAGGTGTGCTTTTATTTGCCGGAACAGCGGCCGGAACGGCTCGCGGCACTTGGCGAGAAATATCGCTCGAGCTATGCGCGCCTTTGGGACCAGGACGAAGCGATGATGGTGCGCCGGGAGGCTTTGTTAGCGCGATCGCGAACGCGCAGCGGGGGATCGGGGCATCGCTGAGGCTCGGCCCGTTGTCGGAGCTGCGGCTGCCTCTCCTCGTCGAGCTCGACGGCGGGCCGTTCCGCATCCTCGAGCTCGAGGGGGGAGAGCTCGTCGCTCACTCGACAATCTGCCCGCATTGGCTCGGGCCGCTCGACGAGGCTGCCCCGGAGAATGGCGTGCTGCGCTGCCCATGGCACGGCTATCGGTTCGATCTGCGCACCGGCATGAGCGTCGACGGCCGCGGCTGCCGGTTGGCGCCCGCACCCCGTGTCTTGGTCGATCCGGTGACCGGCGAGGTATCGTTGCGAATTTAGGATTTTTTTCTTGACTAATTGGGAGATATATGAGATTATTCGCAACATATCGATTTGGGTGTGCCGTCGTACCGGGCCTGCGATCGCCGAGATTGCTTCGCTTCGCTCGCAATGACACCGCAAATGGCCGTCATTGCGAGAGCGGAGCGACGAAGCAATCTCGATGAGATCGACGGATTGACCCCCCACGAGCGGGTGTGATCGACAGCTGCGAGTTGGTCGAACTGCCCAACGCATCGGCACAAGGAGGTTGAATTTATACCGAGGTTGTGCTATTTTCTCAAAACATAAGCGCGATATTAACATTTACGATACCATCAGCAAGCGGTGCAAAATGTCGATCCAAAGTCTCCCTGCTCCCTCCCTCAGGACCGGCCACTGCCTCCCTGCTGCCCGATTGCTGCGTCGGGTGGTCAACTATCTGATCTACCAGGCGTTATGGCTGATTATGCCGGCAATTTTCGTCGCTGAACCGCATTTTCTCCCTGCTCTGAGGGAGGCGCGGGGGGCGTCCGCGCGCAACGCGCCGTGCCTGGATTGCGTGTCGCCTAACGCGGGCGCTATAGATTGTCGATGGACCGACCGGCGAACCCTGCGCGCGAAGTTGTCCTCGTTCACAGCTCGGATCTGCATGTCGACGAGGATTGCAATTTGGCCTCCGGCGGCGGGGACGGCACGGCGGGGCTGCGCAGGGTGCTGGCGACCGCGCGAGCGGTGCGGGCGGATATCGTTCTGTTGGCCGGCGACACCTTCGAGAATAATCAGCTAGGCTCGGCCGTGCTCGATCGCGCCGGACAGCTGCTCGCCGAGGCGGGGCTGCCGGTCGTGGTTCTTCCCGGCAATCACGACCCGGCACTTGCCGACTCGGTTTTTGTCCGCGGCGGGCTGGCGCGACTCCCAAACGTCAGCATCCTCGGAATAACCCATGACGAAGCCGTTCCGTTCGCGGCACACGATCTCGAAATCTGGGGGCACGCCCATCGCGACTATTTCAGCATGGCGCCGTTGCGCGGCCCGCGCCCCCGCTCGACCCGCTGGCAGGTAGCGATGGCGCACGGCCACTACGAGCCGCCCGAGACCCGCGCCAACCCGCTGCGGCCGTCCTGGATCTTCAGCGACGAAGAGATCGCCGCCACCGGCGCCGACTATTTGGCGCTCGGCCATTGGGACCGGCCGATGCGGGTCGGCAACGGCGTTGTTCCGGCCTATTACTCGGGCTCGCCCGACCTCGCCGGAACCGTCAATCTGATCCGGCTGACCACGGCCGGCGAGGTCGTCGTGACCCGCGAGCGGCTGCGCGAGGCATGAGCTTTCATCGGCCGCTCCGGATGTACCCGATTTCGGCGAGCAGCTCTTCGGTATGCTCGCCGAGGGCGGCAACGAAGGGCCTCGCCGCGACCTCGGCCGCGGACATGCGAAAGGGCGGGTTGAGCGCCAGGAACGTGCCGCCGGCGTCGCGCACCTCGGCGAGCGAGCGGCGGTGGGCGATTTGCGGATCGGCCATCGCTTCCTTGACGGTGCGATAGGGCGAGGACGGCACGCCATGCCGGTCGAAGACCGCCTGCACCTCGGATGTCGCCAGCTCCTTCGACCACAGTTCGAGCTCGTCGATGAGTTCGCCCCAATTGGCGCGCCGGTTGGTGTACTCGGCAAAGCGCGGGTCGGTCAGCCAATGAGGATGGCCCGACGCGGCCGCCAGGTTCTGAAATGTCCGCTCGCTGGCGATCGACAGATTGATGTAGCCGTCCTTGGTGGCGATGGGACCAAAGACAGGCCTGCCGGGGGGCGCCACGGCAAACTGCGCCGCCTGGATCTCGCTCAGGGTCAAGCTCAGCATGCTTTCGAGCATAGACACGTCGATCATCTGCCCCTGCCCGGTCATCTCACGCTGATAGAGGGCGGCGGTGATCGCGCCGAAGGCATAGGTTCCGGTCAGCACATCGGCGATGTAAATCCCGCAATAATCCGGGCGCCGCGCTCCGCCGCCCTGGTAGGCCATATGCGCCAGATCGTAGCCCGAGGCGGCATGGATCACCGGGGCATAGGCCGGCAACGCGGCGGAGGGGCCGGTCTGGCCATAGCCCGAGATCGCGCAGTAGATCAAATCGGGCTTGATCGGTCTGAGGGCTTCGTAGTCGAGCCCGAAGCGCCGCATGACGCCGGGCCGGAAATTCTCGACCACGACGTCGGCAGTGGCGACGAGCCGGCGGACCGCCTCGACCGCATCGGGCGATTTGAGGTCGAGCGCGACGCTCTTCTTGCCGGCGTTGAGCTGCCCGAAACTGGTGCTGGCGCCGTTGCGCAACGGTGGCCGGGTGCGCATCATATCACCCTCGGGCGCTTCGATCTTGATCACTTCGGCGCCGAGATCGGCGAGCATGCGTGCGCAGTGGGGGCCGGCGATCGTGGTGGTGAAATCGAGCACGCGAAGGCCGTCCAAGGCGCTGTTCATCCGCTCTCTCCCAATCTGGGGCCTCCCCGCAGCCTCCGGACCGGGGCGCAAATGTCAAGCCGCCATCCGACCCGCTCCCGACATCCGGCTTGCTTTTGCTGGGGTTAGGTGCCAAGAGAGCCGCGGCATCTGGAGGGAGGTTAAAGATGGCGTTTCGTAACATACAGGCCGGCATGGCGACCTATCGCGGGCAGGGCGGCGACCGCGGTGATGCGTATTATGCGCACCCGACCAACGCCGGGCCGCATCCCGGCGTCGTCGTAATCCACCACATGCCGGGCTGGGACGAGTGGACCTGCGAGGTCGCCCGCAAATTCGCCCATCACGGCTATGCCGCGGTGGCACCCAGCCTCTATTTCCGGGTCGGCGACGGCGCCGACGAGGCGGTCGTCGCCAAGGTGCGCGAAGCCGGGGGCGTTCCGGACGAGCAGATGCTCGGCGATGTGACCGGTGCCATCGATTTCCTGCGCTCGCAGCCGCATGCCAGCGGCAAAGTCGGGGTGATCGGCTTCTGCTCCGGCGGACGGCAGACTTATCTGGTGGCGTGCAAGCTGTCGCACCTGGTACAGGCGGCGGTCGATTGCTGGGGCGGCAATGTCGTCGTCGATGACAAATCGCGGTTGACCAAGGCCCAGCCTGTGGCGCCGGTCGACCTGACCGAAGGGATCAATTGTCCGCTCCTCGGTCTATTCGGCAACGAGGACCCCAACCCCACCGCCGATCAGGTCAACCGCACCGAGGCCGAGCTGAAGCGCCTGGGCAAGAGCTACGAGTTCCACCGGTATGACGGCGCCGGCCATGCGTTCTTTGCGCATTATCGTCCGAATTACCGCCCCGAGCCGGCGGTCGACGGCTGGCATAAAGTCTTTAATTTCTTTCACCGGCATCTCGGCGCTCCGCGGACTTAACCGCCGCCGGCCGGCCGATGATCGACGCCGCGATCGTCGGTCTCGGCCGGTGGGGTAAGACCCTCGTCGAGGCGGTCCAGGGGAAGAGCCACAGGCTGCGCTTCACCCGCGCCGTCAGCCGCACCCCCGATAGGCTGCGCGACGAAGCTGACCGTTATCGCCTAGTGCTCGTCGGCGGGCTCGAGGCGGTGCTGGCTGATCCCGGCATCGACGCCGTCGTGCTGGCGAGCCCGCACTCGCTGCACTGCCAACAGATCATCGCCGCCGCCGCAGCCGGAAAGGCTGTCTTCTGCGAGAAGCCGCTGACCCTGACGAAGGCCGATGCGCAGCGCGCGATCAGGGCCTGCCGTGAGGCCGGCGTGGTGCTGGGCGTCGGCACCGACAAGCGCTTCTTTCCGGCCGTGGCCGAGCTGCTTCGGCTGGCCAAGAACGGCGAGCTGGGCAAAATCTTGCACCTCGAAGCTCATTTCAGCAACGAGGTTGCCGGCACTTTTGCGGAATGGCGGTACTCGTCCGAGGAGTCGCCGGCCGGAGGCATGACCGGGACCGGCATCCACATGCTCGACGCGCTCGTTGCTCTCGCCGGGCCGGTCCGGCGGGTGCAGAGCTTGCTGTTGTCCCACAAACCGCCGCCCGATCCGCTCGACAGCTTGTCGGCGCTGCTCGAATTCGCCTCGGGCGTCAGCGGAACCTTGGCGATGGTGCGCTCGACGCCGGCCTATTTCCGGCTCCACGCCTTTGGTCGCAATGCCTCGGCCGAAGTGCTCGGACGGACCGAACTGGTGGTGCGGCGAAGCGGCGCCGAGCCGCGGCAATTGAGTTTTCCGCCGGCCGACTCGGTGCGGGCCAACCTCGAAGCCTTCGCCGACGCGGTTGCCGGCGGTGCACCCTACCCGATCCCGACGGGCGATATGCTGGACACCGTCGCCGTTTTCGAAGCCATCGCCAAAGCAGCCAAATCCGACGGGCGGGTTCGGGAGGTTTGAGCCTGCGCCCCGGGTTGGCGCACCTGGTGTAATTTGGCCACATTGGGTTGGCAAACGACAGACTGGCAAGCAAAGCGGGAGCGGCGATGGTAGGCGAAACGGCCGGAGTGGAAGGCGGTCGCGACTTCATCCGCGACATAATCGACGCTGATATCGCAACGGGACGCAGCAAGGAGGTGGTGACCCGCTTCCCCCCCGAACCCAACGGCTACCTGCATATCGGCCAC
>Ga0210408_10006463_pt1 | contig 10128 bp, 7 predicted proteins | sample IncBWH4MmetaG_FD_155471 | JGI IMG/M metagenome (GOLD analysis project Ga0210408, IMG submission 155471) | Forest soil microbial communities from Barre Woods Harvard Forest LTER site, Petersham, Massachusetts, United States - Inc-BW-H-4-M | ecosystem: Environmental > Terrestrial > Soil >...
CGAGCGCGACAGCGCCAGGCGGACCAGTTGCGACAGCAGCCAGGCCAGTGCGATCAGCGCGACACCGATTATGACAGCGATAATTGCCGCGCCGCCGGAACTCCTTCGGTTGCTGTCGGAGGAGGACGACGAGGATGAGGAGGACCAGGATCCGCGATAGCCGCCGTAATAGCCGAAATTGGTGAAACTCCGGAAAAACAGCTCGGCGAAGAAGCCAACCGCGCCGGCAATGATCACCGCGACCACCATCATCTGAACGTCACCGTTGCGGATGTGGGTAAGTTCGTGCCCGAGCACCGCTTCGATTTCCTGATCGTTGAGGGTGTTCAGCAGGCCCGTCGTGACAGTGACCGCATATTGCCGTTGGTTGAGTCCGGTTGCGTAGGCGTTCAGCGCATCGCTCTCGATGATCTTCAGCTTCGGCATCGGGATGCCGCGCGAGATGCAGAGGTTCTCCAGGAGATTGTAAAGCCTCGGTTGCTGCTGCCGCGTCACGTCCTCTCCGCCGGTGACGGCGTCGACGATCGATTGGTGGAAGAAATAGGCGATGACGATCCAGAGCGCCGTGCCCCCGGTCGCGTAGGGAAAAGCCTTGATCAGGTCGCGCGCCGCCGCTGCCATATAATAGTCGAGCGGCGCCCCGCCATAGGTGATCGCCTCCGCGATCAGCGCTCCTGCATAGACCATCACATAGACCAGCGCGAACAGTCCTGCCAGCAGCAGCATCGAACGGAACTTGTTCGATGCGATATGCGTGTAGAGACCGTATGCGGCCATGGCTCGGCCTTTCGTTGCGTCATTCCCGGCGGCACGCCAGCGGCGTGGAGGGAAAAATCCCTCAGAACTTGACCTGCGGCGCGGTCTCGACTTCGGTCCTGCTGGCGCCGAGATCGAAGAAATCCTTGCGGGTGAAGCCGAACATGCCGGCAAACAAGGCGGCAGGCATCTGCTGAATACCGGTGTTGTATTCGGAAACCGCGTTGTTGAAGAAGCGCCGGCTGGCGGCGATCTTGTTCTCGAGGTCCGACAACTCGCTTGCCAATTGCTGGAAATTGGCGTTGGCCTTGAGGTCCGGATAGGCCTCCGAAAGCGCAATCAGCCGGCCGAGCGCACCACTCAACTGGTTTTCCGCGGCCGATACCTGTGCGGGACCCTGCGCCGACATTGCCGAGTTGCGCGCCTTGATCACGTCGTCGAGCGTGCCGCGCTCATGGGCGGCGTAGCCTTTCACGGTCTCGACCAGGTTCGGGATCAGGTCGTGGCGCTGCTTGAGCTGCACGTCGATATCGGCAAACGCCTGATTGACACGCTGGCCGAGCGCCACCAGACGGTTATACGCGCCGAATGCGAAGACAACGAGGATGACGAGGACGCCGAGAACGATCCAGCCGGTCGACATGGAAAAAGCTCCTGGTGGGACGAGGTATGAGGGCAGTGTAACGAAATTTGCAGTTGCGCAGCAGGTGCCATGACGTGGGTATCTGTTTGGTCGGCCGCAAGCTTCCGACAGTTCAACGATTTTGGGCTGATCGGATTGACTTTAATCGATCACGGCGTCGCCCCAGCGCCATCGCCGGGCGCGCGCATAGGCCACTTTGTCCCGGTGGGGCACTTTCTCGGTCCTCAAGCCGTCAGGGCTGCAGAGTTTCGCCGTCACTTCGACCTTGGTGACGACGGGCTGCGCCAGCACGCGGGTAAAGCGCGGCGCAACAGGCTTGCGCGACAGCACGATATAGCTGAACTTTTCATCCTCGTAAGGAAGTTCGGCTGCCTTGAGCTGCATATGAGCGCGCAGGCGCGGCAGGCGCTGGGTGAAGTGACACCAGTCCGGGGCTTGAAGGGGACAAATCTCGTCATGCGGGCAGGGGACGACCACCTTCGCTCCCAAGGCGATCAATCGCTGTCGCAAGGCGATGATCCCTCGATAGCCGGCGGGCGTGCCCGGTTCGACGACAAGCAGCGTGTCGCGGGTCGCTCGCCACATTTGTTCGGCAAGCGTGCCTTGCTCTTGTGCGTTGCATTCGCCGATCATGTAGCTTGCCACCACGAGATCGGCAGGCGCGGCGGCGGCGAGCGCGGCGCCTGCTGGGCCGCGTCGGTAGGCGATCGCCTTCAGCCGCATGCTGTCGCCGCAAAGATCCAGTGCCAGCGAGCGCAGGACGCTGTTGGCATCCAGCAAGGTGAAGTCTTGCAGGGAAGCGAATGCCTCTGCCGCCGCCCATGTCGCGGTGCCCGGTCCGGCGCCGACATCGAGCAGGCGTTTCGGCGCGAAATCGGGCCTCGCCTCGGAAAGCGCATTCAGGCATGCGCTCACCGCGGCATAGGTCGCCGGCATCCGCGCCAGCGCGTAGGCCAGCGCATCCTGCTCCGATGCGATCACGCTGGAGGCGCCACCATCCCGGTAGGTCCTCGAGATCAGCGCGGCCCGCTCGGCGATTTCGTGACGCGACAGACCTTGGAGCCTGGCGTCGAGCGCGGCTTTCAATTCGGCGGGGAGCGCGGGAGGGATCATCCGTCCGTTGTTATGCCCCGATGCCAAACCCTGTCATTGCGAGCCAAACGGGTCGCCCGAATGCGCGGGCCGATGACCGGCCCCGCGAAGCAATCCATATCGCCGCTCGCGGAGGTCTGGATTGCTTCGGAGCTCACGTTCCTCGCAATGACGATGTTGATGTGCGAGTTTCGCCGGATCATCCGCTTTCGCGGATGATGACGTCAATGGGTCTGTCGACGGAAGAGTAACTTCACGCCACGTTCTGATCGAGAATTCTCACGGCATCTTCGAGATCGACCGAGACCAGCTGCGACACGCCGCGCTCGGCCATCGTGACGCCGAACAGCCGATTCATGCGCGCCATTGTGATCGGATTGTGCGTGATGATGATGAAGCGGGTTTCGGTGGTTGCGGTCATCTCGTGCAGCAGGTTGCAGAACCGCTCCACGTTGTGATCGTCAAGCGGCGCGTCGACCTCGTCCAGCACGCAGATCGGCGAAGGGTTGGTGAGGAACACGGCAAAGATCAAGGCAAGCGCCGTCAGCGCCTGTTCGCCACCGGACAACAGCGACAATGTCTGCGGTTTCTTGCCGGGCGGCTTTGCGATGATCTCAAGTCCTGCTTCCAGCGGATCGTCGCTTTCGATCAGATGGAGCGCGGCTTCGCCGCCGCCGAACAACTCGGCGAACAGCCGCCTGAAGTGGCCGTTGACGGTTGCGAACGAGGCCAGCAGCCGCTCGCGCGCCTCGCGGTTGAGGCTCTGGATGCCCTGACGCAACCGCTTGATGGCCTCCACCAGATCGTCGCGTTCCGTGGTCAGCGTGGTGTGTTGGGCTTCGACCTCGCGCAATTCTTCCTCGGCGCGCAAATTGACCGCGCCGAGCCGCTCGCGGTCGCGGCGAAGCTTTTCAAGATTTTCCTCGATCTCGGCCAGCGGCGGCAATTCTGTACCCGGCGCGATCTCGGCGAGGCCGGCTACCGCCTGCGGCTCGACTTCGAGCATGTCGTGGATTTCGCGTTCAATGTCGATCAGGCGGCGCTTGGCACCATCCAGGCGTTCCTCGGCACGAGCGCAGGCCTCGCGCGCGCTGGAGAGTGCCTCAAGCGAGAGCTTGGCGGCGCGGTCGGTTTCCGCCATCAGGTTTTCGGCCGCCGCCAGCGCATCGGCTGCGACGCGGCGGGCGCCTTCAGCCGACTCGATTTCGTTGATCAGCGCGCGGCGTTTTTCTGCAAATATCGCAGGCGCGTTTTCAAGCTCCACGCGTTCGGCCGTGACCTCGGTGATTCGAGCTTCGATGGTTTCGATCTGCGAGGTGGCGCCAGCCTTTCGGTTTTGCCATTCGTTACGTTCGGCCGTGATCGCCTGCAACCGACGGTCGGCAAGCTCGGCTTCCCGCGCCAGCGCCTGTGCTTCGGCTCGCACCTGCGCGGCGACGTGGCGGCTGCCTTCGATCGCGGTCCGGACCTCCGCAAGCCTGGTCTCGGTGGGAAGGCTTGGCGGCATTTCCGCCAGTGCGGCGTTCGCGGTGGCGTGCGCGCCCTCGGCCTCGCTGCGGTCGGCTGAGAGGCGGGTGCGGGCTTCGGTCAAGGCCGATTTGCGCGCGGCGTGGCGATTGATTTCGCGTTCGGTCGCGGCGTGACGTTCGCGCGCACCATCCGCCTCGCGCTGGGCGGCGCGCCAGGCTTCGCGCGCCGATGTCTCAGCGGCCGAGGCCGCCTTGAGCTCGGCCTCGGCGGTCTCGAGCGCGTGCCGCCTGGCGGCCGCATCGGTGCGCGCCTGCTCCAATTCGTTCTCGATATCAACGAGCCGCGCCCGCTCGGCAAGTCGGCGCGCGGCACCGGTCGGCGCATGTGCAGCCGCGACGAAGCCGTCCCAGCGCCAGACATCGCCTTCGCGCGAGACCAGCCGCTGGCCGGTCTTGAGCTGCGACACGAGCTCCGCGCCGCGATCGCGCGTGACGATGCCGATCTGCGCCAGACGCCGCTTCAGCTCGATCGGCGCCTGCACGTGGGCGGCGAGCGGCTCGACGCCCTCCGGCAGGGCGGGATCGGTTTCGCTCGTCCCGGCATCGGTCCAGCGCATCGGCGCCGACGGATCGACGGGGGCATCGAGATCGTCGCCAAGCGCCGCACCAAGCGCCTTCTCATAACCCTTGGCAACGGTGATGCCGTCGATGATCGGCGGCCAAAGATTCTTGGTTTCGCCGTTGACGAGCTTCGAGATCGTGCGCGCCTCGGTCTCGAGTCGTTGGACACGCTTGTCGGCCTCGTTCAGCGGCGCGCGGGCCGCGTCCAGCCGCGCTCGAGCGGCCGCATGGTCGGCTTCGCTGGCCTGACTTGCGCTTTCGCGGCTTGCGAGACTTTGTTGGGCTGCTTCCATGCCCGCGGTTAGCGCCGCAAGGTCGCCCACCGCGCTTGTCTCTTCCAAAAGCTTCCGTTCGTCGCGCTCGACATTTGCGATGTCCTGATCGAGCCGCGCGAGGCGGTCGCGGTGGCTGCGAACGCTGCCCTCGAGCTGGTTGCGCCTGGCGGCAAGATCGGCAAGCGCGGTGGTCAGCTCGGCGAACAATTGCTCGGCGGCCGCCAGCGTGGCCTCGGCTTCGGACACGCGTTCATCGACGCCGCTGCGTTTTTCGACACCCGACCTGATCTCGTCCCTCAACTCGGTGTCTTCGGTGTCGAGCCGCTGCAGCGCTACCGCCGCGTCCGCGGCCTGCTGCTGCTCGCGCGCAATGTCGGCCGAAAATTGCGTCAGCCGGCGGTCGAGTTCGGCGACCCGCTCCCTGGCGCGTTCTTCCTCGCGGTCGAGGGTTTCGCGCGCATTGGTGAGGCGCTGCAGCCCGGCCGCAGCGCGGACCTCGGCTTCCCGCAGCGCCGGCAATTCGGCGGCGCGCACGGCCTGCAAGCGGGCTGCCTCGGCCTGCTCGCGGGTACGTTCGGCCATCTCGCGCACTGCCAGGTCGTGGGCTGCGGTTGTGTCCGCAACGCCGGCATGCGCTTCCATCCAGCGCAGGTGGAAAAGCAGCGCCTCGGCTTTTCGAACCTTGGCGGCAACCTCGCGATAGCGGATGGCCTGCCGAGCCTGCTTTTTCAGGCCGTCGATTTGTCCGGCAAGTTGGCCGATGACGTCCTCGACGCGGGTGAGGTTGGTTTCGGCCGCCTTCAGGCGCAGCTCGGCCTCGTGGCGGCGGGCATGAAGCCCCGCGACGCCTGCGGCGTCCTCGAGCACGCGTCGGCGCTGCTCGGGCTTGGCCTGAATGATCTCGCCGATCTTGCCCTGATGCACCAGCGCCGGCGAGCGCGCGCCGGTCGCGGCGTCGGCAAACAGAAGCTGAACGTCGCGTGCGCGGACATCGCGGCCGTTGATGCGGTAGACCGAACCTGCCTCGCGTTCGATGCGGCGGGATATTTCGAGGATCTCCCGATCGTTGATCGAAGCCGGTGCGGTGCGATCGGAATTATCGATCGTCATCATCACCTCGGCATGGTTGCGCGACGGGCGGTTGCCGGAACCGGCAAAAATCACGGCGTCCATGTCGGCGGCGCGCAATGATTTATGCGACGTCTCACCCATCGCCCAGCGCAAGGCCTCGACAAGGTTGGATTTGCCGCAACCGTTCGGGCCCACCACCCCGGTGAGGCCGGGTTCGATCACGAAATCAGTCGGTTCAACGAAAGACTTGAAACCGTGGAGGCGCAGACGGGTCAGTTTCATTTGGCACAGTTTCTCTGTTGGCAGGGCGCGAATCTCCCTGCCGGGACAATACCATAGAAGGCAATTTCGGTGTGGGGGGCGAATAGCTCCCGGCGGCTTGATGAGCCGACAATGGCGAGGCCGGAGCTCAAGGGCAACCGGCGCCGGCCAATTTTCCCAAGGGATTTATGAGGGATTTCCTGAGAATTTTGCTTGGCTTAGACGGCGTTTTCAGTTCCGGCCTGGAACCCTGAAAGCGAATCAGCTCTTGAGCAGCGCCTTGATGCGTTTGTCGAATTCCTCAAACGAGGTCTCACCTTTGATCTTCTCGCCATTGACGAAGAAAGTCGGCGTCGAATCGACCTTCAGCACCTCTGAGGCGAATTTCTGATCGGCCACAATCTTGTCGAGCAGCGACTGGTCCTTCAGGCATGCCTCGACCTGCTGCTGGCTAAGGCCTGCCTGCTTGCCGATCCGGGTCAATGCTTCGGTGGTGTTCTTCGTGACCCATTCGCCCTGCTGTTTGAACAGCAGGTCGGTGACCGCAAAATACTTTCCGGAATCGTCCCTGGCGATGCAGCGCGACAGCATCGAACCGGCGGCAGCCTTGATGTCGAGCGGGAATTCCCGAAAAACGTAACGGATCTTGCCGGTGTCGATATAGGCCGCCTTGATCTTCGGAAATACGTTTTCGTTGAACGCTGCGCAATGCGGGCAGGTCATCGACGCATATTCGGTGATCGTCACCGGTGCGTTTGCCGGCCCGAGTGCCATGTCCGGCAGCGACATGGGTTTGGCCACATCGGCCGCCCCCTGGGCTTTGGCTCCCGCGATCAGGCGCAGGGGAGAAATCCCTGCCAGGGCAGCAAGTCCGGCCAGCGACAGGAAGGCGGTCAAGGCACGACGCGTGATGATCAAAGTCTGCTCCCGAATTAGCGTTTCACGCTGAAATAAAAGCGCGATGAAAGCCGTTGGCTATCGTGAAACCGGCAATGTGGCAATGGCGCGTCGCCGTTGCCGGACTTGGCGGCAGGCTCAATTTCGCTTGATCGAGGCACCCAGCCGCGCGAGCGCAGCCCGCAACTCATCGTCTTCGACCGAGGATAGGGTCCTTTCGACCTCCTCAACCTTTCTGGCGTCCGGCCCGTGCGCAGATGTGCTCCGCTGGCGGCGCAAGAGCGGTCCTTGCCGCAGCGCCAGTCGACCCACCGCACTCCAGCCAAAGAAACGATTGACGCGCTCCAGGATAACGTCGGAGCTGTGCTGGATTTCGAGCGCCATCGGGCCTTCGACGCGCAGAACCAGCGTCGCGGGCTCCAGAGGTTGTCCTTCCACTGGCCGCGGCCACTGCATTTTGAGCGGCTCGCAGTGGGCCGCTATGCCGGAACCGGCGATTTCAGTCCAGCGCGTCACCAGTTCGCGCGCGGCGAATCCTTGCCGCGCATAGGCGTCGGAAAATACGTCACTGAGCAGGACGGAAAGCGGCTTTGCCGAGATCGGACCGGATTTGGCCATGGGCTCTCATACCACCGCCGGTCCTGCGTGGATACGCTCACGCCGCGCGGGGACGGATGGTTTTCAGATCGCGGTCGATTACTCGGCGCCGCTGCATCAGGTCGTAATCCATCTGTAGCCCCAGGAAGAACCCCTCTGACAGGCCGAAATAGCGGGCGAGCCGCAGATCGGTGTCCGCAGTAATATCTCGCTTGCCCAGCACGATCTCGTTGATGCGGCGAGGTGCAACGTGAACCGCACGCGCCAATCCGTTCTGGCTGAGGCCCATCGGCTTCAGGAAATCTTCAAGCAGGATTTCGCCTGGGTGTGGATTTCGAAGTGGTCCGCCCTTAGTTGTGGCAGTCGACGATTGCGACACGCGCCGGTCCTCCCTCATCCCAAACGAAACATATCCGCCATTGGTCATTGATCCGGATCGAATGCTGTCCCAACCGGTCAGCCTTCAGTGCCTCCAGGCGGTTTCCGGGTGGAACCCGAAGATCGCCAATGACGCGGGCCTGATTCAAAATACGAAGCTTCCTCAGAGCCACATCCTGAATGGTTGCCGGCAATTTTCGGCTGCGTCGGCCGGACCAGATCAATTCAGTCTCGGAATCAGCGAAACTCTGTATCATGGTCGAGTATAACGTAGCGCGTTATAGCCTGCAAGCTCTGGCCATGGGCCGAATCCGATCCTAGAATGAGATGTGCCCCGATCGATCGCAATCCAGAAAAAGCAGCAGGCTGTTGTGGCCGAATCGGGCGCCGCGCGCCCTGCGGTGCTCCTTGCCTGGTACGATCGGCATCGCCGGGCGCTGCCTTGGCGCGCGCCGAAGGGCGTGCGCGCCGATCCCTACGCAGTGTGGTTGTCGGAGATCATGCTGCAACAGACCGGCGTCAAAACGGTCGGGCCGTATTTTCTGAAATTTCTGGCGCGCTGGCCCGACGTGACCGCACTGGCCGCCTCGTCGCTCGACGACGTCCTGAGGATGTGGGCGGGGCTTGGTTACTATTCCCGTGCGCGCAATCTGCATGCCTGCGCCGTTTGCCTCGTGCGCGATCATGGCGGCGTTTTTCCGGACACCGAGGCGGGCCTGCGGGCGCTGCCGGGAATCGGGCCCTATACGGCGGCCGCCATCGCTGCGATCGCGTTCAACCGCCCGACCATGCCCGTCGACGGCAATATCGAGCGCGTGGTGTCGCGGCTGTTCGCGGTTGACGAGCCGTTGCCGCAGGCAAAGCCCCTGATTCAAAAACTCGCAAAGACCTTGCTCTGCGAAGTTGTCGCCGCAGATGGGGCGTGCCGCGCCGGCGACAGCGCGCAGGCGCTGATGGATCTGGGATCATCAATCTGCTCACCGCAGAAACCGGCCTGCGCCCTGTGTCCGCTCAACGAAGGGTGCGCGGCGCGCTCGCGCGGCGATCAGGAGAGATTTCCGCGCAAGGCGCCGAAGAAATCCGGCGAGTTGCGGCGCGGTGCGGCCTTCGTCGTCAGGCGCGGCGATGAACTTCTTGTCCGTAGCCGTCCCGAAAAGGGCCTTCTCGGCGGCATGACCGAGGTACCGGGTTCGGACTGGATCGTCGCGCAGGAAGATGCCGCGGCGCTGATGCAGGCGCCTCGGCTGAAGGGCATGACACGCTGGCATCGCAAGGTAGGCGTAGTCAGTCACGTCTTCACGCATTTTCCCTTGCAGCTTGTGGTCTACACTTCGAACGTGCCTGCGCACACCAGCGCGCCCGACGGCATGCGCTGGGTGAATATCGCCACGCTCAATGAGGAAGCGTTGCCCAATGTGATGCGCAAGGTGATCGCGCTTGGGCTCGTTCAATAGCTGGTGAAGTGGATTTGAAATTCGCTACGAACCGCTAGCGCGGGATCGATAGCCTGGCAGTCCCTGGCATAACCACTATCGGCGGCTTGGCGTTGAGGCCTTCGACCTGGAAACCGGCGACCCGCTTGTAGTTTGCGGCGATGTCCTCAAGCTCCTGTCGAGACAGCACGTCGGTGACGACATCGAAACCGTCCGGCGCGCGTTCCTCGACCAGCTGCATCACCTGTTCCGGCCCGTTGCGGCGGTTGAGCATCACGAGTTCGGTCGTGGCGGGACGGCGTTCCGCCTCATAGGCAACCAGGGCGGCGTTGGTTGGACCGTGCGCCAGAATCTCGCGGGTGAGAACCCGGGCGTCGAGGATCGCTTGCGAGGCGCCGTTGGAGCCAATCGGATACATCGGATGCGCGGCGTCGCCCAGCAGCGTGACGCTGCCGAAGGTCCATTGCGGAATCGGATCGCGATCGACCAGCGGATATTCGTAGGCGTGCGGGCAGTTGCGGATCAGGCCGGGCACATCGAGCCAATCGAACTTCCAGTCCTCAAACCATGGCAGGAATTCTTCCCGCCTTGCAGTCCGGTTGTAATCCTCGCGCCGCCATTGATAGGTTGGCGGC
>Ga0210408_10006464_pt1 | contig 10128 bp, 9 predicted proteins | sample IncBWH4MmetaG_FD_155471 | JGI IMG/M metagenome (GOLD analysis project Ga0210408, IMG submission 155471) | Forest soil microbial communities from Barre Woods Harvard Forest LTER site, Petersham, Massachusetts, United States - Inc-BW-H-4-M | ecosystem: Environmental > Terrestrial > Soil >...
ACCTTGCCGCTGAAGGTCGACCGTTTGTCAATCAACGATCATGAAGACTTACTCGCGGACGTTAAGCAATAATAGATGCACGTTTTTGGAACCAAGCGCATTTGAATAATTACTTCGCGGCGCTCAGCGGCGGCGCCGGCAGCAGGGGTAGCCGCTTCGGCTCTCCGCGCGCGCCGCGCACCTCTAGCTCTTCAAAGAGCAGCGAGGGAGCCACGACGGAGGCGGGCAAGCCGCTTTGCGCCGACCCGAACGCGCCCAGCGCCGTGCCGGCGAAGCCGGCGGTCTGGCTTTGCATGTAGTTGTAGACGAAATTGTCGTTTCCAATGCCCGCGAGATTGCGAAGAGCGCGCGCGTTCAAGCCGATGATGCGTGCCCCGCGAACAACCTCCTCACGGCCGTCCTGCGGATACACTTTGACCACCAGCAGCGGCAAGCGATCGCCGGTTCCAGCGCCGCCGCCGAAGCTGGCGAGCAGCTCTGAAAAATCTTCCTGGTGCAGAAGGCTAAGAGTTGGATTGTCCATTTCCCGCACGATGATGCAGTACTGCAGCTTTTCCGAGCGGCACTGGTCCAGAAATTTTTTCTTCAATTCCGCCGGCGAGACAGTATCGGAGGCGTTGAAAAAGAGGTTGCTCATGGTGGGCTTGGCGTCGCCGAGAAATCCGGAGCGCCCGTGGCCGTTGGAGCTGTCGGAATCCGGTCCGGGCCGGCGCGACATCAGCAGTTCCGTCAAAGTTCCTTTATCCACCACGGTAACTTTCTGCGCGCGAACGCCCTCATCGTCCACGGCATATCCGCCGAGCAACGGTGCGCCATGAAACTCCTTGGCGCCGGGATCGTCGACCAGGCTGACGCTCGGCGGCAGCACGCGCGAGCCGATTCGTCCGCTCCAGTCGCTCTTGCCGCCAAGGCCGCTGAGCATCTGTTCGACCACGGGCTGAAAGGCCAGCGGCGGGCGCGAACCATTCATCGCCGGGCCGAGTATCTGGGCCAGAAGGGGCGCCGCGGCGCGCGCTTCAAACAGCACCGGTCCGGTGTAATCCTCTGCGAGCTTCGCAGCGCGCAGAACCATCAGTTCGCTGGCCGAGACGTTCAGTCCTTTGCGCACGGCGTCAACATTCGGCAAATCGGCGGGTTTCGCCGCATACGACGCGTAGAGTTGGCTTAGCGGCATACCGTCGTTCGCCAGCGTGCCCATTCCGCCTTCCACCGCCGCGTACGTGTGGTTGGTGCGGATTTCGGTGCCTTCGCTGGTCAGCAGATATTCGGTGGCGTACACCAAATAATAGGTGACCCGCGATTCGTAAATGTCCGGAAACAGCCGCAACGTGGCCGAAGACTGCCGCGCTTCCTGCTCCCAATCGCGATTGCCCCAGTCCGGAGTGATGAGCGGTTCAATCTGATGAATTGGTTCGGCCTTCGAGAAATCGTCGATATTCGATTGCCGCGCCAGGCTGCTCAGATAGGCCTGCTTGCGCGAGTAGGTCTCAACGGCTTGCTTGAACGCCTGGTCCGTGGCAATCCACAGATCCTGACGCAGGGAATCATAATCGCGGTCGATGCCAACCGAGCCCTGCGAGCCGATGAAGCCGCGGAAGCCTTCATCGCTGATGAAATTGGAGCTGTCCAGCTTGTAATTGCCGACGCGCGCTTCTACGTTCATTATGCGATTGCGCCCGCGCGTGGTGGTCACCAGCGTTCCGAACTCCGCAACGATTTCGCGGACGTCGAGATCCAGCAAGCGGTATTCGACGTAATAGGGACGCACGGGCTGCTGCGTGCCGGGAATGTTCAGCTCCAAACGAGTTTTAGATCGGGCCATTTCGTCGCGCATCGCGCGCAGCGTCTGGTCATTCTCCTGTACTGCTTGCGCCGCGCGAGCGACACGTGCGGGCGCAACGCAACCCAGCAGGATCGCCGCGCAGGCAAACACCTTTATTGTCCTCGCGCAGTTCATTGCTGGCCTCCCGCCTTGACGATGTCATGTGCTGGCGCCGGCAAAATGGGCGGCCGGTCCGTGGAGCTTTCTTTCTTCTGCACCTCCAGCTCGGACGTCAAAATCGCGGGCGACGCCGCGGACACCGGCACGGATCCGGATTCAGCGCCGCAATAGCCGTTAAACACTTCCTGTTTGTCGCCGGTAGCCACGATCTTGGTCAAAGCGGCGAGCGGCGTTCCAACGATGTCGACGCCGCGAACGAGTTCGTCGGGGCGGCCGTCGGCGTAAACTTTGTAGACCACCAGCGGCAACACCTGAAAGGCTTGCGGCTGCCCGCGGCCGGTGAACGTGAATCCTCCGGCGATGTCGTCGATCAGCAAGCCGAACTGCTTGCCCTGCTGCTTGATTAACTCGATCAGCTTCGCGCGAAGCTGCGCGTCGGTCATGGTCTTGCTGCTTTCCACAATCAAGTTGCCCTGCCGTGAAACCGGCGAGGCGCCGAGTTGCCGCCGGCCGTGGCCGTTCGAATGGGAAAAGCCGACCAGTGGCGAGCGGGACATTTCGAAATCCTTCAAGACGCCATGGTCCACCAGCACGACGCGGTGCGCCTGCACGCCTTCGTCGTCGTATTGGTAATAGCCGAGCAAATCCTCGGAGCCCAGCTTGCGCATCGTTGTGTCGTCCACGATGCTCAGAAACGGCGGCAAAATCTGCTCGCCGACTTTCTTCGCGAAGGTCTGTCCTTCCGCCACGTCTTTCTGGCGGTGGCCCTCCGCGCGATGTCCAAAAACTTCATGAAAAAAGACGGCTGCGGCGCGCCCGGTCAAAAGCGCGGGACCCACGGAAGGCTCGTTGATCGGCGCAGCGACCAATCCCTCCAACTCCTTGCGCATCGTCGCTTCCGCCGCGTAGACGGCCTTATCGTCCGGGGCATCGGAAGGATTCACCCAATCAAAGTTGTAGTAACGGTCCAGGTCCATGCCGTCCGGCGCTTTGCCTTGAATGAAAAGCTCCAGCCGGTAGCGAATCTGTCCGAATTGCAATTGCGTGCCTTCGCTCGTTAGGTCATACGCGTTCTGCGCTTGCGCGGAGAACGTCACGATGGAATTGATTACCGCCGGCGAAGCGCGAAACGCTTTCGTATAGGCGCGCACTTTTTCTTCCCAGGGTTTGCGATCGAGCACGAAGGAAGTTTGCGGGCCAATAAAGGTGCGCGCCTGTTCGTGCGAGAAGTCCGGCGCGCGCCCCTCAGCGGTTTCCACCTTTACTTCGCGACCGGTCTTGATCTTGATCAGCCATTCCGCCGCGGACCTGTACTGCTTGTCTGTTTCCAGCCAAATTTCCCGCCGCATGATCTCCGGATCGTCGTCGAGCGGAACGGCCGTTCCCGGCCCGCCATTCTGCGCTTGCCGCTCGCCGACCTTGTGTGTGTTATCCAGGTCGTAGCTGCCCGCGCGCACGGAAACTTCCAGCCAGCGATTGCGATTCTCGCTGCTCGAAAGCAGCGCTCCGTTCGAACCGGATACATCCGCGCGCTGCGTGTCCGTAATGGTGTAACCAATGTAATATGCTGGCGGATCTTGAACGCTAAACGTCTTCAACGAGCGGTCCAACTCTGTTTGCATCACGGACAGCAGCGGAGAGCGTTTTGCTTGCGGCGCATCCGGGGGTGTGGCCGCTGCTGCCGGACTCCTCAGCGCTCCGGCAATTGCCAGCGACACAATGGCGACGGCAAAGAGATAACTTCGACTACGAACAATTTTTTTCACGGAATCCTCACTCTGGGTTAGACGGGGCGTCGACCTATTTAGTGTACGCTACCCGCGAAAGACGCACAAACATGCCGCTTTTTTCGACTGGAAAAAATCGCGAAATGTTGTCCCGGAGCAAGTCATGCGTCGGTCTGCGGTATAATGGTCGAATGCCGAATCGCCAGGGAAGGGCACCGATGCATGGCACTACCGTGCTGTGCGTGCGCAAGGACAATAAAGCCGTGCTCATCGCCGATGGCCAAGTCACCATGGGCGATCACGTGATGAAGCATACTGCGCGCAAGACCCGGCGCTTGTTCAACGACAAAGTCATCGCCGGCTTTGCAGGCTCGACCGCCGACGCCATCTCGCTCTTCGAGCGCTTTGAGGGCAAGCTCCAGGAGCATTCCGGCAATTTGCAGAAAGCTTCCGTCGAGCTGGCCAAGGAATGGCGCAAGGATCGGGCGCTCCGCCATCTGGAAGCGCTGCTCATCGTCGCCGACAGCAAGTCCACCTTTCTTCTTTCGGGAAATGGCGATGTGATCGAGCCGGACGACGGGCTCTGTGCCATCGGCTCCGGTGGCAGCTATGCGCTCGCGGCGGCTCGCGCCCTGCTCAAGCATTCCAAGCTAACCCCAAAAGAGCTGGGCCTCGAGGCCATGCGCATCGCCAGCGAGATTTGCATTTACACCAACGCGAACTTCACGGTCGAGGAGATATAAGGCGTTGTGTGCTGCAGGCGGCGGCACTCGGCATCCGCTTGATCCAGGTAGCTGGGGAAGAATCGAGCACCGCCCTCCAAAATCGTGAGTACGGAAGGCGCTAAGTTCGCATCTTAGGTAAGATGGACACGTTGACTGTCTCGAAGACTGGAACAGAAGGATTCATGCCAAGCAAGTCTGAAAAGGAAATTATTCTGGCGCCGGGAGGCAACGGTGCCGCGCCCGAGCAAGCCGAGGAGCTTCTTCCCGCGCTCGACGACATGACCCCGCGCGAAATCGTCGCGGAGCTGGACAAGTATATTGTCGGGCAGAATGCCGCAAAGCGCGCCGTCGCGGTAGCCTTGCGCAACCGCGTGCGCCGCCAGAAACTGCCGCCCGAAATCGCCGAGGACGTCCTGCCCAAGAACATTCTAATGATTGGACCAACCGGCGTCGGCAAAACGGAAATTGCGCGCCGCCTGGCGCGCCTGGCGGGTTGCCCGTTTGTGAAAGTCGAGGCCTCCAAATACACCGAGGTCGGCTACGTCGGCCGCGACGTCGAGTCCATGGTGCGCGACCTGGTGGAAACCTCGATCGACATGGTGCGCGAGGAAAAGCTCGACGAAGTCGCGGATCGCGCCGAACAAACCGCCGAAGAGCGCGTCCTTGACCTCTTGCTGCCGCCCACGCCGCCGCCCGCGCAGGGCACCAGCGAAACAGAGCTGGCCCAGCAGCGCGAGCAAACGCAGCGCACACGAGAAAAGCTGCGCGCGCAGCTCCGCGAAGGCAAGCTCGATCAGCGCATGGTCGATATCGAAGTGCGCGAACGCTCCATGCCTTCCTTTGAAATCATCTCCAATCAGGGCGTCGAGGAGATGGACGTCAATATCAAGGACATGCTTTCCGGCATGTTTGGGCAGCAGAAAAAGAAGCGCAAGATGAGCGTCGCCGACGCTTTCGAGTACCTTATTCAGGAAGAAGAAAACAAGCTTCTCGATATGGACCAGGTTACGCGCACGGCCGTCGAGCGCGCCGAACAGATGGGCATCATCTTTATCGACGAGATCGATAAAGTCGCCGGGCGCGAATCCGGCCACGGACCGGATGTCTCCCGCGAAGGTGTGCAACGCGACATTCTGCCCATCATCGAAGGCACCACGGTCAATACCCGCTACGGCATGATTCGCACCGACCACATCCTGTTCATCGCCGCCGGCGCTTTCCACGTGACCAAGCCCTCGGACCTGATCCCCGAGCTGCAGGGCCGCTTGCCCATTCGCGTCGAGCTGCAATCGCTCAAGGAAGAAGACTTCGTCCGCATTCTCACCGAGCCCAAAAACGCGCTCATCAAGCAGTACGTCGCGCTGCTCGAAACCGAAGGCGTGAAGCTGAACATCACCGACGACGCGGTCGACACCATCGCCAAATTCGCCACCGTCGTCAACGAGCAGACGGAAAATATCGGGGCACGCCGCCTCCACACGATCCTCGAAAAAGTTCTGGACGAACTGTCCTTTGAAGCTCCGGACCTCAAGAAGAAAAACGTCAAGGTGGATTCCGCCTACGTGAACAAGCAGCTCGCCGATATCGTGAAGAACCAGGATTTGAGCCGCTACATCCTGTAATATCCAAGCCCGAACATGGGAACTCGATATTCGCGGAACCCCGAGGCGCTCAGGATTCGGCGGCAGCGAATTTCCTGCTTCGGGATTCGCGTTTCGCTTCTCGCCCTCTTGCTCGCAGGCGGCTGCGGCGCCCCCGGCGAACCCACTCCGCCGTCTCCTCAGGTTCCCGTCGCGGTTACCGACCTCGCCGCGCAGCAGGCTGGTGATGCTGTGCAGCTCACCTTCACCACGCCGCCCAAGACCGTCAAAGGCGAACGCCTCACCGAAACTCCCGCCATCGAAATCCTGCGCGGCGCGCTCAAGCCCGACGGCTCGCCGGACGCGAAATCGTTTCGCACCGTCGAAACAATTCCCGGTGCAGTCGTCAGCGAATATCGCGCCGCGGATAAAACCCAGATCATCAGTCGCATCTCTCCTGCTGAGCTTCGCGCTTATCCCGGCGCAGCGCTAGCCTATCGCGTTCGCACGCGCGCCTCCCGCAAGCGCGCTTCTGCCGACTCCAACACCGCGACCGTGCGCATTCGTCCCGTACCCGAACGCATCTCGTCGGTTCACGCGGCGGTCACGGAATCCGCCATCGAGCTCTCCTGGTCCGCGCCTGCGCGCACTTCCGCCGGCGATCCTCTTCCTGCCATTTCCGAATACCGCGTATACCGCGGCGAAATCGACCCCGCCTCCGCGGCCGCAGCAGCAAACGATCTTTCGCAAGCTAAATGGAAATCGCCGCTCGCCTTTCTTGGCGCCGCGCCGACCAACAGCTATCGCGACACCGCATTCGATTTCGGCAAATCTTACCTCTACACCGTCCGCACTGTTATTCCCGGGGATGGCAGCGCCATTGAGTCCAGCGACTCGGTCCCCGCGATGGTGACTCCGCGCGACATCTTCCCTCCCGCCGTTCCGCAAGGTTTGGTCGCAGCCGTTCTCAGCCCTGAACCAAATGCGCCGCCGGAGGTTGATCTCTCCTGGTCCATCAACACGGAAACCGACCTGGCCGGCTACCACGTCTATAGGGGTGAGCAGCAAGACACGCCGGGCCAGCTAGTTACTCCCGTTCTGTTGCTCTCTCCGGCGTATCGTGATACGTCTGTACAGCCCGGTCACCGCTATTGGTACTCGGTGACCGCTGTCGACCGCTCCGGCAACGAAAGCGCGCCCTCCGCTCCTGTCGCCGCCGACGTCGCGCAACCCTCTTCGTAGATCCGGGTTATGAATTTGGGCAAGCTTTTGGGAGCTTCGCTTTGATTGCTGTCCGCGCTCATCTCCCTGGCTATGGCAGGCTCCACGTTTTCAAGAACGCGGCGATTCGCACCGGAGTGTATGCCGGCGTCGGTTTGTCCATGGTTCTCGTAGCGTGGGTTTTCGTGGCCAACCGTGCTCCAGCCCTGGAGCGCTTTGCGCTGGAGCGCAACGTCGGTGCAGCGGCGGCCCTGGGGCTTTTCGCGATGGTTCCCGTCCTTCGTTTCCTGCGCCTTCCGGGTCCTCTTCTGGCATCCGGCCTCATTGCCTGGAGCATCCTGGCCCTCACATACCGGCTGCTCTGCGTCGTTTTCTGGGGACTCGCTGAACGCTACAGCGCCGTGCACATTTTCGCGCTAGGCGCGGTCCTGTATATGATAGTGGCCACGGTTTCCTGGATCGGAACTTGCATTTGGAGAGTTCGCGAATCAAACATTTCGCGCTAGCGTTCAAACCACCACGTGAGCTGACCCTGCATGAAATTCTGCCGCTTCGTTCCATTGGACCGCGCTGTCTCGTCTGCCGCACCGCTTTACGGCATCCTCGATGCAGAGCAAGTGTGCGAAATCTCCTCCGCGCCTTGGGGTAAGTGGTCTCAGTCTTCTCGCGGGTGGCCTCTTGCCGCGGTGCGCCTGGTGGCGCCGGTTGATCCCGGCAAAATCGTGTGCATCGGCCGCAACTATGCCGCGCACGCCGCGGAACTCGGCAACGAAGTCCCCAAAGAACCGCTGATGTTTCTCAAGCCCCCTTCCTCGATCGTCGGGCCTGAACAGCCCATTGTCCTCACGCCATACTCCCAGCGCGTCGAGCACGAAGGCGAACTCGCCATCGTTATCGGCCGCCGTTGCTCTCATCTGCGCGATTCCGACAACGCTTTATCCTTTGTTCTTGGCTACACCTGCCTCAACGACGTCACCGCCCGCGACATCCAAAAGAGCGATGTGCAATTCACGCGCGGAAAAGGCTTCGACACGTTCTGCCCGGTTGGTCCGCACATCGAAACCGAGCTTGACCCCTCCAACGTGCTGGTGGAAACGCGCGTCAACGCCGCGCTGCGCCAGTCCGGCAATACTTCGCTCATGATTTATCCTTGCGCTTTTCTGGTGCGCTGGATTTCGCGCATGATGACGCTCGATCCGGGCGATGTGATCGCCACCGGCACGCCCGCCGGCGTCGGCCCGCTCGTCGCCGGCGATGTTGCGGAGGTTAGCGTTGTCGGGATTGGCGTGTTGCGTAATCCGGTGCACGCTCCCCCGGCCCAGTAGTCTCTTACCGTCTCACTTGGGTAGAATTGCGTTCGTGGGGTTTGTGCCGGCTAGGACCCGTGAATCGAGTAGCCGGTCCCTAGGCTGGTCAGCGCGTGCACAGCCCTGCCCACAACCACGGAGCCGTCTCCTTGAATACAGTGTCGTATGATTGGAAACTCCTTCTCGCCATGGGTGGCGCCGCGGTTGCCGCCATCGCCATGATCGCCTACGCCTTTTTTCGTCCCGCGGAAGATCCCGAGGAGATCGAACGCAAGCGCCGCCTTCATCTGAACCAAATCGGCCGCATCGCGGAAGGCCAGGTCGTCGAACTCGTCGCGCATCCTCCCGAGCCTCGCGCAGCGAAAGGTTTCTTCTCCCGCGCCCGGCCGCTCACCAACTTAAGCCCGCGCCAACTCGTTTCCTATAGCTATGCCATCTCCGGTGTCACCTACCACACCGCGCAGGACATCACCGGTCTTGAAAGCCAGGTGCGCTTCGACAAGCTGGTCGCCGGCCAGCCTGCCAGCATCAAGTACGACGCCTCCAATCCCACCGATTCCATCCTGGTAGCCGACGACTGGTCCGGCTTGCGCTGAGGCCTATGGCCGAAGCGTTTACGCTAACTCCCTTGTAGGAGCGCAGCGCGCCTGCGGCAGGCATGCTGCGCGCCCCATTGGCACGATTTCAACACATTCTGATTTCCTCTCCATTGCGCTATCCTTCTACCGCGGCGCCCATGAAACGAATCTTCGCATCCGTCCTGACCACCATCCTTATCGTGGCGATGACTCTTGCCGCTATGTTCACCCTCGTCCGCACTGCCGTTTACGTCACCTCCATCGAGTCGTCCTTGCAACGCGCCATCGCCATCGCCGCTGAGTTACTCCTGGGCGTTGTTCTTCTTCTCGGCACGGTGTGGCTGGCCACGCATCTCGCCGTGCGCATCTTTGGCGTCAAGGAACCGGCGCCTCCCGGAGGTCCCGTTGCCCGAACCTAAGCGCGTTTCACAATCGCTCAGCAATCATCACGACCGCATGGAGGAGCTCCGCAAGCTCGACGCGGAAGCCGAAGCTGGCGGCGGGCCCGAGCGGCGCGAACGCGAACACAAGTCCGGCAAGCTCACCGCGCGCGAGCGCATCCACCTGCTCCTCGACGAGAATTCCTTCGAAGAGCTAGACAAATTCATGCGCCATCGCTGCACCGACTTCGGCATGGACGAGCAGCGTCCCGCCGGCGATGGCTTCGTCACGGGATTCGGCCGCATCGATGGTCGCCTTGTCTACGTCTTCGCGCAGGACTTCACCGTCTTCGGCGGCTCGCTCTCCGAAACCAATGCCCTGAAAATCTGCAAAATCATGAATCTCGCCATGCGCGCCGGCGCTCCCGTCATCGGCCTCAACGATTCCGGCGGCGCGCGCATCCAGGAGGGCGTCGCCTCCCTTGCCGGCTACGCCGATATTTTTCTCCGCAACACGCTGGCCAGCGGCGTCATCCCGCAAATCAGCGCGGTGATGGGTCCGTGCGCCGGCGGCGCCGTCTATTCCCCCGCCATCACTGACTTCATCTTCATGACTCGCGACACGTCCTACATGTTTGTCACCGGCCCCGACGTCATCAAGACCGTCA
>Ga0210408_10006465_pt1 | contig 10127 bp, 11 predicted proteins | sample IncBWH4MmetaG_FD_155471 | JGI IMG/M metagenome (GOLD analysis project Ga0210408, IMG submission 155471) | Forest soil microbial communities from Barre Woods Harvard Forest LTER site, Petersham, Massachusetts, United States - Inc-BW-H-4-M | ecosystem: Environmental > Terrestrial > Soil >...
GAGTGAGCGTCCCCTTTTTCTTCACGTTCTAAGAAGCTGCGGAGAGAATAATTCTGGCGCTTTTCAAAGCAATATCGGGTGAAAACTGTAGATCCGTGGAGAAGATTCCGTAGGGCTTCGAGAACCAGTCTGCGAGTGACAAAATGGGAAACTGGTCAATACCGAACACTTTTCTCTGGGGTAAATGTTAAGGCCCCAACCGCCGCCCTCCCAACCGCTCCCCCGAGCGTATAATCACCCGTATTATGAAACACGCTTACTGGGGCGTTAAATGCCCAAACAGCGACCGTATTCATCTGAAGGAATATTTGGCAGGCTACCAGGAAGGGTACTTAGCCGAACCTCCAGATCCCTACCCAAGTTTCGAGGTCGATTGCGAATGCGGGCAAACTCACACTTATACGCGTAGAGATTTGCAAGTAGTCGAAGGGCCGGAACCGGCGCGCAAAGCTTCTTGAGAGTTGCCCACGCGCGACTACGCCGGGGTCTCCGTCTTTGTCTTTCCGCTTGCCAGTTTCTCTGGATCTCGGAACCGTCAATCGAGAGGTTCTGGACAAGATGCGCTTTTTGTTTTCCGAGTGCCTGGAGCACTGCGATTTTTGTCTCCTTTTATTTCAGTGTCCCCAACGAACCGCCGAGCTAATGCCGCCCCTTGTCATCATCAGGATGGGCGTGACGCCAATTCCAGTATTCTGACTGCTCCTTGGGTTTGAGATGGGAGAAGTCACGATTGTCGCGGTGGTTTTCAGTCGTCCATTGCTGGTAGGCACCCGCTTCGCGGTCATCCCAGTTGTGGTAGTCCTTATGACTCTTGTCGTAGTATCGCTTCTGGTTTTTGTCGTCCCGATTCTGCTGTTTGTTGTCCTGATGGCGATCGCGTAGCCGAGAGAAAACTTCAGGGTTGCAGGAGATGGGGACCCTCAGGTGTGATGCCTGCGGCGAGGAGTTCATCCTGGGCCACAATCCCACTTCGGTGGATAGATGGGTTGCGGAAAAGCAAGCAACGTGGCTGGAAAGGTCCTTGCAGAAGACCACGAGCGCGACAAGAAACACCCCGACCGAATCGAACTGCCTGAGTAGCATTGGCTAAGGCTCCAGACCGGCAAGTCGAAAAGAGCGAAAGCTGCCGGCAGGCAAAGGGGGCGCAAGTATTGTGCCCGCCAAAGATCACATCGAGTGGCCCTACGTGGTCCTGCTGGTCGGACTAGTTGTGATGGTTGCTGCAGCCCTCCATCTGTTGTCGACTTGGGTCGCCTACGTGATCTTCGCAGTTTTGTGGATTGGTTTTGCGATATGGCCCAAAAGTCACCGATGACTTGCGAGAAAATCACGCCAAGCGCCTCGAAGCCCGTCCTTGGAGGTTGTTGCTTCACATGCCAGGAACTTGTTGACGGCACGTACATTCTTTACCAAGGGAGCCTTTCACACGAGAGGTCGGAGTTAACACGAAATACATCAGATCATGATGCTTCGATTCGAACAATCTTCACTTGTCTGATACATCAGGCATGGCAATTCTCTGGGAAGCAATCGGTGGGACAACTTTCACTATCTGGCGCTGCCGCCAACTGAATATTCGGCGTTGGGCATCGTCCATCTGAGCTGAGGTCATTCGCGATCCTATGACCCTCAATCGATCGTTGTCGTTTCCTCGCGATCCTGTGGCAATACTGGCCCACGTATATGCGCGGACGTAGTCTCTGGAAACGCCTCGACCGCTCAAGTAAAGGTCACTGATGGCACTCTGGGCTCGGATATCGCCGTGGTTTGCGGCTCGTTTGAACCATACCACCGCCTTGCGCTCATCATGTGGCACGCCGATTCCTTTGATATAGCCTAGCCCCAGCTTCCACTGCGCATTGTCATTGTCCTTTGCCGCCGCTTTCGCGAACCATGCCATTGCGTCCCGGTAGTTCTGCGGTACGCCTTCACCATCAGCATATCGCAGAGCCATTTCGTATTGAGCGATGGAATCGCCCGCGCCGGCTCGGTTCAGTATGCGATTCACATCCGTGCCCTGAACTGGTTCCTGGATTGCTAGAACAACCTCTTGCCTGGTGGCTGTTAGTACACTGTGCGACGGTTTCGGTCGCCCATTGGTCTTCTCGTCTTGCCCCGACAACATATGCTGCTGGTTCGGGATAGCCGGCCTGTGGTTCGCGGCCCCAATCGGAAGTATGGCGACGTTTGTTGCTACTCTTGGATGATTGAGGTGATATCCGTAGCCGCAGATTACCAGAGCAAGGGCAGTGGCCAGTCCCGTTGTTAACCAGCTAGCCCCACGAGGATGCTCCTGGCTCGTCATAGCCACCGGCTGATCAGGTAATTGTGATCCGATGTCGGGGCCCCCGTTCCATTCGGGCGCTTCAGCCGCGTCCTTAGTCGGTAGGCGGTCGTTATGCTCCTTGAGCACATCGGCATGGGACAAGAGTTTTTGGAGACCCCTTCCCGCCTCAATATGGTTGCTCGGGAGCTGATCAAGGCATCGATCCGATATTGTCGCGGACTCCGAAGACAATGGTAATACCCTATCGGCTAACTTACTCATCGCCGTCGCGTCATACTGTTCGAACGCATTCGGGTTGATGGACAGTATTAAAAGCACTCCCACCGCCTTGGCATGCTGCTTAATTGGCAATACCAACACGGACCGGATACCCGTTTCCTTGCATAATCGAGGGTCAACCCGCCGATCGGTAGTAGTGTCGTTGCAGAGCAGGACTTCGCCGGTTTTGAGACAAAGCTCGGTCAGGCTGCTGCCCGCATGCAAACGCGTCCCCACTTCCGGAGCGGCACCAGTGGAGGCTCGGCAGCACACAGCGTCTTCTGTGCTAAGCGCAACAGCTGCTCCAGTTGCCCCTGTTATCTCCATCGCCTGCTCCAAAATTGCCTGAAGTTCGGATTCAGGGCCTAATGACTCTTTGCCTCGAGAAGTTGTGATCGGATTGAATGGGAGTGAGCTGCGCTCAACATTTCGGCGCGACTTCTCAGGAGAGCTGGTAATACTTGGATTATCGGGCAAGGGAAAGCTCGACATACTCACGCCTTCACGATAGTGCTCCCCCGACCGCGTTTGAGCGTTTCGCACCAGGCTCGCCACGGGACTTCAGCCAAGGCTCGGGGACGTAAAGATTTAGTATACAGCCGGTAGCCTATCTACTACTGTGGTCAAGTCAGAAGCTCAAGTGAATCGAAGCCGCAAAGGATGACCAAGCGCCCTTGTTACGATGTGCGAAGAAAGCCGTGCTCCTTTGGCTGGTAGCCAGCTCAATCGGGAGCGCCTACCCAGCCAAACGATCCGCAGCATTGTTAAGTATAGGCGGAGCAGCCCGTGTGCTGGACGAAATTTCCCAGAAATCTCAAAATGCGGTCCCCGATGCAGTCTTGAACAGCACGAAGTGCGTTGTGGTGATTCCATCGATCACGGGCGGAGCCGTGAATGCCAGCGCTGGCGGAGTGGCTAGCTGCCGTGACGCAGCGGGTGGCTGGAGCGCCCCTGTATTCGTGAAATTCAACGGACGTGGTGTTCAGCCTCACCGTACTGATTTGCTGGTTTTTGTTTTGAGTGACACGGGAGTGGGGGCCTTGCGGTCTGGCGAATTGCAGATCGGAGGACAGAAACGGGCGGCCGCGCCTCTTGTGAGTACAACTCCAGTTACCACCCAAGTCGAACTGGATGCGGAGTTGCTGACCTATGAAGGCGCAGCGGGCGTGCTCTCTAGCAGTGAAGCCAGTGGTGTCATTCGCGGCAACGCGAACATCTCGGATGCGGCCCACAAGGCAGTACCGAGAAAAACGACCGAGAAATATCTATCATCGGTTGTCTCTTTCTTTAACACGATTACAGCGACCGGGATCGTGATTCACCACACGGCGGTAATTCCGGGCGAAAGTAAAGCGCCCCGCAGCGAGCACGATATCGACGAATATCATCGGGCGCGCGGCTTCGAAATCCTGTGTTTCGGGCGCGTTTACCATGTGGCCTATCACTACCTTATTATGCCCGACGGCAAAGTGAAACCGGGCAGACCCGAAAGGTGTGAGGGAGCGCACGCGAAAGGGTACAACTCATATTTGGGAATTTCGGTCGTGGGTGATTTTAGCAGCGAAGATAACCCAACCGGGAAAAAGGGGCGGACCAGACCAACCGCGAAGCAGATTGCCTCCCTCATTCAGCTCTGTCGGCGGTTGAAAGACCGTTACAACATTCCTTTGCAACACATCGTTCGCCATAGTGATATTTCCAGCACCAAATGTCCCGGAGACCGTTTTCCCTTCAGGTCTGTCCTGAATCAACTCCAAGGGAGACCGGGCAGCCTAAAGCCGGGGCTTGAATGATCCACCTAAAGCGTCAGATGGCGTGGCTTACGGTAGCGGCCTTATCGACGACTTTGGTCGCTGCACCGAAACGAACGCAACACAGATCGAAAGCCTCAACCGAGGAGCCACTCCGTGGCTTTCGCATGCTGGACGCTAAGCTGACGCTGCTTACGGATCAGCAGGACGCTGTGAAGACGGCTTTCAGTCCGGTGCAGTCGGGTTCCGGAACCATAGCTACCCCGTCACAGCGTCGGACGACGGCTTCCAGAAGTATGAACGTCACAGCCGCTGGAATCGAGCGTATATCGGGCGGGTTGGAGCAGCTGTACCAAAGGCGCCACCAGCCCTTCGGGGTCCAAATGTTTAGAATTATGCGCATCAAAGCGCAGGAAGTTCAGCGGAGCGTCAATGCTGTAGCTAAAGCGCAAACGCGAGGCGCCCTGGACCTCGCTATAAAGAGGCTGGATGAACGGATCGTATCCCTTGTTGTTCAGTTTCAAGCTGCGTCGGGGGGATACGGAGCAGTTCGTTGCTCCCCGGGCACATGGACATGCTGCGAACCAAAGCGGTCCAAAGACCTACTCCAAAGTGAACAGGTTGCATGCATGTGGGGGTGTGTTGCAAAGACTGAGTCCTGTACAGGGTTCCTCGGCCCGCATATCCGGCGGCCCTGAAGCCGATATGTAGTACCTTGCCGCTTTCGAGGCCGAGCTGGAGTGTCCTATTCAACAACCATACGTTTCTGACTGACGCTGCCCTGCCCAGTACGTGTGAGCTCAGATTTCTGCACGGTCGCAATACTTTGCCCGTGGAGATTGAAATGGTTCGTAAAGTCTTTCGCCACGAAATAATCTGATTGACGCATCTGCACTTCTGCCGTCTTCGACACCCCCACTTGTCAGGATCGCGTCCCTGATACCGTCCGGCGCAACCCTCGAGGGCTGGAATCAAGCATGGTTGATCGGGTTGTGTCGCTGGCGGTCACGTCTGTCGTCGAAGGACGTAATGAGGCAAAAATTAACATCGAGGCAACAATGGCCACGGTCTGCCAGAGTAGTTTGTAACGCGGTTCATTCAGGCGACCCCTTCTGCCAAAACGTGAAGCCACTCCGACCAAGAGTGCCGAAGGTCGCGCCGGCCTACTGCCTGAATGTTCTCCTGAAGCAATCACGGGGGGAAGAGTTGAATCACCAGATGGCATAGAAGCACCCTCGCGCCGGCTAGTAACATGACGAAGTCTACACAATGACACAATCAGATAAATGCGGTATTTTTGTCGCAATAATCCTCAGGTCTGTTCCTGTCCAGCGGGCCCAGGCCTGAAACGACGCCGAGCTAAGCAAGCGTGCATACTAGTGTCCCCCACCTTCGGGAAACTGTACAAAATTGCTCACTTTCTCAATTGTTTTGAGAGTGTGACTTCTCTTACCCTATCGGCCTCCGTGCAGACAGCCTCAGGAACACTGCTCCTCTGCGCGCTCGTGGATTTTGTCGAGGATGATGTCCTGTGGTCTTCCGATAGCAGTCTAGGAGGAATGTGCGGCGATTGGCACTCTTTGTCGGGGCTCTTTGGCCCGCGGCGTACTCGTTCCTCGGGGATTTGATTGCGGCCGACGATGCAATACAGCGGAAATCATGGTCCTTTCCTTCCCCTCCTTTTCACAGTTCCCGTCCTATTTCAGCGACGGTGGAACAACTTACAGTCTCCCCCTGAAGGCTTCTTTGCATGGGCGCCGCCAGAACGGGCATCATCGTTGTCGTTGTCGTGGGCGGTGCAATTGCGTTACTCTTCACGCTTGCGATGTTCCTTGGTTCGGGCCTCATGTGGTTCTCCTTGGGTACCTTGCTTACACGACGCTGTATGACTCTTTGATGGGTTGACAACGCTACATCAGCTGGTAAACAATCCCCCCTTTGTGGGTTTAACCCCTCCAAAACCCGCGTCCGAAGCGGTATCTGGCGAAGGCATTAAGCCAGACGACGAACTAGAAAAGCTACGCTCAAACCTACTTCACGCCTACGACAAACGAAAACCATTGACTCGCAGAATTATCGAGGCGGTAAAGGCTCGCGCCCCGAGGAAGACTCGGGAACATGAAACCAAAAAGAAGAAAGATGCCGCGTGACCTGGAAGTTGACAATCGCCGGCACTATTTAGCGATGCATGGCGGATCCTTAGGTCGAGACGGCGCAACTGGTTAGCTGAGCAATTGTGAACAGATTTTTTGAGGGTTAGAGGCTTACGCTTTGTCGTAGTTTCTCCACGTTCTGGAGCACACAAATGCGAACACAATACCTTCACCTCTCGGCATATCCCTGTGACGACTGCAAACGACCGGTTGTCGCCGGATGGCTTGCGGTGCGCGAAAATGATGTCTCGAAGGAGACTGACATTAGGCAGGTCGGAGCAGTTTGCCTGTCGTGCGGGCATCGACAAAGCAAGACGGAACCAGGCGTTACCCGTCAATTTCCGCCGGTCGAATGGGAATCGACAAGCCTTCTTGGCGGATCGCATCTAGAGGCTGCATTCAGCGAAATGCTTGCTCGAGCAACATGAAACTTGCCCCGATGTGATCATCTCCGACCTCTCGCAAGCTAGGCTCGGACGACGCCGCGCGGGGATTGCGCTTCGGGACTTCAATACGATTGGTTTCGAGAAGAAGTTCGCTGATTTTCTGGCGGACGCTCCACTTTGCCCGACATTTTCATGCCCTCCTCGGAATGAATCCAGCCGAGGATAATTTTCTAGGCGAGCTCGCCGACCGCGCAGGTCTAAATAGCACTATGAAGAGGCTTGCCGCTAGCGGTATGATGCGCCGAGAGTACGAGAATGGAGGATCAGCTATGGCCCATCCGGTAAAGCTGAGGGTAATCGCCGGCGTCCCGAAGGATTGCAATTTCTGGCTGGAACATGATTCCTGGAACGGAGTTTGCGAGGAGCTGGCCGTCACGGTTCGCGGGAGCAGTTTTGAGGACGCGAAGAGAAAAATGGAAGCAGCACTGCAGGCGCACATCGAGGATGTCCTGCGGAGACTTTTGAGGAAGGGCGGAAAGAGAGCGGCGTGAGGAGAATCAGAACCGAGTCGTTATTCGCCTCTGACCTCGAAGCCCCAGATTTTTAATAAGTTTGACGGAACGTATCTCTGATCTTTATTTTCTCGTACCCACTTTTCTCGTACCCATTCTCTCAATGCCGCAGAACTCGCGCATTCTTTTGGGGTCAACTTCATTGCCTTTACGGTTTCTTCAAATGATGTCTGACTGCGTGGTTGGCGTCCCATGTAGGGCTTGCCCCATTTAGAATTTCCGGGTTTTCTAGTCATTATTGTTATTGTTTATTTAGAGCAGAAACAGATTCACTATCTAAAATCATTGTGAATTGTTCGGATCCTTTTTTTTCATCGGATTTCAAGACAAAATACACCCTGGTAACCTCTTAAGCCGCGCCGCAACACTGGAACCTGGTTAGTCCTCCCCAAAGTGGTCAAAAGTGCACAGATTAAGTTTCACTAAGGATTCACCATATTGTTGGTGAAACGTTGTTCGCAGTGGAGCTGTCATGGACATCAACCAAAGACAAATCGCGCTATCCTTGCTCGAAAGCCTTAGGGAAGACCTGATTTATGCACACCTCAACAATGGCAGTCGCATTCTTGACGTAGCCGACCTTCGCCAGTACATCTATGAACAGATGGGCCGGATAAGAACAAACGCCTTCGTAATGGATGGACTGTACGGCAACGACCACGGCCACGCGGGAAATATCAGCAAGAGTAATGGTCACAACGGAAAAGCGCACCCAGAAGAAAAAAGTTGGCCAGATCGACCGGCGGGAGATTTCTGAGATAAGTTGGGTACGCTTATTCGGTGGGCGCGTGTGGGGGAAGCGCGCCCAGAGGTGCGGGGTTTTACAAAGCGCGCACGATATACACGACTACCAGAATCACGACAATCGTTCCCACCAAACCGTAACCTAACATAGAACCTCCTACTAAACTTCTGACGCAACCAAGTATGCCGAAAGGCGATGAGCTTTAGCTGGTCAGTTTTGCTCACGGATTGACAATTGTCCGACACCCCGTCCATCGATTCTGTGACTGTGAGTGCGTGATTTGCATCTGGGAACGTTCTTTGAGCGCGCCGTCAAGTAGAGCAATTCGTGCCCGATCTGCTGCACCCGTGGTCATTGAGTGGTACACGACCCCCGACACTCCACCCACTATATACATGAGCACCAGAATGCCTATTCGCTTCATGATCTGGCTCCTTGCTGAACACAAAACCGTGGCGTTTGCGACCGTTCTAGATTGCCAAAAAGTTGCAAATTGGTGTGTCGGACGCCTCCTCGGATTAGGCTCCCAACAACAGGTTCCCCAACCTTCATCAAACACCGCCGTAGTTCGTCCGTAAAGTCGAACGAAGAACGACTAGCGGTTATCCGCTACAACTACGTGTCTGTTGAGTATGTCCGCGGCTTGAGTAAGCGTCAGATCATCGGATAACTGGTGGAAGTTCCGACGGTTTTCCCTCTTCTGCACCCCGATGCTCTTGAACAAGAGAGCCTTTCCAGTCATCTCCAAACTCATGCTCGTCATATCCCAATGGCCCGGGACAACTTCTGCCTGCCTAACTTCGAAGTGGCCTCCCTTGTCCAGATGTCCCAGCAGGCCGAATCCAAAATTCACGTCTTGTTTGAGCTGACCATTAAATGCAGCCAATCGCTCCTGTTTGCGGTCGACCCACATCTCGCCTTCCATGTCATGGAAAACGCGGGCCTCCAAGGAGGGCGGGTGAAAATTCGGATTTGGTCGAAAGCTCAGCTTTGCCAAGTTGACGTCACCACCGGCGTAATTGAACACAAATGCATCAGGCAGCATCTTGAACAACCGTCTGCCCTGTAGGGCCTCAGCGTCCAGTGCTCGCTGCAACTTTCGTTTTGCGCTTCCACTGGTCATTAACTCCTGCACACGATGGCCCTCTTCTTCTTGTTGTTTCGTGGTAAGGGGGCGGTCGTTGATAGACAAGAGTCGACTGAGAGAACCTTCTTTTGTCTCGATGATTTCCTCGATCTGTTTCTTCCCACACTGTTCTTGTTCTAGTCTGTACATCCAGTTGGTGTGATCATCTTGGAATTTTAGTTCGTTCGTGATCACCCGCCGTGCTAGATCGTTGGCCGACACTTGGCTGCTGGGAACGGACTGAGGGCTTGCGAGTACGCAAAGCAGAATGATGGCCAGTGCAAAGGCTGCGGAGCTGTGTGCCTGCCTCATCGGCTTCCCCTTGCGTAACGTGCTAAGGCAGCGTAGCTGTTTGCGTCAGCGCGGCCGCCAAGATCACCAACAACGTGATCAAAAATGAGTGAGGCGCTAACCAGCAATACAAGTTCACTCAGCACATCAGCGTTCATCAGATCTTCCGGGTGCATCCTGCGTCTTCTTCTCCCGCGGTCGGCACGATTGTGGCTCGAGCCTGCCCTCGCGACTCCGCTCAATCGTGGGCGTACCGTGTCTAGGGACCAACCTCAAGAGGGCAGGCCGTCTGGTTTGGCGGGTAGCTGCTCTCTTGAGACACCAATAGGATGGCCCATTTCCTCTGGCAATACTGTGCAGAATGGCTCATTCCACGAGGCGAGAGATCTTGATTCACGAAACCGGGGACGGCAAGGTTTGACAACCTGTTAGAGGCGACTCAGCTTCTTGCTTCCTAGATATTTTCGAAAGTGTGCAAGTTTGACCAGTCGCGCCATTTGCGCGAGTCGTACCATTCTGATCTGTGAAGCGAGTCTTAAATTTTGGAGGCTAATGATA
>Ga0210408_10006466_pt1 | contig 10126 bp, 9 predicted proteins | sample IncBWH4MmetaG_FD_155471 | JGI IMG/M metagenome (GOLD analysis project Ga0210408, IMG submission 155471) | Forest soil microbial communities from Barre Woods Harvard Forest LTER site, Petersham, Massachusetts, United States - Inc-BW-H-4-M | ecosystem: Environmental > Terrestrial > Soil >...
CCGGCGGTGTGGATTCCGCATTCCTGGCTTGGGCCGCTCATCAAGCGCTGCGAGAGAACATGCTGGCGGTGATTGCCGATTCCCCCAGCCTGGCGCGTACGCAGCTTGCCGATGCCGTGGCCTTCGCCAACGAGCAAGGGATTCCGATCGAGGTGATCGCGACCGCAGAACTCGATCGCCCAGAATATGTCCGCAACGATGGCCAGCGCTGCTTTCATTGTAAGGACGAACTCTTCGAAATGATGGAGAAGCTGCGCGTCGCGCGTGGGTTCGACGCCATCGCCTACGGAGTGAACCTGGATGACCAGAGCGACTTTCGACCCGGACAGCAGGCTGCCCGGCAGCATCACGTGTCTGCGCCTCTGCTCAAGGCAGGGCTAACGAAACAGGCGATTCGAGAACTAGCCAGGCAGGCAGGGCTCCGCATCTGGGACAAACCGGCCTCGGCTTGCCTCTCGTCGCGCATCGAGTACGGGCGCCCGGTCACGCGCGAAGCGCTAAGCGTGGTCGAGAAGGGTGAGGATACGATTCGCGCCCTCGGCTTCCGGCAGTTCCGGGTGCGGCATCACGGGGAACTCGTGCGCATCGAAATCGCCCGCGAAGAGCTCGAACGAGCCCTTGCTCCCGCGATGGCTGCCAAGCTCACCGTCATATTCAAGGAACTGGGCTTCAAGTTTGTGACTCTGGACCTAGAAGGATTCCGCTCCGGGTCGATGAATTCCCTGCTCTCCGCCGGGCAACTCCGGCGCGCAGGTTGACCTTCACCGCTGCCCGTGGGTCGATGGGCGTTCCGCGACCACCGTCGATACGCTGTGAGATAATCAAAGGCTAGTTTCCCAATGTTGAGGCGTTTTCTGGTGATCTTAATTCGACGCGCATTCCTTATTCTTCTTCTGATTTGCCTGGGTTGTGCCGCCCAGTCCGCTCCGCCCGAGGTGGCCCGGAAGATCGAGCGCCAGGTGCGCTCGTATTACAGCGTGCCGCCAGACGTGAGTATCAAAGTTGGAGCGGTCAGCGCCAGCAGCGATTGGCCCGGTTACGACACGGTGAGTGTGACCATCGGCAGCGATGACGCAAAGAAAGCGGACTACAAATTTCTGCTTTCGAAGGACCGCAACACCCTGCTGCGGATGGTCAAGTTTGACTTGACCACCGACCCCTACGCCGATGTGATGAGCAAGATTGACGTGACCGGCCGGCCCACTCGCGGGGCCAAGGCGGCCAAGGTTGTCGTAGTCAACTTCGACGATTTCGAGTGTCCATATTGCTCGCGCATGCACCAGACTCTGTTTCCAGAAGTTCTCAAGGAATACGGAGACCGGGTCAGGTTCGTCTACAAGGATTATCCGTTGTCGGAAATTCATCCCTGGGCGATTCATGCGGCGGTCAATGCGAACTGCCTGGCAGCCCTGAGCAGCGATGCTTACTGGGATTTTGCGGATTACATCCACGCCAACCAGCACGAAGTCAGCGCTGAAAAAGCTCCGGAGGCCCGGTTCGCGGCACTCGACCGGCTCACGCTGCTGCAGGGACAAAAGCACAACCTGGATGTCGTGAAGCTGCAGTCGTGCCTGAAGGCGCAGGATGAAGGCGCGGTCAGGGCGTCGATGAAGGAAGGTGATGGGATCGGAGTGTCGGCCACCCCGACCATGTTTATCAATGGGGAGAAGATTGACGGTGCGGTCTCGATCAGTGAACTGCGCATCACCCTGGACCGTGCCCTGAAGGGCGCAGGAGAGCTTGCGCCGGAACACTTGCCTTCCGCCCCGGCGCCCGCATCCAAGTAGTTGTCATGGGTAGTCGGCCCGCGGGCCGTCATCGGACAGTTGGGGCTTCGGTTGTCGGACGCTGTTCGCAATCAGCAGGGAGAGAATTTTGAATAACAAGTCGTGGTTCTTCAAGGTGGTGGCAGCATCGGCCCTGGCTGTCGCCCTCGCAGCGCTGGCCGGATGCAAATCGCAGGTAGGTGGCGATGTGATGGCTACCGTGGACGGCCGGAAGATTTTCCGTTCGGACGTGGACAAGTACTACGAAAACCAGGTCGCGTCAGCACAACAGTCTCCGGCCGGCGAGCAGGCCACAGCGCTGCGCTTGAACATTCTGGACCAGCTGATCGACGATGAAATCCTCATGCGCCGGGCCGAGAAGCTGGGCCTGGTGGCCACCGATGAAGAAGTTGACCGCAAGTTCAACGAATTCAAGTCGCCTTTCACGCAGGAAGAGTTCGACAAGCGGCTCCAGGACAAGAAGATTACCCTGGCCGACTTTAAGCGCGATATCCGGCGCTCGGTTACCGTCGACAAGGTGATGAACAAGGAAGTTTCGTCGAAGATCAACGTAACCGACCAGGACATCACGGACTACTACAACGCGCACAAGTCGGAATTCAATTTGATCGAGCCGCAGTATCATCTGGCGCAACTGTTCGTGACGCCGTCGCCAAATCCGCAAGTCCACAATCAGAATAACAAGGCACAGAACGACGCCGATGCGCGGAAAAAGATCCAGATGCTCGCCAACCGCCTGGACAGCGGCGACGACTTCGCCACGCTGGCCATGAATTATTCCGAAGATCCGGAGACTTCGGGTAACGGCGGCGACCTGGGCACGGTCCCGGAATCATCCTTGCGCAACACCGATGCGGTGACGCGCGACGCCGTCGTCAAGCTCAAGCCGGGGCAGTATAGCCCCATCATCACGGTGGCAAACCCTGCAACAAAACAGTCGATGGGCTTCCGCATTGTGAAGTTGGTATCCAAGGAGCCCGCGGGACAACGTGAACTTGCCGACCCGCGCGTGCAGCAGGCGATCCGCTCGCAGCTGCACGACCGCCGCGAGCAACTGCTGAAAGCCGCTTATTATAAGGTTCTGCGGGATTCGGCGAAGATTGAGAACTACTACGCGAAGAAAGTGCTGGACAGCAACGGGCTGGAGAAATAGCGAGCAACATCACTCGACAATCGCCAGCACATCTCCCGCGTTCACCGGCGCGCCTTCACTGACCAGAATCTTCTTAATGGTTCCCTTCTTCGGCGACTTGATTTCGTTTTGCATCTTCATCGCCTCGACCACAACTACGCCAGCGCCCTGATTCACGGCGTCTCCCTCGCGCACCAGCACACGAACGATCTTGCCTGGCATCGGTGCAGTGACCTTCTTGGGACCCTGATCGTCAGCAGTACGCACACGGCTGCGCAGCGAGCGCGGATCGCGCACTTCCACCGCAAAACGCGTGCTGCCCACCCAAAGGTGGGTATCTCCTCCCACACGCTCGCACTTCACCTCGTAAGCTTTGTTGCCAATGCGCAGCGAAAGCACGTCTGGACGAGCGAGCACGGCATCGCTTTCGATCTCGCGGCCATCAAGACGGCAAGACCAGCGGTCCTCCACGCGGTCGAGTTCAAGACGGTAGTTTTTGCCGTCGATGGTAACGTCGTAGGTCATGCGAACCGGTTGTCAGTGATCTGTTGCCAGTAAAGTCTCGAAGCCGCGGGCGTTCGCCGTTACTAGCCACTATTCACTAGCCACTGCCTCTCTACGGCCGGCATTCTTCCAGTTGGACACAGGCTTGCTGCCGTTTGCCGCACCGCGCTCTCCGGCCCCAGCAGCGGCTGAACCCAAGACCGCGAATATTCCGGCGGCGATGGCCGCAACCTGCCGCGCCTCGGAATCCAACTGCGGATCGTCCGCCCGCTGCAGCATGCGATCAAGGAACCCCGTGTCCAGTTTCGCCGCGCGAAAATCCGGATCGCGCAGGATGCGGCGGAACAGCGAAATGTTGGTCTTGATCCCACCCACAAAATGTTCGTGCAGCGCGCGGGTCAGACGGGCAATAGCCTGCTCGCGGTCGGTGCCGTATCCAATCAGCTTGGCCAGCAGCGGGTCGTAGTCCATGGGCACGGTCCAGCCTTCGTACATCCCGCTGTCACGGCGGATTCCGGGGCCGGAAGGCGCGAGCAGCAACGTAATTTTGCCGGGGCTGGGAAAATAATTGTTGTCAGGATCTTCCGCGTAGATGCGGCACTCGATGGCATGACCGCGAATGAAAACGTCATCCTGAGTGAAGGGCAGCTTCTCGCCTGCCGCGATGCGAATCTGCAGGTGCACCAGGTCGAGGCCCGTGACGAGCTCAGTCACCGGATGCTCAACCTGCAGGCGCGTGTTCATCTCCAGGAAATAGAAATTCTTCTGCCGATCGACCAGAAACTCAACCGTGCCGGCGTTGGTATAGCCCGCAACCTGCGCCACGCGGACCGCGACATCGCCCATCCTGCGTCGCATTTCCGCGTCGACAATGGGAGAAGGAGCTTCCTCCAGCACTTTCTGATGCCGGCGCTGCAGCGAACACTCGCGCTCCCCAAGGTAGACGGTGTTGCCCTGCTCGTCGGCCAGAATCTGCATCTCGATGTGCCGCGGATTGAGAATCGCCTTCTCGACGTAGACTTCGCCGTCGCCGAACGAGCGCTCCGCTTCACTGCGAGCGCTCTCCAATGCGGACTTAAGTTGATCGGGCGAGTACACCAGGCGCATCCCCTTGCCGCCTCCGCCCGCAGCAGCCTTCAACATCACGGGATAGCCGATCCGCGCGGCGACTTCCCTGGCTTGCTCGAATGATTCCAGTCCTCGCGACGTGCCCGGAACGAATGGGACGCCGGCTCGCTCCATGGCTTGCCGGGCGCGGGTTTTCGACCCCATGGCCTCCATGGCAGCGGGCGTAGGGCCGATGAATTTGATTCCCGCATCGGCGCAGGCTTGAGCAAACTTCGCGTTCTCGGAGAGAAAGCCGTATCCGGGGTGAACGGCGTCGGCTCCGGAGCGCGCCGCGACATCGATGATCTTCGGAATATTTAGATAGGACTCGGACGCCAAAGCCGCGCCAATCGGATAAGCCTCGTCCGCTTTGCGAACGTGCAGGGACGCGCGATCGACGTCGGAATAAACCGCCACCGCCGCGATGCCCATCTCACGGCAGGCACGAATCACACGCACGGCAATCTCGCCACGGTTGGCAATGAGAATTTTCTTGAACATGCGAGTCAGTAGGCCGAGTGCACGCAAAAATCAGTGCTCTCTGCCCAAACATAAGATTCTAACGGAGGCTTGCGATTTGCGGTCTAAGCCCTATCGGCCACAGCTACCGATGCGCGCCTTCCTACCTCCGAAAGGAGAAATACTGCCAGGATCAGCAATTCAGGCTCGATCGGATGCCGATAGCGGGCATGGGGGAAAACGAAATAGTAGGTCGTAGGGTAGGTCAGAACGAGCCCCACGAAAAGCCAAGCCCCACGCCGCTTTTGCCGCAGCATACGGAAAAGACCCCACAGGGCGACGACCGAAGACGCGAGGAATAGCGAGTTGCGAAAATCCCACGGCGCGCGGCTGTCAGTCGGCCGGGGCACTCCATTCCAGTAGTAGAAAAATCGCTTTAGGCTGACGATGGCGAAGCGCCCAGGGTTTTCGCGAACCCAATCGAAGGCGAGCCGCTTGCAGTCGGCAGCGTACGCCAGTTCGCCCATGCGCTGGAATTTCTCGAACTCCAGTCTATTGAGATTAGGCTGCAGATAAGCCATGAGCATGCCCTCGGCGCCCTTCGAGTTGCCCAGGCGGAATTGCAGCCCGAAATCGTCGCGGAGAAACACAAAGCGATGAAAAACTTCATAGTTCCGCACGAGCCATGGAGAGAGAACCGCAAAGAAGACGAGCGAAGCCAGCACAATTCCACCGACCGACGGAAAGCTGCGACGGCTCCTGCGCCACCAGACCCAAAGGCCGCAGAATGGCAGGAACGAGAGCATGGAAGGATTCGCCAGCGCGCCGACGCCCCACAGCGCGCCGAACAAAATCCAACCTCGCGATCCAGGCCACTCTTCGAGGGTCAACGCGACCAAGAAGATCAGGCTGAGGATCAGCGGCGTGAACGTCGTATCCCACACCCAGTGCACCGACCAGTACCAAACGTACGGGTTGAGGCCCCAGGCCCATGCCGACCAGAGCGCCAGGCGTTCGCCGAACGTCTTGTGAGCAATCAAGAAAATCGGGATGCAGGTAAGGACCGCGAACATGCTATTAATGCTGAGCAATACCCATGCCGATGCATACGTATAGACGCCAAAAAGTTTGAACACTCCGCCTATCAGGTATGGATAGAGCGGAGGCTCCCACGCAGTGGGACCAGTATTCCCTCCATAGGGATTGCTGAAACCCTGGCCCTGAGCGATGGAGCGAGCGACGCGTCCCATTTCCCAGCCGAACCCGAAATGATCGTCCTCGGTGCGGGTGCGATATTGGCGGAACGCGCCGATCGCCGCCACCTGCAGAACAAACGACAACAGCACGAGCCAGAACAGAGACTTGGGGATAGCTAACTGGGATGGTTTCTGCATCGCGCGGAAGTGTATCAGGAGAAGTCGAAAGTTCGCGGGCTCTTCATGAAGGTGGCAAGCGGAAGAAACTGACGGCAAAGGGCGCATTGTGCCTTTTCGCCGCGGACTTTTCCACCGCAGGTGGGGTCCATCGGAAACGCGGCACGAAGCGGTAGCGAATTAGCGTCCAGATGGCGAGCCAGCCATCCGAGTGCCGAATTTTCTTACCCTCGCCCGCCGAACGCGGAACGTAGGAGACGGGCACTTCGGCAATCTTCTCGCCCATGCGGCAGAGCTTGGCCGTCACCTCCGGACAAAATTCGAAGCGGTGACACTCCAACTGAACCTGCGCCAACAGGGAGCGGCGAAAAACTTTGTAGCAGGTGGCCTCGTCGTGAATGCCAGCACCATAAAGCAGGTTGGTCAGGTGAGTAAGCAGCTTGGCGCCCAGAAAGAATCGCAAGCCGCGCTCGGGACGGTCCGGGCGCACGCCATAGACGACGTTTGCCTTGCCTTCTTCTAGAGGCCGCAGTAGAGCGGGGTAGTCCTGGGGATCGTATTCAAGATCCGAATCCTGGATCAGTACATATTCGCCGCGAGCGTAGGCCAGCGCGGTGCGAACCGCGGCTCCTTTGCCGCAGTTGCGCTCGTGAAAGACGATGGTCACATCTTTCATCGCGGGCATAGCCTGCAATTTCTCGCGCGTGCCGTCAGTCGAACCATCGTCAACCACGATGATTTCCTTCTTCACCGGCGAAGCCTCAATCGCCTGCAGCAATTCGTCCACGTGTGCGGCCTCGTTGTACACCGGCACGATCACCGACACGCGTCCCTTCCACCGGTCGCCTGGGATGGCGAGGTTCTCCAGCGGTTCCGAGTTGAGAATGGGTGCGCTCATCGCGATGCCGTGCCCGTCAAGTCGAGCGATACGCAATATCAGCATAGCATCTCGTCGTGACGACGCTCGCCCGAGGAACCTAGCGCAAGGCGGATGCCATGACAGGGCAAATTAATAGGCCTCTTCAGCGTGTATCCGCGAAGAGGCCTTCCGTGACCAACTCAGATTGTCGGGCAAAAATTATTTTGGCTGATCTATCACGATGCCGCCGGGAGTATTCGCCTGTTTGTCGGCCCTCGCCTTCTTAACGGCGAGCGTCTTGTCGACCCAACTGTCGGCCGTCTTCAAGTCCTCAGCCCGGGCCGCGAGATCGTCACACTCCACATCGGCTCTTTCCCGGTACATCAGGTTCATGTAGGCCATGGCATCGTCGTAGTCGGGACGCAGCTGAATAGCTTTGTTGAGACTGTCAAGGCCTTCCTGGATAGCCGCCGCATTCTTGGTCTTCAGATCGCCGCAAACTTTCATCTGATCCTTGGCCTTGGGATTCAGATGTTCTTCCGGCTTCAAGCCCAGCTTGGCGCGCTCTTCCATACGCGGCTGGTAACTGGCCGTCCAGTCGATGACGCCTACGGAATAGTACGGCTCGGGATCGTTGGGGTCCAGGTCGGACGCCATGCGGTAGTACTTCTTGGCGTCGTCGAACTTCTTCATGTTCAAGTCCAGATACGCGATGCCCTTGGCGCTGTTCACTTTCTGATCGCGCGATGGCTTCTCAGACCCTAGCACTTTCAAGTACTGTTCGATGGCCTGGTCCGCCATCGCGATATTGTCCGGGGTTTCGAGACCGGGGACGTATTGCTGGGCATACGCGGTGGCCAAGTACATCCGCGCGTTGAGCAAGCCCGGGTCCAGTTCGACCGATTCCTTAAAGCGGTTGATCGCCTCTTCGTAGTGCGTGTTCTTGTAGGCTTCGACGCCTTTGTTGAGCCGGTCGCGGGCCAGCAGCTTCTTGCAGCCCACCGAGGAGCAGAGCGCCAGCGCAGCCGCCGCCAGCGTGAGCAGTCTTAGGTTCTTATTCATTGCGGTATAAGTCTCCCTTGCCACAGCATCCTAGGCCCGGAGAAAGCGGTTTGACAAGTACGACAAGCGCGGGCCACAGGAGCACGGGAGCGGACAGCTCCCGTGCGGGACCGGAATCGGTACGCACTTTCCGGGTACTGCCGACGGAGCGGTCTAGCCGCCCGCTTCGATCTTTGCGGTGATGAGCCCAACCTTGTCCACACCGGCGGCGTGGGCAATGTCAATCACGTTGGCCACGTTGGCGAAGGGGATGGCATCATCGCCCTTCACGAACATGACTTTCTCCTGCCGCAGTTTGTAAATGTCGGTCAAACGCCCTTGCAGATTGTCCCAGGTCGCGTCTTCGTTGTTGATTTTGACGCCGGGGTCCTGCCCGGGGCCGCGATCCACCAACTGCACAACGATGGTGCGATCGGGAGTGACGTTCTTGGGTGCGTTGGGTGGAGGCGGCTGCGGAACCAGCGCATCCAATCCCTTTGGCGTCAGGGGCGTGATCACCATGAAGATGATCAACAGCACCAGCAGCACATCGATGAGCGGCGTGACGTTAATGCTCGCGTTTTGGCCTCCGCTCGGGCCAACTGCCATTCCCATGGTCGATCTCCTTTATTGCCCGCCGGTCGGTGCTGCTGGCGGGGCGCCTGGAGCGGCTTTATTTTGATCGGTGAGCAAACCTAGATCGTCGACGCCAGCGGCTCGAACGCTATCCACCACCAGCACCACGCTGCCAAAGTGGGCGCGGGCATCCGCCTTGACGTAAACCCGCTTATCCATCTTGTTCGCCAGGCGATCCTTCACCTTGCTGGTCAAATTGTCAGTCGAAATCTTGTCGGTACCGAAGAAGACATCGCCGTTCCGCATGACGGAGACCAGCAGGGCGTCTTCCTTGTCGGCGTCCTCCATCGGCGTTGGACTGTTTACTTTCGCCAGGTCCACGCTGATGCCTTTCTGCAACATGGGCGTAACCACCATGAAGATAATCAGCAAAACCAGCATTACGTCCACCATGGGCGTGACGTTGATTTCGGAACTGACCTTGGCGCCTTCGTTTCGCTTCGCTAATGCCATGGCTTGAAATCTCCCAATTACTTCCACTACGACACGGCTCGCTGCCACACCGCTCGCTAAAACCCGCGCACGTTCCGCTGCAGTTTGGGAAAGCCCGGCGCCAGAGTCCCTCCAGCGCCGGACCACGCAACTCATGCGGAAACTATTCTTGCTCCGCGCTTAGGACCGGCGAACGTCGCGCCGCTTCAGGAAGTAGTCGATCAATTCGCTCGACGAGTTGTCCATTTCGACGTCGAACGCTTCCACGCGGCCCGTCAGGTAGTTGAACATCATCACGGCCGGGATGGCGACCAGCAGCCCGATGGCTGTGGTGACCAGCGCTTCCGCGATGCCGCCGGCTACTGCCGCCAGACCAGTCGCCTTCGAGGTGTTGATGCCGATGAAGGCGTTCAGAATGCCCATCACCGTGCCGAACAGTCCCACGAACGGAGCCGTCGAGCCGATGGTCGCCAGGCCGCCCAATCCGCGCTTCAGTTCCGCGTGGACGATGGCTTCAGTGCGCTCCAGGGCGCGCTTCGAGGCTTCAATGGTTTCACCTGGGATGGCGCCGGGGCTGTCCTGGTGGGCCTTGAACTCCATCAGGCCAGCGGTGACAACCTTGGCCAGGTGGCTCTTCTTGTTGCGCTCGGCAACTTTGATGGCTTCGTCAATCCGGCCATCGCGCAGAGCGCCCGCCACGGCGGGGGCAAAGGCACGCGATTGCTTGCGGGCCGCGTTGTAGGCCATCCAGCGATCGATCATCACGCCGATCGACCAACCCGACATGATGAACAGA
>Ga0210408_10006468_pt1 | contig 10126 bp, 9 predicted proteins | sample IncBWH4MmetaG_FD_155471 | JGI IMG/M metagenome (GOLD analysis project Ga0210408, IMG submission 155471) | Forest soil microbial communities from Barre Woods Harvard Forest LTER site, Petersham, Massachusetts, United States - Inc-BW-H-4-M | ecosystem: Environmental > Terrestrial > Soil >...
GCGGTCGGGTCTCCCTTCTCGTTGTGACTGACACCTTGCTGTGGCACCAACAACGCGTCCAGACGAACGCCTTCCTGGATGCGCTCGCGTACGAACATGCCCGGCAACAGGATGCGGTCTGGATTGGGGAACAGCGCGCGCATCGTCACCGAGCCGGTGCTCTCGTCGACGGTTACTTCCGAGAACTGAAGCGTCCCGACATGCGCATAGTCGGTAGCATCCTCCAAACGCAGACTAACCGGGGTTCGGCCGGCCCCGTTTTGGTGCAGCTGTCCGGCCGCCGCCTCGCGCTTAAGGCGCAGAAGTGTGCCACTGGGCTGCGTGACGTCCACATAAACGTGATCGAGCTGTTGCACCGTCGCCAGCGCAGCGGGTTGGTTTGCGGTGACCAACGCGCCTTCGGTCACCGTGGAACGACCAATACGACCGGAGATGGGTGACAGAACCTTGGTGTAGCGCAGGTTGATGCGCGCTGTCTCCAATGCTGCCTGCGCTTGAAGGTCGGCGGCCACGGCGTTGTCATAGTCCTGCTTGCTGACCGCATTGGCAGCGGCGAGTGATCTGTAGCGCTCCGCCAAGGAGCGCGCCGAAGCGGCGGCCGCGACCGCGCTGTGGTAGCTCGCCTCATAGGGTGCCGGATCGATCTGATAGAGCTGCTGTCCCGCTTCGACCTCGCCGCCTTCCACAAACAATCGCTTCAGGACGATACCGCTTACTTGCGGGCGCACTTCCGCCATTCGAAGAGCAGCCACGCGTCCAGGCAGCTCGGTGGTGACGGGCACGGACTGCGCCTTAACTGTGACAACCGAAACCTTCGGTGGTGGCGGCGATGCGGATGTGGGCGCGGGCTTCTGGCCACAACCGAACAGAGCCAGCGCTGAAACCAGCGCCAGTTGTCGTGTGAGGTCGAACACAGTTCTTTTCATCGTTGATCCTTGATTGCGAGAGGTTCATGGCCGCGACGGCACGGGGATGGTGCTCGGGGAGGAGTCGCACCGCGGATCCCCGGCCGTCACGCCATGGCGCGCTCTTCCGTCCAGTCAACATAGAGCCGGCGCCCCGCAAACAACCAACCGCCGTCCTCCTTCACGAAGGTGTCGAGGTAGCGGAGCGATGCGATCATTAGGCGGCGCTTTCCCTCGGCGACCGTGACGTGATGTGCCAAGCAGTAGGCTTCGCCAGTGGCCTTGTCGTCGGTCAGCGAGAGGATCGTGCTTTGTCCGACGAAATGCGTGGTGGCGTCGTACTTGTTGAGGTCCGCGAAGATAGGAGCGAGTGGATCGCGCGAGCGAAGCTCCCACGTCGGCTTAGGATCATTGGCATCCTTTAACACCGCGAAGTGCGTGTCCGCGGTAAACAGAGACATCTGCCCCTCCGCATCGCGACGATCGGCGCAATGCGCGTAAGCTTCGACAAGTTCCCGAATGGCGAGACGATCCGCAGCTTGGGTGGGAGAGATGGCGAGGGGCGTGCTCATGGCCCGTTCTCGTGTTGATTCAAGGGTCGGGATACCGATCACTCAAGAATCGCGCGTGGTTCGAGAAAGGCTTCGATGCCGAAAGCGCCGTACTCGCGACCGATGCCAGAATGTTTGAAGCCTCCCCAAGGCGCCTGTGGGTCGTCACGCATGCCGTTGATGACGACACGGCCGGCGAGGATTTGGCCAGCCACGCGCCGCGCCCGCTGTATGTCGGTCCCGCTCACAAAAGCGTGGAGGCCGTACTTCGAATCGTTGGCGATGCTGACCGCCTCATCGACTGTGTCGTAGGCAATGACGGACAGAACGGGGCCAAAAATCTCCTCCTGGGCGATGGTCATGTCATTCGACACGTTCGTGAACACCGTCGGCTTGATGAAGTTGCCGTGTTCCAAGCCGCGGGGATGGCCCTCTCCGCCGACCAGCAGCTCTGCGCCTTCCTCCATTCCCTTTCGGATGTAGGACTGCACGCGCTCGTATTGCTTTTTCGACACCATGGGTCCGACCGCTGTCTTGGGATCTGCGGGGTCTCCGACCGTAACGGCGCGCATGGCGTCGACGATGGTTCGCTTGACCTCACCGAGATGGCTCTTCGGCACGAGGAGCCGAGTTCCCGCAGCGCATGCCTGCCCGCTGTTCATGAACGCGGTGCCGAGAGCCATCGGAATCGCCTTGCTGAAGTCGACGTCGTCGAGCAGGATGTTCGGAGATTTGCCACCCAGCTCCAGCGTGACGCGCTTCATCGTGGCCGCACCGTCGCGCATGATTGTTTCGCCCACGGCGGCCGAACCCGTGAACGAGATCTTGGCAACGTCGGGATTGCGCACCAGCTCGGCACCGACCGTGTCGCCGAGGCCGTTCACGACGTTGAAGATTCCCTTCGGCGATCCTGCGTCGTGCAGGCAATCCAGCAGCACCTGAGTCTGCAGAGAGCTCATCTCGCTGGGTTTGATCACGACCGTACAACCCGCGGCGAGCGCGGAAGCGGTCTTGAGGCAAACGAAGAGCGCGTTCGCATTCCACGCGGTGATCAGACCGGCCACGCCAACAGGCTCAAGAAGAACCGTCGTTTTGTCCCACTTCCGTTCCAGCTCCAGATCCTGAAGTGCCTTCGCCGCTTGTCGGAACGCTTCGACACCGGTTTGCACAATCAGCGAGGCGAATTGTGAGACGCCGCCGTACTCCGTGATCATCGCGTCCGTGAGGTCCCCGATGCGCGCCGAAGCCACTTCATGCATCCGGCGCAAGATCTCCGAGCGATCCTTTTTCGTCGTCCTGGAGTACGTCGGGAATGCGCGTTTGGCCGCGGCGATAGCGCGCCGCGCATCTTCTTCATCACCCAGCATGACGCTGCCAAGCACCTGCTGGTTGGTCGGGTTGATGCTCTCCATGACTTTTCGGCCATGGGATTCGACGAACGCTCCGTCAATGTAGTGTTTCGTGATGGTCTTCATCCCACCTTCTCCAGAATCATGGAGCAACCTGGCTGCATCGTAGGAGGCGCTGCCCGGGCTAGCTATTACATGTTCCTGGTAGGCGCCTTCACGGCGCAGCGAGCCGTTCGCAAGTGCTATCCTTGCGCGCGAACGAGCGGACAATGAGACCGCCAATGACCGACAACACCTCCTGCATCACAGCCGCGGATCGGCATCGCTGTTAGAGCGCCGACCGGGTTTGCTGCGCACCGTGGGCACATCACTTTATAGTCGACGATGGAAAGCGACGATGGATGCTCGCCTTCCTTCGCTATTGGTTCACTCGCTTCATCGGCGCAAGGCCGAGTAAGCGGAAGGCGATGCATAAGATGTCAGCTTCGTCAAATGTCTTGCGCGGTCGCTGGCACCGAGCCCGAAAACAGCTTGGTGAGGCACTTCGCATCCTCAAAGCTCGGAGCGCTGAGCGAAGGAATAGGCTTGGGAAGGCGAATGACGATCTGAAGGCAGCGCAGACTGATTTGCAAAGACGGTGGCAATACCTCGAAGAGGCTCAGAAACTGAGTCATTCGGGAACGTTTGGATGGAAAGTCGTTGGTGGCGAACTCGTTTGGTCGGAAGAGACCCGCAGAATCCTCGGATTCACCGATGAAACGAACCCCACTTTCGATCTGGTGTTCGACAGAATCCACCCCGAAGACCGTGACCGCATGCAGCAGCTCAAGGAACATGCCGTCAAGAACGCCATGGACTTTGATGTCGAGCATCGAATTTTATTGCCTGGCGGCATCATCAAATACGTCCACGCGGTTGCTCATGCGGGACGAGATAGCGCGGGCAACCTCGAATACATGGGCGTGATCACCGACGTGACCGAACGCAACTGCGCCGACGAAGAACGCGAGGCGCTGGCTCGCAAGCTGGAAGAAAGCAACGCAAGATATGAAGAAGCCCAACGCGTCGCTCATGTGGGCCACTGGGAATGGGATCTTGAGACGAATGTGATCGTGTGGTCGGACGAGACCTATCGCATCTTTGGCCTAAAGCCGCAAGAACGTGCAATGGACTTGGCCACAAACCGCGGAATGGTCCACCCTGATGACAGAGAGTCCCTCTACGGCGGAGTAGACGTCGACCTTTCTGCCGGGGCGTACCCCATTGCTGAGTTTCGGATTGTTCGTCCCAGCGGCGAAGTCCGCACACTGCATGCCATTACCTCAAAGCGCTGGAGCGCGCTGCCAGTCGATTCGAACCGTGAGCACTCGGCGCGGCCGCGCAAATTGTTTGGTACCGTCCAGGACGTCACCGAACACAAGCGCGCAGGGGAAGCTCTGCAGCGGAGTCAGTTTTATCTCAGCGAAGGACAGCGCCTCGCTCATATGGGGAGCTGGGCCTTCAACGACTCGGGTCACTATTGGTCCGACGAACTGTACAAGATCTACGGTTTGGATCCGAAAAATGGGGCACCAACAGTCGAACAGTACTTGGCTCTCGTACATCCACAGGACCGCGCCTCAATCGCTGAATCCATCAAACGCATGCAAGAGGAACACCGTGGCTTCGATCAAATTGAGCGGATTGTTCGACCCGACGGCCAATTGCGCTACGTTCGCGCCGTGGCGGTTCCCGTCGTTGAACAAGGCGTCTTCAAAGGGTTCATCGGCACCACGATGGACGTTACGGAGCAGGAACTGCTAACGCAGGAATTGCGACGGGAACAGGCATACCTTGCGGAAGCGCAAAGCCTAACTCATACGGGCAGCTGGGCGGCGAATTTCCATACAGGGCAAAACTATCACCTGTCGGACGAAATTTATCGTTTGCACGGCTTTGACCCAAAACAAGGGCCGCTGCCTGTAGACGGGTTTTGGAGAACTGTGCATCCCGAAGATGAACCAACTGTGAGGGCAGTTGTAATGAATGCCGTCCGCACAAGAGCGGATTACGACATTCCCGAGTTCCGGATTTGCCTTCCCGACGGCTCCATACGATTTCTGCGCTCGATAGGACACAGCATGCCCTCTGGAGAGGTCGGTGACTACGTCGGCATAACGATGGATATAACAGAGAGAAAGCGTGCGGAGGAGGAGCGGGAAAGGCTACGCCAATTGGAGAACGACCTCGCACACATCAATCGTGTCAACATGATGGGAGAACTGGCCGCGGCGCTCGCGCACGAGATCAAGCAACCGCTCGCTGCTTCAATCACTAACGCAAACGCTCTCTTGCGATGGTTGGCGCATGAGCCACCCGACCTTGAAAGAGCGCGCGCAGCTGCAGTCAGGATTGAGCAGGAGGCCAATCGTGCAGCCAATGTCATCGACAGTTTGCGATCCTTCTACAAAACGGGAACACCCGCAGAGCGCCAGCTCATCGACGTAAAGGAAATAGTCGGAGAGATTGCCGTTCTGCTGAGCAGCGAAGCGGATCGGCACGCCATAACGATCCGTCTTGAACTGGAGACCGATTCGATCAAGGTTTTGGTCAACCGGGTGCAACTTCAACAGGTCTTCATGAACCTGATGCTCAACGCGGTCGAGGCCATGAAAGAGAACGGAGGCGAATTGACGATCAGATCGCGATCGAGTCCCGAAGGTCGTCTATTTGTTTCCGTCAGCGATACCGGCATAGGATTGCCGCCAGAATCAGCCGAGCAGATTTTTGAACCCTTTCATTCGACCAAACCGCAAGGGACTGGCATGGGCCTGACGATTACCCGTTCGATCGTGGAGTCATACGGGGGGCGCGTGTGGGCTACCGCTAATCTGGGCGCAGGCGCAACCTTCCATTTCATTCTGCCCTGCGAGACGGAGGCTCATGTATGAAATCATCGGGTGTGCCCACCGTGTTCATCATCGATGATGATCGTGGCGTGCGACAGGCCATCCAGGATCTCGTCGAGTCGGTTGGTCTGCGCGCAGAGTCTTTCGCGACCGGCCAGGAGTTTCTGAACAAGAGGCGAAGCTCTGATCCGAGTTGTTTGGTACTGGACGTAAGACTGCCCCAGATGAGTGGGCTAGATTTCCAGCGCAAACTGGCTGATTTCGGTATGCACATTCCCATCGTCTTTATCACAGCGCATGGCGACATACCTATGTCTGTCAGGGCGCTGAAATCCGGTGCCGTGGAATTTCTGACCAAGCCGTTTCGGGACCAGGATTTGCTGGACGCGATTCAGCAGGCTCTCCAGCGTGATCGCGCGGCGCAAGAACTACGGGCTGAAGTCGACGAACTGCATGAGCGCTATCGGGCCCTGACAGCGCGAGAGCGGGCGGTCATGGAACGGGTAGTGTCTGGAATGCTCAACAAGCAGATTGCCTCAGAAATTGGAGCGAGCGAAGCCACTGTAAAGATCCATCGAGGCAACGTGATGCAGAAGATGCAGGCGGGATCACTAATTGAATTGGTTCGTATGGCCGACAAACTCAAACCCATTCTTCCTCAATAACGAGAGTCATCTTCCTTCACAAGCTGCTTGCAGTTCCGCCTTCCTCTGGTTCTAGTCGACTACCACCTGAGTCGTATTTTTTTACCCGTGGTGCGATTGCGCGGCCGTGCGGAAGGCGCTAGCGTTTGGCCCATGAACATCGAGCACGCGCCGAGGCTCCTGGCAATTCTCGATGATGACAAGGCGGTTCAAAGTGCGCTGCAAGATCTGATCGAGTCGGAAGGTATGTCCACGCTCTGCTTTGACTCCGCAGAGCAGTTCCTAGATTCCGGAGCGAGGCACAGGGCGTCATGCCTGATTGCCGACATTCGCATGCCAGGTATGTCGGGCATTGAACTGCAAGCACGGCTTAAGATCGAACGATGTCTGATACCGATCATTTTCATCACCGCGCGCGGCGACATCCCATTGGCAGTAAGCGCGATGAAGGAAGGCGCAAGTGATTTTCTCACCAAGCCGTTTGACGGGTGTGCGTTCCTGGCGGCTGTCGAACATGCTTTGGAAAAGGACAGGAACGCAAGGCGGAAAGTCCTCGAACAAGCCGATCTTCTGGCGCGGTATCGTTCCCTCACGCCGCGAGAGCAAGAAGTTGTGCCACTGCTAGTCAGCGGCCTATTGAACAAGCAGGCCGCGGCAGAACTAGGAATCACCGAGTACACAGTTCAGGTTCACCGCGGGCACATTATGCGCAAGATGAGAGCTGGCTCTTTTGCAACTCTAGTCAGGATGACGGAAAGGCTCGGTCTCAACAGCCCATGGCAGGAGTTGGCTGCGCCTTGAATTTCACTATCGTCTTGTCCCCACGTGCCCGGCGAGCAACGGACTCGATACTGACCGCCATCCACAACAATGGCCTGCCCCGTGATAGAGGCAGCATCGCCGCTATTCTTGTAGTTGGGATAGCCTTGCGGAAGCATGTGCCACTGCGCGCCGGTGTTGAGAATCCACAGCACTGCTTCCAGAACCCGGCGTGTTGGGATCGGTTTACGACCGGGATGACTGTCCGGAATATTTTCCTCCGGAAAGTGCTCGCGAATTCGCTCCCATTGCTCATCGCGCGGTTTCAACACGCAGGCAAATTTACGGCACTACATGCCGCTACGAAATGATTTTGACATAGGCTCTAATCATCCAGGCGTCTCGTAGGTCAAAAAAACGCGCGGACTTTCTGAAAGAACCCCTGCGGGAGGGCGGCGAATGCCAGGCGGAACAGCGGTCGCACTACGCCGACACAAGCACGCAGTGCTGCTGGCACTGTTGGTCGTCGTGCTGGCAATTGAAACGTTCAACGCCCAGTCCGGCGCCGAGCGGTTGCGTACCGATGCTCTATACACAGTGCTGGGCGTCGCGGTATGGATCGTTGTGTTCGAGCGCCCGCGCGAGCGGACCACGATGGCAGCAGTCCTCCTCCTGTCCCTGGCGATTAATTGGGCGCGGTACTTCACCGTTGCGAGCCTCGATCGCGCACTATCGTTCGCGAACGGGGTGGTGCTAGCGTTGTTTCTCTGGAGTGCCGTGGGCGTGATCTTGCGGGACCTGTTCCGCGCCCCGGCAGCCGGCGCCGAGAACGTGTTTGGCTCAATCTGCGGCTATCTCATCGCCGGCAGCGCGTGGGCACAGATGAATGCGATCGCGTACTTATTAGTACCCTCGGCCTACAGCATCAATCCAGAGTTAGCCGGGCTTCTCCCCGATTGGCACGGCCGGATGGCGCTCTTCACCTATTACTCCTTTGCACAAGTAATGACGATCGGTTATTCGGACGTGACACCGGTACACGCGCCCGCGACCACGTTGAGCCTATTCTCGGCCTTGTTCGGAGTGTTCTATACCGCTGTCGTCGTGTCGCAGTTCGTCGGGTTGGCGCAGAAACCCAAGCGTTGAGGTGCCGGAGTAGTAATTTCGGCTACCCGAGAGCAATGAGATGGGCCCCTCCCCACTCTACGGCATCGAGTGCCAGACCAGAGCGAAGCGGACCTGGGTGCCCATGAGCAGAGGAAGTGCATGCTATGTCTAGCTATCTTGTTTATATCTGCCAGGCGGTGAAGAACCGCGCGGGGCTCGAGCGTTACTGGCAGGTCGCGCCGGCGGCCTACCCCAGGAATGTCAATGTGCTCGCAGGGTACGGTCCGTGCGAGGTGCTCGATGCGGATCAGGATGAGCGCGTCGAGGGAGTGGTGATAGCTGAGTTCCCTCCATTTGAACAGACGCTCGAGTGGTTCAACGGTGATGCATATGTCCAAGCCCGCAAAGACCGAACAGAGGGCAACGAATATCTCGGCATGCTCGTGGACGGTGGAGTCACGCCTATCAGTGAACGCAAGCCACGAGTCCAGAATGATTGAGGTCGCTCATTCCAGCCCTATTTGATCAACGAAGTGCCCGCATGCCTGCCTATGTCGTCTTCGTTTGCCGTGAAATTGTAAACCAGGAGGAGCTCGCTACCTATTGGCAGCGCGTGAATGGAACGTTGGCGGGTCACTTGGCTCGGGTTTTGATGGACCACACCCGGTTGAGGATCTTGGAGGGACACGGTCCAGCGGAGGAGTGACCGGTGTATGAGTTCCCCTCGAAGGAGGCCGCGCGAAGTTGGTATGACAGCGTGGCCTACCGGGAAGCCCGGCAACATCGGAAAAAGGGTGCGAAGTATCTGGTAGTCCTGACAGAAGGCGGAGTGCCGCACGTCGAGCAACGAATGCCGCACACCCGAGTCGTTGGCTCAGCAGCGCCCCCGCCCGGCGTTAACGATATCGACAGCTCAATGTGAAACGAATCGGCAAACGGGATCCTCGTCACGATTGCCTCGGAGATGCCACGAGGGCGACATTGATACCCCCTCGGACGGCTTCCCGGACAATACGCGGCTATTTCTCCCAGCAATCGCCTTGCCGTCTCGCGCGAGATCAACGACGGATTGCTCGCACCGCGCTTCGCCCCGAGTCAGCGAGCCTGGGTCCTGACAGGCTTCCGCGTTGCGGTCGCGCCTGCGGTCCCCGCTTCCATCCGGGTTGATTGCTCGACGCATGTCCACTGATAATCCGGTCTGGCTCGGCCTTGTTGTCGGCAGAAATTAGGAAGCTATACAGGGCATCAGCCAAGTATCGAGGTTTGTTGTTTTGCCAGAGCGTCACGTACAGATAATACTCGCCGATTGGCACGTCACCCAGTTTCGAACTCACAAATGTCTGAATCTCACTAGACATTGACCCTGGAGCAGAATGCAGGCCGACCTGGCCTGAAGTTGGTCCCGTCTTGGTGCCGTTTAGTCCTGGGAAAAAAACGCAGCGCCCGTGACCCCAGGTGTAGCCGATGCCGCCGGCAACGCTGCCGCCCCTCAAGGTCTCGCAGCGTTCCGGCTGACGAAATAGCGCCAGGGTCGAGGTACCGTCTGATACCCGTAAGGTATTGAATTGATCTACACAAAATCTTGGACGCATCGATCGCGATTACCCCAAACTCCGGCGGGCTTCGTGAAAGCGCTGTCTTGAACGCACTCGGTTGCGGGTGTGATTTCGAGGACGTCCCGCCGCGGCGATCGGGCAGAAAATAGTCGTCGCCCTCTGCGGGCGACACGTACCGACCTCTCAACGCCGCGTCGCGGGGCGGGGGCCGATAGCGGGTCCTGTATGGCCTCGTTGCGCCGGACTAATCCAATCGACGATTCAAATCGACGCCTGAAAAGGAAACTGCATGGGCACAAGCGTATCCATTCAAGCGACGGACGTAACCTTTCCCAACCAATTTACCAGTATGAGCGGAAGGCTGTTT
>Ga0210408_10006469_pt1 | contig 10125 bp, 8 predicted proteins | sample IncBWH4MmetaG_FD_155471 | JGI IMG/M metagenome (GOLD analysis project Ga0210408, IMG submission 155471) | Forest soil microbial communities from Barre Woods Harvard Forest LTER site, Petersham, Massachusetts, United States - Inc-BW-H-4-M | ecosystem: Environmental > Terrestrial > Soil >...
AGCGGGCGGTGGGGACAGCCTCGGTGGTGTCGGTGGACGCGACGGATCCGAAGGTGCCGCAGGTGAAGATCAAGGCGGGGACGGCGATCGGCGTGCCCAAGACGCTGGCGGAGATCAAAGCTACAAAAGTGTTCGCGGATTCACCCCTGGTGCACCAGGGGAGGCTGTCGGTTGTGCCGTTAACAGCGGCGCAGTACAAGTTTCTTGGCGGGGAGTAGGCTTGAAATAGATTCCCGACACATTCGACCAGGATGAGAGAGGTTTATGGCGAATACATTCGGCACGGATATTTTGATTCAAGCGAAAGATCCGATGCAGGCGGCAAGGTTTTACACGCAGGAACTTGGATTCACGATCACCGAGAAGACAGAGAATATGATCAGCCTGCATGGCAAGCACATCAATATGTTTATTGAGCGGGGCCCGGCGCTTGGCGGACCGGTTTTTGAGGTGACGGTGAACAGCGTGAAGAGAGCTAGGGCGAAGCTGACGAAGAAAGGCTGCAAGGTCGTTAAGGATGAGCCTGACTTTCCGAGATGTTACGTGAAGGATCCGAATGGCCTGATCTACAATTTGACAGAATCATAGGTCGCTGCGCGGATGTTGGTCGTTGGCGGTTGTCCTTGGTCGGGACATTGCAGTTCGCCATCCTCGAACGTTTCATTCACAAGCTATGTTCATCGGACACTTCGCCGTCGGATTTGCCGCCAAGAAATTTGCGCCCCGAACGTCGATGGCAACGCTGCTGGCGGCGCCGCTGTTTCTGGATTTGCTGTGGCCAGTATTCGTGTTGCTGGGATGGGAGCAGGTGCGCATCGACCCGGGAAACACGCGCTACACGCCGCTCGATCTTTATCACTATCCCTGGTCGCACAGCCTGCTGATGTCGGTGGTGTGGGCCACCGGGTTCGCGCTGATTTACTACGCGATTACGCGTTATGGCGGGGGTGCGGCGGTGTTGTGGATCGGGGTGGCCAGTCACTGGGTGCTCGACTGGGTGAGCCACCGGCCCGACATGCCGCTGTATCCGGGCGGTCCAAAGTACGGTCTGGGCCTGTGGAACTCGATTGCCGGGACGATGATCGTGGAACTCGTGATGCTGGGAGTGGGTGTGTGGCTTTATGTGCGAACGACGCGCGCCCGCGACCGCATCGGGCGGTATGCGCTGGCGAGTTATGTGGGGTTGCTGCTGGTGTTGTACATCGGGGACCGGTTTAGCGGGGCGCCGCCGAGTGTGGCTGCTATCGCCTGGACCGGCATCGCGGCGTCGGTGGTGCTGATTCCCTGGGCCTGGTGGTTCGACCGGCATCGGGAGGCAGTCGCTGGTGGTTAGGCCTTGTAACGCCGTGCGAATAAGCTGTGTCAGGTCGTCACCCCAGTGCTCGATACTCTAAATTTATCTGATTCTCCCGGAGGTCACTCCCTGTGCGCGCCTGCCCACTGAGATGCATTCCATTACTGTTCCTGCTGGCTACCGCCGGTGCACAAAACAACTCGCGTCCATATCCGACTGAGGACTTACTCAACCGCATTCACGCCGAGGGGATTCGTGCGCACATGAACTATCTGGCGGACGATTTGCTCGAGGGGCGAGGCACGGGTACGCGTGGGTACATGCTGGCCGCCATATATGTTGCGTCGCAGTTTGAAGAGATGGGACTGAAGCCCGCGGGGGAGAGTGGCACCTATTTTCACAGGGTGCGCTTCCGCCGGGTCGAAACGGTACCGGGGAAGTGCACGCTGTCGCTGACACGCGGGGGGAAAGAGCAGGCCCTGGTATGGGAAAAGGACTTCGTGACCAACGGGGACGGACTGCGGGAGGATACGTCGGTATCGGCGCCCCTGGTGTTCGCGGGCTACGGCATCACGGCGCCGGAGTTTCATTACGACGACTTCGCGGGCGTGGATGTTAAGGGCAAAATTGTTGTGGTACTGGTGGGATCGCCGGCCAGTTTTCCGTCGGCGCCAGGGGCGCATTATTCCGACGGCGTGGTGAAGGCGCGAATGGCGGCGGCGCATGGAGCCGTGGGAGGAATCGTGATCTGGGCCGGCACTTATGCCGACCGCACGCCCTTTGAGCGGCTGGTGCGCTTCTTCCGCGAGCCGAACATGCGCTGGCTGAACGCGCAGGGAGTGCCCAACGACCCGGTGCCCGAGCTCCGCGGCTTTGCCATGGTGAACAAGGCGGTGGGAGCATCGCTGTTTCAGGGCGCATCCCAATCGCTCGAACAGGCGTTGGCGGATGCCGCGGCAACCAAGCCGCAGGCATTTCCGTTGGCGGGGAGCGCGAGCATTCGCCAGGGCGCGCGCTTCAGCGAAGTGGAGAGTCCCAACGTTGCCGGCGTTTTGCCCGGCTCCGATCCGCAATTGAAGAACGAGTACGTAGTCTATAGCGCGCACGGCGACCATCTGGGGATTGGCGAACCAGTCTTCGGCGACACGATTTACAACGGGGCGGTGGATAACGCGTCGGGGACCGCGGGGCTGCTGGAAATCGCCCGCGCGTTCAGTGGGATGCCGACCCCACCGCGCCGGTCCATTTTGTTTCTGGTGGTGACTGGAGAGGAAGAGGGGATGCTCGGGTCCGATGCCTTCGCACACTCGCCGACCGTTCCAATCCGTCAAATCGTGGCCAATCTGAACTTGGACGGAATCTCACTGTTTTATGATTTTCGTGACGTGGTGGCGCTGGGGGCCGAACATTCCAGCTTGAACGACGAAGTCAGCGACGTGGCCCGACGGATGGGGCTGGACGTGAGTCCGGATCCGCTGCCCGAGGAAGCGTTTTTCACACGCAGCGATCAGTATTCATTCGTGAAGCAGGGGGTACCCGCGGTGGCGATTGCGGAGGGCTTCAAGACGGTGGATGCGAAGCTGAACGGGAGAGATATCGCGTTGAACTGGGAGGGGAGCATGTATCACACGCCGCAGGATGATATGAAGCAGCCATTGAATTTCGACGCGGCGGTGAAATGTGTGCGCGTAAATCTGGCGGTGGGATTTGAAGTGGCGCAAGAGGACGGGCGTCCGCAGTGGAACGCGGGGGATTTCTTTCAGGAGAAATTTGGGGGGAAGTGAGAGAGAAAACCTTTACCAAGGCTAGTCGCTGATGGTCGGTGGCTGATAGCGGATGGCCGATAGGAGGGAGACGTGCCACCGTGACTCGCGACGATTTGGATTGGTCGGTTGTCATTTTCGTGAGTGTGCTGATGGCGGGATGCGGCGGGTCGGCAGGCGGGAGTTCCAGCGGCGGGGGTGGAGGGAGCGGGTCGCCTGTATTCTCCAGCTACAAATTGGTGGGGAACACGACGCCAGTCCGCGATCCGAGCCTGTTCCGGCAAGGCAACACGTACTACGTCTTCAGCACTGACCCGGGCGCGGTCGGCGTTGGGTCGATTACGATTCGTTGCTCCTCCGATCGCATCAACTGGAGTGCGTGCGGGTATGTCTTCCGCCAGATCCCGGCATGGGTCACGGCCGAAGTGCCTGGGGTGGTGGGCTTGTGGGCGCCCGACATCTCCCACTTCGATGGCCTGTACCATGTGTATTACGCGGGTTCGACGTTTGGGTCGAACACGTCGGTGATCGGACTGGCCACCAATACGACCCTGGACCCGTCAGACCCTGCCTACCAGTGGGTTGACCAGGGCATGGTGCTCGAATCAGTCTCGGCGGATAACTTCAATGCGATTGATCCGACGATTCTCCTGGATGCCGACGGGAGTGTGTGGCTGACTTACGGCAGCTATTGGACGGGCATCAAGCAGCGACAGATTGATCCTTCTTCGGGAATGTTGCTGGCCTCGAATACGACAGTGTATTCGCTGGCGAGTCGTCCGGGGGTGCAGTATGACCCGATCGAGGGGTCGTCGCTAGTACGCAAAGGAAGTGACTACTATCTGTTTGTTTCGATGGATTTCTGTTGTCTGCCCAATCCTTACCAGGACAACTATAAGATCGCCGTCGGGCGCGCAACTGGGCCGCACGGGCCGTTTGTCGACCAGAACGGTGTGGACATGATGAACGGCGGAGGCACGATCCTGCTGCAGGGGAATGGAACGACGTGGAACGCGCCGGGCGGAGAGACTGTCTACCTCGACCCCCAACAGGGGGACATGATTACGTTTCATGCTCTGAGCTTGCCGGGTGGAGCGGCGTATCTGTACGTGAATTCCTTGAGTTGGCCGAACGGGTGGCCGCAGATTGAACCGTGAGGGTGGCGCGTAGAGCAGAGTTACAATCATTCGGAAACGTACAGGCACTGTATGACGTTTAACCCGCGTCCTCGATTTCTGTGACGTCTGTTTTTTGCTTTCGTGCTTACGGGGACCATCGTTTCTCAGCAAGCCGAACCCAACGGTGAGCCCCAAGCCGCCGCGCCTGACGAAGGGTCTTTGGACGATCTTGTTCGACCGTCCGCTTTGCCGCGACCGGTGAATTTCCCCCAATCTTCGCAAAGAACGCGAAAGGCTGGAGCACCCGCTGTCCCCACATGGCATTTCGTTTTTCTCTGTGGTCCTGATAGCGTGGATAGTGCGAGGGGCGCGTGACGCAGGGGAGGGAAGAGTGCGTGAGATGATGAGCGAGAAGGTGGTGGCGCAGTTCAAGAAGCTCCTGCTGGCGCGGCGGTTGGAGTTGAGCCGCAACCTAGATCAGGCGGGGGCGGAGGTGCGCGCCGCGGAGACCTCCGAGGGAGGAGAGCCGGATGGTGGCCGGCCCTTGCCTCCGGGACTTTTGCAGCAAGGGACGCACGCGCAGGGCATGCTGATGGCGATGGACGCCGCGCTGGCGCGGATCGCTAGCGGAACATTTGGCAGGTGCATGACTTGCGGGGAAGAAATCGGGTCGAGGCGGCTGGTGGCGTTTCCGTGGATCCAGTATTGCCTGGGCTGCCAGCATATCGAGGAGAAGCGTCACCAGACGTCGGTTCCGACCCAGTGATTTGTGGTGTGCAGGGGCGGAATCCGGGGTATGCTCAAGGGGATGCCTCCTACCATGGATCGCCTCTCCAGCCTGCGCAATGAAATCACCGACCTAAGCAAACTGAATGCCAGCTTCCGCGAAAAGAGGAAACACAGCCCGCTCGAGCAATCGGCCGCGGAACTGCGCGCCCAGCGACTGGTCGAGATCAAGCAGGAACTGTCCAAGCTGCTGACCCGGCCGGATTCCTCGGCCTGGTGGTAGGGATTCCGGCGTTCCGAAGAAGTTCCCCTCGGCACTAACCTTGCCTTCATCAGCGGCCGCTTCCGCCCGGCCTGACGGCGTGTCCTTTTTCAGGATTGGGAAGCAGGGCTGCGGCCCAATGGACTTGGACCGCCGGGGCGTCTGTCCCTACGCGGGTTACGGTTTTCCGGCGCGGGCTTGCATGCGGAGGCGGTAGTCCTTGTCGTCGGGGAGGTGGCCGTCGACGCGCAGGACCTTTACGGAGTTGTCGACGTCGGCGGCGCGCAAGTAGCCGATGGCTCCGGGGACGTTGAAGACGAATTTGAGGACGTCGCTGGGCGTGGCCAGGGTTTTGGGGGAGACGAAGACGGCGCCGGTGAACACGCCCTGGATGAAGTGGCTGTTCAAGTCTTTTTCGTTCATGCCGTAGACTTCGCGGAGAATCACTTTGCGCTCGGGCTGGGCGGGGTCCATCATGACCAGGGTGATGCGCCGGCCGTTGGGCCAGTGGCTGCGCTCGCCCAGGAAGATCTTGCGGAGTTCGGGGAGCGAGAAGTTTTCGACGGTGTTGGTCTGGTTGACGATGATGGCCAGGCTGTCGGCGGGACCCGCGGCGGGCAGGGGCGGGAGGGCGCCGGCGGGGCTGGGCGAGGAGATTCCCCGCGACAGAATCGCAGCGATCAGGACGAGCACGACACTGGTTACGCGCCGCATCATGGCACCCTTCTAGAAAGTGAATCCAAGCTGAAGAGCTAACGAGTTGTAGCCAGGCTGGTGGCGCAGTTCGGTGCGGTCATACTGCAACTTTAGCGCTACCGACTCGCTGGCATCAAATCGCAAACCCACGGAAGGTCCTTGGCGCAGGCCGACCGTGGGGAAAACGGGTTCCGTGTCCGATGCATTCACATACTGATAACGGAAGTAAGGGCGGTAGGATCCCCAGCGTCTCGAAAGCTGGGTGTAGAAACCGGGCGTGTCGTACACATGCGAAAGGCCGGTGGGCGCGTGGCGAATGAGCAGGGCTTCGTTGAGCCACTCGAAGTTGGGGCGCACGATGACGGCGTGGGTGGCAAGAATCATTTCCCCGATGGTGGGAGCGCCGATGGGGGTCAGGTGATCGTGATAGACGGAGACGCCAAACTGCAAGCCGCGAACGGCTTCGGGAGTGGCGAAGAGGGCGAAGTTCACGGCCTTGCCGTTATTTTCATCGACCACGTTCTGCACGGCTTCGGCCTGTGGGGAGCTGGACGCGCGTCCGTTACCGACCTCAGCAACGTAGTGCAACTGCAGGCGTCCGGAGGGGATACGTCCGGAGGCGGAAATCCCGACGTTGTGAATAGGCAGGATGCCGCCATTGTCTTCGAACTGGAACAGGTAAGGGCGGCCGGTGGCGGTCTGCAGCCAGGTGCTGTGATGATAGGCGGTGTTGTAGTAACCGATGGCAGTGTGGAAGCGGCCCACCGAGACGTTGAACATGTCGTTGGGCGAATACTGCAGAAGCAGACGCTCGATATCGACACCGAAGCTATTGTGCGGGTCGGCTTCGAAGACGATTTCACTGAGGAGCTTGAAGCGCTCCGATACATCGGAAGTGACGAAGAGGTCGAGCTGCCCGAGGGTGAACGAGGTCGTGGTGCCTTGTTGGTTGCCGCCGTGGAGATTGACGTCGCCGAAGCCGCGAATGCGGAGTAGGGTGCTGCTGGTGTCCATGCGCTCGGCCATGGATCGGGCCGACTTGGTATCAGACTCGCTTTCTAGGGGAGCGGCGGCGGGGGCCGCGGTTTCGGCGGGCGCGGGAGCAGGCGCGGGAGCGGCTGCGGATGGCTTGGCGGCTTCGAGCTGAGCGACGCGAGCTTCCAGTTGTTCGACGCGCCGGACGAGCATTTGGATGGTCTGCTTGTCGGAGTCGGCGCCGTCGGAGGCCTGCTGGGCGCGCAGGACGGGGGCACCCGGAACGGTTCCGAGCACGAGGGCCAGGGCCCATCGGGTGGAGGTTCGCCGCGCCCGCGAAGACCGGGCGAGGAACGCGAACGGCATGACCATGGAAGACCGCATGACTGCCTCCTATCAGGCCGAGCAGCCGCAAGGGTCAGAACAAGGTTTGCCTCTCCGAAAGAACAGTCTCTCTTCGGCGGCGGAAATGGCCTTGCAACTTGCGCCCGGACCTACCAGCAACCAAGAGCACTTCTTTTTTGAATCCCGAGGGAAAAGGGAAGATTGGAGCCGGCAAAACGGCTTGCCGACAATGGTGTGTAAGCTACCGTATGTCGCGAAAACGATCAACCGAAATCGCAGGGATCGGAATCTCAGGGATGGCGGGGAGCCCGACCTTGTCAGTTTGCAACAGTTGCACCGTGCGGAACTGCTTTCCTTGAAAGGCAGAAGGGCTCAAGGGCATTGTCAGTGAAGAGAAACCAAACCTGGCCAGCCTCGATCGGCGGCTGAACCAGAGTGTGCCAAAGTCTATTGCAGCACATTGTTTGCTCGCTCATCGCCTCTGAATTTACAGTCGCAATTTGAACCGATTGCATCCAGGTGACACCAGAAGCTTTCCTGCGGACTCGAGAGGGCCTGTGGCACCAGCACTCGCACGGCGGGAATTGGCTCTGGTGCTTTCAAGCTTGCATTCACAATCGGTGGCCTTCCGTGCGCTGGCACATTGGAACGCGCAGCTTTAAAAGGTTTGCGAGGCGCGACGACAACAGCTGTCGGCTTGGTCTCGGGCTGTCGCACAACTGGAGAAGCTACTGCGATTCGATGTGACGGCCGCATGAAGCGATCCCGGTTCGGCCTCCACACGACATAAAGGAGAACGACCTCGACGATGACGATCGAAATCCAAAACAGACGCTTGTCACTCACAGCCAGTTTCCCTCACTGAAAGATCAGCCCGCAATTCGGAAACAAAACCGCGAAAAGCACTCCGCATATCCGTCAGCCCTGATCTTGAGTACTTTGCTCGCCGCTCCATCGGCAGAAGTCTTTTCGGCCATCCGTTCGTGTAAGAGTCAATGTTGCGGACTCTTGAATTTTGGCCCGGCTTGCCTGGTGAAATCTAAAATTAGGCCCAAGGTTTCCTCCCCCGAAGAACCTTGGGCTAATTGCTCGGCTTTCTTGAAACCGGCGAAGCTTCTATCAGTGGCGGAGGTTAAGCCAGCAGGGAGAGCTTAGCAATGGCACCGAGGCGCCGGTTTGATGGCACGAACGAGCCGAAAAATCCAGAGATGGAAAATGCATGGAGGTCCGGGCAATGACAGCCTCCCTGGGTCCTTCGACTACGTTCGGCTGGCGCCTCACTCCGCTCAAGGATGACAGGTTCAAATTGATGGCGTGAACGGAGCGATCTACGGGCTAGGGAGCATTGGGTTCGCGGATGAGGACGACGTCGGAATCGGTGTGACCGCGCAGCAGGGCGAGGCTCTTGCCGTCGGGCGACCAGCGGAAGTTGAAGATCTGCTCGGAGGTGAAAGTGGTGATCTGCTTGCCGGCGCCGCCGATGGGCTGGATCCAGAGATTGTCGACTCCACTCTCGCGAATCGGGTAGGCGACCGCTTTACCGTCAGGCGCAAAATCGAGGCCGCCGCTCGAGATTCGTTCATCGGCGTCCAACAGCTGCGGGGTGGCGGTGGCGCTGGTGACATCGAGGAGCGCCACCTTGTATTGCGGGTAGGGGTCCTCGGCAGTGGGCACAGTGGCCAGCACGTAGGCAAGCTTGCCGTCAGGAGAGACGGTCAGGCCGGTGCCGGCGGGGAAGGTGCGGGGCACGGCACTGTTGGGCAGCAACTCGGGTTTGCCCGGAGCGTTGAGCGGGGTGCGCCAGAGCTGCTGCAACTCGAGATTCCAATAGTAGATCCATTTTTCGTCGGCGGAACAGACGGGGTTGCGGTCGTTCTTCCCATCAGTCAACTTCACCGGATTGGTGCCATCGAGGTTGGCGCGCCAGACGCTGGTGGAGTTGGTGCCATCATGAAATGCCCAGGAATAGACCAGGTAGTGAGAGCCGCAGCCGGAAAGCTCGACGATGGCAGCGTTGGGGTCTCCCACCAAGCGAGTAGGAACGGACTGGTCGAGGCCGGCGCGTAGCAAGCGCGTGAAGTCGGTGAAGATCAAATTTCCGTCGGCGGTCCAGTCAAAGCTGTAAACCGATTGCCCCTGGGGAAGGACGGGCGCGAGGTCGGCGCCGCGCAGCAAGTAAAGATTCTCGGAAGTCTTGGTCTGGACGGTGGCCAGGGTTTTTCCATCGGCCGAGAGGGTGAGAGTGGCGTAGCTGTTCGTGTCGCGCGTGATGGGATGGAAAGCGCTGCTGCCCGAAGGAATGAATCCGATCTGGGAGCGCTGGAAGTAGTCGGGGCCTTTCTGGGAATAGAGAGCGAGCAGGCCGTTGCCGTCGGGGAGCCATTTGAAGTCAAGGGTAAGCTTGTCGTCGAAAGTGGCGAAGTTATCGACCTTGCTGTTGGCTACATCGAGCAGGCCGATTCCGCCGAGAGCCTTGCCGGGGCGGAGGCGGCGGTAGGCGATCTGGCGGCCGTCGGGCGACCAGGCGACAGAGGAAGGCACGTCGGAGGCAGGAGCCGCGACCTGGAGAACTTTCTCGTCGGTGCCATCGAGATTCACGGTGACGAGCGCGTACTTGCCAGCCTCGGGGGCGTTGGAGCGAGCGAAAGCGATGCGGTGACCGTCGGGAGAGAAGGTGATGTCGCTATCGATGCCGCGCACGACGGTCTGGGGCGTGCCGCCGAGGACGGGGGCGCGATAGAGATCAAAGTTGGTGTTGGTCGCGTCGACCGCCTTGATGAAGTAAAGATAATTTCCGTCGGGAGAGAAAGCGAGGCTCTTGTAGGAAGACGGCGCCGGGGGGATGACCTGAGTGTCGCTGCTGGTGGGCAGGTTGCGGAGCCACAGGCTCTGCAGTCCCTTTTCGTTCATGACCGTGAGGATGTAGCGGGCGTCGGGAGAGATGGC
>Ga0210408_10006470_pt1 | contig 10125 bp, 6 predicted proteins | sample IncBWH4MmetaG_FD_155471 | JGI IMG/M metagenome (GOLD analysis project Ga0210408, IMG submission 155471) | Forest soil microbial communities from Barre Woods Harvard Forest LTER site, Petersham, Massachusetts, United States - Inc-BW-H-4-M | ecosystem: Environmental > Terrestrial > Soil >...
GACTCCGGCGCCCTGCAGCGCTTTCTTGTATCCCTCGAACCTTTCCACCGCGTCGGGATGATTTTCAGAACCGTTGATGAACGCGATCTTGCGGTGTCCGACACTCAGCAGGTGACGCACGGCCAGCATCGCGCCGTGCCGGTCGTCGATCTGCAAGCTGAACAGCCCCGGCGCCCGCAGACGGCGCCCTGTTACCACGATCGACACTTCCTTGGCGTAACTCTTCAGCTTGGCATCGCTGAGGCGGCCGGCGAAGACGATGATCCCATCGACGCCGCGCGCAATGAACTCACGCACGCACCGTTCTTCGTCCTCTTCGTGCCAGTTGCCGCTCATGAACAGAGGCGCGTATCCGCGCTGCCGCAGACAGGCCTCGATTCCTCGCAGCCCTTCACCATAGAACGGGCTGTCGATCGCCTGCGCGACCACGCCGATGGTCAGAGTCTTGCCGAGGGCGAGTCCGCGCGCAGCGGCGTTCGGCCGAAAGTCGAACTTCACTATGGCCGCCTCGACGGCATGCTTGAGGCCATTGCTCACATTGACCGTGCCGTTGATGATCCGCGACACGGTGCTGGCGGAGACGCCCGCTTCGCGGGCAACCATCCGAAGCGTGGCCGACTGGCGCGGCCGTGGGCCGCTCTTGCCGGGAGTGGGTGCTGAAGGCAACTTCGGTTTCACGTTCACGAGGCTAGAGCCTGCTTCGGCTGGGTGAGAATTCCTTCCAATTCCTCGAGTGTCTTCCCCTTGGTCTCGGGCGCCAGCATCATGATGAACAGCAGGCCGGCGGCGGCGAGCAATCCGTAGGCGAGAAAGGTGCCCGCGGGACCCCACGTCGCAAGCTCCGCGGGAAAGAGCAAGGTGACGCTGGCGCTGACCAGGGAGTTCCAGAATCCGACCACGGAAATCGCCGCGGCCCGTTCTTCATTCGGGAATATCTCGGACAACAATACCCACATCACCGGCCCCAGTGAGATCGCGAAGGAGGCGACGTAGGCGATGAGGGCGATCAGCACCACGTTCCCATGGTTGACCGGCGAGCCGATCCCGAGCGATGTATGCGCCGAATGAAATGCCCAGCTGATGGTCAGCAGCGACAGGATCATCCCGGTGATCCCTATCCCCAAGAGCGGCTTGCGCCCCAGACGATCGATCAGCCAGATGGCTACGAACGTCATGCCGACGTTGACGAGGCCCACCAGCACCGACTGCGCAAAGGAGGTCGAGAGCTCGCCGCCGGACGAGGCGAAGATGGTGGGCAGGTAGTAGAAGATGGCGTTGATGCCGGTGGCCTGCTGGAAGAACGCGATGCCAAGGCCGAATATCATGACCCGCTTGAGCCGCCCCGTGAGCAATTCGCGGATGCCGAAACGCCGCGATTTCTCGATGAGGTTCGCCTGGATGGCTTCGAGCTCGCGTTGCGCGCCGGCTGCGCCGTGAACCGCGGCGAGCGCGATCCGCGCGCCGGCCGCGCGGCCTTTGCTCAACAGCCATCGGGGGCTTTCCGGCACCAAGGTCAACAGCAAGAAATAAATGCCGGCGGGTGCGGCCTGGACGCCCATCATCCATCGCCAGCTATCGGCGCCCAGCGGCAGCAGAAAGTAATTGGAAAAAAACGAGATCGAGATGCCGATGACTATCATCAGCTGATTGAGGGAGACCAGACTTCCGCGGCTGCGGGCCGGCGCGATCTCCGCGATGTACACCGGGGCCGTGAGAATTGCGGCCCCGACTCCGAGACCACCGCAGATTCGCGCCGCGACGAACACCGCAAAGCGAGTGGAGAACGCCGCCGTCAAGGAGGAGGCGAGAAATAGCACCGCCGTCAGCAGCAACACGCTTCTGCGCCCAAAGCGGTCGCTCAAAGGTCCGGCCGCCAGGTTGCCGGCCATCGCGCCCCAGCCGAGACAACTCACCGCCCAGCCGAGTTTGAGGCTGCCGGCGGAGCCGTGAAGGTCGAAGTATTCGCGAATGAAGGGTACCGCGCCGGAAATGACGGTGGCGTCGAATCCGACCAGAAAACCGCCGAGCGCGACCGTTGCGGCGATGCGCACGATTTTGAATTCGTGACCCGTCATACGCGGGCCTGCGGCCGGCCGCGCAAGCCTGCGGTGATGACACCCCCAAGGAGCTGAATTGTGCGACTCATACCCCCTCCCCCACCCATAGACGGGTCCCGCGTCCGATTTTCTGCAACCGGTTTCAGAGATGCTGCGTGCAGGGGGCGGCCCGTGTCAAGGCCGGATTTACCTCGGCGTGCTCAAAGGGCTTTGTTAATGGGACGAGACCCCCCTTGCATTTTGAAATAGACAGCGGCAGAATCGGCCTGCAACCGGTTTCAGAAACCGCTTGCACAGAATCGACGCTCGACGTCGGCACGCAGAATAAACATGATCCCGGCAAACGGGAGGGGAGAGTGCCTTGAAGAAGTCCAGTCGTTCGTACGCCTCGAAAAAGGCGCAGCATCCGTTACCGTCCATGCCGATGAAGCCGCTCGCCGTCCTGATAGCGATGTACTGCTCAGGTGCGATGGCCGATCCCGCGGTGGCGACCGACACCACGGCTTCACCGACGGACAGCCTCGGCGAGATTGTCGTCACCGGGTTGCGCCAGTCGCTGGTGACCAACGAGAGCATCAAACGCAATGCGAGTGGGTTCGTCGACGCCATTACGGCCGAGGACATCGGCAAGTTCCCTGACACCAACCTTGCAGAGTCCATCCAGCGCATTCCCGGCGTGACCATCGACCGGGTGAACGGCGAGGGTTCGCGCGTGACGGTGCGTGGCTTCGGCCCGGAATTCAACATGGTGACCTTGAACGGTCGCTCCATGCCGGCCAACATCGGGCCAAACACCGGAAATGCGTCCCGATCCTTCGATTTCGAAAATCTCTCGGCCGACGGCATTGCGGGCATCGAGGTGTACAAGACCGGCCGCGCCGACATCGCGAGCGGCGGCATCGGTTCAACGATCAATATCACCACCGCGCGACCGTTCGATTTCAATGGGATGCGGGCGCAGTTTTCGGCCAAGGCCGACTACGACAGGTCGACCAAAGTGGGCAGCAAGATCACGCCGGATTTCTCCGGCTTGTTCAGCGATACCTTCTTCGACGATCGGGTGGGTTTCCTGATCAATGGGTCCTACTCCAAGCGCAACAGCCAGGAGCAGAGCGCGAACATCAACGGCTGGCTGCAAAACCAGTTTGCTGCGGGCGATCCCAGGGTCGTAAGTTCCAACACGAACCCCGACGGCAACAACTGGGCGCCGCGCAACGAAGGCTGGGGAGTGCTGGATCACCAGCGTGAACGCATCAACGGCCAGGCCGTGCTGCAATTCAAACCCATCGATTCGCTGGTCGCGACGGCGGACTATACGTATACCTTCTATAAGGACAGGAACCAGACGCACACCTTCGGCGCCTGGTTCGACTATGGTCCGAACCCCACGAGCGCCATCATTGATTCCCACGGAACGGTGACGAATCTCGTCGATACCGGCAGCGACGACTCGTATTTCGCGACCAACGACGAAATCATGAACCAGAACGGCTCTGCCGGCCTGAACCTCAAGTGGCAGGCGTCGGACAACGTAACGGTGAATTTTGACGCTCACCATTCCACGGCCGATTCGGGCGGCGGAGCCTTGGGCACCAACAATTTCGGTATCGTCGGTCAAATCCCTCAGGGGTCGACATCGCTCAACAAGTGCTTCACGTTGGGTCCCGCGTTTCCGGCGGGCGGCCCCTGTGCCGGTATCGCCGCGGCTGCGCTGCAGATTCCGACCACTTCTTGGATCTACGCTCCGCCCTACACCATGAGCAACCTTGGCACCGATACCATCGAACCGCTGTTCGGGCAGGCCAATAACACCACTTTCCGCAACACCGTCGAGGAGGTCCTGCTCGATACCACGTGGAAGAACAGCGATTCAGAGAGCGGCTTCAAGAGCATCAGGGCCGGCATTGATTTGAAGCGATTTACCACGGAAGCCGAGTCCTTCAACAGCGGCAATTTCGCCTGGGGCTACTACAACCCCGTAGATAAAGGTTTGATTCCGGCGAGTGCTTTTACCAAGGTGTCGAGCTGCAGCATTGTCACGCAGTTCTCGGGCGGTGGCTGCGGAATCCAGGTCCCGTATTTCTATAGCTTCAGTCTGGCCAGCGCAATCGCTGCCACACAGGCGGGCGGCAGACCGAACGCCAATGGAACGCCCGACGGCAACTTCCCACCTTATAAGTTCGCCCAGAACAAATCGCCGAACAACGACGACCATATCCGCGAAGACACGCCGGCGCCATTCGTGCAGATGGATTTCGCCACCACCTTTGACGGCATGCCTTTCAAGACCTTGGTCGGCATGCGCTATGAAAAGAGCACGGTCATTGCGCAGAGCCTGCAGAAGGTTCCGGTGTCGGTCTCGTGGAACAATCCCACGGAGTTCTTCACCCAGTATGCGGCCAATGCCACCTACAGCGACGTCAAGAGTTCCTACCGCGAGTTTCTGCCGAACATCGATATGAGTTTGGAAGTGCAGCCTGGCGTGCTGCTGCGTGGTTCGTACAGCAAGACCATTGCCCGCTCCGATCTTCTTTCAATGATCGGCACCACCTCCGTGACGTCCACGCCGAAGCCGGGCTCACGCACCGCCACGCAAGGCAACCCGGGCCTCTTGCCCTACGAGTCGAACAACATCGATTTGGGGGCGGAGTGGTACTACGCCAAGGGCAGCTACGTCGCGGCCAATTGGTTCACCAAGCACGTGACGAACTTCCTGACGAACACCACCGTGACCGGGCCGCTGTTCGGCATCACGGATCCGAATGCGGGTGCGGTCGCCAAGAAGGCCATTGCTGAGCTCACGGCGGCGGGCAAAGCGGTAACCGCGCAGAGCATATTCGCGCAGATGCTGACGGACAATCCCGGGCAGCTCACGTTCACCGGGCAGCCCGGCGACCCCTTGGTCATTTGGGACATCACGACGCCGAGCAACGGCAACAAGACCGACATCCACGGATTTGAGCTCTCGGTGCAGCACCTGTTCTGGGATACGGGTTTCGGTATTGAGGCCAACTGGTCGATTCCGTCCGGCGGTGCGCCTTTCAATTCCGAGACCATCAATACCCAGTTCGCGCTGCCGGGCTTGAGCCGTTCCTACAACGTCGTGGGATTCTTCGAGCGGTGGGGCTTCCAGACTCGTGTGGCCTACGCCCACCGCGGCGCGTTCCTGGCCGGATTGAACCAGACTGACCAGAACGGCGAGCCGGTCTACACCGCGGCCTACGGCCAGCTCGACATGAGTGCGAGCTACGACATTACCAAGCACTTCTCCGTGATGTTCGACGGCATCAATCTGACCTCCGCCTCATCACGTCAGTATGGCCGATTCACCAACCAGTTCTATGCTGCCAACGAGGGTTTCGCCCGCTACCAGGTCGGCTTCCGCGTGGTGCTGTAGCCGCTGGTCAGTTTCCAAAGGCCGCCTCCTTCCGGAGGCGGCCTCCGACCGGGGGGGGGCAGCCCTTGGTCGCTCGAGATCTCAGGATTGGCGGTTTAGATACTTCAGCAAAATCGCGCGGATGCGTTCCGCTTTCGCGGGCGTGAGATCTCCGAAAAGTCCCCGCACATTTGGCGGCAGATGCTCGAGCGCCGGGCCGTCTGATTGGAAAATCAGGTAGTCGAACAGACTTTTCCAACCCCGCCGCTGCGAGGCCGGCAGCCCCTTTATCGTCAGCAGGCAGTGCAGAAGAGCGTTCGACGGTGAGTCGAAGTAGTCCGGAACGTCGCGCCACCAATAATTGACGAGTACATTGAAGTCTTCGAGCGCCTCGACGTTGTGCCACCACAATGCGGGGATGTAGACCGCATCGCCCGGGGCGAGCTCGGCGACTTCGGCAACTTTCGCCGCCTCGGCATAGCGGGGAAAGCGCTCGAGGTCCGGATTGCGGATATCAACCAGAGTGATGGGCTGCCCCGCCGGGGTCAGATCGAGCGGGCCCACGTAGAGATTTCTGATCTGGTCCGGCGGAAACATGGTGAAGCGGCGGCGCCCGCCGACGACACAGGCCAGGTTTTCGATATTGTCGAAATGCGCCGCGATGCAGGTGCGGTTTCCGATCCAGATCGACTCGCGCACCGACTCGGCGGTAATCAGGCTGCGGACGTGGTTGGCATTCGAAAAACCGGGATAGTGAATCGCCAGCGATACGGATCCGGAGTAGAGCGCCGGGGCGGAGTCATTCTTCAATTCCCGGCAAAGACGCTCGAGCACATCGCCGAGCAACGCGCGTTTGGACTCGAAATTGAATCCGTCCAGCGTGTCGTTGTAGAAGAATCGCCCCTTGATGGATGTGGGTCCCTCGAACAAGGGCGCGGCATGGCCGCTGTCGAAGGTCTTGAGATAGGCGGTGAGCGTGTGCGCCGATTCAAGACCCGCCTGGGTCGCCGGCCAAGCCCGCACCAGGCCGCGCAGTACTGCCGGGCGGTCACGGGTCCGTATCGTGTTATGGAATACGGCCGCATCGACATCTTCCCACTCCTGCGCTTTGTTCGGCTCGACACGCATTTTCGAAGCACCCGCGATGAAGCAATGCAGGCTATTGTACCGCGACTAGGGCGCTGCTCCTTCGTCTCGCGCCGACGAAGACGCGGGAATGAGCGCTATAATCTTCGCATGGGCTGGAGGGGAAAGTGGTCAACCGAGTAGTACTCAATAATCAGATTCACCGGGATGTCCGCATTGCGGCGACTCGGCCGACGCGAGAGAACGCCGAAGTCAACGCCGTGAGCGTGATCCCTCGAGAATTTCCCCGGCTCCTGGCGCATTATCCGATCTTCTACACCAAAAACACGGAAACCGGCCGCTTCGAGCCTTCCGCGCTGCTGGGCTTCCAACCTCGCGAGAACTTGTTCTTTGTGGGCGATCGATGGGATGCCGCCTACGTGCCGCTGCAGATCCAGCGGCAACCGTTTTCGCTGATCACCCGCCGCGCGGAGGATTCTGAAGGCAAACCTCCCTCTCTCGACGTGGCGCTCGATCTGAGCCAGACCGTTCAGTCGCAGGAGGGTGAACGCCTGTTCCTGGAAGACGGCCAACCGACAAAATTCTTGCAAGACATCACCTCGATGCTGTCGGCGCTGGTTGCGGGAGCGAAGGAAACCTATGCATTCACCGGACGGCTGGCGGAACTCAATCTGATCGAGCCCGTGCAGATCGATATCGAGTTCGTCGACGGCAGCGAGACCAAGCTGCAGGGGCTTTACTGGATTGCGGCCGCAGCCCTCAAGGCGCTGCCGGCGGCGCAATTGGCGGAATTGCGCGATCGCGAGTTTCTCGAATGGATGTATTTTCAGATGGCATCGATCGCGCACGTGGCGGCCTTGGTCGCCCGCAAGAACCGGCTGATCTCCGGCGTGACCGCCGCGCGCCCTTGAGAGGATTGGAATGACGACCCGGGCCGAACCGCAGCCGATTCGAAGGATTCTCGTGGTCGGCGGAGGCACCGCCGGCTGGATTACCGCCGGCGTGCTCGCGTCGCGTTATCCGCGACGCGGGGATGACGGCATCTCGGTCACCCTGATCGAATCGCGCCTGCAGCCGCCGATCGGAGTCGGCGAAGGTACCTGGCCGACGATCCGCACTACGTTGAAACAGATCGGGGTGACTGAAACTGATTTTCTGCGCGCGTGCGACGCTTCTTTCAAGCAAGGATCGCAATTCGTGAAGTGGGTGGACGGCGGCGATGCGGATGCTTACTACCACCCATTCACGCTGCCCGTCGGCTATGAAGAGCGCAACCTGGCTCCTTACTGGCTGGAGAATCCGCGGGGCGATAGTTTCGCGGCCAGCATGTGCTTTCAGACGAATGTCTGCAGCCGTGCCTTGGCGCCCAAGCAGATCACGACGCCCGAGTTCACGGGCTTGGCGAACTACGCCTACCATCTGGATGCCGGCAAGCTCGGACCTTTTCTCCAACAGCACTGTATCGACAAGCTCGGCGTCACGCACATATACGATGATATCGTCCGGGTCGAGTCCAAGGAGAGCGGTGACATCGCGCACTTGCTGACGAAGTCCGGCGAGACGCTCGCCGCCGACCTCTATATCGATTGCAGCGGATTTTCTTCGCTGTTGATCGGCAAGCACCTGGGCGTCCCGTTCATTCCCAAGAAAGATGTGCTCTTCATCGACAAAGCATGGGCCGTCCAGATTCCGTATCCGACCGACGACGCCGCGATCAACTCGGTGACTGTCGCCACCGCACAGTCTTCGGGCTGGGTATGGGACATCGGGCTCACGACCCGCCGCGGCGTGGGCTATGTATTTTCCAGCGGCTACATCTCGGATGAGGGCGCGCTCGAGGAACTGAAGAACTACTTGAGCGCGCGAGGCGATCCGTCGCGCGATTTGAGCTTTCGAAAAATCGACATCAATTCGGGATACCGGCGCGAGTTCTGGACCCGCAACTGCGTGGCGGTGGGACTTTCCGCCGGTTTCATCGAGCCCCTCGAGGCATCCGCCATCGTCATGATCGAGCTGTCGGCCAAGTCGATCGCCAACTTGCTGCCGGGTTGCCACGGCGGCATGCGCCAGGCGGCGCGAATATTCAACGATACCTTTCGCTACCGCTGGGAGCGCATCGTCGATTTCCTCAAGCTGCACTACGCGCTGAGCCGACGGACCGACTCTCGATTCTGGATCGACAATCGAGCCCGCGACTCGATTCCGGACAGCCTGCGCGAAGTGCTGGAATTCTGGCGGGACCATAGTCCGTGGCACGAAGACTTTTCGCATCGTGAAGAAGTGTTCTCGGCGGCGAGCTACCAATACATCCTCTACGGCATGGGATTTCAGACCACCGTTGCACCCTGGCTGCTGAACGACCGTGACCGAAACCTGGCACGGGAAAAAATGAGCGAGACGGCGCAATACGCCAAGGCGCTGATCGCGTCGCTGCCCGGCAATCGCGATTTGCTGTCGAAGGTGCGCCGCTACGGGCTCCAGAAAATCTGACGGAGGATGCCCGGCGCGGGCGGGGGCGCTCGCAAATGATCCGCGGCGGGTTGATAATCCTCATGGCCATCGCAGTCCCAGCAAATGGGAGAATTCCATGAATGAAGAAGCGCTGAATCTCAGCATACGCAAGTTCCTGAAGACGGTCGGCATCAGTTCGCAGCGGGAGATCGAGCAGGCGGTAGCCAAGGCCGCCGCGGCCGGCGCCATCACAGGCACGGAATCGTTTCCGGCAAAAATGACGCTGGAAGTTGCCGGGCTCAGGGTCAAGGTCGCATTTAGCGGCGTCATCGCACTGCAATGAGTTCGCCCAAACGCGACTTCCGCAGTGGCATCGGAATTCACGAGTTGCCGGACGGCGCAATCATTCAAGGGGCAGTCGGTTCCGACGACGCAATCCTCGTGAGGCGCGGTGAGGACTATTTTGCCGTGGGAGCGCACTGCACCCACTACCATGCGGCGCTCGCCGCGGGGCTTGTCGTGGGCGGCACGATTCGCTGCCCCCAGCATCACGCATGCTTCGATCTTCGCACGGGTGAGGCACTGCGGGCGCCGGCGCTCAATCCGATCGCGTGCTGGCGCGTGGAGCGCCTCGTCGACACGGTCTTTGTCCGTGAGAGAATCGCCGCACCGGCGTTGCAGACCGCACCGAGCTCGCCGGCTGCGAAGTCAGCGCCGCCGTCCGTTCTCATTGTCGGCGGCGGTGCCGCCGGTTTGGCCGCGGCCGATATGCTTCGCCGACAAGGATACTCGGGGCCGGTCACCATGGTGAGCGCCGATGACTCGGCCCCCTACGATCGTCCGAACCTCTCCAAGGATTTCCTGGCGGGCAATGCGCCCGCCGATTGGATGCCGCTCTGCGCCCCCGAATACTATTCCGAGCGGGCGATCGAGCTTGCGCTCAACTCGCGGGTGCGATCGATCGACGTTGCCCACAGGAGGGTGACTCTCGAGGGCGGCCGTTCACTTGGTTTTGGTGCGTTATTGATCGCCACCGGAGCGGATCCTGTTCGGCTGCCCATCCCGGGATCCGGCGACTTGCCGCGCCATTATTTGCGCACTTTCGCCGATTCCCGGGCCCTGGTGGATGCGTCCAAATCCGCAAAGCGGGTTGCC
>Ga0210408_10006471_pt1 | contig 10123 bp, 7 predicted proteins | sample IncBWH4MmetaG_FD_155471 | JGI IMG/M metagenome (GOLD analysis project Ga0210408, IMG submission 155471) | Forest soil microbial communities from Barre Woods Harvard Forest LTER site, Petersham, Massachusetts, United States - Inc-BW-H-4-M | ecosystem: Environmental > Terrestrial > Soil >...
CATGAGCGGCACGGCCCCGGGCATCGAGCAGGGAGGCCGTTGGGAGCGCCTGCCCGAGCGGTTGCGCCCCCGCGAGCACGAGCGCCGCGGCCGCGGAGACCTGCGACGGGTGGAGAGCACCCTGCTGGTGCTGGCGTTCCTGGTGCTGGCGGTGGCGGTGGTCAACGACCTGGTGAAGCAGGTGCACGTCAACGAACGCCTGACGGTGGACCTCCAAACGTGGCGGGTGGTGACGGGCCGTGACTACAAAAACATCTCGATCGAGCAGGACCTCAAACACCACACCACGCGCGATGTGCTGTGCGGCAACACGTTCCCGGCGCCGCCGGGGACGGCCCCGCAGGTGTGCCTGATCGTGACGGGCCCGACGGTGCACGGGCTGCGCGCGGCGAAGGGGGGCTTCTACCTGCCGCCGTATTTCCCGGACAAGCGGGAAGACCGCTACGCGTGCTTCGGGACGGCGGTGAGCGAAGACCTCTGCGGCCTGCCCACGCCGCCGGGGGCGCCTGATGAACCACTGACCGATGGCTAAGCCTGTCGCGCGGTGGTGGCCGCTGGCGGCGCTGCTGCTGGGAGCGGCGGCCCTGCGCCTGGGCACGCTGGACGTACAGAGCTTCTGGTACGACGAGGCGTTCACGCCGGTGCACGTGCTCCACGCCAGCCTGGGGGCAACGCTGCGCGCGGTGGTTCACCACGAGAACACCCCGCCGCTGTGGTACGTGCTGATCTGGGGGTGGTCGCGGATGTTCGGCACGGGGGAGGTGGCGCTGCGGCTGCCCTCGGCGCTGGCGGGGGTTGCGACGGTGGCGGTGGCGTGGGGGATCGGCTCCGAGCTGGCCGGCCGATCTTCGATCGGTCGCCGGACGTCGATCGTGACGGCGGCGCTGGTGGCGGTGAACCCGCTGCTCGTCTGGTACTCGCAGGAGGCGCGGGCGTACGGCCTGTTCGTGTTCCTGGCATCGCTGGCGATGTGGTGCTGGCTGCGCGCCGATGCCGACCCGACGCCGGGCAGGCTGACGGCGTTCGCGGCAAGCGGGGCGGCGGCGCTGGCAACGCACTACTTCGCGGTGTTCCTGGTGGCGCCGATGTGCGTGTGGCTGCTGCGCCGGCGGGAGCGCTGGCGGGTGACGGTGCCGGCGGTGGCGGCGATCGGAGCGGTGGGCCTGGCGCTGATCCCGCTGGCGCTGGCGCAGGGGGGTCACGGAACCCAGTGGATCGGGGCATGGGCGCTGGCGGCGCGCGTGGAAGCGATCCCGCAGTACTACCTGACGGGCTACTCGGGGTCGCCGCTGGGCCACGGGGTGGAGCTGGCGGTGGCACTGGTGATCCTGGTGGGGATGGGCTATGGCCTGTGGCGGGCGTTGACGCCGCAGGAGAGCGACGCGGCGCTGCTGGCGCTGGGGCTGGCGGCGTGCGGGGTGCTGATCCCGGCGGGGATGGCGGTGGCGGGCGCGGACTACCTGGCGCCGCGCAACGTGGTGGCGGCGATGGTCCCGCTGAGCGCGGGGATCGCGGTGATCGTGACGGCGCGGCGCACGGGCCAAGCGGGGATCGCGCTGGCGGGGGCGATCGCGCTGGCGTTCCTGGCGCTCAGCGTGGACGTGAACCTGAGCCCGCGGTTGCAGCGGGGGGACTGGCGGGGGCTCGCGCAGGCGATCCGCGCGGAGCCCGCCCCTCCGGCTGCCGGGAGCCCCCCGGCGGCGCGGACTGGCGCGCTCTCCGGGGGCGAGCGCGCGGTGACGGCCGCAGGTGCGATCTCCAGAGGCGTGCGCGGCGGGGGCCCGGGCGGCCTGCGGGGGGGCGCAAGGGTGATCACCACGGTGGAGCTGGGGTCGGCGCCGCTGGAGTACTACCTCCCGCCGCTGCACAACCTGCCGCGGGGGGCGTCGGTGCGGGTGAGCGAGATCGATGAGACCGGCTACCCACCGCTGCTCCCCGGAGCAGGGGAACCGCCGGCGCCGGGCTTCCATCTGGTGGAATACAAGAACGTGAACGGCCTGATCCTCTACAGGTTCCGCTCGGCGGCTCCGCGCACGGTCTCCGAGGCGGCGCTGCGCGAGCATGTGATAACCGAAGCCCGCCCGGAGGTGCTGGTTCCGTGAGCGCGGCAAGGGGTCACGGAACCTGATATCACGGCGCGCGCAAGCATTCCTTTGGATGAGAAAGGACTTAGCTCGCAGACTATGCCGATGTCGATCGTTGAGACCCACAGCGAGGCTCGGATCGCGCTCGAGCGAGCGTGCGAGCACCTGCTCGCCCTGCAGGACCCGGGGGGGTGGTGGCGGGGGGAGCTGCAGACGAACGTGACGATGGACGCGGAGGACATGCTGCTGCGCGAGTTCCTGGGGATCCGCCGTGCGGATGAGACGGAGCGCTCCGCTGTGTGGATCCGCTCGCAGTGGCGCGAGGACGGGACGTGGTCGAACTTCCACGGGGGCCCCGGCGACCTCTCCACAACGATCGAGGCCTACTGGGCGCTGCGCCTGGCGGGGGACCCGCCGGAGGCTGAGCAAATGCGCACGACGGCGGAGTGGGTGCGGGCCGCGGGGGGGCTGGAGGGGGCGCGGGTGTTCACGCATGTGTGGCTGGCGCTGTTCGGGCTGTGGCCGTGGGAGCGGGTGCCGGCGCTGCCCCCGGAGATCGTGCTGCTGCCCCGGTGGGTGCCGCTGAACATCTACGACTTCGGGTGCTGGGCGCGCCAGACGATCGTGGCGCTGTCGCTGGTGATGACGCACCGCCCCAAACGCTCGCTGCCGTTCGACCTGCGCGAGCTGCACGGCCCGCGTCCGTGGACCCCGGTGTGGTCGCGGCCAGGTTCCGCACCCACCCCGTCCAGGAGGCGTAGCGCCGTGCGCTCACCCTCGCGCAGCGCCCGGGGCCTCGCCGGTGGCGCGTGGCTGATGCATCTCGACCGGGCGCTGCGCGCGTATGAGCGTCGCCCCCTGCGCTGGCTGCGGCGGCTGGCGGTGGCGCGGGCGCAGGCGTGGATCGTGCGCCGCCAGGAGGCGGACGGCTCGTGGGGGGGAATCCAGCCGCCGTGGGTGTACTCGCTGATGGCGCTGCACCTGGGGGGCTACGGGATCGATCACCCAGTGATCGCCAGCGGCCTGGAGGGGTTGGAGCGGTTCATGATCGAGGACCGTGGCGGGGATGATCTCGAGTCTCGTTTGCCCCGTCCCAACTCGGCCGGGAGGGGCGCGCCGTCCGCTGGCGCTGGACCACTTGGCACGAGCGAATCCGAGTCCCGCTCACCCGGTGCACCAACTCTTTCCCGCCCGCCCGGCGCCGACGGATTCGAGTCCCGCCCGCCGAGCCGGCGCCTGGAGGCGTGCCAGTCACCGGTGTGGGACACGGCGCTGGCGATGGTGGCACTCGGCGACGGGGGCCTGGGGCGCGAGCACCCGGCGCTGGCGCGGGCGGCGCGGTGGCTGGTGGGGGAGGAGGTGCAGGTGCGGGGCGACTGGGCGGTGACCCGCCCAGCGCTCGCGCCGGGGGGGTGGGCGTTCGAGTTCGAGAACGACAACTACCCCGACGTAGACGACACCGCGGAGGTGGTGCTAGGGCTGCTGCGGAGCATCGAGCTGGAGCACGAGCAGCTGCGGCGCGCGAACCGCCACCGCCGGCGGATCGGGGACCTGCCGCCGGTGGAAGGCGCGCCGGGGGCGCGGGAGCGCACGCAGGACGCGATCGACCGGGGAATCGAGTGGCTGGAGGGGATGCAGAGCGAGGATGGGGGCTGGGGGGCGTTCGACGCGGACAACACGCGGGCGCTGGTGCGGGAGCTGCCGTTCCTGGACTTCGGCGAGGTGATCGACGAGCCGAGCGCGGACGTGACGGCGCACGCGTTGGAGATGCTCGCCGCGGTGGGCCGCGCGCAGGGCGAAGCAGCCCAGCGGGGCCTGCGCTGGCTGCTGGCTCATCAGGAGCCGGACGGGTCGTGGTTCGGGCGGTGGGGGATCAACCACGTGTACGGGACGGGGGCGGCGCTGCCGGCGCTGGTCGCGATGGGGGTCGCGCCCAAGGACCCCTGCATCCGCCGGGCGGTGCGGTGGCTGCAAGAGCACCAGAACGGGGACGGGGGCTGGGGGGAGGACCCGCGCTCCTACGACGAGGACGCGTGGATCGGGCGCGGCCCCTCGACGGCCTCGCAGACGGCGTGGGCGCTGCTGGCGCTGCACGCCGCGGGGGAGCGGATCGAGGGCTCCCCCGCGGTGGAGCGCGGGGTGGAGTGGCTGATCTCAACGCAGCGAGTGGATGGCACGTGGGACGAGCCCCAGTACACGGGCACGGGGTTCCCGTGCGACTACTACATCAACTACCACCTCTACCGCCTCACGTTCCCGATCATGGCGCTCGGCCGCTGCCTGGGCACGAGGGCCGGGGGTTGACCACGGCGGCGCTGGACCCACCTACCGGCCTTCCCGCCGCGGCGGCGGTGATGGCGCGCAGCGGGGGGGAGAACTTCCCGGTGGCCAGCCGCGTGCTACCGCGCCGCTTGAGGGGACGGCTGTTGGCGATCTATGGTTTTGCGCGGCTGGTGGACGAACTCGGGGACGCTGATGGATATCCGATCGCGGATCGCCTGGCGGCGCTGGATTGGCTGGAGGAGGAGCTCGACCGCGCCTACGCGGGGCGAGCGCGCCACCCGCTGCTGGTGGGCCTCCAGGAGACCCTGCGCGAGTGCCGGTTGCCGCGGGAGCCGTTCATGCGGCTGATCGAGGCCAACCGGGTGGACCAGCGGGTGGCGCGCTATCAGACGTGGGAGCAGCTGCTCGGCTATTGCCGGCTCTCCGCGGACCCGGTGGGCGAGCTGGTGCTCAGCGCGTTCGGCCAGGCGACCCCGGAGCGGGTGGCGCTGTCGGACCGGATCTGCACGGCGCTGCAGCTGGCGGAGCACTGGCAGGACGTGGCGGAGGACGTGGCCCGGGGTCGGATCTACCTGCCGGCGGAGGACCTGGAGCGCTTCGGCTGCGGGGAGTTCGAGCTGCACGCGCCCCGGGCGAGCTGGCGGCTGCGGGGCCTGCTGGCGTTCGAGGTGGCGCGCACACGCGCGCTGATGGACGAGGGGGCCCCGCTGCTCGACACGTTGCACGGCCGCGAGCGCGTGGCGGTGGCGGCGTTCGTGGCGGGGGGACGCGCGGCGCTCGACGCGGTGGAGCGGACGGGCTACGACGTTTTAGGAGACCCACCCACCCACGCCCCGCGGGCGAGCCGCGCGCGGCGGGCGGCGGCGCTGGCGATGACGCTCGCGGAGCGGCGCCGGTGAGTGCGCCCGGCGTGGGGGCGGCGCCCGCCGGAATTCTCGCGGCTCCCCCCGGGGGCCTCGCCGCGGTGCGCATCTCCGCCTCGCGGTCGGAGGGGACCGTCCCGGGGGGACGCGGATGAGCCCGCTCCCCGCGCAGACGGAGCTGGCGTATCGGCAGTGCGAGTCGCTGACGCGGGCGGCGGCGGGCAACTTCTACTACGGGATCCGCCTGCTGCCCGCCCCGAAGCGGCGGGCGATGTGCGCGGTGTACGCGTTCGCGCGGCGGGTCGACGACATCGCCGACGGGGACCTGGAGCCCGCGGAGAAGCTGCACCGGCTGGACGCGGTGGCAGGGTCGCTCGAGCGCCTCTCGCTGTACGACCCCGACCCCGTGATCGCGGCATTAGCGCACGCAAGCGCGCGCTTCGGCCTGCCGGGGGACGCGCTGGGGGACCTGATCGAGGGAGTGCGGATGGACGTGCGGGGAACTACCTACGCGGACTTCAAGGAGCTCGAGCTCTACTGCCGGCGGGTGGCGGGCTCGATCGGGCGGCTGTGCCTGGCGATCTTCGGGGTGCGCCGGCTGCGGCCCGACGGGCGCCCGGCGAGCGAGCTGGCGGACGAGCTGGGGGTGGCGCTGCAGCTGGCGAACATCGTGCGCGACCTGCGCGAGGACGCCGAACGGGGACGGGTGTACCTGCCGGCGAAGGACCTCGTGCGCTACCACCTGCACGACGAGGGCCCGCTCGACGCTCCGGGGATGCAGGCGCTCACGCGCGAGGGGAGCGTGGCGGAGCCCACGGTGGTGGAGGGCTTCGACGGCGGCGACGTGGGCCAGCTGTATGCGCTGATGCGCTTCCAGTGCCTGCGTTCGCGGGACTGGTTTCACCGTGGTATGGAGCTGGTGGAGCTGCTGGACCGGCGCAGCGCGGCGTGCGTGCTGGCGATGGCGGGCATCTACTGGCGCCTGCTGGGCCACATCGAGGAGCGCCCCGACCGCGCGCTCGCACGGCGCACGCGGCTGCGCAAACGCGAGAAGGCCTGGGTGGCGGCGCGGGCGCTGCTTGGCAAGGGGATCCCCGAGCGACACCCCGCGGAACGCCTCCAAGATGAAGACCAGTGATCCACCCCCACGGCTTCCGCCGTGCGGGTTCCTGCCGGCCGACCGCGAACCTCTGCCGTCTGGCCCCCCGCGAACTGATGCCCTGTGCGTGCCCGCTGCGAACTGATGCCCTGTCTGTGCCCCCTGCGAACTGATGCCCTATCTGTGCCCGCTGCGAACCTCCACTCCACTGCCTGACCAAGGAGGCGCCCGTGAAGTGTCCGAACGAGAGCTTTGACGGGAGGCGCCAGTGCCGCGGGTGGCCGTGATCGGCGGGGGCCTCGCGGGGATCGCGGCGGCCCTTGATTGTGCGGACGCGGGGGCGCGGGTGACGCTGCTGGAGGTGCGCCCGCGGCTGGGCGGGGCGGTGTACTCCTTCGAACGGGAGGGCCTGCGGATGGACAACGGCCAGCACGTGTTCCTGCGCTGTTGCACGGCGTACCGCGCGCTGCTCGCGCGGCTGGGTGGCGATCGCGGCGTGTCCTTGCAGCGGCGCCTGGAGATCCCCGTGGTGAGCCCCGGCGGGAAGGTGACGGTGCTGCGGCGCTCCAACCTGCGGGCGCCCCTGCATCTCGCGGGGGCGCTGCTGCGCTACCGCCACCTGACGCTGCGCGAGCGGGTGGGGGCGGCGCGCGCGGCGCTCGCAATCGGCCGCCTCGACCCGCGCGCGCCGGAGCTCGACCGGCGCAGCATGGGGGAGTGGCTGGCCGCCCATGGGCAGGGCCCGCGGGCGGTGGCGGCGCTGTGGGACCTGATCGCGCTCCCCGCCCTGAACCTTCCAGCGGCGCAGGCCTCGCTGGCGCTCGGCGCGTTCGTCTTCCAGAAGGGCCTCCTGGAGCGCGCGGACGGGGGGGACATCGGCTTTCACCGCCGCCCGCTGAGCGAGATCGTGGGCGACCCCGCGAAGCGCGCGCTGCGGTCCGCGGGCGTCGAGCTGCGCCTGGGCTGGCGGGCGGAGCGGGTGATCGCCGCTGGGGGCGGATTCGAGGTGCGGCGCGGTGGAGCTTTGACGCTGGACGCGAGTGCGGAGGGCACCGGCGGGGAGCGCGGTACAGGCGACGGCGGTGTGCTTGGCGATGCGGAGGACGGCGGCGATGGAGGAGTGGGTTACGGGGCCGAGCGGCCCCCGGCCGGGAACGGCGTGAGCGCGGACGCGGTCATCCTCGCGCTGCCCCACGCCCGCGCGGCAGGCCTGATCGAACGATCTGAGCTCGGCTCGCTGGACCCGCAGGTGGCGGCGGGGGCGCGCGCCCTGCGGGACTCGCCAATCGTCAACATTCACGTGGTGTACGACAGGCGGGTGTGCGAGTTGCCGTTCGCGGCGGGAGTGAGAACGCCGGTTCAGTACGTGTTCGACCGCACCGAGGCGGGTGGCGTGGGGGAGGGGATGCAGTACCTCGCGGTCTCCCTGTCGGGGGCCGAGCGGGAGATGGGGATGAGCGTGGACGCCCTGCGCGAGCGCTACCTGCCCGCCCTGGCGGAGCTCTTCCCGCGGGCGCGGGAGGCACGCGTCGAAAGCCTCCTGGCCACCCGCGAGCACGCGGCCACGTTCCGCGCCCAGCCCGGCGTGGGGGCGCTGCGCGCGGGCGCGAAGACCGCCGTACGCGGGTTGGCGCTGGCGGGGGCGTGGACCGACACGGGCTGGCCGGCCACCCTGGAGGGCGCGGTCCTGAGCGGCCACGCGGCGGCGCGCTGTGCGCTGGAGGCGCTCGACATGGTGGGGGACTCCGCAGTGGGGAAGACCACGCGAACCGCGAGCGAGGAGACGCCGTGAGTGTGCGGCTGATGGTGCGGTTGCGAGCGTGGGCGTCGTGAGTCCGTGGCTGATGGCGCGATTACGAGCGTGGGTGTCGTGAGTGTGTGGCTGATGGTGCGGTTGCGAGCGTGGGCGTCGTGAGCCGACTCGTGATCGCGGCTCCGCTGCGACTGGAGGCGGCGATGATCCGCTCCGGCGCGCGGGGGGTGGCGGTGCACCGCACGGGCATGGGTCCCCGCCGCGCACGCGCGGCGGCCCCGGCGCTGCGCGACCGCCCCGGGGTCGCGCTCTTGGTGATGGGCTTCGGCGGGGGCCTCGACGAGCACAGCGACGTGGGCGACGTGGTCGTGGCAGACGCGGTGCTGGGTCCCGACGGCGAGCTGGTGGCATGCGCAGGCGCCGAGGCGCTCGCGGAGGCGCTGGAGCGCCGCGGGCTGAGCGTGCGCCGCGGCCAGATCGCCTCGGTGGCGCGCCTGGCGATGGGCGACGCGCGCGTCAGGCTGCGCGAGGGCGGAGCGATCGCGGTGGACATGGAGTCCGTGTGGCTCGCCCCCGGTGCGGGCGCGCGGCCGTTCGCGGTCGTGCGGGTGATCTCGGACACCCCCGCGCGGGAGCTGACCCGGCCCCTGTTGACCGTGGCCGGCGTGGCGCGGGCGTCGGCCGCGCTGCGCCGTGCGGCGGGGGCGCTCCACGAATGGGCGCCGGAGGCGCTTCGCGATTGAACGCCGGGGACTTGAGCATGTGTCGTCGCCTTCGCCCCAGGCCCGGTCCGGGGTGCAACGTGTCCTGTTGACGCCATGCCCCCCGATCCCCTCAGCCATCGGTCCCCACCGGGATATGCCCTAAGGTAATCTCGATGGCGGCGCGGATCAGACAGAGCACGCGCATGGGCTTGTACCTGCTGCGCCAGCGTCTGGCGGGCCGCGAGAAGTTCCCGCTGATCGTGGAGTTGGAGCCGCTCTTCCAGTGCAACCTGGAGTGCGCGGGGTGCGGCAAGATCCAGCACCCCGAGCACGTGCTGCGGCGGCGGATGTCGGTGGAGCAGGCGGTGGGGGCGATCGAGGAGAGTGGCGCGCCGATGGTCTCGATCGCGGGCGGCGAGCCCCTGATCCATCCGGAGATCCACCTGATCGCCGGGGAGCTGGTGCGGCGCAAGAAGTTCGTGTACCTGTGCACGAACGCCCTGCTGCTGGAGCGCAAGCTCGAGAACTTCAAGCCCAGCCCCTACTTCGCGTGGGCGGTCCACATGGATGGCCTGCGCGAGCGCCACGACGCCTCGGTGGAACGCGAGGGTGTGTTCGACAAGGCGGTCTCCGCGATCCGGGCGGCGAAGTCCCAGGGCTTCCGGGTGACCACCAACACGACGTTCTTCACCCAGGACTCCCCCAAGACGGTGCGCGACGTGCTGGACTTCCTCAACGACGAGCTCGGGGTCGACGAGATGATGATCTCGCCCGCGTACGCCTACGAGAAGGCGCCCGACCAGGAGCACTTCCTCGGAGTGCGCCAGACGCGGGAGCTCTTCAGCGAGGCGTTCGCGGACGGACGGCGCAAGCGCTGGCGGCTGAACCACAGCCCCCTGTTCCTCGACTTCCTGGAAGGGAAGGCCGAATTCGACTGCACCGCGTGGGGGATCCCTAGCTACTCGCTGTTCGGCTGGCAGCGCCCCTGCTACCTGATGTCCGACGGCTACGCCCAGACCTACAAGGAGCTGGTGGAGACCACCGACTGGAGCAAGTACGGCCGTGGGCGCGACCCCCGCTGCGAGAACTGCATGGCCCACTGCGGCTACGAGCCCACCGCCGTATTGCAGACCACCCGCTCCCTGCGCCAGTCGCTGCGGGCGCTCGTGGATTAGGGTCGCGCTGGGAAGAGGTCATCGCCCCGCGGCTTCCAGAGAGAGTCCGGGGGCGGCGTTTCGGGTAGGGGTTCTCGTTCGGGAGGTTAGGGTCGGGATGCGCGCTGCGGGAGGGGTTCGGGGTCGGCGTTCGGGGTTGGGTTCGCGCTTTGGGAGGGGTTC
>Ga0210408_10006472_pt1 | contig 10122 bp, 8 predicted proteins | sample IncBWH4MmetaG_FD_155471 | JGI IMG/M metagenome (GOLD analysis project Ga0210408, IMG submission 155471) | Forest soil microbial communities from Barre Woods Harvard Forest LTER site, Petersham, Massachusetts, United States - Inc-BW-H-4-M | ecosystem: Environmental > Terrestrial > Soil >...
CACAGCCTTCAAACGTGTCGATTTGCAATTGCGGTGGAAGAAGCGGGCGCAGTAGAGCGGCCTCGACGGGCCAGTGGGTAAAAAGGAGATCGTGCCAGCTTTGCGCCATGATCCATGGTCCCGCGGGCAGCGGCCAGGGGCGGTGCGCGACTTCTTGCAGGACCGCGCTCATGTGCGTTCGCAAACGTTTCTAGACAAGGTCATTTTCTGAATATACCCTTGCAGGCGGGCTGGGAATCGAATTCTCTGGAATCATAAAGAACGAAAGAGCCGAAAGGAGAGAAATCATGCAGCGCAAGGCATCGGCGGTTTGGCAAGGCGGCCTGAAAGATGGGAAGGGCTCGATTTCGACGGACAGCGGCGTCCTGAAGCAGACGCAATACTCTTACAGCACGCGCTTTGAAAATGGGGTGGGCACAAACCCCGAGGAGCTCCTCGCAGCAGCGCACGCCGGTTGATTTACGATGGCTCTTTCCGCCCAGTTGGGCGGAGCGGGAATGACTGCCAGCAGGCTTGAGACGACGGCAACGGTTTCGCTCGAAAAAGTCGGGGATGCTTTCGCGATCACGAAGAGCCATCTGGACCTCGTGGCGAAAATTCCCGGGGCGGACAAGGCCAAATTTGACGCAGCGGTGAAAGCCGCCGAAACGGGATGCCCGGTCTCGAAACTCTTCAAGGCGGAAATCAGCGTCACAGCGCGTCTGGAATCATAAGAAACGACGCGTTTTCACAGGGAATTCTCATTCAAAAGACCAAACAGGTACAATGACGCACATGGTTCCAGCTCCAGGAGCGTTCGCTGCGGGTGTGGCGATCTTTGTGATCGTGGTGTGGGACGCGTTCGAGGCCATCATCCTGCCGCGGCGCGTCACGCGGAAGTTCCGCCTGGCGCGGCTTTTCTACCGGTCGACCTGGAACACCTGGAAATTCGTGATGTGCTTCATCCCAAAGCCCAAGACGCGGGAAGCCATGCTGGGTTTTTACGGCCCGATGTCGCTGCTGGTGCTTGTTGCGGTTTGGGCGGTTGGCCTGGTGCTGGGCTTCGGCCTGATGCAGTATGGCGCGGGGTCTGCGGTGGTGATATCGAGCGGCCCGCCTAGTTTCCTTACGGATATCTATCTGAGCGGCACGACCTTTTTCACGCTGGGCCTGGGCGACGTGATTCCGCGCTCCGGATTGGCACGCGCCCTGGTCGTCCTGGAAGCTGGGTTTGGTTTCGGTTTTCTTGCGGCGGTCATTGGTTACTTGCCTTTCATTTACGGGTCGTTCTCCAAGCGCGAAGTGAATATTTCGCTGCTCGATTCGCGCGCGGGCACGCCGCCTACGGCCGGCGAACTGTTGCGCCGCCACAGCTACGCGAATGGCCAGGCGGCACTCTGCGTTCTGCTGAAGGATTGGGAACTGTGGTGCGCGGAACTGATGGAGAGCCATCTCTCGTATCCGGTGCTGGCTTATTTTCGGTCGCAGCACGACAACCAATCATGGATCGCTTCGCTTACGGCGATTCTGGATACTTGCGCGCTGGCCATGGTGGGCATCGAGGGGGCTTGCGAAAAACAGGCCGAACTTACTTTTGCGATTGCGCGTCATGCGGTGGTGGACCTCTCGCAAGTGTTCGGCACGGCGCCAAAGGCGCTGACGCACGACCGGCTGCCCGCGCAAGATTTGCGGCACATCCGCGACATCCTGGCGCAGCACGGAATGAAATTGCATGACGGGGAGGACGCCGACCGAAAGCTCGCGGAGTTTCGGAAGATGTACGAGCCTTACATCCATGCACTGGCGAATTACTTGAACCAGACGCTGCCGCCGTGGATTCCCGTGAAAAAAGGCAAAGACAATTGGCAGACGACGGCTTGGGCGCAGTCCTCGGGGCTCGCCGATAAAAAAGTGGCCACCGTCGTAGCCGATGACCATTTCTAATTCTCCTGGACTGCTGCCGCTCGACGCTCCCTTTTTTGTTCGCTAAATTTTTCGTTGGAGAAAATCAATGAAGGCCATTGTCGTTCATCAATTCGGCGGTCTCGAAGTCCTGAAGCTCGAAGAAGTCCCCACACCAAAGCCTGCGGCCGGACAAGTTCTCGTGCGCATCCGTGCCGCGGGCGTGAATCCCTACGACACGTACATGCGCGCGGGCACGTATGCCGTCAAACCGCCGCTGCCCTACACGCCGGGGTCGGATGGCGCGGGGGTGGTTGAGGCGATTGGTGATGGCGTCACAAAAGTGAAGGCGGGGGACCGCGTGTACACGGCAAGAACGGTTACGGGCGCTTACGCGGAATATGCGCTCACGCTGGAAGAGCAGGTGCACCCGCTGCCTGAAAAAATCAGTTTTGCGCAAGGCGCGGGCGTGTGGGTTCCCTGCGCGACCGCGTACCACGCCTTGCACCATTCGGCCGGTGCACATGCGGCGGAGACCGTGCTGGTACACGGCGCGAGCGGCGGAGTCGGTATCGCGGCGGTGCAGATGGCGCGCGCCATGGGCCTCATGGTGTTTGGCACGGCGGGAACGGCGAAGGGCGCCGAACTCGTCAAGCGGGAAGGCGCGCATCACGTTTTCGACCACAGCAAGGCGGGCTATCCGGAAGAAATCATGAAGACCACCGGCGGCCGCGGTGTGGACATCATTCTGGAAATGCTCGCCAACGTGAACCTTTCCGCCGATTTGAAGATGCTTGCAACAAACGGGCGCGTGATTATCATCGGCAATCGCGGCGAGATCACGATTAATCCGCGCGACTTGATGTCACGCCGCGCCTCGGCGAGGGGCTTCACGCTCTGGGCCCTCACTCCCGCAGAAGAAGCGCAAATCCACGCCGGAATCTTCGCCGGCCTCGAAAACGGCACGCTACGCCCGATCGTCGGCAAGGAGTTGCCGCTCGCCGAAGCTGCTCGCGCCCACAAGGAAATTCTCGAGCCGGGGGCGGCGGGAAAAATCGTCCTCGTGCCCTAGCGGGATTTTCGAACTTGCTGCTCGCAACGGAATGCCGTTGCTGCGGACCAATTTGTTAGATGTTCGTTCATTCCGAGAACATGCCGTATAATCGGACTCGCTAATTTCAGAGAAGAGAAGCGCTGGCTCACAGCGGAATCGCTATCATCATGAACATCGCCCTTTCACTTTCGGCTGTTCTTGCGGCGCAGAATCCCATCACGCACTATTGGCACAAGATCACGGACAAGACCTTTACGGGAATCTATCACGCCAATGGTTTCGACCTGGCGATGATGATTCCGTACTTCATCGTCCTGCTGGTCCTCGCGGTTTACGGTCTGCATCGTTACTGGCTGGTCTACGACTATTTCGCCTATTCGAAAAATGTCCCTCCGGCTCCGCCGCCGGTCACGAATTGGCCGCGCGTCACCGTGCAGTTGCCCATTTTCAACGAGCGCTACGTCATCGAGCGGCTCGTCGAAGCGGTGTCGCGCTTCGACTACCCGCCGGAGTTGCTGGACGTGCAGGTGCTGGACGATTCCACCGACGAAACCTGCGAAGTCGCGCGCGCTTGCGTCGAGCGCCACGCCGCGCAGGGCATGCCCATCGTTTACATTCACCGCAGCAATCGCGAAGGATACAAAGCCGGCGCGCTGGAAAACGGCTTGAAAACTTCGAGGGGCGAATTCGTGACGATTTTTGACGCGGACTTTGTCCCCGAACCCGATTTTCTTCGCCGCACCATTCCGTATTTCATGAATCCCGATGGGGGCGGCAAGATCGGCATGGTGCAGACGCGCTGGACGTATCTGAACAGCGACTATTCGCTGCTCACCAACGTAGAGACCATTCTTCTGGATGGGCACTTTGTCGTCGAGCATGGCGCACGCTCACGCCGCGGCACGTTTTTCAATTTTAACGGCACCGCCGGGGTGTGGCGGCGCAAAGCCATCGACGACGCCGGCGGGTGGGAGCATGACACGCTCACGGAAGACACCGATCTTTCGTATCGCTCGCAACTGAAGGGCTGGAAATTCCTGTACCTCCCGCACATCGAGTGTGCTTCCGAGCTTCCCGTGGACATGAACGGTTTCAAAGCGCAGCAAGCGCGCTGGGCCAAGGGCCTGATGCAGACAGCGAAGAAAATTCTCCCCAAGGTTTTGAAATCGGATGCGCCGTGGCACGTCAAAGCCGAGGCTTTTTTTCATCTTACCGGCAATATCAGCTACCCGCTGATGATCCTGCTTTCGACCATGTTGCTGCCCGCAATGATCGTGCGCTTTTATCAGGGCTGGTTCCAGATGCTGGTGATCGACCTGCCACTTTTTTTGGCCTCCACTTGTTCCATCTCCAGTTTTTATCTCGTGGCGCAAAGAGAATTGCGGCCGAAAACTTGGTGGCGGACTTTTTTCTATCTTCCATTCGTCATGGCCATGGGGATCGGCATTGCCGTGCGCAACGCGCAAGCGGTGATTGAAGCGCTGCTTGGCAAGAAAAGCGAATTTGCACGCACGCCCAAATTCAATATTGAAGGGAAACAGGGCACCTTCGCGAAAAAATCGTACAAGAACAAAGCCGGTTGGATGCCCTACGCGGAGGTGCTGCTCGGATTGTATTTCTCGCTTACTATCTTCTATGCGATCTCCAATGAAAATTACGCCACCGTGCCGTTTCTGCTGCTTTTTGTCTGGGGCTATCTGTATACCGGCGTGATGTCGCTGGGGCAAACGTACTTCGCGCGTCTGCGTTTCGGCGTCAACGCCCCCGAAATGCGGCCTGCCACTTCCGGCGCTCCTGGCTTCTGATTTTCTTAAGTTGAACGAGGCTCAGTTTGGTATCGTTTCGCTTTTCGCGCGTGGACGGCGGGTGCTCGTGGAAAACCTTTCCTTCAAAAATGGCGATGTCTGCTTGCACGCAGTGGCTGCCGGTCCAAGAGACGGCCAGGTTGTAATTCTGCTCCACGGCTTTCCGGAATTCTGGTATGGCTGGAACCGCCAGATTGAGCCGCTGGCCGCTGCGGGATTTCGCGTGATCGTGCCCGACCAGCGCGGCTACAACCTCAGCGGCAAGCCCAGCGGCGTGGCCGCCTATGCTTTGAATGAACTTGTCTCCGACGTCATCGCTATTGGCGCTCAACTCGGCCAGGAGAAGATTTTTCTCGCGGGACATGATTGGGGCGCCGCCGTTGCCTGGAGCGCCGCGCTCCTACATCCGCAACGAATCGCCAAACTTTCCGTCCTCAACGTCCCTCATCCGTCGGTGATGCGCAAATTCCTCAGCAGGCGTCCGCGTCAACTGCTCCGCAGTTGGTATATGTTTTTCTTTCAACTCCCGTTGTTGCCGGAGGCCATTTTTTCCGCCTTCCGCTATCGCGTCGGCGCAAGATCGCTGCTCCGCTCCAGCCGCCCGGGCACCTTCTCCGCCGAAGATCTCGCCCAATATCGCGCCGCATGGGCACAGCCTGGCGCCCTCACCGGCATGATCAATTGGTATCGCGCGCTCTTTCGTTTTCGCACGAAGTTTCCCGATCGCACCGTCCATGTTCCCACGCGCATTCTTTGGGGCGAGCGCGACGCGTTTCTCTTAGCGGAAATGGCGAATGAGAGCCTGCGATACTGCACGAGCGCGGAGCTCTTTACCTTCGCCAACGCCTCGCATTGGCTCCAGCACGAAGAACCCGTTCGCGTCTCAGAATTGTTGATTGATTTTTTTCGGGGTTGATCGCCAGCTCAGTTGACCATCGCCCGGCGCGACCTCACGGCTTTCACTCAAACTGGAAGAGCACGATCTCCGGGCTGGAACCCAAACGCAGCGGTGGTCCCCAGGTTCCCGCTCCACTGCTGGTATAAATCAACATCTTGCCGATGCGGCTGAGCCCGTAAACGAACTGGCGGTAAATCCTTCGCGCCATCCAGGTCCACGGGAAAAACTGCCCCACGTGCGTGTGCCCGGAGACTTGCAGTGAAATTCCTTCCTTCTCCGCGATGTGAGGGCGGTCCGGCGCATGGGTCAGCAGGATACTGGCGCGATTCCGGTCCACGCCGATCTGCCGCAGTACAGACTGCAAATGCTCGTCCTGCGAAGCGTGATTGTAGGGCACGCCTACAATCTGAAGCTGGTCCGCTTCCACTTTCTCGTTGTGCAGCACGCGCACTCCCGCGTTGCTGACGGCTTGCAAATAGCGGGAATCGTCGCCGAATTGTTCATGATTTCCGGCGACAAAATACGTTCCCTGCGGCGCCCGCAGATTACGCAAGGGCTCCGCGGCCTTTGCGGCGTCAATTGCGGTCCCGTCGTACAAGTCGCCGGCCAGGAAAACCGCATCAGGATTTTCCCGCATCACGCTCGCCACGATCCGCCGCAGAAAACTGCCGTTCCGGACGTGCCCAAGATGCAAGTCGCTGACCAGCGCCGCTTTGCGTCCGCGCCACGTTTCCGGCAAATTGTCGAGGCGCACGGTGATCCGGCGGATCCGCGTCCAACCGGCGTTCAGCAATCCGGTAAATCCGCTAAGCACCGCGGCTGCGTACAAGACTTCCACGATTTTGTGGAAACTCACTTCCATCCCGGCAAGCTGTGTGACGCCAAAAACCACCCACGAGGCACTAGCCGCAAAAAACAGAAAGCTGACAATTCCAAGCCACACCGCGGCAATCCGGTAGAGAGTTCGCACCGCGGGATTGGTGTAACGAAACGCGAGCAGTGTCGCAGCCATAAAGCTGATCGATAACACTGCCACGGTCACTCTAAGCCAGGGCGAGTAGGAGAAGTCACTCCCTGCGGGCGCGAACGTCCACGTCTTGTAAATGAAAAAGTGAGTCAAGAACAAAATGGATTGAACGACGGCTACCAACGCGATGAATCCGGCTCGTATTCGCATACAAGGTTAGATTCGCCGAGCCGCCAAAATGGTATCTGCCGGCTTTCACCGGTGAGATCGGCACCCCGGAATCGCGCGACTGCAGTGGCCTTCCTGAAAGAGGGAATACTACAAGTCTACTAGTTGCCGCTCGAGGCGCCAGCAGCGAGATTCAGCTCCCAAGCACACGGTTGACCCTCTAGCGACCGCATCGTGATTTCGGTAAGGCACTAATTTCAGCTACAATCGGCGGGCTGTAAGCGGCATGCCGCAAGCCCACTTGCCCTGTGGGCGCAATAAACAATTGATGGTTCCGAGGTGTGCGAATGAGTGGTCGCCAGTGGCAGGTGCGGTCGCGTGGTCTGCTGAATTCTGCAAGACGAGTTTTCTGGGGATTGCTCTGCCTGGCGGGGCTGGCCGCCTCCGGGCATGCCCAGGAGCGCCGCGAGCGCGAACCGAATAGCGTCTACGCGGAACGCCGCGCCAAGCTGGCGGCGCAACTGGATGGCCCCATGGTGCTCTGGGGCTTTACGGGCCGCGAAGAATTTTCAGAGGCCTATGTATTTGCCCAGGAGGAAAATTTCTACTACCTCACGGGCCACAACGAAGAAGGCGCCGGCTTGATTCTTTTTCCCGCAGGTCCGAAAGGCGACGTCCCGAACGTTTCGCGTGAAACCCTTTTTCTTCCGGCGAAGAATCCGCAGAAGGAAAAATGGAACGGGATCCGCATGTCGCCATCGGATCCGGGCATCGAAGCACGCACAGGATTTGCGGCCGTAAAATCGTTCGAGGGCGATTTCCACTCTGCTGTCGAGAATCTTGCGAAGACGTTTTCAAACTTCTATACGATCCTTCCGTATCAAAAGGAACTCGGCGGCTACCCGCACGAAAAAGAAGTGGTCGATTGGCTGCAAGCCGCCGCGCCGCAGGCCAAGCTGAAAGACATCCGCGGGCAAATCGGCGCGTTGCGGCAGATCAAGTCGCCGGGCGAACTCGCATTCCTCAAGGAAGCGATTGACTTGTCCCTGGACGCGCATTTCGAAGCGATGAAACTGATGCGCCCGGGGCTCTACGAATACCAGGTCTCGGCGAAGATGGTCGAAGTGCATGCCTGGGGCGGCTCGGAAGCGGAGGGCTATACTCCCATCGTGGGCGCCGGGCCGAACTCGACGGCGCTGCACTACGACAAGCTGTCGCGCAAGATGGAAGACGGCGACATCGTGGTCCTGGACGTCGGCGCGCAATTCTCCGGCTACTCGTCGGACATCACGCGCACGCTCCCCGCCAACGGCAAGTTCACGCCGCGGCAGCGCGAAATCTACGAGATCGTTCTCGGTGCGCAAAACGCGGCCCTCGCCGCGGTCAAACCGGGGATGGACTTCTGCAGCAAAGGCGACAAGAGCGTCCAGAAGATCGCCTACAACTACATCGACTCGCACGGAAAAGATCTCCACGGTAAATCGCTCGGGCCCTATTTTATCCACGGCCTCGGCCATCATATCGGCTTGAACGTCCACGATGCCGGCGACCACTGCGTCCCTTTCCAACCTGGCATGATCATTACCATTGAGCCGGGAATCTATATCCCGGAAGAAAATCTCGGCGTACGCATCGAGGACGATGTGCTCATCACCGAAACGGGCCACAAGCTGCTGAGCGAACGCCTGCCCCGCGACGCGGGTGAGATCGAAAAGATTATGGCGGAAGCGGGGCTGGCGCGCGCCACAGGAGAAAAGCGCGAGGCCCCTGGAAACAATTCGTCAGCGGAAAAGTCCGCCGACAGTGATGCTATCCGGAGCCTGATCGCGAAGTATGCGAAATCGGTGGATGGCGCGGACACCGCTCTCGCCGCCGAGGTCTGGCTGGATGCGCCGGATGTCTCCTTCATCCACCCGTTGGGTCATGAACACGGGTTCGAACAGATAAAGAAAAACGTCTACGTGCACTTGATGGGCGATACCTTCTCGGAGCGCAAACTGACGGTCCACGATGTTTCCATTCATGTTTACGGGGACGCGGCGTGGGCCGAGTTTTATTGGGACTTCGCCGCCAAGCTCAGAAAGGATGGCTCTCCCGTCGCGACCCACGGACGGGAAACACAGCTCTATCAGAAAGAACAAGGTCGCTGGCGCCTGGTTCACGTTCACTATTCCGGTATGCCCGCAACCGGAGAACGCCAGGGCTTCTGAAGAACAGGCTGAGTCTTGACCTCTACCTGGTTGAGAGCGGCAAGGGGCACGCAACTTTATTGACGCCGCGGGTTGTATCATGCGACGGTAGTGCTACCCCGAAAGGCGCTGCCGGACGGGATAGACTCTCCCTTTCAGTCCCCGTATGCAGGAATAAGAGGTGACTCATGTCGAGTCGCTATTTGTCGTTCGCTCTGGCGTTGGCCGTGGTGTTGGTTTGCGGATGCGGCGGCTCGGGACCGCCGCCGCAACAAATCGTCGTCAACATAAATCCATCTACGATCACCGTACGCATCGGGGATACCCAGCAGTTCTTCGCCACTGTGAGCGGCACGACAAACCAGGCTGTGAATTGGAGTGTGAACGGAGTTGCTGGGGGCGATGCGACAAGAGGAACCATCACGGCCGCTGGACTCTATACGCCTCCGGCTCAGCCGCCGAACCCCAATCAAGTCCAGGTTACGGCGACGAGCGTCGCGGACGCGAGTGCGAATCAGTCTGCTCAGGTGACTCTCGCAAATCCGATAGCGCTCGTCAGTTTTGTTTTTCCCCCGACGCTGGTTTCCAGTGCGCCGTTTTCCATCAGCGCGATTGGCAGCAAATTCGTTAGTGGCGCGAAGGTTCTCCTCGGCACCACGGCGCTCACGACCACGTTTGTGGACTCCTCGCACTTGACGGCTACGGGAACCGCGCAAGCAGCACCAGGCGTGCTCAATCTGACGGTCGTCAACCCGATACCGGATGGCACGCCGTCCGCGGCGGTGGCGGTGCCCGTCACCATCGTGAACCAACGAGCCGCGGTGCGCTTCCTCGAACAGAGCACGTTTGGTCCCAACGATGCCCAGCTTGCCGCGGTGGAAACGGGTGGAATGGAGAATTTTCTTACGGCGCAATTTCAGGCCACGGCTTCAACCTACCCGGACATTCCGCCGGGAATGAACGATGTTCATCTCCTGTTCCCGGTATTTTTCCAAAATGCTCTGAACGCGCAAGCCGGCTCCGACCAGCTGCGACAGCGCATGATGTTTGCCCTGAACCAGATTTGGGTGGTTTCCAACAATAAAGTCGGGCAGCCGGAATTTTATGTGCCCTATCTGCGCGTTCTGATGAACGACGCGTTCGGCAACTACCGCAATCTC
>Ga0210408_10006473_pt1 | contig 10121 bp, 10 predicted proteins | sample IncBWH4MmetaG_FD_155471 | JGI IMG/M metagenome (GOLD analysis project Ga0210408, IMG submission 155471) | Forest soil microbial communities from Barre Woods Harvard Forest LTER site, Petersham, Massachusetts, United States - Inc-BW-H-4-M | ecosystem: Environmental > Terrestrial > Soil >...
GAGCGCCCGGAAGTAGGCCGCGTGCCGGTCGTGCGCCTCCCGCCAGTCAGCGCCGTCGCGCAGGCGCTCCAGCGCGTACTCCCGGATGGTCTGCAGCAGCCCGAAGCGCGGCTCGCCGTCGCGGATCTGCGGCCGCACCAGGCTGCTGTCCACCAGCGAGCCCAGCGTGTCCATGACGTGCCCGGCCCGGCCCGGGTCCGCCAGCCCGGCGGCGCCGACGGCCTCCGCGGCGGGCAGGTCGAAGGTTCCTGCAAACACCCCCAGGCGGGCGAACAGCGCCTGCTCGCGGGCGGACAGCAGGCCGAAGCTCCAGTCCAGGGTGTTCCGCAGTGTCTGCTGCCGCTCGGGCAGGTCGCGCGCTCCGCCCGTCAGCAGCCCCATCCTGTCGTCGAGCCGGGCCAGCAGGGCCTGCGGCGGCAGCAGCCTGACCCTGGCCGCGGCCAGCTCGATGGCCAGCGGCAGCCCGTCCAGCCGCCGGCAGATCTCAGCGACCGCCCCGGCGTTCCCGCTGGTCAGCTCGAAACCCGCGGACGCGGCTTGCGCCCGCTGCACGAACAGGCGCACCGAGGCGCTTCGCTGCACCTCTGCGGCATCCCCGCCGGCCCCGATCGGCGGCACCGGCAGCGGCGCCACCGGGAACTCGTGCTCACCGCTGAGCCGCAACACCATCCGGCTGGTCACCAGCGCCACCACGCCCGGAGCGGCACCCAGCAGCTCAGCCACCACCGGAGCCGCCCCCATCACCTGCTCGAAGTTGTCCAGCACCAGCACCAGCCGCCGGGCGCGCAGGTACGACTTCAGGTCGGTGATCAGCGCGCCGCCCGAGGTGCTCAGCCCCAGCGCGGCGGCGATCGCGGCCGTCACCAGCTCGGCCGCCCGGACCGAGCCGAGCGCAACGAACCGCACCCCGTCCGCGAAGCCCGCACCCACCCGCTGCGCGACCTCCACCGCGAGCCTGCTCTTCCCGACTCCGCCCGGCCCGGTGAGGGTCACCAGGCGCACGCCCTCGGCACGCACCAGGTCGCCCACCGCCGCAACGTCATCGTCGCGGCCCACAAGCGGCGTCGCCGGCACCGGCACCGCCCCTGCCAGCGACGCCCCGTCCGCGGCGCCGTCCCGCGCCGGCGCCCTCTCGAACCGCTCGCTCAGCAGCACGGCCAGGTCGTTCTCGACCAGGCGCTGCAGCTCGGCGGCAGCAGAGAAGCGCTGATAGGACACGTCACCGGCATCCCTGATCCGGGTCAGCATCTCCGCCAGCCGCGACTCACGCTCCGCCGCCGGCGACTTCACATAGATCAGCCTGGGCAGCCCCGCCGCCAGCAGGTACTCATCCTCCAGCCCGGAGACCTGCTCCCCCGGCGCGACCCAGCCGTAGCTCTGCCAGTACACGCCCACGAACACCTGGCTCTGCGCCAGGTAGGAGCGGTATACCTGCCGCGGCGGATGCGGCCGGGCGCCCAGCTCGAACATCACCGGCACCAGCCGCAGACGGGTCACCGCGTCCCGCACTGCCTGCCGCTCAGCGGCCAGTTCCTGCAGCGTAGAACTCACAAAGACCCGCAACCGCTGGTCAGGCGTGCGGATCACATCCGTCTCGGCCATCACTCCACAGCCTAGCCACGTAGTCAGGTGAATGGGAGCGCGGCGGTGGCCAGCAACACCACAGCGTCAATGGGTCGATCGGTGATACGTATCGCATCGCGCCATGACCCGCATTGGGGAGCGACAGCACGTTTTCGCGGAGCGGCCGCCAAGGTCCTCCACTACCCAACACGGATTTGGCGCCTGCGGCCGGTTCTAACAGCCCTGCCGCCAGTGCCTTGCGGTAGGCCGGAACCGTGGCGTGGTCGCCGACTGCCGCCAGCGCATCCGCCCGCAGCGACAGCAGCGCAGGCTCCGCTTGACCATCGACGTGATCACGAACGGCTTCGGTCCAGCGCAGCACCTCCGCGTGGAGTCCGGATGCTGCCGCTATCCGGGCCGCCTCCAGCGCATAAGGAGCGGCCATTTCCGACTCACGCCGGGCCAGGAGAAGGTCGGCGACATACGCCGGAGCGGCACCGAGAGCGACAAGTCAGGTCGCGATCTCGTTCATGACGGTTGGCCGCAGGGCCGGGGCGATCTGCGCTGCCAGCCGGGCCGCGGTGGCTGGATCGGTAAATCGATACGCGCCGGACTCGACGCAGATCACTCCGGAGCCGAGCGCCTGGTCAAGCAGCTGACCAGCGGCCTCCGGGTCGTGGCAGGTGGCGGCGGTGAACTCAAGCCAATCGAAGCGATCTCCGAGCTGTGCGACCCGCTGAAGGACCTCGGCCACCTCGGAGGGCAGGTCGACCGTCGCATCCTGGTCAACCTGCGGCCAGTGACGATCGGCCAGCTCGACGACCTCGAAGCCAGGCCGCCTCCGGGCGTCTGACCGCTGAGCGATGATGACGGCCAATCGGTGCGTACGGGTCAGCCGGGCCAGATCCTCAACGAGGATCATGGCTTCGCGATGAACGAGATGGAGATCGTCGAGCAGGAGCACCGCGCCCGACTGCTCCGCCGCGACGACGAGGAACTCGCGCACGGCCACGAACCAACGCTGACGTGTCGTAGGCAGCTGTTCGCCGAAGGCTCGGTCAAGTTCGGCCCGGCACCCGGCCGAGATCGCATCGAGCAGCCTCGGGTATCCCTGGGCCATCTCTTTGAGAACTTCGGCGATGCACGCGTAGGGACTGCGGCTGGCCGGCGCCGGTGCGGACAGACCGACGGCGAGCGCGTGACGCCGGGCGGTCTCTGCCACCTCATGCAGCAGCTCCGTCTTTCCAGATCCAGGGCCGCCGCTGATCTGGATCGCTGCCCCGATGCCCGCGGGGATGTCGCTGACGGCCCTTAGCACCTGGTGCACTGGTGTCGCGGAACCTGTGGCGGGTGGATCGGTCGAGGTGGGCTGGTCGTGGGCATCGGCCACGAACCGGTAGCCGCGGCCGTAGATGGTCTTGATGATCCGCTGATCTCTGCCGGTGTCGCCCACGGCGCGGCGCGCGGACTTGATCCGGCTGGACAGCGCCGACTCGGAAACGAACCGGTTACCCCAGATCTGGTCGAGGAGTTCGGTCTTCGGTACCACCCGGTCGCGATGGCACAGCAGATAGGCCAGCACGTCGAAGACCTGGGGTTCCATATCGACGATCTGGCCGGCGCGTCGCAGCTCGATGCGCTCGACGCTCAGCTCGCAATCACCGAATCGAACCCCCACATGGTGCATCGTAGACCGCACGATGCCCAGATCGACGTGCTGCAGGCCAGGGACCGGCGAGCGCCGGGGATTCTGGCCTGCGGCGAGTCGTAACGCTTGTGCTGAGCGTCAGGGGGTGTCCACCTCGATGGCGACCGGAACCCCGTTGGTGATGACGTCGTAGACCGCCGAGCGGGCGCGGGACTGCTCCACGATCTCGCGCAGCTTCTCGGCCGGAGCGTCGCCCTTGATCGTGAAGCGCACGGTGATGTTCTCATAGCCGTTCCGCACATCGGCATTGCGCCCGAGGATGCCGTTGAGGTCGATGTCCCGGTGACCGTGGAGCGAACCTCGGTGAGCCTGACCCGCCGCGGCAGTCCCGCTGCACGCCGGTCACGGTGACGCCGTGGCGCGCGTTGGCGCCGGCCCGCTCGGCGGCGGCCGCGAGGATCGTGTCCAGCACGTACCGCCGGGGCGAGACGACAAGGCCGACCCCGGCCTTGTGCTTGATCGTGCGGCTCACCGACTCGCCAAGGGCATGGAACGTGACCTGCCTGATGGCCGGGGTGCCGCTGTCCAGGACCGCATCGAGCAGCCCCCAGCGCTGGAGCTGGACCACGCCGCTACGTGCGATCGAATGCGTCGAGATGGTGTCGCTCGGTAAGGACGCCTGGTCCAGGACCACCACGTCGTGCCCGAGGCGAGCAAGGAGCATGGCGGTGGCCGATCCGGCGACTCGCCCGCCCACGACGACGACATCGTAGCGGCTCCGGTTTGAAGTCATGAGTGCTCCCCTTAGCTCGTTCGGATCTGAATTCAGCTCGGTAGCAGCGCGGTCGCGATCCACAGGACCGGCATGCCGACGAGGATCGCCGCCTGGGATGACCCGGTGCGCAGGACGGCGATGACGGCTGCGACGACCGCGGCCAGCGGCGCAGCGGCCCGGGTGACGCCGAGGCCGCTGCAGGCGGCTGCGACACCTGCCGCGGCCAGCGCGGCGAATGCCGCTGGGACGACGAGTCCGGAGGCTCGCTCAAGGTATGGCGGCATCGTGATCCGGCCGGTAAGGATGATCATGCTGAGCCGGAACAGGTAGCTGCCCAGACCTACGGCCACGATGACGATCCAGGTGTTCATCGCCGCACCTCCACGGTTCGCGGCAGTGGATGGGGTGATTGGGTCGGCTCATCTGGCTGTCCAGTGAGACCGGCGGTCACGCCGACAGCGATGGCCAGGGCTATGCCAAGCTGCAGCGGCGCCGAAAGGGCCAGCAGCGCTACGGCGGCCGCGGCGAAGATCGCCCGGCGCTGCGCCGGGTGGGCGAGCTTGGGGATCGTCTGACCGACGAGGTAGAGAGGCATCACGAACTCCAGGTGAAGCCATGCCGGCAGGCCCGCGCCTACCGTTGCGCCGACGCCGATGGCGGCGAGCCAGCACACCCAGAGCAGAACCGCGCCGCCGAAATAGTGAGCGTGCGCCCGGCGTCGGCTGAGCCGTCGGTATCCGTTGAGCCCGACCGCACACGACGGGTCGACAATCAGGTAGGCAGCCACTAGCCGCCACCACCACGGCGTGTCCCGCCAGTAGCGGGCCATGGTCGCGGAGTAGAAGATGAGCCGGATGTTGATTATCAATGCCGAGGCCACCACGACCATGGGAGCGGCTCCTGCGTCAAGCAGCCCAATCGTCGCCACTTGTGAGCTGCCGGCGTAGATCAGCGGTCCGGTCAGCCATCCGGCCAATGCAGGGATATCTGCCTGTGCGGCGCTGACCCCGATCACCAGCCCGAACGGGATCAGCCCGGCCAGCCATGGCACCATCGCCCGGGCGCCCGCGGCCACATCGCGGCGGTCGGCACGAAGGCTGATCACGGCTTCTCCACTATGCGCTCGGCCCGCCAATAGGCGGGGACCTGATCGGACTCGTGCTCCAATGTGCCTGCCTGGGCAGCCCTCAAGCTTGGAGGAAAAATGGAGAACACCTGGAGACGAGGTGTGGCCGTCCCCGGTGCGACACTGGTGACAGGTGCGGGGAGGGAGCTTTCTTGATCTTCGTCTTCGGCGACTGCGAGCTTGATCTTGACCGGTTCGAACTACGTCGGGGCGGGCGGCCCCGGCCGGTTGAGCCGCAGGTGTTCGACCTCCTCGCCGTACTGATCAGAGAACGGCATCGGGTCGTGCCGAAAGAGGAACTGCTCGACATCGTCTGGGGCAATCGCTTCGTGAGCGAGTCGGCTCTCACCAGCCGGGTCAAGGCGGCGCGTCAGGCGATCGGCGACGACGGACGCAGCCAGCGCCTCATCCGCACCGCCCATGGACGCGGCTATCAATTCGTCGCATCGGCGGACGAAGCGGCGCAGCCCGATCCAGTCGCCAGTGTCCCGTCGGCCCCGCCGGAGCAGGAGATCCGATTCTGCATAGCTAGTGACGGCATCCGGCTCGCCTATGCGACCAGCGGCGCGGGTCCGCCGCTGGTGAAGGCCGCGAACTGGCTCAGCCACCTCGCCTACGACTGGGAAAGCCCGGTATGGCGGCATTGGCTCGCCGAACTGTCGCGCCGATTCCGCCTCGTCCGGTACGACGAACGAGGCTGCGGGCTGTCGGATTGGGATGTCGGACGGTTCTCGCTCGACGACTGGGTGGACGACCTGGAGACTGTGGTCGATGCCGCCGGGCTGGACCGGTTCCCGCTGCTGGGCATCTCACAGGGCGGACCGGTCGCCATCGCTTATGCGGTGCGCCACCCCGAACGCGTCACCCACCTGGTGCTACTCGGGTCATTCGCGCAGGGCCGACGCAAGAGCGCGCGCACACCCGATGAACTCGCGCTCGCCGAGGCCCGCGTCGAGATCGTCCGCTTGGGCTGGTGGCGTCCGGATCCGACCTACCGGCAGATATTCGTATCCCGCTTCCTGCCCGAAGCCACCCAGGAGCAATGGCGAAGTTTCGACGAGCTTCAGCAGCGGTCGACGTCCCCGGACAACGCATGGCGATTCGTCGACGCGTTCGCCAACATCGACGTCACGAACCTCGCACCTAAGCTCACCGTGCCCACGCTGGTCATGTGCTCACGCCGGGAACCCGACAATCGCTTCGAGCAGTCAAGGTTGCTGGCTGCGCTGATCCCGAAAAGTCGTCTGGTTCCACTCGACAGCAGCAACCACCTACTGCCTGAGCGCGATCCCGCTTGGCGGCACTTCCTAGCCGAGATCGACCGGTTCTTGCCCAGCCCCCAATGAGCCGACCCAGTCTCACCGAGGTAGAGGCGCTGATGGCTGGCGCAGGCGCCCATGTCCAACGGTGACGCAGCGAGTGGTGAGTTCACAGTCCACGAACTCGTGATCCGGGTCAAGAGATCCCGGAGGGTCCCCCTCCGGGGCCCAGTGGAAACCGGCGTACCACCACTTGCACGCATTACGACAATGACGGCAACCGCGCGGGCGAATACCTAAAATCACCGGGAGCCGACTGGCCGTCCTTGGTCGAGGACCGTCGGGCGAGAACGCGCCGACGTACCGGGTCTTGCCAGCTGCGAAATAAATAGCATCTCCGACATGCCCGCGACGCCTTTCACCAGCGCTCATCATCGAGCCGACGTAAACCTTTGGCTCCCCGTTCACACCCGGTGACTATTTTCTGATTTCGAAAATCGAACTACAACCTGGTGAGCGCAGCTGGGTTCGAACCAGCGGCCCCTCGCTTGTAAGACGCAATTTTACCGTCGCGGGACGTCGCCTGCCGTCGCCTGAAGCGCCAGTTAGCTGGACTAATCGTCGCCAGACGTCGCCCTGCGTCGCGTGGAGTCTGCCTTCGTTGGCTCCCCCTTTGGCTCCCGGATTTTGGTTAGCTTCGCTCCTCAAACTCGTTCACCATCAGCGGACCGGAGTGGCATCGAGGCAGCGGCGGAGCTGGTGCATCCAGTCGGATGGTCTGGATCCAGTCCGCAGCGTCTGCGCCCTAGCCGGTGCGGCGGGCGGGCCGCGCACGGCAGCCGGGCGTAGGCTGAGTCGCGTGACCGCGCAGCCGACGGAAGACCCGACTGATCCGCTGGTGATCCTGCGAGATCTCCCTGAGCGAGAGCACGAGGAGTTCCTCCGCCAGTACCACCGGGCGGTGGACGCTGCGCACGACCCCGCCGGTTACCAGCACCTGCGGCGCCTTCTCCACGTGTGGAGCCTGACAGCGATCGCCGCTGGCCAGCCGGGCTACTACGAAGAACTCGCAGCCGCACGCGCAGGATCCGCCACCACAGTGCCGGTCGCCGACGCGATTCCGGACTGGAGCGAGCGAGTCACCGTGGCCAGGGACCGCCGGTGACCTACCGGGCCGAACTGAGTGGCCGGGCACTGAAACAGATGCACGGACTTCCCGGGCCAGCGTTCGACAGCCTCATCGAGGCCATGGTAGAAGTCACCGACTATCCCGACGATCCGCTCCGGACCTTCCCGACCAGCGACCCCTACGTCCGACGCGTAGAGTTCGGCGACGCAGGTCTGATCACTTACTTAATAAACGATGGTGCCAGGGTCGTCATCATCCTCGACATCACTTGGGCTGGCTAGCAGTTCCTGCATGCGCCACCTACACATGAGCACCGCCACCACGATCGGTCAGCCGGTCTCCCGGACCGGTCGCGCCGCGCCTTCCGTGAAGTTTCGATCGAACTTCCTGCGCGTTTCTGCCATCGGCCGCGTGTCACCGTGCTTCCCTCAATGCGATCTCTCCACGCTACGAGCGATGCCCACTGGTCCTGTGCATCATGAGTTGTGGAAACGTCGGGCTGTTCGTGCTTGGCTGACAGTCGTCGCGGATGCTATGTATCTGTCTTGGACCTTAAGCTGAGGTGACAGTGCGATCACGGTGGGCGCGACTAGCGATGCGTGGGCTGGACTTCGTGCTCGTGTCTGTTGCGCTAGGCATTGCGATTAACTTCGCTTCGACTCCTCCATTGCCGCCTGCATTGCGTCTGGTGCAGCATTATGGTTGGTGGTTTCTGATAGCAGTAGTCGCCGCCTTGGCCCTTAGCCGTATACTGCAAAGGCAGGAGACGGCTGCTCGACAAACTGACCCACCTAATACGTGGGAGCATATACGTCCTATCATGGGCAATCGAGTGCGCCAGTGGGTAGATGAGGTGTTGGTTCGATCTCTTCACCTGGTACCCCATCCGATTTCTGTCTCGCTAATCGAACGCCACGACGATGTTTCGTCGCCTAGCGCATTCGCAGGATTGGGAATCCATCCGCCATTGGAGATGCGATACTGACGTAATGACTCTTTACGACGACGCGCATGGGCAGCTTCTCCTTCTCGGCGAGTTAGGTACAGGGAAGACAACCCTGCTCTTGCGGATAGCCGAAGACTTGCTAAAAGGACCTGTGATTATCTAATGGCCCAATGCCAGTTATATTTCAAGTTTCGAATTGGGGTGGTGACGATCAATTGTTCGACGAGTGGCTGGCAAATGAACTGCATCGACGTTATGGAGTACCGCATCTAGCGGCAGCGTCATTCGTGGAATACCGAAAGATTGTCCCCTTGCTCGACGGTATGGACGAATTGCCGGCTTCGAGGCGCGCTAGTTTTATTACCGCCCTGAATGGCTATATAAAAGGCCGCAGAGCCGCCGTCAGCGGCACGGCACGCACAGTCAGCGGTACGGCTAGCAGTGTCGGCGGCGAGCCTCGACAGGTCCCGGCAGGCTCGACATGGACTTAGCAAGTTGCCCGGCACACACGCTGGCATGCACGCCCGACAGAGCCCCACCGGCAGGGCAGCCGGTCGCCGGTCGCCAGAAGGGGGCTCAACTCGGGGGTGGGTAACCGGCGGGGCAGAGCAGGGCTATACCCGCTGAATATCGGCTTGTGTCGGCCGATGCGCCATGTTTCGTTAGTCGCGGAGGACATGCCCGATGTGTTGCATAGCGTCGGCGAATTGATTGAGATAGCCGCCTATCTTGGGCATCTGCCATAGCTGCTGCAGCTGAGGGAGGGCATTAGTCAGCGCCATTGCCTGCGTATTCGTCTGAGCCAGAAAGTACTCGTGGCGGCGGAAGAGCCGACGCCAGATCCGGGTCCAGCTGCCGCCATGGCTAACGCCTCGGGCGGCATTTACACCGATCTCAAGAGCCCCGGCCAACGGGACAATGCCAGTTTGTGCAACGACTCCAAGCGAAACACTTGCCGCTTGCTGTGCGGCGCCTGCCAAGTCGGTGAGTTTTGAAGTTCGCAATGACCTGCTCTATGACGTAGCGGATCTTATTGATCTGCTTATTGAACTCCTTCTGCCAATCCAGTAGGTCGCCCCCTTCAGGCTTCCTGAAGGGCGTGAGCATGTTGTTGCCGATGTATCCTTTATCGCCGAGCCAGTTGCGCGGGCCGGCCGAGAGGAGCACCCCGGATTCGCCGAGGCAATGGTTATCATGGCGGCTTCCAGGGATCGGGTCGGAGACCCATGCCAGGCATCCGGTAATGGTGCAGGCGACCTGTACGTTCATTCCGGTCGTCTTACGCTTCCCGGAGTACAGTTCCGGGTGCGCCCTCCACGACCAGCACGGGAGCAGTGTGCCGTCCACGATGTAGCATGTTCCGACGTCGAGTTCACCGGCCGTGGGGACGTAGTCGAGAAGCGCCTGTACCAGCAGCGGGGTGATTGCCGAGATAGCCCGGCTGATCGCGGGCTGCGAGACGCCGTAGTTCTCAGCGATTTCCGCTTGGACCCGGTTCCTGCGCAGATAGGTCAAGGTCACGGGAGCGCATTGCGCAGCCCGGGTACCGGCGGCCATCTGCGCATCCGTGGCGACAGCTCGCGGGCTTCAATTCTTGCGCACAGCCCGGTGATCTCGGCTTTGGTGAATCCGGTGGTATGATACATGCGCGGCCTGTTTCTTCTGGACTGAGCGT
>Ga0210408_10006474_pt1 | contig 10120 bp, 7 predicted proteins | sample IncBWH4MmetaG_FD_155471 | JGI IMG/M metagenome (GOLD analysis project Ga0210408, IMG submission 155471) | Forest soil microbial communities from Barre Woods Harvard Forest LTER site, Petersham, Massachusetts, United States - Inc-BW-H-4-M | ecosystem: Environmental > Terrestrial > Soil >...
CGAGATGGAGCCGGCGTTCTCGCCGATCGTGACTTCGACCCGGCCGCCCACGACTGGAGCGGCTTCGCACGCATTCAACAGAAGATTGTATAGCGCGCGCTCCAGCTTGCGGGGATCGAACCATCCTGGATGGGAGCCGTCGCCGTGAATTTCGATGGAGCGCGCATGATGCCGGGGATGCAGGCGAACCCCCTGCACTGCCCGCTGCACGGTGTCGGAGATGCTGGCATAACCGGGGTTCAGCGATTCCCGGGTGCGGGCGAACTCGAGCAGGGAGTCGATGAGATCGGTCATCAGGTTCACGCCGGTGCGGACTTCCTGGTAGAGTTCCTCGCGCTGCGCGGGAGTTAAGTCGCTGTCGCAGAGAAACTCCGAGTTGGCGACGATGGCAGCGAGGGAGTGGCGGAGATCGTGGGAGATCGAACTGGCCATGCGGCCGATAGTGGCGAGCTGTTCCGATTCCAAGAGGTCGCGCTGGCTCTTCAACAGGCTGATGCGCATGCGGTCGAAGGCGCGCGTCAGCTCGGCGACCTCGTCGCCGCCGCGGGAGTCGAGAGGATGATGGAAGTCGCCGCGTTCAAGAGCGCGAACGCCGCCCACCAGGTTCGCCAGCGGCCGGGTGAAAGTATGGGACAGAAAGAAAACGAGCCCGCTGCCCACCACGACCGCGGCCAGGCCTAGAAGAAGCAGCAGACGATTCAGCTGATTGAGAAATTTTGCCGCCTGATCGTAGGAACCGAGCACGCTAAGACGCACTGAGGTTGCCTGCTGGCCGGACAATTCGATGGTCGTAGCCAGGAAGTGTTCGCTGCCGACATCGATGTCGCGCGGCTCCCCCTGCGCGGAGCTGGAAATCAGGTCGCGCACGCTGCCGCTTTGCATCTGCGCCGGAGTGAGGGTGGTCGCCACGACTTGATTCCCGTAGGAAAAGGCAACCTGGCTGGCGGCAACTTTGCTGACTTCACGCGCCAGGCGATCATCGATTTCATGGCCGATGACCAGGAACCCGAGCAGGGAGCCCTCGGTACGAGAGCCGCGATAGATGGGCTGCACCAGAGCCTGATAGAGGTGATGTTCGCCGAACCACCAGTGGCTGGAGTCCTCCTCGCTGAGGGATTGCTGGAAGTATTTTTCGGCTGCGTCACGAGTGAAGCCAGGCGTCTTGGTATGCAGCGCTACAACTTTGCCGCTGCGGTCGACCAGTACAAAGAGATCGCTGCCCGCAATCTGCCAAACATTCTGCGAAGCGTCCTGGATGGTGAGCGGGTCGCTGCCGCTCATGATGGCACGTGTTATCGGCAGATCCGCCAGCAATTCCGCGTAGTGAGTGAGGATAGTTTCGCGCTCGCGCTGGAATATCTCGAAGGTGCTGACCGAGTTGCGCAGGTCGACCGAAATTTCCCGACGAACATTATTTTGAATGCTGCGTTGCACCACGAACAGGCTGGTCGAGGTAAGTCCGGCGGTAATCAGCAGCATGGAAAGCAGGAAGCGCGTACGCAGACGCAATCTGGGCGGAGAGGTACGCGCAGACTCAGTCTGCTGCGGACCCGATGCGAATTCCTGGGAAGAGTTCAAGAGCGTCAGCGTGCAAGCAATCAGCGCACGAACTTGTACCCCATGCCATGCACCGTGCGGAAGTGTACGGGACTGGATGGGTCCTTTTCCAGCTTCTGCCGCAGCTTGAGAATGTGATTGTCCACGGTGCGAGTCGAAGGATAATTCTGGTAGCCCCAGACCTCATTCAGCAGCTCGTCGCGGCCGATGACGCGATCCGAATTCTGCACCAGGAACTGGAATGTCTTAAATTCCTGCGCGGTCAAGACCACGATCTGTCCATCGCGCTTGACTTCCATCTTCTTGAAGTCGACCGAGATGCCATCGAAGGTGATGACGTTGACCGTGGCATTGCGCGAGGTGTGGCGCAGCGCTGCACGGACGCGCGCCAACAGTTCCCGGGGGCTGAAGGGCTTGGTGACATAGTCGTCGGCGCCCAGCTCGAGCAGCAGCACTTTGTCGGAGACATCACTGGCCGCGCTCAACACGACGATGGGCAGGGTGGGGGCCTGCGCCTTGATTTCCCGGCAGACATCGCGGCCGGAAAGTTTGGGGAGCCGAACGTCGAGAACGATGGCTGCGGGCGCTGAGGCTAGAACGCTTTCCACCGCCGACCGGCCGTCGGATAGAACCTCAACGGTGAATCCCTCGGCTTCAAACAGACGCCGCAGGGCTTTTTGAACGGCAGGATCGTCTTCGACGACGAGGATGCGCCCCATCGGACGAGGAGGAACGCTCGAATCGACAGCTCTGGTGGTGCCCATTGTCATGGCGAGGTGACCCATAAATCATCCTTTGGATGGCTGTGACGTTTCGGGAGAACGTTTCCAGGTGCCCCAATCGGGAAAGACGCGCTGAACACGTTTCTGTCACCGTCAAGCCTACATCTCTTATGACAAAGTTACTGGAGGTTTTTCCATGTTTTGACAAAACTTTTACATTTCGGAGTGGTCCGGACGGGCGGATGCGGCCAACGGCTTGCTCCCACCCCAAGGCCATCACGGGGCTGTTCGGGTGGTTCTTGGCGGGCGGTGGGAGGGTCGGGATTGGACCAACAGCGCTTTTCGAGGTGTACTCTGGTGACTAGTTTCCCCAGATTGGCGACAGGTACACTGCGAGCAAATCATTGCTGGCAGCTGACTTGCGAGTCCAACTCGTCGAGGGCGTGGTGCAAGGCCAGTCCAGGATCAGAAGTGAAGCTCGAGTTGTGCGTGCGACCACGTGGGAACAGCGCGGGCTAAGCGGCGCGTCCTGTGCTGTGCAGGCGCGTCTGGGGCAGTTCTTCTGTTTCGTTTTCTGTTTGCTGTGGTTTTCCACAGTGGCTTCCGCGCAGATTTCTCCCGGCCCCCTTTCGCGAGCGCATCAATCCCTCAACGGAACCACAAATTGCACCACTTGCCATAAGTTTGGCGGCCAGGCGACTTTGAAATGCCTGGACTGCCACACTGAGGTCGCATCACGGCTCACGGTACGCAAGGGATTGCACGCGACCTACGGCATCGCGGCGGGCTCCAGTCAGGAGTGCGCCAAGTGCCATTCTGAGCACAACGGAGAAGAGTTTCCGCTAGTCAAATGGGACATCAAGGCCTTCGATCACAAGCAGGCGGCGCGGGCGCAGTAGGGTCCGGGCAGCGATCTCCGCCGGTGTGGCGCTTTGGAAGTTCTCCCCGTCGCGATCGGACCACATGGTGTCGTAGAATTGGAACCTTGCTGGTTCCGTCTGAATCCGATCGTCTTGTTGTTGTCCTGATCCGCCCGCGTAACCCTCTCAATATTGGTGCGGCAGCACGTGCCATGAGCAACTTTGGATTCCACCGCCTCCGCGTAGTGAATCCATATCAGGTGGCATTTCGCCAGGCTCGTTCCGCGGTTGGTGCTGCGGACGTGCTGGCGAGCGCTGAGGAGTACGCCACCCTGGCCGAGGCTGTGGCGGATTGTGTACTGGTTGTGGGCACGACGGCGGTGCGACACCGGGACTTGCAGCATCCGCTGCACAGCCTGGGCGACGACGCGGGAAACCATATCCGGCAGGCTCTTCGATCGGACCGCGTCGGGCTTTTGTTTGGCTCCGAGAAGGCTGGTCTCTCCAACGAGGATTTGTGTCACTGCCGCTGGCTGCTGCACATTCCCACGCGCGACGGACACATCTCGATGAACCTGGGGCAGGCAGTGGCCGTCTGTCTGTATGAGCTGGCACGTTCGGGAAAGAGCGATGCGAGCAGCGAAGTGACCGAAGGCGCCAAGCCTGCGACCGCTGGAGACGAGGAGCGCGTCACGCTGTCACTACTCGAGGCGTTACGCGCCTCCGGCTATATGAATCCGGGCATGGAGCAGACCATCGATATGAAGGTTCGCCGCATGGTGCGGCGGCTCGAGTTGTGCGCCCCCGACGCCGACGCCTGGCTCGGAATGTTGCGGCAGATTATCTGGAAGCTAACGCACGATAAGCAAAACGAGAGCAGCGATTGAAAGAACGTTTCGTCGTCAGGAATACGTAAGGACGGCTCTTCCACGGCGCTGCATGCGCTCCCGATAGTTCAACAGTAAGCCGGACGCTTTCAACATCGCCGTCGTCAACCTTAACGAGCCGCCCGGGAGGCGGCCGCCTCTGTCCCGCTTTTCTTTAATTGGAAGCGGAGAGTCCAGACACTTGGTACGGGCTGACCATTAACTTGTGGAGCGCTGAATTCCCACTGCTGCGCGGCTTTGAGGACAAGTTTCGCAAAATATGGGCTCGGCCCCGCGGAGGGCAGCGTCGCCTCCGTCACCTTTCCGGAAGAATCCACGGTCACGCGGGCGCTGATCCGGATTCTGCCTTGAATCGTGTTGCGGGCACTCTTTGGAATATCGGGGAGAACTTGTCGCGCTACTTCACCCCCGGACGATACGGCGTCCTTTTTCGTGCGCTCAACCTTGCGAGGACTCGAAGGAGAGGGCGACGCTGGTGCGGATTCGGGAGCGGGCGTCTGCAGCGTCTTGCTGGCGACACTGCCGGAAGCGGCTGTGTCATGATGACCCAGTAACTTCTGCCAGACAAAGACTGCCGCCAGAACCAGAACCACCGCGATCGAAGCGATAATGCCCCAGCTGGTTCGCTTAGTTTCGTGGCGCGGCCCGGATGCAGCCGGAACCGCCCGCGACGTGACCCCTGCCGCCGAGGACTGAAGTCGAGCCCGAACGTCGGGGATGGTGCAGCGCTGGTTGGGGTAACTGCGCAAACACTCGCGAGCAATGCCGGAAAAAGGCTGCGGAACCGTCTCTGGCACAACGGGATTCGCCGGTTTCGACTGACCATAGCCAGGAGGACGCTGCGTCAGAGCGGCAATCAGGGTGACGCCGAGAGACCACATATCCGCCGCAGGAGACCGCGGTTCGGTTGCGGTTTCGGGCGCGTCATACGCATCCGGCTGCCACGTTTTGTCGCTGGGCTCGCCAACCGGAGCGGCCCGATCGACAGAGAGCTTCAACTGATTGTCTACCGCGTGAACATTGGAAGGTGCAAGATGACCGTGCACGAAGCCCTTCTCGTGAAGGTGCGAAAGCGCGTCCAGGGCGGGCGGAAGCAGTTCGGCGGCCTCTTCAGTGGTCAGCGGGCGTTGCGGAAGAATCTGTGAAAGGTCCTCCTCGGCGCACTCCATGACCAGGTAAAGAAGTGGAGTGTTTTCGATTTGTGTGCGACCCATCTCGAACAGGCGAATCAAGTGAGCATGGGACAGTTTCGCCGCTGCCCGCCAGCGGGAGAGTTTGCGGTCCGCGTCGTGGCCCACGGCGGCAATCAATTTGATGGCGGCTTTAGGAGAGTCCGGCCCTCGCAGATCAGTGAGGAACACGGCGCTGTGGTCGGAGCCGCCAAGCCATTGCCGGAGCGGAAATCTCCCGTCGACTACTCGCCCTTCCCAACTCTTCCAGCTCCCCGGGTTATTCATGGGTTGCCACTCGCGAACAACATTCTAGTCCCAAGGCGTCCTTGGACTGGGCGAAATTCTGCCCGGGCGGCAAAAAGCCTTTAACCGCAAAGCTCGCCAAGGGTGCGCGAAGGACGCTAGAGACCACACAAAAATGATGCGGCCGAAGTTTGGCCAGAAAGACCACACTAGGCCGCGCGCAGCGTGAAGTAAAAGACCGAACCGTGGTCCACCTGGCTGCGGACGCCGATGGTACCACCATGGAGTTCGATGATGGCCTTGGCAATCGCGAGTCCCATGCCGGTGCCATGAATGCTCGTCCGTTGATTCCGGCCGCGATAAAACTTCTCGAAGACCATATCCTGTTCGAAGGCATCGATGCCTGGGCCATGATCCGCCACGCTGGTCACCACTTCACCACCCAGCCGCAGCTCGGCGACGATGTGGATGGGAGTATCCGGCGCCGAATACTTGCTGGCATTTTCCAGAAGGTGGACGAGGACTTCGGAAATGCGTTCCACATCCATGGAGATCACCGGCAGATTGTCAGGCATTTTGACGGTGACCGGATGACGTTGCAGGGCCGGTTTGCAGACATGCAGCGCGGAATCGACGGCCTCACGGATCAAATGTGGCTCGAAATGAAACTCCAGCTGGTGGGAATCGAGTTGTGCAACCTCCGCCGCTTCGCCGATCAGTCGGTTAAGGCGGTCGCCTTCTTCGTTGATCACCGTGAGGAGTTCCTTGCGCTCCGCTTTTCCGATTTCAACATCAGACAGGAGCGTCTCCGCCGAGGCTTTGATGGCGGTGAGGGGCGTGCGGAACTCGTGGGTCACGGAATCGAGCAGGACGGAACGCAAGCGGTCGCTTTCCCGCGCCGCTTCGGTGCGCGTCAGTTGCTCCACCGTATGAGCGCGTTCGATCGCGATGGCGGCGAGGCTGCCGATGGCTTCCAACGTTTCGCGGGAGAGTTCGCAACCGGCGAGCCCGATGGCGCCCACCGAGCGCACGCCCATTCTCAGCGGCATGAAACAGATGCGGTGATCCCGGTCCAGCACCGGCTCGCCGCGTCCGCTGATCGCCTTCAATTGCTCGGTAGGAAACAAGGACTGACTGGAAGCATCGAAGAAGTAGGTCTCCTGTTTCCCCTCCAGAAACATGGCGGCGCTGGTGACCCCGAACACCTCAACCACGTACTTGGGAATCGCATTGATCAAGCCGAATACGTTGTCGCTGACCAGCAGTTGCTGGCTGAAAGAATAAAGACGCTCGATCTCGCTGCGTCGCTGATTCGACTGCAAAGCTTCGCGGCGAGCCCGCTCCGAGAGCTGGCTCGCCACGACTGCGGTAAACAGAAAAGCGAACAGAGCCACCCAGTTCTGCGGGTCCGCAATCGTAAACTGGTAGAGCGGAGGCAGAAAAAAATAGTTGAACGCCAGCGTGGCCACAATCGCAACGAAGATGGCGTAACGGAGCCCCCAGTTCGCGGAGATAACCAGAATGACGAGCAGGAAGGTAAATCCGACGGTAGTCGGATTTACGCGCAGCCATCTGGAATAAACCAGCACCACGACCGACACGATCGCCGCTGATGCCGCGAAGCGTAATATCTGGTAGAGTGTCGGTCGTTTCATTGCGCCCCGATTCTAGCCGATTCACGAATAGCTGCGTCACCAGGAATTGGTTCTCATGCCCAAAACCCCGGAACAGTGGCTGGAAGAAGCCGCGCCGCAGAAGAAGCAAGGCATTTTCAAGCTGTTCATCGGATACGCCCCGGGTGTGGGCAAAACCTACAACATGCTGAGTGAGGGCATCCGCCGCAACAGCCGCGGCGAGGGCGTGGTGATCGGGATGGTTGAAACCCACGGCCGCAAGGGCGTAGCCGAGCTGGCTTCCAAGCTGGAGGCAGTGCCGCGGCGCAGCATCGAATACAAGGGCACGATGTTCGAAGAGATGGACGTGGATGCGATTCTCGCCCGCCAGCCGAAGGTGGTTCTAGTCGACGAACTGGCGCACACCAACATCGAAGGGAGCAAGCACAATAAACGCTACGAGGATGTGATGGAGTTGCTGGACGCGCGCATCGATGTGCTCTCCACCATGAACGTCCAGCATATCGAGAGCTTGGTGCCCACGGTGCAGAGCATCACGGGAGTCCGCGTGCGTGAAACCGTGCCGGACTGGGTGATGCAGAGGGTCACCGAAATCGTGCTGGCCGACCTGACTCCTGAAGCGTTGCAGACGCGCATGCGGCGGGGCGACATCTATCCAGTAGAGCGTGCGGACCGGGCGCTGGGAAATTTCTTTCGCCCGGGCAACCTGATTGCATTGCGGGAACTGGCGTTGCAGCAAGTAACGCGGGCGGTCGACCGCAGCCTTGAGTCCTACCTCGAGAAAGAGGGAGTCGGACGCAACGTTGGCGTCCGGGAGCGCATTGCGGTTGGCATTAGCTCGAGTCCGGCCGCGCAGTACTTGATTGCGCGAGCCGGGCGCATGTCGCAGCGCATCGACGCCGAGCTGTTTGTGATCTACGTGGATATCGGGGCCGATGACGATCCTCAGGACAAACATTCGTTGGAGCAGAATGTGCAGTTTGCCCAGAACCTGGGAGCGCAGATCATCCGCACCAGGGGCAAGAGTGTTGCCGAGGAAATGGCTAAGGTGGTGCGCGAGAAGCACATCACACAAGTAGTCTTCGGAAGATCGGCGCAGACCGGATGGCGACGCTATTTATATCTTTCCGTGATTCACAAATTTCTGCGAGACGCGCCACCGATCGATGTTCACATCGTCACCCAGGAAGCGAAGTGAGCGGTATGAATGGGCCGGACGGAAAAGGCAACATCCTGGTAGTGGACGACGAACCGCAGATCACGCGTGTCCTCAAGACTACGCTGTCCAGCCAGGGCTACGGGGTGCGCATTGCCTCGGACGGCGACGAGGCAATTCAAGTCATGAAGGAGTGGTCTCCCGATCTGGTGATCACAGATTTGCGCATGCCGAATCTGGGTGGGTTGGAGCTTTGCCGTCATGTCCGCGCCAAGTCGCGGATTCCGATCATTGTGCTTTCCGTAAAAGGCGAAGAGCGCATCAAGGTGGAGGCGCTCGACGCGGGTGCGGACGACTACGTCACCAAACCGTTCGGTGTCAATGAACTCCTGGCCCGCGTGCGGGCTGCACTTCGTCGAGCCGCAGCGTCGGAGCAGCCGGAAACGGCGCTGGTCGAGGCGGGCGACTTTCGCATCGATGCATCGAAGCGTAGCGTGCGAGTTAAAGATCGCGAAGTACATCTCACCCCCAAAGAGTTCGATCTTCTGGTTTACCTGGCAAGACATGCTGGCAGGGTTTTAACCCATCGCGCACTGCTGGCAGCGGTTTGGGGCGCGAACAGCGTGGAACAGCCGGAATACCTGCGCGTTTTCGTCGGCCATCTGCGCAAGAAACTCGAGCCGGATGAAGCTGCATCCCGATACATCGTCACGGAACCTTGGGTGGGCTATCGATTTGAGCCCGGAGATTGAGACAACGCTGTTGGTAACTCACACTACTCTGCAGTGCAGCGGCCTACAAAAGTACAAGATAAAGCTGTGATCCCATCCTTATCATCCTCCCTTTGATCCGCTTTAATCCCTTCAAACGAATCTTTACGATTTTTTTATGGACTCTTTATATGGGCTTTACGGGGAATCGTGTGGAATTGGATGTCCCGCAAAAATCCGAAAAGGAAGAGGCACTACCACGTGGCTATGAAAAGAACCAACATGAGACTTGCAGCGATTCGCGGTCTGATCGTGCTGTTCACAACGTGTTTGCTTGGGGCTCGTGGCGTGGCTCAAACCCAGGCTGCCTTGGCCAGCGAGACTCTACCTGCAGGATCGTCAGCGACGGCAGAGCCGGCGACGTCGCGGCCCAACGCAGACGCTGAGCTTTTCCTTGAACTGGAGACCATGCGGGCGCGAATCGCGGAATTGGAAGCACGAATCAAGAGTCAGGTGCCTCCACCCGCGGTACCCAACGCAAAATCGTCGGAGCAACCCAGCGTAACAGGTTCGACTCTTGCTGCAGCCTCCAGCGCTCCGTCGGCGGTTCAGCCCAGCGCAGCGGAGCCGGCCCAGATGCCTGCTGAAACCAAACCCGCGAAGGCGGAGCCCTTTGCCTTCGCCGACTGGACTTGGTTGAATGGCAACCCCCGCACCAAGGAAGCGGCCTTCGATTCGAAGTTCTTCACGCCCGAAGTCCGCGTGGATGTTGCCTACCACTACGACTTCAACCACCCCAAAGACGATACGATTGGCGGTTCAAGCGAAGTATTTCGTTCGAATGAGGTTGGCCTTACGCATCTGGGCGTGGGTGGAGACTTCCACTACGACCACGTTCGTGCCCGCGTGCTCAGCCAGATAGGTTTGTATTCGACGGCAACGCCGCGCAACGATGCCAGCTATTCGCGAGGGCAATGGGATCTGGCCAATGCTTACCGGTACGTCAACGAGGCTTACGGTGGCTATCACTTTGATGCGCTGCATGGAATCAACGTCGATGCCGGCATCTTTCTGTCGTACGTAGGTCTGTTCAGCTTTTACAACTTTGACAACTGGGCCTACCAACCGTCTTACGTGTCGTCGAATACGCCCTGGTTTTTCACAGGCATGCGGGTCCAG
>Ga0210408_10006476_pt1 | contig 10120 bp, 6 predicted proteins | sample IncBWH4MmetaG_FD_155471 | JGI IMG/M metagenome (GOLD analysis project Ga0210408, IMG submission 155471) | Forest soil microbial communities from Barre Woods Harvard Forest LTER site, Petersham, Massachusetts, United States - Inc-BW-H-4-M | ecosystem: Environmental > Terrestrial > Soil >...
GTCCCAAGCCAGCCCCCAAGCACGACCGAGCAGTTCTCTAACGCGGTGTTGCGGCCGAGGTGCGCGTGCCGGCGGAAAGACTCAGCCGTCACTGGAACAATGACGTCGGCATCGAGATGAACGTCAGCCAGCTGGTGCGTCGGTATCGTGAGTTCGCTGGTGCTGCTGCGGCGCGCAACCGAATCTTGAACTTGGCGCCCAGCTGTCGCAGCATTTCCCGGCACGCGCGCCTCGATGCAGGGAGACCAAACGTGACCGAAATGGCGGACAGCTATGTTTGCGGCACAGCCGATGTGCCGCTATTGGGCACCACCATTGGCCGAGCTCTCGATCACGCCGCCCGGCGCTGGGGTGATCGCGAGGCGCTGGTTTCGCCGAGCCACGGCGTCAGGTGGACCTGGAAAGAATTGGCGGAGCGAGTCGATGCGCTGGCCGCCGGCTTTCTCGCGCTCGGCCTCGAACGTGGCGCGCGCATCGGCATCTGGTCGCTCAATCGTCCGGAATGGACGCTGACGCAGCTTGCCGCCGCCAAAGCCGGGCTCATTCTCGTCACCATCAATCCCGCCTATCGCCTGAGCGAACTCGAATTCGCGCTAACCAAGGTCGGGTGCACCGCGCTCATCACGGCCACCGCGTTCAAGACCTCTAACTACATGGAGATGCTGAACACACTGGTGCCCGAGCTCGCCAAAGCACAACCAGGTGATCTGCATGCGGCGCGGTTGCCGCAGCTACGCGTGGTGATCCAGATCGGCGGTCCTGCTTGTCCCGGCACGATTGCGTTCGAAGAGGTGACGCGGATGGGCGGCGCGCGCCACCGCGACGCGCTCGCGGCGCTCAGCGGCACATTGCAATTCGACGATGCCATCAACATTCAGTTCACCAGCGGCACCACCGGATCGCCCAAGGGCGTCACTCTTACGCATCATAATATCCTCAACAACGGCTATTTCCTGGGCCGCATGATGCGGCTGACCGAAGAAGATCGCATCTGCATCCCGGTTCCACTCTATCACTGTTTCGGCATGGTGATCGGCAATCTCGCATCCCTCACCTCGGGCGCAACCATGGTCTATCCCGGCGAAGGTTTTGATCCGTTGGCGACACTAGAGACCGTCGAGCAGGAAAAATGCACGACGCTCTACGGCGTCCCGACGATGTTCATCGCCGAACTCGACCATCCAGACTTCGCTAAATTCGATCTGTCCTCGCTGCGGACCGGTATGATGGCCGGCGCGCCCTGCCCGATCGAGGTGATGCGGCGCGTCAACCAGCTGATGAACATGCGCGAGGTGACCATCGGTTATGGCATGACCGAGACCAGCCCGGCCAGCTTTCAAAGTGCCACCGACGATCCACTGGAGCGCCGGGTGTCGACCGTCGGACGGGTTCATCCGCATGTCGAGGTCAAGATCGTCGATCTCGAGGGCCGCGTGGTGCCGCGCGGCGAACCCGGCGAATTGTGCACCCGCGGCTACAGTGTCATGCTTGGCTATTGGGACGAGCCTGAAAAGACCGCCGACGTGCTCGACACGAATGGCTGGATGCATACCGGCGACGTCGCCGTCATCGATCAGGAGGGTTACTGCAATATCGTCGGCCGCATCAAGGACATGGTGATCCGCGGCGGCGAAAACCTCTATCCCCGCGAGATCGAGGAATTCCTCTATCGTCATCCCAAGATTCAAGACGTACAGATTTTCGGCGTCGCCGACGATCGCTATGGCGAGGAGCTCTGTGCCTGGATCCGGACCCGATCGGGCGAGACGCTGACCGCAGAAGAGGTTCGCAGCTTCTGTCAGGGACAGATCGCGCACAACAAGATTCCGCGCTATGTGGAATTTGTCGACGAATTCCCGATGACCGTCACCGGCAAGATCCAGAAATTCGTGATGCGTGAGGCGGTCGAGGCGCGGCTCGGATTGAAGGCGGCGAAAACGGCGTGAAACCCACTTCCCGCGAGGAGGACCGGACGCCGCTGGTAGCCGACCCGGCGATGCTTGATCCAGCCGCTCAAGCGGGCGACGCGCACCAGTCGCGCCGGGAGCGATTTCCGCTTCCGCGTGCTCGAGCTGGCAGAAATCCGCAATACGTTGCGCTATCCGTCCTTGAGGATGGATTTCACTTCCCTTGACGGGCCAGCTTTCGTTAACCGGTATCATTGCACCTTTTCGCCGGCGCCGATCTGCGCGTGCGAACTGACCTCATCATCGATGGGCACCGCTAAGAGCTCAGTTTCTGGCTTCCATTCCAGGGTGAGGTCGAGGTCGCCCGGAAGATCTGCCATCGCGAGCCATCATCTAGTTCCACAATATAGCTCTCGGAATGGGACCGGATCCTCATGGCGCGTTCGTTCCGCGGCGGCGGACTGTGTCACCTCGTGCCACGCCGCGACGGGGGCGTCTCTTATGACCAGCACCGCTCGGTGAGACGTTATGACGTTCGTGTGCGGCAGGGAGGCACGATGTTGCCGATGAGCCTCGCCAGAACAGAACACAGCAAGTTCACCCGACGACAAAACCTGCACTACGAAGCAGTGTTACCGGAAATTCAAGGCGGAGTGACTTTGCGGTCTTCAGGTTGATCACGGGTCCAAGCTGCGTGGCCGCTCAGAAGCTACTCCGTGACCGCTTTTTCAGAAATTTGCCAGTCCTTGCCGTCGAAGATCGAGATGTGAAGCGTCTTCATTGGCGTGTAGTCGTCCGGCGTGTAGCTGTAGCTGATATCGTCAAGGAAAAATGGCGAATGGAACCCGGCCAGGGTCGAGGCCTGCTTCAGGACATTGGCTCGGGTGAGATCGTCGCCACAACGGCGTAGGATTTCTGTCATTGTCGCTGCCTGACCATAGCCGGCATAGGCGATAGTGTTGTCGCGATCTACGTTCGGCAGATATTTCGCGCGCAACGCCTCGAACGCCATCACGTCTTTATCCCTTTCCCAGCGCGCAAGTCCAGCCTCCTTCGAATAGCGGATTGCGACAATATCCTTCGCATTCTCGAAGCCAGCGGCATTGAGAATAGAGCGGCCGGTCGAGCCGGCAGATAGTAGTTGCAGCGGCTTCCACCCGAGCTCAGACACCTTTCGGATCGACTGCGACGACGCCTTCCCGGTGCTGATATTATAAAAGACATCCGCGCCTGACTTCGAAAGATTGATCAACTGCGAATCGATGGTCGGATCAGACAGATCGTAAGTCTGCTCCATGATCACTTGGGCCTTGCCGCCGGCGTCTGCCAGCACCTTCTTGAAGGGGCCAAGGAAGTCCCGGCCGAAATCGTCGTTCTGGTAGAGTATGCCGACCTTGGCTTCGGGCTTAACGCTCAGGACATGCTTGGCGAGAATCCGCGCTTCGGTTGGGTAAAGCGGTAAGCCAGCCATGGTCCATTTGTAATTCTTGGGGTCGTTCCACTTCGAGGCGCCGGTATTGAGCAGCAACTGCGGCACCCCCTTGGAATTGAGATATTTGTGCACCGCGGTCTGCGGCGCGGTACCGAGCGAGCCGAACAGCGCCAGCACCTCTTCCTGCTCCACCAGCCGCCGCGTCGCCTCGACGCATTTCGGCGCGCTGTAGGCATCGTCAAGCGTCAGGAACGTGACCTTGCGCCCATTGATGCCGCCCTGCTCGTTGATCATCTGGAAATAGGCTTCGCCGACCCGCCCCAGCACGCCGTAGAGCGAACCCGGGCCGCTATGTGGCACGGTCTGTCCGAGCTTGATCTCGGTGTCGCTCGCACCCGGATCGTATTTCTTCTCTCCGGCTCTGACGGGAGTAGTGGATACGAAGATCGTCGCAATGGCGGTAGCGCAGAAATCCCGCCTCGATTGATGAATTGTCATTCTTGTTTCTCCCTTCGACCGCGTGAGGGTGCTGGCGCCGCTGCGTGTACCCTCCTCTTAGGATCACTCTTGCGTATCCTTGAAGCCTAGCACTTTGAGACTTCACTTGCCGTATTTCCCAGTCATAAACCATCGGACCCGACTTCCGGGCCATGCCAGCAGGCGCGCCACCGGAGGCGGTCGCTTCAGTTTTGGTCAACAAAGGCATTCTTAGGCGTCTCACGGAATTCTGGTGGCCCAGTCCATCAATGCAATCGGACAGGCTGGAGCACCGGGTGATTGACGCGGCCGGCTCGCGCGAGCCCCTGCTGCATGTACCCCACTCAGGACCACTCTTGCATAACGGCATCTGCGGAACCTCGCCCGCCCGGGATGTGACGTTGGTACCGCGTGGGTGGCGCTGGCATCGTGATGACCCGCCGCGCGACTCGGCATCGCTCGGGTAAAGTCGGTCTCTCTGTCGTCGCAAGCTTTGGTCTATTCGCTTGCCTCAATTGGCGTCGGCGTTGCGGTAGCGCCAGCTCGCGCAAGTGCCGCGCGACTGATTTTGTTTAGGCCATCGTTCCGAACGGCGTTTCTGGGCAGGAAATCCATATTCCAAAGGACGGCGGTGCCCACGATCGCAACGATGAGGGCTACCATTATTGGCACCAGAGAGCTGCCCGGCTGCATCCCTCCCTCCCACGTCGAGATTAGTCACGGAAATCATATCATATTTTGACGCGGTAACGCAGCTACGAGAATGCGTTCTTCACGCGATCCATCGCAGGATGGTTTCTGTTCTTGATCCAATGCCTTGACGGCCCGCCGCGATAGGGTTCAGCCCGTTGAGCGGCTCAACAAACTCGCTATTTTGGTGCCGATTTGGCTTGCGTCTTCGGCGGCGGCCTTCAGTTGAGACTGCAAGTATTCGACCTGAATGCGGACCGCTTCTTGGAAATCCCTTGCACGCAAAAGCCTTTCCACGAAATCCCGGTTTGCTGCAACTTTCCGCTCAATGTATGCCTTGAAAGTGGCTATTTGATCGTTGTTAGCACCCGGAAAGCCTCGCATGGCCTTTTCAACCGTGTCTATGTAGCTCTGCGTCGCGCTTTGCACCTTTTCGAGATTTTCAAGCATCATGGCTCGAACTGCTTCGAACGGATTCGCTGGTTCTCCCATACGCTTCTGCTCCAGCTAAATTGAACTTACGTCGTAGTGCGATCCAGATCAGTAAGTCGATCTGTCAGCACCCAAGGCCGAAAAAATTTCATCATGCTCAATCTCGTCCGCCTACATTTGATAATCGTCTGCCAACCTGCGCAGCTGACCTGCAAGGCAAGATCGCTGCTTTCCCGCGGTAAGCGGCGGCATCGGTCGGCTTGTTCTCGAAAATATGATTAGTCCATTGTGCGCACCACGATGGGAGGCGGGGGTTGCTTGCCATGAGTGCGGCGGTCGTCTGGCTGTCCGCTCGTGACGAGCTTTCGCCTGATGGGGTTCATCGGCATAAGATCGATTCGGGGCCTTATTGGTGATGGTGAATCGTTGGTTGCTCTGGCCTCGTGTAGCGCGCTATGTCGCGTCACCGTCCTTAAAAATTGAACGCATATTAGACGTACCCGATAAATCCACTGGGTACGCCATGACCGATCAAACATCCGATCGAGATAGCGCTGCGGAGGGAAAGAAGCTTCAGCTGCCCTTCCCGGATATTCTATGGGCCGTCGCGGTTCTCGGCGCGATCTTCGGCCTCACTCCCATTATCGTATTTTATTTGCTGACGATAAATTGACCATCACATTCGTCAGGAGTCGATCCGTTCATGTCGGATTAATCGATCGAGTTGGAATAATTACCAACCCGAGCGGTTTTATATTTCGGTTTCGCAGAAACTATCATTTGGTCTCTTTCGTGTCCCGCAACTGTGCATCTTGGCCGACGATTCTCAGGGGTTAGCGTAATGAAAAAGCGGGTACGTCGGAAATCCCTAGCCCCAACCCAGGACCCGCGGAACCTCGCAAAACGTCTCGCCGAGGTCCAGGCGCTACGCCAGTTAGTTAGAATTACGGAGAAGGAGCTCGAACGGCGGACGCCAGCTAAGAGAAAGGGGTGGTCGCTCAGGCGGCCGCCTGCTCTATCCTAAGATCGTCGATCCGCTTCCCTGAACTCAGGTGCGCGCTCAGCCAGCGCGGTCGCTTTCCCCGACCTGCCCAAGTTTGCGACGGCTGGTCCGGATTCCGGAATTTTGGGGTAACTGTTGGATAAAATCGGCGACCAGTCGTTTTCCGAGGCAGCCTGGTCCGGACAAGCCAATCGAGTTGTCTTAGCCGATTTTCAATCGTCCTCATTTCGGCGGTCAACCTCGAAGCAAGTGTCGCAGCGACCTCCTGGTGAAGCGCCCATAACTCGTCAGAAGAAAGCGATGCTAGCTTCATTCTCTTCATGACGGCCCTCAAAATGTCCTCACGCCATTAGATTTGCCACGGTCTCCGTGGAGAGGCAACGGTTTCCTTCGTTAAATTATAAAAGTCATCCCAAAGAGTGGACAAGATTGTGTGCAGCGTAATGCTAAAGATATATACGGTGCCTTGCCGGTTTACATCACCCGAGACATCGCCGGAAGCTTGCGGTTCTTCACGTTAATCCAATGCTTTTGCCTACCACCGCGATACGGTCGATCGCTATGCTTCGAAACCAACCCCTCTAACCCGAATTCACAAACCTTACGAAACAGATCCGGGCCGATCGCGCCTTGTTCGAATGGCGCGATGAAGATGCCCTCGGTGCGACGGGCCAGCAACCGCGCTAAATTGGCCTTGCGCATCGAGAGCGGAAGTGCCGCATATCATTGCCGTCGCCAGCGAGTATGCCGAAGGCGCAAAGCTGAACTTCCTCGTTATGCTTGCCGGAGTGCAACCGTCGAAATCTGATCGGCCATCGACACCAGAATGACGGCCTCGCCATCGATGACGAACTGCTTCATACGGTTCTTCGGGGCGGACTCAACGATCCACGGATAGCGTTTGGTCCAGTTGTAGCCGCCACTGGTGATCAGGCGAACACGGTCGCCGTCCCGCTCCAACCGGAGACGGTACCCGTCATATTTGATCTCGTGAAGCCAGCTGTCCCCGTCAGGGACGGCGGTCGATTTAGCGGGAATGCAGAACTCGTACATGCGGCAAAAATAGGCGTCCCGAAACCGTTTGGCGAGAGCGCGGAAGCACCACGCCCCGCACGACTTTTTTTCGCACGTCAGTTCTTTGCAAAAATAAGCCCCGCCGAAGCGAGGCTTATCGACTACCACCTGATTCCAAAATTTAGCCCGCGCCGGCGCCCCAAGATTGGTTAGTGGGGGGCGGTTGTTGACCGTAATTGTAGTGTTGTTCTGACGGCGGCGGCGCATAACCCTGCGCGAGAACCGGGGTCGCCAGGGCGGCGGAGAGAATGACAGCGACACCGATATTCTTCATCGTCTTAATCATCCGATTTTCTCCATTCGTAACGTCGAACCAATCCCACGCGCCAAGTGCCGTTCCGAGATCTCAAGCCGTTGTGATCCGATGTTCCTCTGTCCAAAATGTAACATTGGCTTGGCTCAATCGCATGAACACCTACCGACTAATCGAAATTTCCCAAACTGATAATCTTCCGCGATGTCGTGAAGGTGCTACGCGGAATTGAGCGAGCCGTCTTAGTCAGGTCTTCCGCTTCACCAAATCAAAGTTCGGCCTAATATCGGCGCCTTGCGTATCGCAAGCCCGCCAGAATTCGCTTGCGCTGTGACGCATATCACAGCTTCTTTGAAGCCATCGTTGTACAAACAGGCGCCCCGAAACCGATATAATATGGGTTCAATCGTGCACCTCCAGCCTAAGTGGACTGTCAGGCTATGGCTCACGTCGGTCGGAGTTGCGATGACTGCGTGGGTGGTTGGACTGGCCCGGGCCGCGATTTGGTTAGTTGAACTCGCTCTGTCCTAAACGGCGTAATCAAGCCATCGCGCTGCTTCAATACCGAGCATACGTCGCCAATCGATTTTCTTCCGCGCCATGTCGGCCGCGAGCATGACAAGTAAACCGCGGTTCCACATCAGACAAGCGGACGTCATCCGGCCATCGATCGCCGTCGCGCTCTACGCGCAAGCGATAGCCGTCGTACTTGATTTCGTGAAGCCAATCCGGAGTGTGAGGAACCCTGGTTCCCGCCGTTGGAATACAGAACTCAAACCTCATGTGCTCCAACATAGGAGATAAGCAGGGGAATACGAATCTAGTGCCGAAACCTGCCCCCAGACCCCGTATCTTTCGCGGGTCGTTGCCAGACGCACGCGACCGGCTTGGATCATGAACTCGCAGGGTCAGGCTGGGGCGGGCTGTTTGTTAATGTATATGAACAAAACGGTGCGCTTTTTTGGTCGAATTGTGGCGCACCCGATACAGCATGCCAGCCTTTTCGCTGATAACGAGAGCCATCCGAAGCCAGTCTGAGGACGGGGTTCTACAAATGGACAGCTGTAGCGAAAATGCTTCTAAGATCGAGCTTGAAATTAGGTTGGCTGAATTGGATCCTACGCCAACTGCAACTGCAAGACCCAAAGGGCCTAATCCACCAAACCGCGACCCGCACAGTTGCGCGTAGTCGTAGCCCAACCCGAAATGCTCGCCGGACGGACCGCCGACCGCGGCTTCAGTTGACTCAAAACAATTAGCCACCGTGCATCTACGGCCCAAATGGACAATCGGGTTGTGGCTCGCATCGGTTGGAGTCGCGACAGTCGCTTGGCTGGCTGCACTAGCCCGGGCCACGATTTGGCTGGTTGGATTGGCTTTTTCTTAAAGCGCGTATTCCAGCCACTGCGCTGCTGCCAATGCCAGGGAGACGATCATCCCCCATAGCGCGAAATTTATCTCTAAGGCCTGTAGCATGCGTGCCCCCCAGCTCGCCATCATCGAGACGACTCAGCGTCATCTCGACTCGAGAAGTGTAGCTGGCTGATTGTGTTCAAATGAGAGCATTTCGAAAAGCGTCAACCTTCCGCAGTGCAGCAACCAATATCTACTTCAGATGTACTCTTCCACACTTTGCTAATCCGGCCTCGCACCAGTTCCCCGATTTCCACAGCTTTGGCCAACAAATCGCGGCTCGAGATCCGATAGCCTCAAGTCATCCGGCCATCGGTCACTGCTGATCGCGGTCCAATGCGAGAAGTGATAAGCTGTGCAATAGATCATAGCCCCGCGCACGCCTGACGCGCGCATCTCTGCCAGGGTGATTTTCTGTCGGATTAAATTTGCGCGATTGTGATGAATATCAACGACGGCTCCGACGCTGAGCGTGAGAGTAACGTGTCGACTTCAGCCTCTGTCGCCTGGGCAGGGCAATTTGAAGCAGGTCGGCAAGGGGCCGCTCCGATTTCAGCGCGGTGGGCAGCCCCGCCAGGCGCGGTTGGTGTCGGCGAGACGTTTCGCGCCCAAGGTACGGTCCCGTCCCGCATCACTAGAGACGGGGCCGTACTGGGTTACTGGTGTTTCAGTGCCAAAAAAGTAGCCCAGCAGAAGAACGCGAACCCATGGCACGAACCGTACGCATGTTGGCTTGAAAATCCGGCCTGATGTCGGCGCCGCGCTTTCGGCGCGTCCCTAATGCGCGACCACAGTTGCCTTGCTACATTTCATAACATGAAGCTCTACACCGGCCGCGGGAGAACGCGCTGGTGAAATGTCAAGCCTGGTCAATAGTAGATCCGCGAAGTCGAATGAGAAGAGCCTTACGATTCCACCAGGCAGTTCTTCTCGCCAAGCCACGATCTGATGCCTGTCGTTAAAATCGCGGGTCATCCTCCAAATACTTTTGCCGTGTTCCTCGCGGAAGGCGTCCCGATCTGGGTCACTGATAATTTTCAGAATTGTTTTGCCAACGACTTGAAGTCTGTAGCGTTTCAATGGCGTTGCTAAATCTTCATTTGCTACCGAAACATCCTTGTCAGAGCTTTCTGGGAATAGCGTCTTCGTAGCGAGCGATCGGTAGCAATCAATGGTAACGGCAGGCAGCGACTCGGCCGAGCGTTGCGCGTGGGCAGTTGAGAACATGGTGAGGACTAACAATCCAACGGCGAGCGCTCGCATTGCTAATAGCCTCCATCGGGGATTCCTGATCATTTTCGCAATCGAGACGCTTCCCTGGCTGCTGCGGCGGTGTCGCGCCGGAGGACGATGCGGCCAATACGATCCGTTCCCGTGATCAAAAAATGCATGGACGCCCCCACAACACCACGCCACCAATACAAGCCGCGATCTATACC
>Ga0210408_10006479_pt1 | contig 10118 bp, 6 predicted proteins | sample IncBWH4MmetaG_FD_155471 | JGI IMG/M metagenome (GOLD analysis project Ga0210408, IMG submission 155471) | Forest soil microbial communities from Barre Woods Harvard Forest LTER site, Petersham, Massachusetts, United States - Inc-BW-H-4-M | ecosystem: Environmental > Terrestrial > Soil >...
AATCGCTGTTCCCAATTGAATTCCGCGCCTCGCGCGTGCGACTTGCCAATGTTGCTGAAGGTAAACAATCGCAACGGCGTTGGGTTTCCGGTGATCGTCTGGAAGCCCGTTTGGTTCGGCACGATGTAATCCTTGAATTCCTTGTCGAAGAGGCCGAACGAGAGGATCCCGGCGCTCTCTAGATATTTCTCGATCGTCACATCGAAACTATTCGCCTTGGCGGGCTTGAGGTTCGGATTCCCGACCGTGATCTGAAACGAGCCGTAGTCGATGGCCTCGGACACGTTGGATTGGTTGAAGCCGGGCCGGGCTAGGGTCGATGACCACGTCGCGCGTGTGATCAGTTTCGGCGCGATTTCATATTTCCCCTGCAAACCCGGGAAAAAATTGTTGTAGCTCTTGGTCGCGGTGACCGGAGTTACTGTGTCGATCTCGGTCGGGGTGCCGGTGTTGGTCTTCTGTACCTGAAAAGCATTGGATTTGTCCGTCGTGCGTTCCACGCGCAAACCGCCGACCAGTCCGAAGGGACCGCGGTTCATCTGGTACTGGCCGTAGAGCGCATACACATTTTCCTTGGCATCCAGATACTGCTGCAGGTCGCTGAGCAAATCGGGCGACAGGGCCGTGCTGTCGGGTGCCGGGGCCATCGCGCCCGGCCCGAAATGGTATTGCAGATAGCCCGGTGCAATATCGACGCCGATCGGGTACCGGTTGTTGTAGTAGACCTCGGGCCCGCTCGAGGCGGCGTCCGACAGGAGCACGGGCGTCAGGTTCAGGTAGGACAGATTGTTCGCGGTGGTGCGCTTTTTTCGCAGGCGCGCGCTCGCGCCCAACTTGAGGTCCTCCGAGTCGAAGCCGCCCCAGTGCAGAGGCATGTCGAAGTTGGTGGCAAACGACAGTTCCTTGTCGAAATTGACCGCGGTGCTGTTGTTGGCCGCCGTCAGCTGATATTGCGTTGGATCCAGATAGTTCGCGCCGGTCACCGTCTGATTCGGGGTGTGTCCCTGCCCCGACAAATTGTAGGTATAGGTGATGTTCGAGCCGGCCGGCGGCATGTAGGTGTATTGGGAATTCTCGTCGTAAAATTTGTCCCAGGTCCCCTTGGTGTAGCCGACTCGATAGTCGAGCGTATTGTCGCCGATGATGTTCTTGCCGCCGAGGACGAATATCTTGTCCCGGGAAGTCTCCCGCTCGTCACGCAAGTTTTTAGTAATGGCGCCCGGAACATTGAGCGTGTCCGTAATGCTCCCGTCCGCATTGAGGACGGTGTTGCCATCGGGCTTCAGATGCAGGTACGGCCGGTAGTACAATTCGGTGTAGCCCGCATCGAAACCGCGAATGTACCAGCTGTTGTTCGCATCGGGTTGATAACCCAGATCGACTCCATAGCCGTGCCGCTTGCGGTGCAGTTCGTAGTCGCGAAAATCGATGCCGTTGATCGCGTCATACGGGTGACCGCCGGGTGCGGGCACCGCGCCTTTTGCCGTGTCGTCGAAGTAGGCGGGCTCCACGTCGTCGAAGCCGCGCTGATCGTCGTAGTAGGTAGCCGTCAACACCACCGAGAACGGACGGTCGCTGTACGCCGTCACATCGGAATCGGAGGGCTTCCCGGGGCCGCCGAATCTCCCGCCGGCGGTAACCGCCACATCGATAATGCCCGTGCCGCGCAGGGGCTCATATCCCGATCCGACGTTACCCTGAATGAAGGGGGCGCCGTTTTGCGGGGCTGTTTTCGGCGTGATTTCGATGGTGCAGCCCAGGGCTTCGGCATCCTGACTCGGCAAGTTCGACTTGGTCACCGTGATGGCGCCCACCAACCCGATGGGGATGGAATCCAGGGTCACCGCGCGATAGCCGCCGAACGGCGAAGCATTGTTGGTGGGGGGCAGACGCAAGCCGCCGAAAGTCGTGCTGTTCAAGTCGGCATCGAGGCCGCGGCAATTGACGTAGCGCCCCTCGCCCTCGTCGGTCTCCAGTGAAATGCCGGGAATCCGGCGCACCGCCTCCGCGACGCTGACATCCGGTATCTTTCGAATTTCCTCATACGTGGTGATGTTGACCAGATTGGGCGCTTCGTATTGCGCTTCGCGCGCGACGGCGATGGTCGTGCGTTGCGCCAATACAGTAATGCTCTCGAGCGCGGTCATTTCGGCGCCAATCGCGATGTCTTGCTCGGTCCTCTTACCCGCCGCGACTGTAATTCTGCGCTGGATGGGTGCGCTCCCGCTCGGAGTCACGATCAGTGTGTATGCCCCGGGCCGCAGATCCCTGAAGGCATAGGCGCCCTGTGCATCGGTTGCTGCTTTCGCGCCGGTCTCTCTGATCTGTATCGGCACTTCGGCGATGGGTTGCGAGTCGCGCGCGCGCAGTACATGGCCGGCGACACCGCCATTGTCTTCGGCCATTGCGGCCGTGGAGAAACCCACGATACAGAACATGGATAGGAGCAGGAGGGCAATTTTTGGCTGTCGCACGTTGGCATCCCTGAGATTCCGATGGATCGAGACACTGAAGAAGTGTCAAGAACGGCTGAGGATGCGTGCCCGATATGACAGAGCGGTTACCGAAATGCTGCGGTCGCCGCACGTCTGCAGCGTGGACGCCGGACTCACTTCCGTTCGCTGGCAGACAGACGGCACCGGCGTCGGCCTATATCCTGCGGATATCGACGCGCTCTAGGAACCTGAATTGGTCGGGAGGTCGGTCATGAAATGGGCAGGTATGTATCTCGTTGGTTTCGTGGTCCTGATAGGCGGTCTCCTGGCCGCCCTGTGGAAATTGGGCATTCTGGAACGCATCGGCACCACGTGGACTTTGATCGGAGTCGCGATCATGTTCGGCATCGGCATCATGATCTCGGTTTCCAATAGCGGTAAGAAAGAAAACATCGAGATCGACAGGAAGTGACTCGAGGCGCGCGGCGCCGCGGGCCGTATCAAGCCAAGAAAGCCTTCGATTCGAGCGCGAGGAATCTTGCTTCGAAAATCTCGCTCGGGACCGGCTTGCAAAACAAGAAACCTTGCATTTCGTCGCAGCCCAGTAGCCGCAGCAGCCGCGATTGCTCATCGGTTTCGACGCCCTCCGCCACGATTTTGAGGTTCAGTGAATGCGCCAGGCTGATGATCGCCGACATCAGGGACAGGCCCGATGGTCCGCTGGTCATGTCCACGACGAATGAGCGGTCGACCTTGACCGTGTCCACGGGCAGTTTCGCCAGGTAGCTGAGCGAAGAGAACCCGGTGCCGAAGTCGTCTATGGCCACGGTTATGCCCATCTTTCGGATGGCGTTCAGGGTGGAGATACTGTGCTTGACGTCGCCCATGATGACGCCTTCGGTTATCTCCAGTTCCAATCCGGCTGCCGCCTGCGCATCGACATCGATTGCCCGTTCGATCTCGGCGAGGAAACTTCGATTGCGCAACTGGAGCGGCGAGACATTCACCGCGATGCGCACCGCCGCCGTGCCCGCGTCGCGCCAGCGCAAGTAATCTTCGATTGCCTTGCGCATCGCCCAGCGCCCAACCTCATGGATCAGTCCTGTCTCCTCCAGTACCGGGATGAACCGGCCCGGCGCGACCAAGCCTGTTTCCGGATCATTCCACCGCAGCAGCGCTTCGGCGCCGGTGAGTTTGCCGCTCAGCAAATTCACCTTGGGCTGGTAATGCAACACGAATTCTTCCTTGTCGATCGCGCGGCGCAGCTTGTTCTCGAGCGTGACCTTGCCGGCGACGCCCGCGCTCATTTTCTGCGTGTACAACAGGAATGGTTCACCCGAGGTCTTCGCATTCTTGAGCGCGGCCTCGGCATTCTTGAACAAGGTCTCCGCCTTTGCACCGTGATCGGGGTACAGGGCGATGCCGGCCTTGGCGCTGATCCGGAAGACGGCGTCATTGAGGCGGAATGGATGGTCCAGAAAACCGTCCATGGCCTTCTCGACAAATTGCCTCACGTCCTGTCCCTGCTTCAATTGCGGCAGCACCACGGCAAAATGGTCCGAGCCCAGACGTGCCAACAGGCTTGCGTCGCCCACCATGCGCGTCAGCCAATCCGCGACCTGCCTTAAAAGCGCGTCGCCGGCCGGCACGCCGAGACTGTCGTTGATGCTCTTGAAGCGCTCCAAATCGAACAGGATCAAAGCGAGACTGTGCTCGCCATTGGCGGCACCGCGCGTGTATTGAGCCACTCGCTCGAGAAATAGACTGCGATTCGCCAGTCCGGTGAGGACATCGTAGTAGGCGAGATAGTTGAGCCTTGCCTCTTTTTCGATGTGGTCCAGCGCGAATGCCATGTTGCCGGTCAGGTCGGTCAGCAGCCTGATCTCTTCTTCATGGAAAAATTCAATCTCGTTGGAGTAGAGCGCGAGCACACCCACCGATTCATTCGAAGCAATCAGGGGCAAAACCGCCACCGAGCGAACCCCGGATTTGGCATACCTTTCACCCAACAACACCTGGGGGTCGCTTTGCGAATCGTTGGACACGATGGCCTTTTTTTCCATCATCGCCCGCGCGACCATGGTATTGGGCGAGCCCTCGCTCGATAACAACAAGCTTTCGATCGCGGTCAGCAGCTCCGCATCCTTGCCCGCCGAGGCGACCGGGACGATCTTCATCGTGCCCCGATCCGCGATGCATATCAATGACATGCGGAAGCCGCCTTCCTCAACCGCGATCCGGCAGGCCTCCTTGAAGAATTCGTCGCGGTTGCGCACGCGCACGATCAGCGAATTGATGCCGCTCAGCACGGCGTACACGCGATTCAAACGCCCGATTCTGTTTTCAGATTCTTTTCGATCGGTGATGTCGCGGAAAGCGACCACGGCTCCGGTTATCTCATTGCGCTCATCGCGGATGGGAGCGGTGGTGTATTCGACGGGAAAGCTGGTCCCATCCTTGCGCCAAAACACCTCATCCCCGACCGTGCGTGTTACGCCGTCCCGCAGGGCGGCGTGAATGGCGCACTGTTCGACCGGAAAGCGGGTGCCGTCCTTGCGCGAGTGATGCATCGAGTCGTGCGCCAGTTTGCCGGAGAGCTCCTCGACCGTATATCCGAGTAATTTTGCGGCCACCGAATTCTGGAAAATGATGCGTCCCTGCGTATCGATCCCGTGGATGCCTTCCCCGACCGATTCCAGAATCAGCTCGCTCCGGCGCCTCAGTTGCACCAGATCTTGTTGCAGCTGCGACTCCTGATTGCGCTTCTGCTCGGTGATATCTTCGCCGATGCTCGCCGTTCCGATTACATCGCCCGCCGCGGATCGCAACAAGGAATTCTTCCAACGAATGAGCCGGCATTCGCCGGAGCGCGTCAGAATCTCATTCTCATGATGCCTCGAGAGGGGCTCTTCGATGAGAATGTCCGCAAAGAGTTGCCTCAAGCCGTCAATTTTCGGGGGTATGAAAAATTCGAACCAGTCCTGCCCGATCACGTCCGATCGCTCCCACCCGGTCAAATGCAGAAGGTAATCATTGCAATAGGTGACACGGGCGCCCGTGTCGAGGGTCACGCAGATGATCCTGGCGTCGCAAAACAGATCGCCGAAGTCCACACAGCCTGAAGGCCGTTGCGAAACCTTTGTGAGCGACCCGGCGAACGATGGATTGCCGGCAGGACTCGGGAACGATGCGGGTATTTTGCCGGCAATCGATGACATATTGAGAGATCTCGCGCGTGCGGTAACCAGAGGCAAGGGGAATTGTCTGGTAAATGGAACCGATGCAAGCAATATGACATACAAAACCGCGATAAAACGCGACAGAGCCGACAACTGTGGGTGAGGGAAAACGATCGGCGGTCAAACTGCCCCATCAAAATAGGGAAAGCCGCATCTTGTCCTAGGGACATACCCTGTAGCCACGTCGCGCTTGAATGGCGCAGGTCTTTGGCAGCAAGATAAGCTATGTTCGGTAGCGCACAGAGGGCCTCTGCGCCGGTGTGCATAAGATTGAGTGGTCTTCAAGCCGAGGTCCCGCCAAAGTGAACGACGTCGACGCAGCCGGCCCGCGACAGTTGAGTTTTTCCCGCGAGGAACTGATTGCTTGCGGCGAAGGCAAGCTCTTCGGACTGAACAGTCCGAGGTTACCCTCCGGTCAAATGCTGATGGTCGACCGGATTACTCAGATTTCCCTCACGGGCGGCGCGCACGGACGCGGCGTATTGCACGCGGAACTCGACATCGATCCGTCCCTGTGGTTCTTCGCGTGTCACTTTCGCGGCGACCCGGTCATGCCGGGCTGTCTCGGTCTCGACGCCATGTGGCAATTGGTCGGCTTTTTCATGGCGTGGAGCGGCCACCGCGGCCTGGGCCGTGCGCTCGGCGTGGAAGAGGTGCGTTTTTTTGGACAGGTGCAGCCGCAGGTGAAACGAGTGAGCTATCAAATCGACATCAAGCGCGTCATCACCCGCAGGCTCATCATGGCGACGGCAGAGGGTTCGCTCGCCGCCGACGGCCGAAAAATCTACACCGCGAACGGCTTGCGCGTCGGCCTGTTCGAGAACGCGAACGCGCTTCAGCCGCCCGCCCCCGGCGAAGCCGCCTGATGCGTCGCGTCGTCGTCACCGGCATGGGAATCGTCTCCTGCCTGGGTAACGATCTTGATTCCGTCAGCCGTTCGCTGGCGGACGGCCGGCCGGGTATCCGCACGGCGCCAGGGTACGCAGAAATGGGTTTGCGCAGCCAGGTCGCCGGGATCCCCCAAATCGAGATCGATCAACATCTGGACCGGCGCGATCTTCGGTTCATGGGCGACGCCGCGGCATTTGCCGCGATTTCCCTCAAGTCCGCGATATTCGATGCCGGCCTGGCGCAGACCGACGTGAGTAACCCGCGAACCGGCCTCATCGCCGGCAGCGGCGGCGCTTCGCCGGCCAACGTGGTCGAGTCGGCGGATATCCTGCGTGCGCGCGGCGTCCGTAAGATAGGCCCGACGCGCGTGCCGCGCACCATGTGCAGCACCATCGCCGCCTGCCTCGGCACCGCCTTTCACATCAAGGGCGTGAGCTTCTCAGTGACGTCCGCCTGCGCGACGAGTTCGCATTGCATCGGCGTCGGCGCGGAGCAGATCCGCTGGGGAAATCAGGATGTGATGTTCTGCGGCGGCGGAGAAGAAGAACACTGGTCCCTGACCGCGCTTTTCGATGCCATGGGCGCGTTGTCGACGGCGCGAAACGACACGCCGCAATCCGCATCGCGCGCCTACGATGCCGGGCGCGACGGCTTCGTGATCGCAAGCGGTGGCGGTATGATCGTGCTTGAATCGCTCGAGCACGCGAGCGCGCGGAATGCGCGCATCTATGCCGAATTGGTCGGCTATGGCGTTACCACCGATGGCCAGGACATGGTGCAGCCCTCGGGAGAGGGTGCCGTGCGCTGCATGCAGCAGGCGCTCGCCGGAGTCTCTTCCCCGATATCGTACCTCAATACCCACGGCACCTCGACCCCGCTCGGCGACGTGATCGAGCTCAAAGCGGTGCGCGAAGTGTTCGGCGCCGCCATGCCGCCCATCTCGTCCACCAAGTCGCTGTCCGGCCACTCGCTCGGCGCGGCCGGCGTGCAGGAGGCGATCTATAGCCTGCTCATGATGCGCGACGGATTCGTCGCGGGTTCCGTCAATATCGACGAACTCGACGCTGCCTGCTCGGATTACCCGATTCTACGGGCGACCGAACGCCGCCGCATTGACGCCGTTATGTCCAACAGTTTCGGCTTCGGCGGCACCAACGCTACGTTGGTGTTTCAGCGTTGCTGAGCCCGCCCCATCGACCGCGCGGTCCACGCTCTGCGGAACTTGAGGGTCTGGGCCGAGATTATCGGGCCTTGGGCCTGCTCTAGAGCGCCGATAGCGGCAGAAGCGCCGGCATCACTTCATGCGCCGCACGCACCACGTCGATGGGAAAGTCGATCTCGATCCAGGGGGCCCCGGTCACGTCGGCGACTTCAAAGACCCGGCTGCGCTCGCGCAGGAGGTCGCGCACCGCTTCTTCGTGCGGCATATGCGCGCAGTCCCGCGCGACATAGTCTGCCACCAGCGCCGCAAGCCGGCGCGCCGCAGCTTGGTCGAAGCGGAAGAATCCGACCGACTCGCCTATCGTGTCGTATATCAAATCCGCGGCCAACTGCTTGCGCAATTCGATCGGCACGCCGCCGCTCACGCAGAGTTTGACGGGCTCGTCGCCGGCCTCGAAGTCGCGGTCGATCAGCACCCGGTTAATCGGTTGAGGGCCCGCCACCAGCGCGCTCGCGATGCGCTGATCGTACAAGACGTCCGCATCCATCAGCAGAATGTCGCCGCCGCGAGTCATGGCGTCGGCGGCGGTATGCACGGTCAGCACGCTGCCAAGCTCGAAACGCGGATTGAGCACAATCTCGGGACGCGGTTGCCAGCGTAATCGATCGAGCTCTGCCTCGACCTGTTCGTGACGATAGCCGAGCGCCAACACAATTTGATCGACGCCGGCGCCTTTCAGCAATCGCAAATGCCGTTCAAGCAGGGTCATGCCGCCGAACTGCAGCAGACACTTGGGAAGCTGCCGCTTGTCAGCTTGTTGCAAACGCAGACCGAGGCCGGCTGCGAGGATGACGGCGCGCACTAACCGCGTACCCGAATCAGGCGCAGCCCGGTGATGAGCATCATCGCCGGGGCGCCGACGCTGGCACCGACGAGGACCGGACTCAACCAGCCGAACCAGGCCAGGGGACCCATCAGATAGAGCGCATCGTCCAGGTCAAAACCCCATTTGCCGGAATATGCCTGGGTGCCGGGCGGACTGCGCAGCTCCAGCCATTCCGCGAACAAGCCGCCCAAAAACACCGAGGCGCCGCTGACCACGCCGAGCGGGATCGACCAGGGCCCGAGCCAGCTTTGACGCAGACCGATGCCGATTGCTACGAAGAAAAGGGAATTCACGATACTGTCCGAATAGTAGTCGTAGCGATGCCCACCGGGACTCATCATGTTGCCGATCCGGGCGAGCTCGCCGTCCGCCCGGTCGAGGAAGGCGGACAGCAACCACACTCCGCCGCCCCACCCCATGCCCGCTCGGGTTCCGAGTGAGAACAACAGGCATGCCGCCACGCCTGTCAACAGGCGCACCGTGGTCAAATGGTTGGGTCTGACCCGGGTGCCGAGGAGTGGCCGCACCATGCGCCGCGCCAGCAGATGTGTCCACGACGTACCGATCATTGAAACCCCTCGAATGTCGACTTGGGCGGCACAGCTGTTCCCTTCGCCGCCACACGTTGCCAAAAAATGAGGCCGGAACCACCGAGCAGGATTTCCCGTATGCGCTTCATCAGAGAAAGCGCAATGGCCACTTCCGGCGAGAGGCCGAGCGCCCGGCAGATGACGACGTACCCGCCCTCTTGTATCCCCAGCGCACCCGGCACGGCGAATCCGACCGCCTTCAGGGCCTGACCCAGGCTCTCGATGATCAGTCCGGGCCCGATCCCAATATCCAACCCAAGGAAATGCACCGCGAGACAAACCTCGATGCCGCCCAGCAGCCAGGAAACCATGTGCCACACCGCCGCCAGCGCCACCCGGTCCGGCGCCCGATAGCAGCCGATGAGCGCGTGGTGCAGCCCCTCGACGTTGGCAGCCCCGGCCCAGCCCATCCATCGGCCGAGACGCAGGAGCCCTTTCTCGACGGCGGCCGCCAGTCCCAGCCACAGCGCGCCGAACAGGCCCGCGATCACCAGCGCGGCGACCAGGAGACCGCTGACGACATACCCAGCGATGCCGCTTTCGCCAACGCTGCGCAACAACAATATCAAACCCAGCAGCGTGAAGAGAATCTGCGTTGCCATTTCAATCGACAGATCGGCCACGGTACTTGCGATGGCCGGCGCCAGCTTCATTCCGCGTTGCTGCAACAGGCGCGCGACGGCGATTTCGCCGCCGATCTGCGCCAGGGGCAGCAAATTGTTCACTGCCTCGCGGATCCAGCGCAATACCGTGTATGCGAGCAACCCGGGGCGCGGCACAGTCGGCCCGGCGATAATCCGCCAGCCGAGCGCAGAGCACAGAATCTGCAGCAGGTGAAATGCGACCACCGCGAGAATACCGACCCAGCCGGCAAACTTGAGCAGGTCGAGGATCCGTCCGACCCCATAGATCTCC
>Ga0210408_10006480_pt1 | contig 10117 bp, 12 predicted proteins | sample IncBWH4MmetaG_FD_155471 | JGI IMG/M metagenome (GOLD analysis project Ga0210408, IMG submission 155471) | Forest soil microbial communities from Barre Woods Harvard Forest LTER site, Petersham, Massachusetts, United States - Inc-BW-H-4-M | ecosystem: Environmental > Terrestrial > Soil >...
GAGACCCATCCCAGCGCGTACGCCCTGCGCTTGCGCAGTCCCCGACACTTCGCCCAGGACTTGCGTGCTGGCGCCCGGCGGGGCGATCGCCAACGGTCGGCCCGCCAACGCCTCCGGACCACCAGCTGCTACCACCAGCGCAAATCGCGGCAGATGCAGCACACCACCACGCTGCCGGCAGCGGCCCTCATCGGTCCAACCCCCGCGCGGCGCACAACGCCACAAGCTGTCCCGCCGCCAAATCCGGCTGAGCGGTCATCGCGTCGAACGCCTGGACGATCAGCCCGTAATCGCGGCGCTCCTGACCGGCGGCCTCGGCGGCGAATCGCTTGATCCACTGCACCGACGCAGGCTCGAGACTCCTAGGGTCCTGCTCAGCGATCAGACGGCACACCTCCGCCGCGTCACGCAACCCCATCGTGATCCGCCCAGCGCACCGCCGGATGAGAGCGAGATTCCCAGCCCGCAACATCGCCCGAAACTGCGCGTGAGGAACATGAGGCGACACAAGACCATGCATCGAACATATGTTCGCACCTCAGTCAAAGGGGAGCCGCCCACCCAGTGCTAAGTACGGCATTCCATCTGCGGTGTCAGGACAGTTCGACCCCCATCGACCCCGCGACCCTTACGCTCCTTACTGTGCGCTATCACCCGGGCCAGCCCGGGGCGATTCGTTCGGCGGACACCGCGAGGTTGCCGCTTGGAGCGAAATCGTTCCTCTGCGATGCCAGTAGTCTGCGACCGCCCGCCAGTCCCGGTCTGACACGTGTCATGTGCCGGTCGTGCCGGTCCACGCCAGTCGCTTGACGGCGCCGCGGAGCTGGTGGGCGTTGACGCGCGTGTAGCGCTGCGTGGAGTCCAGGTGCTTGTGTCCGAGCAGCTCCTGGATCTGGCGCAGGTTCGCGCCTGCGCCGAGCAGCTCCGTGGCGAATACGTGGCGCAGCGTGTGGGGTGTGATGCGCTTGCGCTTGTTCACGCCCGCCGCCGTGGCGTAGCGGCGGAACGTCAACGCCATGTTGCTCGGCGTCAAGCGTCGGCCGTGGACGCCCAAAAACAGCGCCGGGTCGCTGCTCTGCGGGCGCACGGCGATATAGGCGGTGAACAGCGGCACAAGGCCGGGATGGATCGGCACGACGCGCTGATATCCGCCCTTGGCATTACGCACACGGATCAGACGCCGGTCGAGGTCAACGTCATCGAGATCGAGGCCGAGCAGCTCTGAGCGGCGCAGCCCGCCATAGGAGAAGAGCGCCAGCAGCAGACGGTCGCGCTGCGCCTTGCCGGCGTGCACGCGCTTCCACACGCCCGGCTGGCCGGGGACGTCCAGCAGGCGCGAAAGCTCTGAGCGGTCGAGTACGTCGGGCAGCGCCTCGCGCTTCTTGGGCGTGCGCAGGACGTGGGCCGGGTCCCGTTCGAGGTAGTCGTTCTCGACGCAGAAGCGAAAGAAGCAACGCAACGCCGCGACCGTCCGCGCCTGGCTTGAGGGCGCGGGGCGATGCGTCGCCTCCTGTGCGATGAAGCGGCGCAGCTCGGGCGTGCGAATCTCGACCAGCGCGGCGATGCCCTGGGCGCGCAGATGCTCAAGGCAGGCGCGCACATCGCGCTCATATGCCTTGCACGTCAAGTCCGCGAGGCGGCGCTCCACACGGCAGTAGATCAGGAAGTCAGACAAGGCGTTGAACATCGGGGCCTCCGTTTTCGGGCAGGCCCCCGAACTCTGTACTTCTTAGTGTGTCGAGTCTCCGGCCTATGTACTATCTAACAATGCCTATGTGCTACCTTTATGTACATGAGCACCGCCGTGGGGGTAGCCGAGCTGCGCCGGAACCTGAGCAGCTACTTGCGCCGGGTCGAGCGGGGAGAGCGGCTGATCGTGACCGACCACAACCGGCCGGTGGCCGAGTTCGGTCCACCGGCGACCACGGGTGCGGCGCTCGACCGCCTCATCGCCGACGGACGGGTCATGCGCCCAACCCGTCGCGGGCTGCCGGAGCCGCTGCGGCTCGATGGCGACCCGTATGCGCTCAGCCGCGCGCTGAACGAGGTCCGCGGCGAGCGCTGAAGTGGCGCTCTTCTACGCCGACGCCTCGGCGCTCGTCAAGCTCGTGCGCGACGAGCCGCAGAGCGACGCCCTGCGCAACTACCTCGCCGACTCCGATCTCGTGTCGTGCGAGCTGGCGCTCACCGAGACCCCGCGGGCAATCCGCTACGCCGCGGCGCACGACCCCCAGCTGCCGCTGCAGACCCTGATCGAGCGCACGACCGAGCTGCTGGAAGCGGTGGCGCTGCTGCCCCTGGATCGGGAGCTGCTCGAGGCCGCCGGCGTGCTGGGAGAGCCGGCGCTGCGGTCGCTGGACGCGATCCACATCACGGCCGCCACCCAGCTCGAGGAACTCGATGCGTTCGTCAGCTACGACGAGCGCCAGAGCGCGGCCGCGCGCCTCGTCGGCCTGCGCACGGTCGGTCCCGGCTGAGCCATCCGGCCGCCCGCAATATCGCATGCAAGGCGACGACGACGACAGTTGTCTGTAAGATGGAGGCATGAGCGTAGGCGAGGCACTCAATCGCAGGGCCGACCTGCAGAAGCGGATCGCACAACTGCAGAGCCGTCTGGGCGCGAGCGTCCTGACCCAGGAGGGGGACGAGCCGCCGGAGAGCGCACAGGAGCTCCTGACCGAGGTGAACCTGCTCTGCGACGAGCTGCAGCGGCTGACCGCACAGATCAACCGAACCAACTCGAGCACGAGGCTGTCCAGCGGAGAGACCGTGACAGAGGGCCTCGCGCAGCGGGACGTGCTGGCGCTGCGCCAGGACGTCCTACGGACGGTCGTACGCGCCGCGACCAACAGCAGCCTGTCGCGCTACAGCCGCTCGGAGATCCGGATGGTGCGTCAGGTGAGGGTCGGCGACATCCAGCGCACGATCGACGCGCTGGCCAGGCAACGACGCGAGCTGGAGACGAGGCTGCAGGAGCACAATTGGACGACTCGGCTGATGGAGTGAGCGGCGGTCGGTAGTCCCGAAGGGCGAGCGTCGAGGCCAGCGGCCGGCCAAAAGGTCGCACCAGAGGACTGGAAATCCTGACTGGTCACGCCGGGGCGGCGTACAGGGCTCGAAACCCGTGCACCGTCAGCCCAGCAATGTGCACCGCGCACATCGCACCTGGCATCGAGCACGACCTGACGCTGACTTCTGGACGAGGGTGGGTATGGGGACCGCGCGCGATACGAGCGCGCTCGCGGCCGGCAAGAACTGCCGGTCGGGAGCGCATCTCGCATGCGCTGTGCTCGCGGATTTGCACACCGTGTTGATGCCGGACGACGCGAGCTGCTTGATCGTTGGCCGGCCACGACGGGCAGGGCCGCACGGCCGCCTGGGAGCTGGCGCTCATAGCCCGTTCGACCGGGATGCGTGCCGAGGATCACATAGAGCGTCGCCGAGGAACGCGTGTATTCCACTCTCGTTCGATCTGTTGCGTGAGCGCCGGGTAAACGATCCAGTAGCGGAACGGCTTGATGAGCGCCATGTATCCCTTCCCGAACACTCCGCGTGGCTTGACGTAGACGGCCATCTGTCCTTGGTAGCGGCCGTCGCCCTGATCGACCCAAGCCAGGTGCATCACGGCGTGCACGGTCTGGTTGGACAGCTCCGCCGCAAACTCGACGTCGGTGCGATACAGGGGCCCGAAAGGCAAGGAGTCGAAACGCAGATCCGCCGCCGTGTTGCGCAGATCGTCTGGCAACCGGTCGGTCAGTGAGGTTTCGTCCTCCCCAGGAATCGGCAACTTGCCCGCGCCATCATCACGACCGCTGTCGATCGGTGTCGAGATCCTGCCGAGGTCGAACCAGCTGCCGAGGCGATCGCGCAGGCGCCACAGGACGCGGGTCGGAAGGGACTCCGCGTTGGCCGGATCGAAGGAAACCGCCATCTCGATCGCCGTTTGGAAGTCCTCGGCGCCACCGGTCACGGCGGGAAGGGTCCAGACGTCCTCCAGGGTGAAGTCTTGTGCGATTGCGCGGATACGCCAAGGGCGCGATTCGTGCGCTGAGTTCGGAAGCCTCATAATCATCTTCGGACCATACGGTGCCGTATGGATGTTAGACAGATCGCTTGCATCTGTCAATACGGTGCCGTATAGATATGTCGATGGCGAATGTCCGGACTCCACGCGGCGCATGGGTCGACGCCGCGTTGCGGGCCCTGGCGGGAGGAGGCCCGGATGCCGTGCGGGTCGAGGCGCTGGCCGTGTCCTTGGGCGTATCCAAGGGCGGCTTCTACTGGCACTTCGCAGATCGTCAGGCGCTGCTTGAGGAGATGCTCGACACCTGGGAGAAGGCCGTGGTCGACGACGTCATCACGCGCGTCGAGAGCCTGCCGGCCAACCCGCGAGCCAAGTTGCAGCAGCTATTCGAGCTGGCCTCGTCGACCGATGTGCTTGCGGCCGATCTGCTGGCCGTAGAGCTGGCACTGCGGGACTGGTCGCGCCACGACAGTGACGTCGCCGAGCGACTGCGCCGGGTCGACAACCGACGTATGGCGTACATGCGCTCACTGTTCGGGCAGTTTTGCGTGGATGAGAACGATGTCGAGGCCCGCTGCATGCTGGTCTTCTCGCTGTTCATCGGCAGCTACTTCATCCCAGCGCAGCACGGTGAAAAGACCCGTTCCCAGGTGCTGCGACTCGCGTTCGATCGACTGCTCAGCGAATCGTGGGACTGACATGGCCAGCCACACCGAACAAGCGGACCGTAGCGCGAGACAAGAAAGACGCACGTGAGCCGTCGAGTGCGTCCGGTGCTCCTCTACGACGGGGACTGCGCATTCTGTACGAGCTGTGCGCGCGTCCTGGAGAGGATCGGGCCGGATGCAGAGATCCTCGCGTGGCAGAACACCGAGCTGGCTAAGCTAGGAATAACCGAGGAGCAGGCGACCGCTGCCGTGCAGTGGATTCAAAGCGACGGCACGGTCCGCTCGGGACACGAGGCGATTGCCGCAATACTGAACACCGCTGGACGGATCTGGAAGATCACCGGCCGCATGATCCTGCTGCCGGGGATCTCGTGGATGGCAGCGAAGATCTACCGGCTAGTCGCGGACAACCGCTACCGGCTGCCCGGAGGTACGCCTGCTTGCGCGCGTTCATCCCTGCAGGAGACAGGGGTATCCACAAAATCCCGCTGACCACGCTCCTGACCGGACCAAGCCGGGCAAGGCGCCGTGGCCGACGCGCCGCGCAACGCGGTTCTGTTCGGAACGCCAACGACAGCCTCGGCCGACTGCGTCTCAGGTCCCGGCGGCCGACTCGCTCTCGGCGAGGGGCGCCGCGCGGTGCCCCAACAGAACGGATTGCGGGCACCTCGGAGAGCGCTCGGGCCGCTCGTTGCGTGACGGCACATCGGCGGTCCGGGCGACTTCACCCGAGCTGGCTGAAGGTGATACGTTGCAGGGGCTCGGTTTATAGCTGTGGGGGAGGATTGGGTTTGACGGCCCGTCTGTTGCGTACGGTCTGCGTCCGACGGGGTCGAGTCGGCCTCGTGCTCATCGTTGCGCCACCTGATTGAGGCCCTGCTCCCCGGCACGCCGGGACCGCCCCAGCTCCGGTTCGGGTCTCGCGCCACGTATGCTCCGGCTCGATGAAGCTACAGCCGTTCTACATTGTGCCGCCGAACGAGTGGCGATTGCGGAACCACCCAAAGGTCCGCGAGGGCACGCCAGAGGAGCCCGTTCGCCAGTGGATGTTGAGCGAGCTGGTCAAGAGCTACGGGTATCCGGAGGCTTGGATCGACGAGACGACGCCAGGCAACGGGCGCATCACCGTCGAGGAGCCGGTGCAGGTAGGAAGTTCGACCCTCTGGGCCGACATCGCTATCAAGAACGAATTCGGCGAACCGTTCATCTTCATCGAGACAAAGAAGCCGGGGGAGGACCTCGCCAACCCTAAAGGCGCAAACGCGCAGCTGCGCTCGTACATCGCCGTGACTCTCTCGGCTCGCATCGGAATGGCGACAAACGGAGATGACGTCGACTGTTGGCGCAAGCAATTCGATCCGCGGGAGGAGCTGCTTGCCCACCCTGACATTCCAGATTACACGCCCCCTGTTCAACCGGCCGCCGGGGAGGGCGAAAAAGAGCCCGAGCTTCCTCTTCCCCGCGATGAGGACATGGCGGGCGACGACGAGATCGGGGCCATGCGAATCCGAGATGACCGACTCTCCCTCATTCCCAACTTTGCGCGCCTCTTGCGACGGTGCCATGACGTGCTCCGCACGGAGGAGAACATGCACGCGGACGAGGCGCTCGACGAAATGTGCAAGCTCCTCTTCGTAAAGATCTACGACGAGCTGAACACCCGGCAGGTTGCGGGAGAGGAGTTCCGTTTTAGTCAGTGGCGCTACGGTAGCCCCGAGGAGCTGGCCAGCTCGATCCGGAGCCTGTATGCGCAGAGCGTGGAGCGCGAGACCGCAAAGCTAAAGGCCCGCGGTCTCTACGACAGGTCGCGCGACGTCTTCGACGATGAGATTCGCTCCAAGGACTCCACGGTCTTTGAGATCGTGAAGCTCCTACAGCGATACTCGCTCGTCGATACCGGCGTTGACAGCCGGGGTCGGGCATTTGAGGAGTTCCTAGGCACGACGTTTCGGCATGATCTCGGCCAGTACTTCACTCCTGAGCCCGTAGTGCGACTGATGGTTGGTCTCCTCGATCCTGAGCCTGACGACATGATCCTCGACCCCGCCTGCGGTTCCGCGCGCTTCCTCGCTCACTCGCTTCAATACGTAAGGGAGCGCAAGATCGAACCGGCGTTTAGCGAACCTGCCGCAAAGAAGCGGTTCGTCGACTTTGCGATCAATAATCTCCACGGCGTTGAGGTGTCACGCCGCCTGGTGCGAGTTGCGGTTACCGACATGATCATGTACGACGACGGCCATACCAATATCCGGTACATCTCGGGCGATGGAGCATTGAGTGATTTCGGCCACTTCCACGACCTATATCCGGAGAGTTTCAACTGCGTCATCACCAATCCACCCTACGGTGGCGATCCAGTCAAAGACCCGGCGGTTCTTGGGCGATTTCGGCTAGGGCGCGGCAAAGACGGCAGGAAAGTTGCTAGCTCCCGTGAGAAGGAGCTACTCTTCGTTGAGAGGTGTATGCAGTTCTTGAAGCCGGGCGGTCGGCTAGCGATCCTTCTCCACGTTGGCGTAATGGCGAACAAATCGAGTGCGTGGGTCCGCACTTGGCTTCGTGAGCACGCGCGGCTCTTAGCAGTCATCCAGCTACCGAATCATACCTTCACGCCCTACGGCGCCAAGGGCATTGAGACGAGCGTTGTCTTGTTTGAAAAGTGGCCGAGCCACGACGCGGTCATGGATGACTATGAGGTCTTCTTCGGTGCAATCGAGGAGGTCGGTTATACGCCCGACGGTCGGGAGAGCCGCCACCCCGGCTACCAAGCATTTCTGGAAGATCGCCGCAATCCTGATGTGGCGGTCGAGGACCGCCGTAAGGATGACATCGAGAACATGGTTGTTGCGTTCAAAGAGGCCGCGGGCTGAACATGATTCGTCATCGCATGGTCCCCAACGGCGATTTGGTCGAGGCCGAAAGGGATGACTTCAACTTCTGGGACCCAGAGGCGGATGCCCTAGCAAAGCGCATCGAGGCGGGCCCGCATCCGATCATGTTGCTTTCCGCCATCGCAGAGATCGGATCGGGTTTGACGCCCGCGAAGGACGAATACTCGTTCGAGAAAGGTCCCGACGATGGCTTGATCCTCAAGGTAGCCAACCTCTCGAACGCCGGGGTGAGATGGGACGACGAGCGTCTTTCGTATGTATCCAGCGAGTTCTTCAAAAAAGCCGCACGCTCGCATGTTCAACGCTACGACCTCCTGGTGTTGTCCGCGGCCCATCAGCGTCGCTACATCGGCAAGCGGGTTGACATCGTTGACGCCTTCCCCGACGGCGCGGAGGGCAACGTGATGGCCGTGGCAGAGCTGCTGATTATTCGCCCCAATTTGGAGTTGATCAATCCTTTCTACCTGCTTGCGGTTCTTAGAACTCCGACGGTGCAGGACCTCGTAACGCACCTCGTTCGCGGCCAAACAGGACACCTCTACCCAGACGATATTGGCGCGCTCAGGCTACCCGTTCCCGATTCGCTGGACGTCCAGAAGGCGCTCGCGGCGCGAGTCGTCGGCGCGGACAACTTCGTGCGCCGCGCGCTGGCAGAGGCAGAGTCATTGCAGGTTGCTGTAAGCGCACAGATAGACGACGCCCTATATGGCGACACAGAGGAGGCGACAGGCGGTCTCGACTCGAAGGAGGCACTCGGAGTGCGCCAGAGCGCGGCGGTCGAGTTCCGCGAGCTAAGAGACTCCGTAGATCTCGATCCCGAGACCGGATTTTTCCGCGTGTCGGCGCGGCGGCAACGGCGAAGGCGAGGGGCAACGGTAATAGACGCACTCGACTCTTGAGAGCGCATCTCTGGGGGCGTCCGCATTTCGACAGTAGGGCCTGGTATCCAGTCAGAAGGGCCGCCACTGCCTGGAGATGTGTCGCTGCGGTAGCCCGTAAAGCCCGGGTGGGGCCGTTTACGCCGTAGAGGCTGGGCACCGACTGTGGCACCAGCGCTCGTGCTCAAGCCAACGAGGACCGAGACCGATGACTGCTACATGGCGCTTCCGGCAGAGACCGGCCCCGCCCTTGCTCCTGATCGCCTCTCGGTCTGGCCGGTCGAGGGTGGGCGCTACGGCCTGGACGCCACCTACCACGGCGCGACCGGCTTCGAGCGAGCCGAGGCCCAGCGACAGCACCTTCAGGCCGCGAACCTCTCCGCGTCGGTCCGGCAGGAGTTGGGCGACGACTGGACTCTGCGGCTCGGGCCTCTGGCCCACAGCGCCGCATGGGTAGCTATCGAAGCCTTCCTCGGCCCTCCCGACCCTCGCATGACGTAGCCGTCGATAGCCAGCCCGAGGCCGCTGTATGGGGATGGGATGGGATGGGATGGGATGAACCCGTCGCTCCAGCCCCGACTTGCGGAGTACCCCCGTACACGCCAGGAGAGATTCGAACTCCCGACCTTCGGTTCTGTAGACCGTTTCAGCATGTCCGGCCGTTTGCGGCTGGCCCGTCTTTGCCCTGCTAATCGGCTGTTTCGCGGGATTTCCCGGGCTCAGAGGTTGCGGCTGTTTTCGGGCCTTGGCTTGGTTTTTTCTTGACCCGGAGCGGCTTCTCCGCCGCCGTTTGGTTGCGCGCTAGGCCTGTGCGCCGCTTGGGAGTCCTGCATCCGCTCCGCGGGCGACGGCGTCAGAGGCCTTCTCGCCAGTGGCCGTCGACTATGTGCTCGAGCGGTGGCGCGTTGCGGAGCAGAACGCCGATTCGCTCCATCAGCGTGTCGGCGGCGACGTCGATGTCGTAGCCCTCTGGAAGATCGAGGATCAGGCTTGCGAGATCGGCGCGGAAGTCCGCGTCGGCCAGCTTCCCAAGCAGGTTCAGCCTCAGCCGTGGGTAGGTGAAGACGTTCTCCTGCATGTAGTGCTCGAGGCCGCCGACAATCTCGGCCGGCGTCGCTTCGTCGCCTGTCAGCACCAGCCAGAGGTCGAACAGGTCGCGCCCCTTGCGGCGCTGGTAGAGAGCGCGGAGCTTGGTGGACATCATCTCCTCGAGGACGAACGTGAGGACAGGCGCGTCGCCGTTCCACCAGCGCGACGCGACCGCGTGGTGGATCGTGATGGGGGTCTTGAACGGTGTGGTCTCGGCGATGTTGGTCTCGATCTTGATGCGGATCTGCCCGTGCGGATCGGTCGCCTCGGCGTCCAAGATCATGTGCACCATCTGCCTGGCCCTCTGGACTTGAGAGACGCTCAGACCCACATCGTCGGCGACCTCGCGCAGCTGGTCGAGATACGGTCCGATCGGACCGGCGGTGCGCCTGACGTAGTCGAGGCCCTCGCTGTAGCGGTAGGGCCTGGGGAGGTGGAGCTTGTGCAGGCAGGTGCCGCCACGCATCACCAGCTCACCGCCGAGGAGCTCGTTGCCGGCGATCTCGACCATCAACCGCGAGAGGATGAGATCCTGCTCGACCTGATAGGACTCGGGCCACGGGACGCGTG
>Ga0210408_10006482_pt1 | contig 10116 bp, 7 predicted proteins | sample IncBWH4MmetaG_FD_155471 | JGI IMG/M metagenome (GOLD analysis project Ga0210408, IMG submission 155471) | Forest soil microbial communities from Barre Woods Harvard Forest LTER site, Petersham, Massachusetts, United States - Inc-BW-H-4-M | ecosystem: Environmental > Terrestrial > Soil >...
CTGCGCCAGGTGTGGCAGCGCCATGCCACGATCTTCGCGAGGGAAATTGGGATCAACCTCACGCCGACGCAATGGGCGGCGCTGGCAAAACTCACCGAGACCGGACCGTGCTCGCAGAACCAGCTCGGCCGGCTGACGGCGATGGATGTCGCCACCATCAAGGGCGTCATCGACCGCCTCACCGCGCGTGGCCTCACCGAAACCAGCGCCGATCCCGAGGACGGCCGCCGTTTGCTCGTCAGCCTGACGCGCGCGGGCCAGCAACTCGCCGAGAAGGTGGCGCCGAATGCGCTTGCGATCACCCGGGAGACACTGGCGCCGCTCGATGCGCGGGAGCGCGAGACGCTGGTGGCGTTGCTGAGCAAGCTGCGGTGATTGGGGTTGCGCATTCGTCGGTTCTCGATGCAGCGATTGCCCGATAGCTGCTCGCCCTGCGCGGGTACTTGATGGCAAAGCCACCTGCTTGACAGCCCGCCTGCGCCCGCTACCTTAACGGCTTGGGGACTGCGATCTCCCCATGAGGCGACAGCCGAAGAATCGCGTCCCAAAAGCACACATGGACGCGTCGTGTCGGCGATCATTCGCATTTCCAGCGATAAATCATGTCTGGTCGATCCGCCGTGGTGTTCCGCACCGACAGGCGCGGGGGTCGATCCGAAGTTATGAAGTATTTGCGCGATGGCGCCAATCCGTTGGATGGGGATAACTAGATGAATCTTTCAAGCAGTCGGGGCGAACGAAGCCGTTTTTGTCTGGCGTTTTCTCTCGTCATTGCCTTCGGATGCGCCTTTGCGCATTCAGCGTGGGCGCAGTCGCCCGAGCTGGCGATGCGTGATTTTGCCTCGAACCAGATCAAGAAGGGGGTTCGGTCGATTGGCTTCGGCGGCGACGGGGCGACCTGGGGAAATTACGGTCTGGTATGGCAAGATGCCAACACCGCCGTTTTGGATTATGGCAACACCCACTACTCGAACGGCAACGACTTTAATTTCCAGGCGGTCGGTGCGACGTCGCCACTTCTGTGGCATGACTTGGCAATCTATGCGATCGCCATGACCGAGGGCACCAACGACGTCAAATTCCTCGCCAAGTCGCCCGGGCTTGGCTCCAGTGCCGTCCCGGTGGTCGGCAAAGGCAACGACGATGCGGTCTTTGTAAAGATCGCGATGCCGATAGCCTACGGGCTCTCGGCGGGTGTCCTTCTGTCACACGAGACATCGCACTTTGATGCGACGTCGGTTGCCGGCCAAAGCATAAAGTACGAGACCGACTGGCGGCCGTCGGGTGGATTTGGTCTCGCCTGGCAGTCAGACGACAAAAAATGGCTGGTTGGCTTTCGGGCGATTCTAAACAGCGATTTCGAGCGTCGCATCGACTCCAGTGGGCTCGCGGAGGGCTTGGCCAAAAGTAACGAATACCGTCTTGGCGCATCTTACGTGCCGTGGAAAGGCGGACTGATCGATGTTGGCGCAACGCGCCTCGAAAAATGGAATGCCATCGCAGGAACGCATACGGTCGCGTATCATCCCAATCTGGGTTTCGAGCAGAAATTGTTTGACAATTTTGCTGCCAGGATCGGGTTGGATGAGACCTCGCCGACGGCGGGGATCACCTACAGGTTTTCGCCTTTCAAGCTGGATATTGCCTACGTCCACGACCTGGCCAAAGCTCGGGTGGGCGACCTGTTCGGGACCCGCAGCGAGAGTCTTCTCGCGACCCTCACTTTCGACTTCGCGAAGGAAGCGGCGCCGACGAAAAGCGCAGCGGCAGGCGGCGGCGAACTGCCCGCGGTCAAGGTGCTCCGCTGATGTCGAGGTGGTCCGCAACGCGTCAGGGAAAGGAATGCCAGGTTCCGATGCGCTCGCACGAATTTGTGAACGCCGCGCCCGAACCAATTTACGAGCGCGGCTTTATTGGACACAGCACGCAAGCGGTCCGTCCTGCCGTTGTTCCCGCTTGCGTTTGCGTCGCACACAAACTAAAAAATCCATTGGGGAAATGCAGTCTCCCCTTGAGACTTCGGTCCAAGCGCTGCGCAACACTCGACCTGTCGAGAAGATTGCGCATGGATGGCCGTAGAAATTCCATTTCATCATGTGCCCTTGATGCAAGACTCGGCTCCGAGCCGGCGCCGATTATCGTCGGCGCTCGGCACGACACCGATTTTGCCGGTGCAAAAATGCTTGTGGCCGATGCGGCAGCGTCGCGCGATTCGAGCAAATCGAAAATCGTGCCGCTGCCATGCGCCCGTCGCGAATCCACCATCCACCGCGTTCACCTTTCGGGGCTACCAACACGAGGAGAATCCCAATGACCATCACAACTGAACGTCGAAGCTTCATTCAGGGAGCGGGGCTGGTTGCTGCCGCGGCATCAACCGTAACGCTGGCGGGGAGCCCCGCATTCGCCCAAGGCAGTCCACCGAGCGGAGGCAAGGCAATGCCGTATCAACCAAAACCCCTGTCACTCGACCCGAAGTCGATCAAGGGCATCTCGGAAAAGGTTCTCGTGAGCCATTATGAGAATAACTACGTTGGCGCCGTAAAGCGCCTCAACGCCATCGGCACTCAGCTCGCCGAACTCGATTTCGCGAAAGCGCCGAATTTCATGATCAACGGCTTGAAGCGTGAAGAATTGATCGCTGCGAACTCGATGATCCTGCACGAGATATATTTCGACGGGCTCGGCGGCGGCGCGGGCGCAACCGGCGCGCTGGCGGAGGCCATCGCGCGCGATTTCGGCAGTTTCGAACGCTGGCGCACGGAATTTGCCGCGATGGGCAAGGCAGAAGGCGGCGGTTCCGGCTGGGTTATTCTTGCCTATTCGCCGCGAGACAAACGGCTCGTCAATCAATGGGCGGCGGACCACACCACGACGATGGCCGGCGGCCGGCCCGTGCTGGTGCTCGATATGTACGAGCACGCCTATCACATGGACTATGGTGCAGCCGCCGCGCGCTATGTCGACATCTATATGGAGGCAATCCGCTGGGACAATGCCGCGAAGCTGTATGATCACTATAGCCGCGAAGGCTAGCGTTGCCGAGGTTGGGTTTGTCGCTGGTTGGGTTTGCATTTTGGGCCAACGACGATGCATTGAAGTTGGCCAAGGGATTGGGCGCCGCGCCCCACGAGACGGCGTGCACGAAGAGCTAGAGCTTTTTCACTTTCGACATTGAAGGGAATCTTGCATGAGACTCGTTGCCAACCCGCGGCCGATGCCTTGTGGTCGTTGTGACGCCAGTTGCGCCACATGGGCGAAAGCAACCCGATGAACTTGGTGTCTTTCGCCCTGCGGCGTCCGATCTCGCTGCTGGTAGTTGTCCTTGCTTCGGCGTTGGTCGGGTTTTTCGCACTCGATCGCATGGCGAGGGACATCTTTCCTGATTTGGGCGTCCCGGTCATTTACGTTGCACAGCCGTACGGCGGCATGGACCCGGCGCAGATGGAAGGGTTTATTGTCAACTATTATGAATTCCACTTTCTCTTCGTCACGGGGATCGAGCATGTCGAAAGCAAATCGATCCAAGGCATGGGGCTTGTAAAGCTACAATTCCATCCCGGCACCAACATGGCGCAGGCGGTGGCGGAGACGGTCTCTTATGTCGATCGTGCCCGCGCCTTCATGCCCACGGGAACCGTGCCGCCTTTCGTAATGCGATTCGATGGTGGCAGTGTGCCTGTCGGCAATCTCGTCTTCTCCAGCAAGACCAAAACCGTCGCCGAGCTCCAGGATGCCGCGCTCTTCAAGGTTCGCCCATTATTCGCAACCCTCCCGGGTGTTTCGGCACCTCCGCCGTTCGGCTCGAGCCAGCGCACCATCGTGATCCGCGCAGACTCCAATAAACTGCGCGCCTACAACATGTCACCCGATGAGGTGGTGCGGGCGCTAAGCGCCGGCAATACCATCAGCCCGTCGGGCAACGTCCGTATCGGCGACCTCTTGCCGATGGTGCCGGTCAATTCGGTCGTCGGGGACATCAAAGGCCTCAATGACATTCCGATCCGCTCGCAGGGCACGCAGACGGTCTTCATCCGCGACATCGGGACGGTCGAAGACAGCGCCGACATCCAGACCGGTTACGCGCTGGTGGATGGGCGTCGTACGGTTTACATTCCGGTCACGAAACGGGCGGACGCCTCGACCCTCGCTGTTGTTCAGGCCGTCAAGGACAACTTGCCCCGATTCCAGTCCGTGCTGCCGGACGATATTGCGGTGAGCTACCAGTTCGACCAATCCCCTTACGTGACCCGCGCAATCGATGGACTGTTTTTCGAAGGTACACTCGGGGTGGTGCTCACGGGGCTCATGATCCTGCTCTTTCTGCGGGATTGGCGTAGCGCCCTGATCGTGGTCCTGAACATTCCGCTTGCGATCCTTGCCTCGGTGACGGCGCTATGGATGTCGGGCCAGACCATCAACATCATGACCTTGGGCGGGCTGGCCTTGGCCGTTGGCATCCTCGTCGACGAGGCGACGGTCACGATCGAAAACATTCATACTCGCCTTGCCGAGGGCCTTAGTCTCGCTCGCGCGGCGAGCGTGGCGACGGCTGAGACAACGGTACCGCGGTTTGTGGCGATGCTCTGCATTCTTGCGGTGTTCATCCCGACCTTCTTTATGAAAGGTGCCGCGCATAATCTGTTCGTGCCGCTGGCCTCAGCCGTCGGCTTCTCGATGGTGGCGTCGTATCTGCTTTCCAGCACCTTCGTGCCGATCTTGTCGGTCTGGATATTGCCCGCGGCAAGCACGCATCGCCAACCAAAACAGACGTTTTTTGAGCGCCTCCGGAGCAAGTACGATCACTTTGCGCATCGCGTCATGAACCGACGGCGGATAGTGGTGTTTTCCTATCTTGCCATCAATGGCGCCGTCATTCTCACCATCGGCAGTACGCTCGGCAACGAGATTTTCCCGGTGGTGGATACCGGGCAATTTCAATTGCACCTGCGGGCCCCGGCGGGAACGCGTATCGAACGCACCGAGCAGATCGCGTTGCAGACGCTCGACGCGATCAAACGCGAGGTAGGTCCCGACAACGTTCAAATCAGCCTTGGCTTCGTCGGCACCCAGCCGCCCAATTATCCCATCAACAGCATCTATCTCTGGAGTTCAGGCTCCGAGGAAGCGGTGATACAGGTACAGCTCAAGCCTGGCACCGGTATCCGTATCGAGGATTTGAAGGAGCGACTGCGGCAGAAACTACCTCAGGAACTGGCCGGCGTGCGATTCTCGTTTGAACCCAGCGATATCGTCAGTCGGGTCATGAGTTTTGGCGCGCCGACCCCGATTGAGGTAGCAGTAACCGGACAGAACCTCGCCGATAGTCGCCAGTTTGCCGAAAAGCTGCGCGAAAAACTGGCTCAGGTACCAACGCTGCGTGACCTCGCGTTCGAACAAGAACTCGATTATCCGACCGTGAAGGTCACCGTCGACCGCGAACGAGCTGGCGTTCTGGGCGTAACAACCGACGACGTAGCGAAATCGGTTGTCGCAGGTACGTCGTCGAGCCGTTATACGTCCGCGAATTATTGGGCCGACCCCAGAAGCGGGATTGGCTATCAGGTGCAGGTCGCTATCCCTGAGCAACAGATGAACTCTCTTGAGGAGGTGAAGAACCTTTCCATCGCGCGCCGGGCTGGTCAGCAGATCGCCCTGCGCAACGTGGCCAGCGTAACCGACGGCACGGCGCTCGGCGAATATGACCGCTATAATCAGCAGCGGATGCTGACGCTCAGCGCGAACATCTCGGGCGAGGATCTGGGACGTGCAGCCGCCCATGTGCAACAGGCGATCAAGGAGGCTGGCAAGCCGCCGGAACGCGTCAACGTGACCGTACGAGGTCAGGTTCAGCCGATGTTGGAAATGTTCGGCGGCTTGCGGTTGGGACTTTTGATCGCGGTCGGCGTCATTATTTTGCTGTTGGCCGCGAATTTCCAGTCGTTCAGACTGTCACTGGCGGTCGGGTTGACAATTCCGGCGGTCATCGCCGGCGTCGCTACTGCGCTATGGCTCACGCGGACGACACTCAACATTCAATCCTTCATGGGCGCAATCATGGCCATTGGTGTCGCGGTCGCCAACGCGATCTTGCTGGTGACCTTTGCCGAGCGCTACCGGGCCGAAGGCCGTGAGCCTTGGGAGGCGGCGATCGAAGGAGCGAGCAGCCGTCTGCGGCCGATCCTGATGACCAGCTTTGCGATGATTGCCGGGATGATCCCGATGGCGCTCGGACTAGGCGAGGGCGGCGAACAAACCGCGCCGCTCGGGCGGGCGGTCATTGGCGGCCTCATCGGTGCAACCTGCGCGACGCTCGTTGTGCTACCGGCAATTTTCGCCTCGCTGCAATCGCGGCACGCTCGTCTTTCCGCCTCGCTCGATCCCGACGATCCCGAGAGTTCGTATTTCGATGGGCGACCGCGGCGAGCGGTTCGAGGCGCGGTCGACCGAATTGATGGACCTTTACGAGCCGATGAGCTGGCGGCCGAGTGAAATCAGGTGAAATGATGATTGGGCTGAAAGCAATGAAGGTGTTGGCTGCAGTGGCGGTAATTATCGCCGGGGTTGCTGGCGCGCTCCTTCATTTGGGGGCATCGCCATCGTCGAATGCGACGATTGCCGCGCCAGCGAGCCAGCCTGGCGTCGATGTCGTCAAGCCGGGCCGCGCCACCCTGATCCAACATGTGCAAAGCAACGCGACGCTCGAAGCCTTCGAGGATGCCGATCTTTTCGCCAAGGTCTCTGGATATCTGTCCGATGTTCGCGTCGATATCGGCGATCACGTGAAGGCAGGTCAAGTGCTCGCGGTCATCGACGTTCCCGAATTGAAGCAGGAGCTTGCCGAAGCAACGGCCCAGCTCGAATCCAAGAAGAGCTCGCTGGAGGCCGCGCGCCGCCAACTGGACCATCACAGGGCGGACGTAGCGCTTCAGGCCGGGTTGGCGAAAGACAGGGAGCAGTTGGGCCAGGGACGGCAGTTCATCAGCGACCGTACACTCGATCAGGTGCGCGCCAACGCGGATATCGCCAAGGCGGATCTCGGTGTTGCGGAAGCGAACCTCGACCTCGCTGCCAATCAGATCGATGTCGCCGCAGCGACCGTGGAGAAGATCAAGGCTCTGCTCACCTATACGCAGATCGTGGCGCCTTTCGATGGCGTAGTGGCGAGGCGCCAGGTGAACCGCGGCGATCTGGTTCAGGCTGCAACTTCCACGCGGACGACGCCGCTTTTCAAGCTCCAGAGGATCGACACCATCAGGGTGTTTTGCGACGTCCCGGAGAACGATGCCTTGCACATACGGGTCGGAGACCGGGCGACCGTTAAGGTATTCGGTTTGAACGGCGAGCCGGTCATCGGTGCAATCACGCGTTTCGCCTATCGTCTCGATCCTGAAACCCGCAACATGCGAACCGAGATCGATCTGCCAAACGCCGACGAGCGGCTCTATCCGGGCATGTATGCTCAAGTCTCTCTTGAACTGGATCGGCGTGACGATGTGCTTGCCGTCCCGGTTACGGCGATAGGTTCGGACGCCCAGGGAACCTTCGTCTTCACGGTCCAGAACGACCGCATCGAGCGAAAAGCTGTGAAGGTCGGGATCCGCGACAATGGACGGGCTGAAGTCATCGAAGGGTTGTCCGAGAATGCCGCAGTCGTCGTAGCCGCCAAGAGCGCGCCGGCAGCAGGGACGGTAATCAAGTCGGTGAGTGCCCGGTGAATCGTGATGGCCCAGGGGGTGGTGAACTGCCCTCGGCCAAAGTGCTGGGCTGATGTTGAGTTCGTCTGCGACTCCTCAGGGAGGATGGAAAGGGACATTTTCAGGTATTTCAGTTTGCGAGGCACGACATGACGACATCAACCACCGTTCCACACGGAAATATCGGTGAACTGGTACGCTATTTCCTCAGGCTCGGCTTTCTCGGCTTCGGCGGCCCGGTGGCGCTGGTGGGCCAGATGGAGCGCGAACTGGTTGTCGAACGCCAGTGGCTCACGAAAGAGCAGATGCGCGAGGCCATCGCCATCTGCCAGTCGCTTCCTGGACCCCTTGCGATCCAGGTCGGCATCTATGTCGCTTATCTCCGTTGCGGGTTCTGGGGCGCCTGGGCCGGTGGATGGGCCTTCATCCTTCCGAACTTTGCCATCGTGGCCGCACTCGGCGCCCTCTACGTCCATCTCGGCGACCTCCAACCGGTAACCGCCATCTTCTATGGCGTAAGCCCAGCGGTCATCGCGCTGATCCTGCATTCCTGCTACCGGTTGGCCAAGCTTGGCATGGAAGACTGGTTGCAATGGGCGATCGCAGCGGTCTGCCTCGTCGTCACGGTCATTCTTCAGGCCGAGGTCGCGCTGCTGTTCATCGGCGCGGGTATTGTCGGCATTCTGTATTACGGCAACCTGTTCAAGCGAACGCCACCGGCGCTCTCGGTGACCGTGGCGCCTGTTCTGGCCCAGCTCGCGCCCGCCGCCTCCGGCTCGATCCTGGGCAAGCTCTTTCTGTTCTTCATCAAGGCGGGCTCGCTGACGTTCGGAAGCGGCCTTGTGATCGTGCCGTTTCTTGAGCAGGGGCTCGTGCAACAGTTCGGATGGCTCGACCAGCGCCAGTTCCTGATCGCGGTTGCCATCGGCATGATCAGCCCGGGGCCCGTTGTCATCACCGCGACCTTTGTCGGTTACCTCGTGGCTGGATTCTGGGGCTCCGTCGTCTCGACGATCGGTATCTTCCTTCCGTCCTTCCTTCTGGTGCTCATCGCCGCGCCGCTTCTCGCGCGCCATCGCGGCAATCCCAACGTGCAGGGATTTGTCAAAGGCGCCTACGCCGCGGCGATCGGAACGATACTGGGCGCTTGCATCCTGCTCGGACGCATCGCGATCGGCGATTGGCTGACGGCCGCGATCGGGCTGATCTCGCTCGCCGTCCTGTTCCGCTGGAAAGTCAGCAATCCCTTGTTAATTGCAGCGACCGCGGTCGTGGGTTTGATCGCGTACCCGTTACTTCAACCGACCTGGGTCATGGTGCAATAGTCTTCGAAAAATGCGCGACGCGCATAAAGAGTGCGGAGCGTCTTCGCTCGCTCAAGATTTCAGATCAAGTGCAGCGTTACTATTGCGTTTGAGCAATCATGGGCACTTCAATATCGACTTCAAGCGTCGATACATGATTGCCTCGGTCCATCCTGACGACGACCTTTTCCGGATCGAGGACGACATGCCGAGAGACTGTAGCGAGGATCTCCGCCCGAAGCAGTTCCAGCAAATCAGGCTGACCGCGCGAACCGCGTTCGTGCGCCAGGAGAATCTGCAACCGCTCCCGTGCAACAGGCGCGGAAGCAGTGCGGCCACTGAAGAGCCGCGGCAGATTCATCATGCGGCCCTCCGTCCCAACAATCGTTCCATCAAGCCTTTGCGTTCGACCGGCACCATCATGGTGACCGCTTCGCCCATCAGACGACGCGCTGCATCGATGTACGCGCGCGCCGGCGCGCTGGCGGCATCGTTCAGAGTAACGGGAGATCCAACGTTCGACGCACGCAAAACGTCTTGGCTCTCAGGAATGATTCCAAGCAGCGGCGTGGCGAGAATTTCAAGAATATCCTCGATGCTGAGCATTTCCCCCCGCGCTGCACGCGCCGTGTCATAGCGGGTAATGAGCACATGCTTCTCCACCCGCTCGCCCTTTTCGGACTTCACGGTCTTTGAATCGAGCATCCCGATGATGCGGTCAGAATCACGCACCGAAGAGACTTCGGGATTGGTGACGATGACCGCCTCGTCGGCATAGCGCATCGCAAGCGTCGCGCCTCGCTCGATGCCCGCCGGACTATCGCAGAGAATCCAATCAAATCTGGTTCGCAGATCCGCGATTACGCTGCTGACGCCTTCCTCCGTCAGGGCATCCTTGTCCCTGGTTTGGGATGCGGGAAGCAACCACAAATTCTCGAGGCGCTTGTCGCGAATGAGAGCTTGTGAGAGTTTTGCAACGCCCTGCACCACATTGATGAAGTCAAACACAACCCGCCGTTCCGCGCCCAGAACAAGATCGAGGTTGCGCAAACCGACGTCGAAGTCGACAACCACTACTTTCTCTCCCATTTGGGCAAGCGCCGCACCGAGCGCGG
>Ga0210408_10006483_pt1 | contig 10115 bp, 13 predicted proteins | sample IncBWH4MmetaG_FD_155471 | JGI IMG/M metagenome (GOLD analysis project Ga0210408, IMG submission 155471) | Forest soil microbial communities from Barre Woods Harvard Forest LTER site, Petersham, Massachusetts, United States - Inc-BW-H-4-M | ecosystem: Environmental > Terrestrial > Soil >...
TGAGGTTTCAGCTTTGGCTCCGATGTGGGCCGATGGACACGGGATTCACGACCATCCCGAAGAAGCCAAGCGCCTCAATACCGCTTTGAGGAGTGCAAGGACTGTGGTGGAGCGGAAGGGGCAAAATGGCTGATCAGATCGTTCGCTGTCCGTATTGCGTTCTGGGGGAAGATTTCCGTCCGATGTTGCCTCGCCCGGGAGGTTGGTTTGTCTGCCTGAAATGCATCCACATAGCGGCCCCCGAGAACCGAGAGTTCAAATGCTTCTGTCAGAAGTGCGGCGAGTTGAACCGGCCAGCGTGATCAACATGCCAGGCCATGCGATAGCAGTAAAGAAGGGCCAGACCCGAGAGAAAGCGGTGGGTTTCCAAGAGATGGGCACCCTCCGGTGTGACAGTTGTGGCGAGGAGTTTTTCATTGTTCACGCCCCCCCGCGGACAAGATGCTGGCAGAGATGCAAGCGAAGTGGCTCGAGAAGGTACTTGCTGAGGAGCATGAGCGCGACAAGAAACATCCTGATCGAATCGAATTGCCGGGCTAGTCGTGGTTCGATCGTTAGCATCATTCTCCAGGAGGCGAGTCCATGCGTGTATACGTGACCTTTGTGCTTTGCTCGATCTGCATACTGGCGGGTGCATGCGGAAATAGCCTCCCTCTCGCATCTAGCCTCTCTGTCGCGATCACTCCCCCCGACGGCCACGGTGACAGCGGGAACCAGAGTCAATCTCACTGGGAGCGGTAGCGGATTCACGGAGACGCCAGGCGCTGAGTGGCAGATGGTGGAAGGGGGTCAACTCTGCGGTTTCTTAGCTGGGTTCACTCAGAATGCCAACTTCACGAACTGCCCAGCGGGGTATGTCGTCTATCCATTCAACAAGTTCCCAAGTCCAGCCACGTACTATGCGCCGCCGACAGCGGGTGTTTACCACGTCCAATTCACGGCAACGCAAATTTCTGGGGGGTTTTCCCATAGCGTATCCAAGTCTGCGACTGCCACCATGACGGTCACACCCTAGCCAACCAGAACCAGCCGGACTTATGAATGGAGAGCAAAGGCAAGAATCCGGGCCCGGAAATGCCCAAGCGATTGATCTCCTGGCCGCGCCCCGCGCTAGCCACGTTCGATTCGGCGGCGCATCGCTGAGACTCGGGTCCACATCGATCCTCCATGCACGCAGCAACCATTCCGGCACATAGCATCGATTGCAGTTACGCTCGCACCAGTATCGTAGGGGACCAGAATCTGCACAGGTCTGCATCGTGAGTCCCAATCGATGAACTTGTTGTTCGAACTCAGTAGCGAGACCGGATCTCGGCTGAACTGGTCGTCCCCAATTCGGATTTCCGCGCTTGCGAGGCACCGCAAAATGATACTCCTCTATGAGGGAGTAGCCGCGTGCCGGACCCGAAATTCACTTCAGTCACCTTTGTCCCTTACGACGGTAACGGCCACCAACGAGCCATTGTGCTAGCAGCGGAGCTGCAGCAATCTGGTGAAGATTCCGGTAGAAGAACATGACTCACTCACTTAGCCGATTATGGTCTAAGGACGATGGCCAAGACGTAGCGGAATATTCCGTCATGCTGGCTGTTGTATTGATCATTGCACTCGGCACGATCCGAATGATTGGCTCGAGTGCAAACACTGTCTTCTCGAGCACAGGAAGCGCTATCCAATAGCCCCGCCATAGATGCAACGCTGGACCGCCATCACGTGCCTCGTTCTCTGTGCTATCTGCACATCTTCGAATTTCTCCGCTCTCGCCCAGCAGCCGGAGGGCTTGCGCAAGGTTCAAGACAGGGTAACCCCCCAATATCCGGAGCTCGCTCGCCAATTGCACCTCACGGGTAACGGTAAAGCTTATCGTCACCGTGGCACCCAACGGTAGCGTGAAATCCGCGCGACCCATAGGCGGAAATCCGCTGCTGCTGAAGGCTGCTCAGGACGCTATTTCCAAGTGGAAATGGTCACCCGCTTCCCAGGAGAGCCAGGAACTTGTTGAGTTGAGATTCGGACCAAGCTAGGACTCCCAGGCACGCTTCCAAAATCCCTGACAACTCCGGTTCGCCAAGGAACTGATTCTCGGACGTCCAACTTGAGCGTTCCCAGCGTCCGGAAAAGACTTGTTTCTCGAACGTGCGCGGTGGCATCATTCGGCGGAAAAGGCGACGCCGCGCTGCTGGAAAAGTGGGAACAGCTTCGCAATCGCAGCTTAACGATGTGGTCCGCGGGCGTGGTAAAAAGCTCTAGGCGGGATTATGCCGCTATGCGCTAGGCGAACCGGCGGTTCCGTCCAAGGGGAGCATCGTCTAAAGCACTGATTTTACAGCGGTTTTAATGCTTGAATCAAAGCCCTAGAAGCGAGCATCATATACGTATTCATCCACCATGTGTGGAAGGAGTTGGGCTGACGCTCTGCGTTGGCCTTTTGTCTTTTTAGACGCGCTTCTTATACTTCTTTTCAAGTTTCCGGCGGTAATCCCCGTAGAGAATGAAAAAAGATGTGAGTAATCGACGGCGATCGTCTTTGAGCCTTTTGAATATGATGAGGAAGTCACCGTCCACGAACCAAATGTAGGTTTTCACGTCTCCGGTGTGTTCCCGATAGTCCCACAGCCTCACCTCATTCTCAGCGCAGTGTTCGATGAGACATCTCACCCACGGAAGACGAGCAGCCCTCGGGACATCAGGAGTCCGCGCGGTTCTTCTTTCGTCTACTTCGGTTGTGATAAGGTGCCAAAATATATCCTCTTTTCCATCCGGCCTAACGTTCTGGAAGTAATGAACCTCTTTCCCATCGAGGAGCGGCCTCGATCGCCTGAAGTCCCGGTCGAAAACGACGTAAAGCGCCTCAACGACTGCGTCACACCAAGGCTCGACAGACAGTATCGCAGGCAACCACGGCGGAAGGGTGCTCACACCCGCATCTCCCAGGGAGCCCATCGAAACAGGTTGAGTTTGTCTTCTCTGAGAAGAGTAGTATGAGTCAGTCTGTAACCGGAGAGTCTGCGGATTTCTGCAATTACTTGCAGTTTCCCCGGATTCTCCCACAGTTGGCGATTCACATAGCTGACGGCACCAATAAGCAAATCAGAGAGCTGTAACAGCTCTGATTCTTCTGATCGAATTATCTGAATTTGCTCGACGATGGTTTGAGAAAAATCATAGAGATTGTTGCTCAGCACCGTTCTCAAGTGATCAACCTTTCGCCCTCCCCAGTTGTCTTTGATGTCTATGAAAATATGATAGCGAGCCTTGGGGTTGAGCAGATTCTCCAAAAGACGAAAATGCATTTTGTAGTACCAGTCGTCATGAGTCTGCTGATGCTCCTCGTGGCGGAGTTTTGCCTTGTCTGCGATGATCACGGCTCGGAAGTGCAAACTTGAGCTAGCAAAAAAGAATCTCACCAAATCGAGGTAGAACTCCACCTTCCCGGCGGAGACCTTCGTCCACTTGATTTCGAATCGTCTGTCGAAATGATGGGCGATCTTAATCTGTCGTATACCGTCACTCAATTTCGCAGTGGTGGATGCGGGGCACCATAACGCGCCGAGTACCATTGCTTTCTGATGGTCGTTTTCGAGATGGCAACTTTCATCGCAATAGACATTGAACACTTCTGGCGGTAGTTCCGGAGTATTTGGCTCGGTGCTCACTCGGGCCTCAGGGGCAGCTAGTGGCTGCGAAAATCTAAGCGACGTCTGTAGAGAGAATACTGGAAACTAACAAGCCTATAAGGAATCGAGGTCGCTGTGCAACGAGTGTATCTGCCTCCTCAAATAAAAAGCCCAATGCGGTGTGTAGTGACAACCGTTCCTTAGCGTGTGAGATGTCAACTTGTCGGGTGATAATGCACGAAGTAGATTTCCTCACCTCAACAACCCAATCGGCCTATCGGATCTCGTCTTCGGTAGGCCGATTTTGCATCTCGAACACCTCACTTTTGAGAACCCTAAGATTAAGGCTGCAAGACCGGCTTTAGCTGGGGCAGGCTCTTCGTTATCGGTTTCGGGCTTTCGAAGTAGGACGCAAGCCTCAGGGGCCTGTCGAGCTTCTCGTCCAACTCTTTCAGGAAGTCACCATAAGAGCCTAAGAACGCAACGAGGCGCTCACGATACTGAATCAACCCTTCCTCGACGAGTGGCGTGTACTGCTTGCTGAGTTCCGGCTGCAGTTTCCCAGAGACCTTCTCGTAGACCGGGCGAGCGTAATAGCTGCAGAAGGACGAGACGATGTAGTTGAGCTCGTCCACCGTCGCCCTGAGAGCCTCGTAGCTGGCTCCGCGGATCATGCGCTGCGCATACCGGCTGGCCAGTTGTTCACTCAGATCGAAGAACATCTTCGGCGGAGCCAGTTCCAAACTTCCGTGCCAGGTCCCGTTGCTCCCGCAGAGATAGTGGAAGACAATCCAGTGCAGGGTGTCGGTATTCTGGATGCCCGCGAGCTCCTTGAACTTGCGGATGTGGCGTCCCATGTCGACCATTGCCGCGGCTGCCTGCAGCTTCTCTGCAACTGCGAGCCTCCTCTGCCGGAACCTCTTTCGCACCCACGGGGCAGCGCTCGCGGCGAGAGAGGCGAAACCCAGCCCGATCAAAGCCAGCGCGACAGACTTCTGCTTCTGGAACATTGTCGCCACCGCCACCGCGCCAGGTACGATAAACTGCGCATAACGCTCGAAGAGGCTTTTCTTCTCTTCAGTCATAGGCCGATTGTAACTCCCGCTGAGGTTTCCTCTCAGCTACTTGTGTGTCCCGTACCGATCGACAGTTTTCGGACTACGGTAGTGGCCCCCTTTGTGGCTGCTGCCGTGTCCACCGGGATAAGTCCCGCCGTGCGATTCAGTGTGATGGCCGCCACCATAGTGCGGACGTGGCGTCGTTTTGTGTTGAGCGAAGCCGGGCAGAGCTAGGGCAAGACAGAGGACAGAAACTGCAAGCAATCGCGTCATTAGGTGGACTCCGATAAGGGAATGACACGATGGTGACGTGCTATGGATTACCGGTCAACATTACCGACGACCAGCACTTCAGAACGTTACTTTCTCTCTGCTTCGGTCTAGTGTAGGACCCGCGCATAAAAGCTAAGTACTTCGATCTCGCGCTTGTCGGCTGCAACTTTGTCCTCCTGCGAGAAACTCTTGGTTTCCAGAAGGGCTTCAGCTTTGGCATGTTGCATCGGTTTCTCCACATCTATGAGGAAGCGATACGTACCGCCACCAAACGCTTTTCGAGCGAACTGTTCATCTATGATTCCACCCTCGCAGAGTGTTTCAAGCCGAGAAAAGAAGCCACTGACGCGCCGCCTGTCCTGATCAAGCGTATCAACTTGATGTTGCTCGGCGGCTGTTTTTGGTTGCGTTAGCAGCATGGCCTTAAAGAGGTTAGCGAAATCCTTAGGGTTTGTTTGTTGCCACGCTCGCAGTTCTTTCATTGATGTCAGCATTTCTGGAGCCTCATAGTCGTTCATGAGTTGTAACCAGACAGCAGCCTTCGTGGCCTTCTCGGCTTCAAGGGCACTCCATCGTGTCTCTAGCGCCGCCCATCCCGCGAACACGGCTGCACAGCAAGCGGCAAGCGCGGACAAAGCAGTCCAAAATGCCGTCGCATCAGACCGCGTTCTGCCAAGGATTGATGCGGCAGCAATCTCTTGTTCGTGGCGAGAGGTGGGATTGTTTCGACGATGACTCATGGCGTTCGAATGGTACCCCCAAAAAGACAAGGTTCCAACCTACGTCTCAATCAATGTAGAACTGCCCACGAACGGTGCACTCGCACTCGCCTGGAGAGATCTAACAAGTTAGATATCACTTTTGCTTTTTTCCCCCTTGCGAGACGCTCTCGATTGTGAAATACATCCCTCTGCAGTGTGGGCCTGGATAGCTCTCCGGTGACGGCCGGCGAGTGACAAGGCGAGGTACTTCCTGACCTCGCCTTCCGGGTTACTTCAGAGAACAGGAAGGTCACAAACAGGAAGGTGACCGTGAAAAATGTCAAGCCCGACAACGCACTGACGAAAGTGAGGAATGATCTCGCCGAAGCTGCCTTAGGCGAGCAGTTCCTAAGCCTCCAAACAACTGACATTCTCTCCATAAGAGAACTGCCGCGTGATTCAGCAAAGGTCAACGCGATTAGTGCTTCGATCGATGCGAAGATATGGTACGACTTTGCGAAAACTCGGCTTTCTGATGCTGAACGAGAAGCTGTAAAACAGGCCCAGGGCAGCCTAAGCGACCTCGATCCATCCATCCGCGCCAAGTTCGATTACTACTTGCATGATGCCGCACAACAGTACGGAACTATCCTCTTTAATTCGGTTCTGGTGAGGCAACGCCTGTGGTCGTGGCAGTACGGCGAGAAGGGTGGTGACCGAAAACTCAAAACTTTGTTGGACGAGATATACAGGTCCGTCCTCGTTCGATTGGGAAGGGCAAAGGGAAGAATTAGCCTTCGTCATAAGATCGTCAAGCCGGCGTGGATTGCGGAAATCACCGAGCTGCAAATTAGGGTTCGCAAAGAATGGCCCGATACTTCCGACGCAGTGCGACAGCTCATAAACGACGTGATCGAAGCTTCACCCAAGTCATTTCCGTATTTGACGAACAACAAAGCCTCGCTGTTGTTTTTTCTAGACGACAGCAGGGCGATGGCGTTCCGAGGGCGGGATTTCAAGCGGGTGAGGGGTGATCTTACGCCCACCAAATTCTTCCACGAGTGGGTGGCAGCCGCCGAAGGTCGCGACCCTGAATCTGTTCGACAATCCCTGTCCGCCCTTTGAGACCAATCCCTGTAACGAAAACTCGCCAAAAAGTTACAGCGTAAGCATTGTCCATCTATCGAGAGTCATGATGTAGTCAGTTTGCCCGCGACGCAGCGGTGCCTCCCATATGAGGATTTCTGTCTTTACTTCAGATTCGAACCCTGTCGTGGACCCCCCCTTGTATCACATCAGCCGACGACGCGCGGAGGACGAGGTACAACAAGGTATTTCGGTGCGCATCGCCCCGCATGCAATTCAACGGCGGCCACTGGATCAAGACAGGGGCGCGGTGACACCCTTGGCGAAGAGGCTTAACAAGCTACAGCGTCCACCACGAATCCACTATCCGATACCGGCGCTTGGAGATCACCGCAAACGATGGCTCTTGGCGTTCCTCAATCGCGCCGAAGCCGCTTCAAGCAAGAACAAATAGTTCACGACCACCGCGCGGGGGAGAAGGAGGAGGATGTCCACGCTACTAAAAGTCGCACCCACTGAGCAGCTTCTGTATGGAAGAAAATCGGCAGCAGAGGCACTCGATCTGTCCCCGGGAGCAATCGACATGCTTATCGAATCGGGAGCATTGCGTGCGATTCGGATCGGGCGCCGTGTGCTCATAACTGCGGAGTCTCTGCGGCGCCTCGCCGGTGCTGATCGTGTGAATGTTGGACTGCCTAGCCAGTTGGCTGACAATCGCTGGCCATAATCCGTGTTGACACACGAGGAGATTTACGAGAGCGCCAAGTCCGTCACGCACGCCCGGGAGCGCCTGGAGTCAGCTACCGCGGTGGCACCTGTTGACCACCAGGCGACCCTCCTGAGGTCTTTGACGGTTCGCTTTGCACGTCTGGAAAGCGCTCTTGAACAGCTTGCCGAGGCCTTTGAACCTCATGGCTGATGACGCGCGAATCTCGACCGCCTTTCCGCGACACCCGAAGACGGTGAAGCTTCAACGTCGTGTTGGTGCCACGGGATGCTGGTCTTTGGTGTGCCTGTTCCTGTGGGTGGCGGATAACCGGCCGGACGGGGATTTGTCCGGGATGTCGAACGAGGATATCGAAATCGCTGCGGGATGGTCGGGCGACCCAAACACGTTCGTTGGAGCCCTTGTCGAGGTCGGTTTCCTGGATGGTCAAGATGACGTCCGCAGCATCCACGACTGGGTCGAGCACAACCCGTGGGCAGCGACTCGAGGATTGAGGATTGCGAAAGCAAAAAAGGCTGCAGCCGCACGCTGGGGAACCGATGCCCCGAGCATGCTAGATGCATGCTCGCCGCATACCACAGGCATGCAAGACGCATGCTTGGATACCAACCGAGCAATGCCCACCACCCGACCCAACCCAACCAGACCAGACCGTAGTACAAAACCTTCCTCCGCTTCCGCAGAGGTCGAAGCTGAAACCAGCGAAGCGGACCCGCGTCATGGTCCCGTTCGCCAACTAATCCAAGAGTCGTATCTACGGAAGTTTAGGGTGGTCTGCCCTTGGGACGGAAGCGAAGGAAAAACACTCGATCGACTTTTATCTGGAAATCCCAGCTGGACCCCAGAGCAACTCGCGGAAATGGTGCGCAATCGGTTTCGCTCAGAGGGAATCGCAAGTGATCGACCCAGAAAGTGGCTGCCTAACCTTGGCAGCTACGCGGCCGGCCCTCAGGACCGCTTCAACAAGCTGAAAGGACCTCATCACGATGGAAACGGAAACGGGAACCGAGCAGAGCGCCGGCAGGCTGACAATATCGCTGCTGCAGAAGAAGCAGTCGCAATCCTCGAGCGTCGAGTGGCGCACTAAGCAATTGCTGGCGTTGGCGGAGATATTCCGGGAACCGCTGACAGCGGAGCTTTTGGCGATGTACGTCGAGAGCCTGGGGGATCTATCCGACGAGCAAATCCGACGCTCCGTCGGGCGGGCTATCCGAGAACTGAAATGGTTTCCAAAACCCGCAGAACTGCGCGAATTGGTTGGCCATAACCCGAGGGACGAACAAGACGCGGAGGCCCGGGCAGCCTGGGGAGTTGTTGTGAATTTTGCCGAGAAGTACGTTCAGAGTGATCCACAGGGCTGCTATGTGGTTGACCAAGGTGTTCGCAGGGTACCTCCGCCTGTTTTGTCGCAACGCATTCTGGACACGGTCAGACGCACTGGCGGCTGGCGTGCGTACAAGCTTATGCGTGCTTCCGACCTTCCGCACCAGCAAAAGCGATTCATTGCCGAGTATGGAATCTGGACGGCAGTCGAACAAGTCCCCGAGTCCAGGCTGCTAACGGAAATGCCGCGCCTACAACTCGTGGCCAAACCGATCGAACCGCCCTCCGTCACGGAGCCGAAACAGGAACAGCCAAAGGCGCCAGCATCCAAACCGAAGCCTATGCCTGAGCCGCTGACCGACGCCCAGCTTCGGGACCGGCGCGAGATGCTGCGGCAACAGATTGCGGCCCTGTCGAAGGCGACCGACGCAAAGGGCGAGCAGCAATGATTCTGGAACACTCAAGCAAAGGACTTAGCTGGGCAGGATCAACGACGTTTATGGAAGGCAGCGGTCTTCAGAAATCAACTGTTTTCGGTGTGATGTTCTTCCTTGCCGCGACATGGTCATTTGGGGAGTTCCACTTCCCGCGATCCACGTTCCCCGGGAACCCCACTTTCATACAGTTTGTTCTTAGTGATCGCAATGGTCGGCTTCCCCGTCTTGCCGCAGAGCAGCCGGCAGCCGATATTCTGACCCCAATGGATGTTATGAGAGTCTGCAAAAAGGACAGTGCATTCGATTTCAAACGACAAAGCATTCCGAGCGTACAGTTCTTCTTGTTCCGTACTGAGCGATACGGCAATGCCATGTGGGAATGGATCGTTCGGCGTAATCAGCACAATTGGCGCATTTTCGTCAATCCGTTTGCCGTTTACGGTTACAACGATTCCATGCAACGTAAGGGGCAGACCAGTTGGATTAGCGACTCGGAACTCAATCTCCAGCGGGTCAGTTGTTCCAATCCGGTGGACCTGCCAACCGCGCAGATCAACCCACTGCCGCTGAGTGTTCTCCTGCAATTTGACGCTGCGTTCCGTAGCCTGAGCCGAGCGCAAAGCAGCTTCGGCAGATATCTGTGTGGCCACAGCCGCATCCTTTGTGGCACTGGTCTGTTTGTAGATAGCAAGAATGCCGCCGAGCGCTACGACAACTCCGAAAATCGTGAATCCGAGATAGGCCCGATAGAGCGAATCGTGGCGGGGATCATAGGAGTCTGTTTTGCTGGCCTCAGCATGTGGATCGCCTACGGCGGAACACCCAACACATTTTTCGATAATAGCGCAACGCTCACATTCTTGAATCGTGATGGCAGGTTTGTCTTTCAGTTC